>Ga0136617_10003640_pt1 | contig 13761 bp, 12 predicted proteins | sample AntDrymUQ3222106_2_FD_129672 | JGI IMG/M metagenome (GOLD analysis project Ga0136617, IMG submission 129672) | Polar desert sand microbial communities from Dry Valleys, Antarctica - metaG UQ322 (21.06) | ecosystem: Environmental > Terrestrial > Soil > Desert | place: Antarctica: Dry Valley... | reverse complement strand
CTGCCGTGCGCGGGATGATGAAGCGGCGCTCGGGTTCGATCGTGAACGTCTCGAGCGTCGTCGGGCTGCGCGGCAACCCGGGGCAGACGAACTACTCGGCGTCGAAGGCGGGCATCATCGGCTTCACCAAAGCGCTTGCGCGGGAGCTCGGCACCCGCGGCGTTCGCGCCAACGTCGTCGCTCCCGGCTACGTCTCGACCCGGCTCACCGATGTGATCTCGGAAGAGATGCGCGGGCTGATGCTTCAGAACACGCCGCTCGGGCGACTCGGCGCGCCGGAGGACGTCGCGGGCGCGGTACGCTTCCTCAGCTCCGACGACGCCTCGTTCATCACGGGCGAGGTGCTCCTCGTCGACGGCGGCCTGGGGATGTAGGCGCATGAGCGCGAACGGCAGAAAGCGAATCGTGATTACCGGCCTGGGGGCGGTGACGCCCCTTGGCAACGACGTCGAGACAAGCTGGGAAAACCTGGTCAACGGCGAATCAGGAGCCGACCGGATCAAGCAGTTCGACCCGAGCGATTTTCCGGTCACCTTCGCATGCGAGCTGAAGGACTTCGATCCGACTGTCTGGATGGAGCGCAAACAGGCGCGCCGCATGGATCGCTTTGCCCAGATGATCGTCGCGGCCGCGCGTCAGGCCGAGACCGACTCGGGTCTCGACATCGCCGCATCTCCAGAGCGGATCGGCGCCGCGATCGCGACTGGGATCGGCGGCCTGAAAGCATTTCAGGACTGCTACGACACGCTCAAGGATCGCGGCCCGGATCGCGTCAACCCGTTCTCGATCCCCGCGATCATCCCGAACATGGGCGCCGGCTGGGTCTCGATGGAGCTCGGCACGCGGGGTCCCCTGTCATCCCAGTGCACCGCGTGCGCAGCCTCGAACATGGCAATCGGCGAGGGCGCGGACGCAATCCGGCTCGGTCGCGCCGACGTGATGTTCTGCGGCGGAACCGAGGCCGGAATCACGCGCGTCGGGATTGCCGGCTTCGGCGCGATGCGCGCGCTCTCGCGCCGGAACGATGACCCTAAGCGGGCGAGCCGCCCGTTCGATGCCGCGCGGGACGGCTTCGTGATGGGTGAAGCGGGCGGCGTGCTCGTCCTCGAGGATCTCGAGCACGCGCGTGCTCGCGGGGCGAAGATCTATGCGGAGCTGCTCGGCTACGGCGTCTCGTCCGACGCGAACCACATCACCGAGCCTGATCCGGTCGGGACGAACCCTGCCCGCGCGATGACGATGGCCTTCGCCGACGCGGGGATCGAGCCGAGCGAGATCGACTACATCAATGCGCATGGCACGTCGACGCCGCTCGGCGACGCGAGCGAGACGCGCGTGATCAAGCTCGCGGTTGGCGAGGAGCTCGCTCCGAAGATTCCGGTGTCGTCGACGAAGGGAGCGACCGGGCACTGCCTGGGCGCGGCGGGGGCGATCGAGGCGATGTTCGCCGTGCTCGCGGTCAACCGCGGCAAGCTCCCGCCGACGATCAACTACGAGTCGCCCGATCCCAAGTGCGATCTCGACTACATCCCGAACGAGGCCCGCGACGCCGACGTGCGTGTGGCGGTGAACAATTCGTTCGGGTTCGGCGGCCACAACGCGTCGATCGTCGTGCGCCGCGTCGAGGACTAGGCTCCCGCCCGTGACCGCCGCGCGGTGGGCGACCTTCGACTGCTACGGCACCCTGATCGACTGGAACCAGGGGATCGGCGACCAGCTCGCGCAGTTGTTCGGGGCCGAGGACGCCCCGCGCCTGCTCGAGCGCTTCCACGAGCTCGAGCCGCAAGTCCAGAGCAAGGATTACCGCTCGTACGCCGAGGTGCTGACGCTGACGCTGATGCGGCTGGCCGAGGTCGAAGGGCTGACGATCCCGGAAGGGGAGGCGAACGTGCTCTCGCGCTCGCTTCCGGAGTGGCCGCCGTTCGAGGAGGTGCCGGCCGCGATCGAGGAGCTCCGGCGCCGCGGCTGGCGGCTGGCGATCCTCTCGAACTCCGACCGCGAGCTGATCGCCGCGTCGGAGCGGCAGCTCGGCATCTCGTTCGACGTCAAGGTCGTTGCCGAAGACACGCGCTCGTACAAGCCTGAGCCCGGCCATTGGCAGCGCTTCTTCGAGGTCACGACCGCCGAGCGCGAGCGACACGTGCACGTCGCCGCGAGCCTCTTCCACGATATCGCCCCCGCGGGCGAGCTCGGCCTCACGTCCGTCTGGATCAACCGCCTCGGCGAGCAGGCCGACCCGAAACCGACGGCTGAGCTGCCCGACCTCGAGCGGCTGCCGGACACTCTCGATGCGCTGGTACCTGCGTGAAGCAAGCACCGGCGCTCGAGCTGCGTTCACCACGCCGTGACGACGTGCCGGCGATCGTCGAGCTCCTGAACGCTCACTCGCGTCAGATCGACGGGATCGACTCGGCCACGCCGGAGTTCATCGACACGTGGTTCGACTCGCCCGGGATCGATGTCGCACGCGATATCCGGGTTGCCGTCGATCGGGACGGAGGGCTGCTCGGCTATGTGGACGTCGGTGACCAGGCCGACGAGCACCTGCGCTTCTGGATCGACTTGCGACCGCATCCGGTCGACGCCGATCGCGCGGTCGCGCGCCGGCTCGTCGGGGCGATGGAGGAACGGGCCTGCGAGCTCGCCGCGCCGGGCGCGGTTGTCCGCGGGATCGTCTCGAGCGAGGACGGGCCGACACGCGCGCTCTACGAGTCGCTCGGCTACCGGTACGTTCGCTCGTCCTATCGCATGCGGATCGAGCTCGACCGCGCTCCCGAGCCCCCGCGCTGGCCCGACGGGATCGGCGTCAGAACGATGCAAGCGGGCGAGGAGCGAGCTGTCTACGAGGTCGAAGCCGAGTCTTTCGCCGACCATTGGGAGTGGCTCCAGGATCCCTACGAAGAGTGGCAGCACTGGAATCTCGGCCGCGGGTTCGATCCCGACCTCTGGTTCCTCGCGCTCTCCGGCAGCGACATCGTCGGCATCTGCCTTTGCCGCGAGCGCGAGTGGACGAATCCGGAGCTCGGTTGGATCGCCACGCTCGGCGTGACGCCGCCGTGGCGCCGGCGCGGCATCGCGTCTGCGCTGCTGCGTCACAGCTTCGGGGTCCTCTACGGACGCGGCGTCGATAAGGTCGGCCTCGGCGTCGACGCCGAGAACGTGACCGGTGCGGTCGCGCTCTACGAACGTGCGGGCATGCACGTCGCTTTCCGCAGCGACACCCTCGACAAGCCGCTCGACTGATGTCGCGCCTGCGCGCGAGGTGTCCGGACTGTCGCACGCTGACGGCGGTCGCGCTCGGCCCCGACTACCAGTGCCATTCATGTGGGCGCGAGTTCGCGGCCGGGCTCGTCCGCGTGCCGCGGGCGTGGGGCAGCGGCGGCGACGCGATGGCCGAGGCGGCGCGGGCGCTTACGCTGCCCTACCCGGAAACGGGTGTCGTCGACGAGGAGCCGCTTGGTGAGCAGAACCTCACCCTCGCCTCCGAGCTGCCCGAGCGGCCGCTCGTCCTCGGAGGCTGCTGCTGTGCTCACGTCGGGGCGATCGAGGGTCTCTCGGCGCAACACGACCGCATGGCGGTCGTCTGGCTCGACGCGCACGGCGACCTGAACACGCCAGAGTCGTCTCCGTCGGGGAATCTCTGGGGAATGCCGCTGCGCATGGTGATCGAGTCCGGCGCGGTTACTGCCCCCAACGTCGCACTCGTTGGTGCCCGCAACCTCGATCCTCCCGAACGGGAGTTCATCCGCTCGAGCGGACTGCGGACGGGAGCCGGAGCTGTCGAGGCGGCGACCGCCGAGGTCGATTGCGTCTACGTCGCTCTCGACTGCGACGTGCTCGACCCCGCCGAGATCTCAGTCTTCATGCCGGAGCCGGGCGGACTGCGAGTGGACGAGGTCGAGAGGCTGTTGCGGGACCTCTCCGAGCGAAAGACGATCGTCGGCGCCGGCGTCACGGCTTTCCTTCCGGACGACCGAAACGTCAGACCGATCACGCGCCTTCTAGCTGCGCTTGGTTTGTAACCCCGTCTCGGCAGGCCAGGTCTAAACTCCTGCGCCTATGTCAAGCAGCAGAATCGACGTCTCGATCGAGCACAAGCATGCTCCCGAACCACCGAGCGGGAAGCGGCATCCGAACACCTGTCCCTCGTGCTCGTCTCACTATCGAGACGACGAGCTCGATGCCGCCCTCTGGGTCTGCCCCCATTGCGGCCATCACTTCCCGATGCGGGCTCGCGCACGGATCGCGCATCTGGCGGACAAGGACAGCTTCAGCGAGGAAGCGGCCGAGCTTCGCTCCGAGGATCCGCTGGGGTTCTTCGACCTCAGGCCGTACCCGGAGCGGCTGGCCGAGGCCGAGCTCGCCACCGGGCTCGGCGAAGCGATGGTGATCGGGAGCGCGTCCATCGGCGGCACCGCCTGCGAGCTCGCGGTGATGGACTTCGCGTTCATGGGCGGCTCGATGGGCAGCGCCGTCGGCGAGAAGTTCTCCCGAGCGTGCGACAACTCCGCCGAGCGGGGGGTGTCGCTCGTCTCGGTCGCGGCCTCGGGCGGCGCGCGCATGCAGGAAGGAATTCTCTCGCTGATGCAGCTTCCGAAGACGGTGTGCGCCGTCGAGGACCTGCACGAGGCCGGCTGCGCGTTCATCAGCGTGCTCACGCACCCGGCGACGGCCGGCGTGCTTGCGAGCTTCGCGAGTCTCGGCGACGTCTTGATCGCCGAGCCGAAGGCGCTGATGTCCTTCGCCGGCCCCCGCGTCGTCCAGCAGACGACCCGGGAGAAGCTGCCCGACGACTTCGGCCTCGCCGAGCAGAACCTCCGCTTCGGTCACATCGACATGATCGTCCCGCGGCCAGAGCTGCCGCCGACGCTCGCCCGGCTACTCCGCCTGTTCGACGATGCCGAGTGAGGCTGAGCTCCGCCTCCGCGAGCGGCTCGCCAAGTTGAGGGGCACGCGCCTGCTCGGAGGCACGGGGCTCTCGGCCGAGCTCGATCGGCTGCAACGTCAGCTCGATCGGATCGCCGCCGAGCCGACCGACGAGGAGATCTGGCGCTCGGTCGAGCTCGCGCGCCACCAGGAGCGGCCGTACACACTCGACTACGTCGACCGGCTGCTCATCGACTGGGTCGAGCTCCACGGCGACCGCGCTCAGGCGGACGACTGCGCGATCGTGGCCGGGATCGGCCGGTTTGCGGGAAGCACGGTGGCGCTGATCGGTCAGCAAAAGGGACGTGACATCAAGGAGCGGACGAAGCGCAACTTCGGGATGGCGTACCCGGAGGGGTATCGCAAGGCGCTGCGGGTGATGCAACTTGCCGACCGCCACGGCTTTCCTCTGATCTCGCTCGTTGACACCCCGGGCGCGTACCCGGGAGTCACGGCCGAGCAGCATGGCCAGGGAGGCTCGATCGCGCGCTCGCAGGCGGCAATGGTGCGGCTCAACGTCCCGACGGTCGCGTGCGTAATCGGCGAGGGAGGATCCGGCGGGGCGATCGCGATCGCCGTCGCCGATCGTGTCCTGATGCAGGAGCATGCGATCTACTCGGTGATCTCTCCGGAGGGCTGTGCTGCCATCCTCTGGCGCGATGCCGCCGAAGCGCGCAAGGCTGCGGCCGCGTTCAAGCCGGATGCCGCCCACTGCTTGGAGCTCGGCGTGATCGACGAGATCGTGCCGGAGCCGCCCGCGGGTGCACATGCCGATTACGACGCGGCCGCGCGGTTGCTGGGCCACTCACTCTCGGAGGCTCTCGAGGAGCTCGAGGGGATCCCTCCGGACGAGCTCCGCAAGCGCCGCCGGGCCAGATATCGCTCGCTCGGCGTGTACGCCTAGGGCGTGTCTCCTAAGAACTCCTAACAGGACGATCTTGGAAGCCGGTGCCGTTGCTCGCCGGTGAGTACGACGTCGGGCTGCCGCCGCGGAACCGAGTATGCCGGTCTCTTCGAGCAGCCGAGTTGGCGGTGCAGCCCGGAGCCGGGCACTTTCCCTGGCTCGACGATTCCGCGTGGTTCACGCGGACACTGGCGGCTTTTCTCGGCTGGCGTCGAACAGCAGCGTCGCGGCCACCGTCGCCCCGTCGCCTCGGGACGGGTCCTGGGGCGACCGCGGCCCGAGCGGTCCACGGCCAGGTGCGCAAGCAGCGGCTGGAGCATCGGGGAGTCCCGGCCTGACCGGGGGTCGCAGCATGCCCTCGACCACCTGCCTGTGATCACGGAACGGCCGCGACTTCTGCCCGTCCGAAGACGGCATCAGCGGCTCGATCCGCGCCCACTGCTTATCGGTGAGAACCCGTTCACGAGACATGTCCACACCAAATCAGCCGCCGCACACCGGACTTAGGAGACACGCCCTAGCTGCCTCGACGAGTAATGCCTGGGGCGGCAACGCGCGTCCGCGCGGGCATCCACAACTTCCACAGGGTTTTCAACGGGTCTGAGCCGTTTATCCACCCGGGATTTGTGGGGTTTTGGCTCCGTTCGACCTCGGTACCACGTAGTCGTGCGCTCGATCTGGACAGGAACGATCTCGTTCGGCCTCGTGAGCGTGCCCGTGCGCATGTTCACGGCGACGGAGTCGAAGGAGCTCCGGTTTCACTTTCTCCACAGGACCGACCTCACGCCGATCGGCTACGACAAGGTGAGGAAGGACACCCGAGAGCACGTCGAGCCCGACGAGATCGTTCGCGGCTTCGAGATCGACAAGGGCCGCTTCGTCCCACTTGAGGACGAGGATCTCGATCGCCTCGATGTCGAGCTGACGCGCTCGATCGACATCTGCGACTTCGTCTCGCTCGACGAGATCGATCCGATCTACTTCCGCAAGGCTTACTACTTGCTTCCGCAGGACGGCGCCGAGAAGCCGTATCTGCTCCTCGTGCGCGCGCTCGAAGAGACCGCCAAGGTCGGGATCGCGAAGATCGTGATCCGAAACAAGCAGCATCTCGCCTGCCTGCGAACGTGGGAGGACAAGCTGCTTCTCGAGACGATGTACTACGCCGACGAAGTTCGCCGGCCGGAGGGGGTCGACGTCGAGGGGAGGCTGCGGAAAGCCGAGGTCGAGATGGCGAAGACACTCGTCGAGAACCTGAGCGAGTCGTTCGAGCCGTCCAAGTACGACGACACCTACCGCAAGGAGCTGCTCGACCTCCTGCGCGCCAAAGCGAAGGGGCAAGAGCTTCCCGAGCCCTCCGCGGAGGACGAGGCGGAAGTCGTCGATCTGATGGCAGCCTTGCGCGAGTCGGTCGAGCGGACGCAGCGCGCCCGCAAGCGACCGCGCGCTAAAAAGGCTTCGTGACACCCGACTCTCTGCGCGAGTACCGACGCAAGCGCGACCCGAAGAAGACCTCCGAGCCTTTCTCCGATCGTCGGCGGGCCGAAGGCGCGCCGACATTCGTCGTCCAGCGCCATGACGCGCGCCGCCTCCACTACGACTTTCGCCTGGAGCGGCACGGCGCGCTCGCAAGCTGGGCGGTGCCCAAAGGCGTTCCGCTTGAGCCCGGCGAGCAGCGGCTCGCTGTTCACGTCGAGGATCATCCGCTCGAGTACGCGGCCTTCGAGGGCGAGATCCCGAAGGGCAACTATGGGGCCGGGCTCGTCGAGATCTGGGACCGCGGCACGTACGAGCTAGTCGAGGAGAAGCCCAACGGCGGCCTGACCGTTCGGCTTTCGGGCGAGCGGTTGCAGGGCACTTGGGCGCTCGTACCGGCCAAGCTCTCAGGCGACGCGAAGAACTGGCTGCTGATCCGCAAGCGCGAGGAGGCGGCGCCAAGCAACAGACCAGCCCAGGGTGAGCCGCGATTCACCCCGATGCTGGCCTCGCTCGCGGAGACGGTGCCGACGGGCGACGGCTGGCTCTTCGAGGTGAAGTGGGACGGCTACCGCGCGATCACGACCGTTGCGGGCGGCGACGTGACGCTGACGAGCCGGAACGGCAACGACCTGACCGGACGCTTTCCGACCGTTGCGCAGGCGGTCGAGCGCGCGCTGAAGTCGCCGAACTGCGTGCTCGACGGCGAGGTCTGCGCGCTCGACGAGGACGGCCGTTCGAGCTTCTCGGCAATGCAGCAGGGCACGCCGGGAACGCCGCTCGTGCTCTACGTCTTCGACGTGCTCTCACTCGACGGCGAACCGCTCGTCGGCCTCCCGCTCACGGAGCGGCGGGCGCGGCTCGAGGGGCTCCTCGACCGGCGTTCGCGGACGGTGCGGCTCTCCGAGACGTTCGCCGACGGCGAGGCGCTGCTCGAAGCCGCCCGTGAGCAGGGGCTCGAGGGCGTGATCGCGAAACGAGCCGACTCGCGGTACGGCCTCGGAAAGCGGGGGCGGGACTGGCTGAAGATCAAGACGCACGACAACCAGGAGTTCGTGATCGCCGGCTACACGAGAGGCCAGGGTCGCCGGTCGGGCCGGTTCGGCTCGCTCGTGCTTGCCGTGCACCGGGGGAGCGAGCTCTCGTACGTCGGCAACTGCGGCACGGGGTTCAACGACGCGGAGATCGATCGGCTCCTCCGCAAGCTGCGGCCGCTCGAACGAGAGACCTCTCCGTTCGCGGTCGTCCCGAAGATGCCCAAGGTGCGCAAGGGCGACGTCGTCTGGGTGGAGCCGGCGCTCGTATGCCAGGTCGAGTTCGCGCAATGGACGCACGACGGGCGGTTGCGCGCACCCGCCTACAAGGGCTTGCGAGAGGACAACGACGCCGACGAGGTCACGCGTGAGGAGCCGATTACGGACGAGTTGCGCCGCGGAAAACGCATTCTGCGGCTCTCGAATCTCGACAAGCCGTTCTGGCCTGACGAGGGGATCACGAAGGGCGATCTGCTCACCTACTATCGCGCGATCGCGCCGGTGCTCGTGCCCCACCTCAAGGACCGCCCGTTTACGATGAAGCGCTTTCCCGACGGGGTCGGGGGCAAGTTCTTCTTCCAGAAGGACGCTCCGAAGCACATGCCCGACTGGATCTCGACCCGGCAGTTCGAGGCGTCGACGAGAGAGCGCCCGCCGCGACGGCGCCTGATCGACTTCGCGCTCGTCAACGACGAACTCGCGCTCCTGTGGATGGTGAACATGGGCTGCATCGACATGAACGTCTGGTACTCGCGGGTCGACAAGTCAGCCAGGCCCGACTTCGTCCTGTTCGACCTCGACCCGTCCTCAGACGTCGGCTTTTCGGAGACGATCGAGGTTGCCCTGCTCGTCAAGCAGGCACTCGACGCGCTCGGGCTTCAGAGCTTCCCGAAGACGAGCGGTTCGAACGGGATCCATGTGCTCGTGCCGATCGAGCGCCGATCGACCTTCGACGACATGCGTGCCTTCTCTGAGATCGTTGCCTCCGCGCTCGAGCGGACGCATCCGGGCCTGGTCACGACGGAGTGGACGAAGGCAAAGCGCCGCGGCGTCCTGATCGACTCGAACCAGAATGGCGAAGGAAAGACCATCGCCTCCGTGTATTCGGTACGTCCGCGGGCCGGCGCGCCGGTCTCGACCCCGCTTCGCTGGGACGAGGTGAACGAGAAGCTCAACCCAGCTGTCTACTCGATGGACGTCGTGCTCGCCCGGGTCGAGCAGCACGGCGACCTGTTCGAAGGCGTCCTCACGACTCGACAGTCACTCGGGGCGGCCGTAGAGTCGATGCGGTGAAGCTGGACGAGCTGGTGGGCGAGCTCGACGTGTACTTCCGCGTCCCCGAGGTCGAGAACGACGACTGGTCCGGGGCGTTCGCGAATCTCTACCCCGAGCCGTACTGGCGTGACTTCGTCGAGCCCGGGTACGAGGGCCGCTGGAACGGGCTGATGGTGCGCGGCGCCGGCAGGGTCGAGCGCGCCGCCACGTGCGTGTTCCCAAGCGACGACATCGTCGCCGGTCTCGAGCCGGCCACGCTCCTGTTCTCCGAGCATCCGCTCGACTTCAGCGACGTTCCCGGCTTCCTTCCCCTCGCTCGAGAGACCTTCGAGACGATGCGCGAGCGTGGGATCAGCTTCTACCACGCTCACGCCCCGCTCGACATGCACCCGGAGATCTCGCCGTCGCGGTTATGCGCGCAGGGAATCGGGCTCGAGCGGCTCGAGGAGTACTACCCGATCGCCGGCGGCATCCCCGGCGGGGCCGCGATCATCGGGGAGAGCCGCCTTTCGCTCGAAGGTCTTGCCGAGGCGCTGCGCGCGTTCCTTGGCCCGGAGATTCTCGTCCACGTCCTCACGCGTCCGCACCAGGAGGCGGGGCGGGTGGCAGTCGTCGCGGGCGGCGGCGCGGACAAGGACATCCTCGAGGCCTCGCTCGAACGCGGCTGCCAGACGTACGTGACCGGGAATGCCGCGACCAACTGCCGCCTCGAGTGGGTGCAAGAGAAGGTGCGAGCGTTTCGTGCACGCGCCGATCAAGCCGGGACCGCCCTGATCGACGCGATGCACTACGGGATGGAAAAGCCTCCGCAGCTCGCCATGGTCGGCTGGTTCAAGCGTCGAGGACTGCCTGCGACGTTTGTTCCCGACGGGCCGAAGTAGCGAGCCCCGGGTCGCCCTGGCAGCTACTCGTCTCGCAGACCGCGCGGGTGACCGAGCATGCCGAGCTCGGCGATGTCGCGGCGGAAGAAGAGCCCGACCGTCCAGTCCACGACGACCCGGAGCTTCCGCGTCAGCAGCGGGAGCTGGTACAGGTGGTACGTGCGCGTGACGAACCAGCCGACGAAGCCACGCAGGTGCGCTCCCGGGACCTCCGCGATCCCCTTGTGCCGACCGAGCGTCGCGACCTGGCCGAGCATGCGGTACCGGTAGGGCTCGGAGCTGCCGACGAGGTTCTTCGCGAGTCGGCGTGCCTGGCGCAGGGCGTGCTGCGACGTCGGCGGGTCGACGTGATCCGGCGTCGCGCGATTGGGGACCGCGGCACAGTCGCCGAGTGCCCAGACGTTGGTGCGTCCTTCGACTCGGAGCCGATCGTCGACCCGGACGCGGCCGCGCTCGTCGAGCGGCAGCCCGAGCTTTCCCAGCAACGGGTGGGGCCGGACGCCTGCCGTCCAGACCAGCGTTCTCGTCGGGATGCGATCTCCGTCCGACAGGGTGACGCTACGCTCGTCGACGGACTCGAGCCGGGTGCCGACACGCACGTCGACGCCGCGCCCTACCAACTCGCGCGCCGCGTAGTCGCCGAGCTTGGCCGGGATCTCGGACAGGATCTTGTCCGCCGCGTCGACCAGAACCCACCGTTGCGGAACGCCCCGAAGGCGGGGGTAGAAACGGACTGCGTCGCGGACGAGATCGGCGAGCTCGGCGAGCGCCTCCACGCCGGCGTAACCGGCGCCGACGAAGACGAACGTCAGATGCTCCTCCTCGCTCGTTTCCACCCCGAGGTCGGCCAGGTCGAGCTGGCGGAGAACGTGGTTTCGGAGCGCGATCGCGTCGGCGAGGTCCTTGAACCCGAGGCCGTGCTCGGCCAGGCCGGGAATGGGCAGCGTCCGTGCGATCGAGCCGAGTGCGAGCACGAGGTCGCCGTACTCGATCTCAGCCTGCCTGCCCCCGCTCGCGACGGTCACCAGTCGCTCGCCTTCGTCGATGTGCGTCGCCTCGCCCAGGACGAGCTCGGCATGTGGGCACATCATCCGCAACGGGACGACGACATGGCGCGGCTCGAGCGTCCCTGAAGCTGCTTCCGGCAGGAGCGGGGTGAAGAGCATGAAGTTCTCCGGACTGACGATCGTGGCGCCTCGTTTGCCCAGGAGCCGCGCGACGTAGCTGCCGGCGAAGCCGCCGCCAACGATCAGAATTCCGCCGCGAGCTGTCCGTCTGATCACTACGGCCCGCTTCTACCATGCGTGGGCATGAATCTGCTCCGGACGCTCGCACCGGGCGGGACGGCGACCGCTAGTCCGCCCGCAATAGCGGGCGCGTCAGGCAGGTCGGCCCGCCGTCGCCCTTGCGCGAGATCTCGTCTCCGCGGTAGGTGCGCACCTCCACGCCGGCCGCTTCGAGTCTTGCTCGCGTCGACGGGTTGCCCTCGAGCGCGAGCGCCACGCGGGGAGCAAGCGCGAGCACGTTGCAGCCGATCGTCCCGAACTCGTCGTCGGGCACCTCGACGAGCCGGACGCCGCGTTCCTCGAGCAGCTGGACGAGCCGGACCGGCAGGAGGGGCAGGTACACGAGCGCGAGGTCGCGGTCGAGCGGGCTGATCAGAGACAGCAGGTGCAGCACCTCGCTCTGTCCGCGTAGATGGGGTAGGTCGAAGGGGATCACCTCGGCGTCCGGCAGGGCGCCTCGCAGCGATGCGATGCCGGCGTCGTTCGTGCGGTACCCGCGCCCGACGATCAGCGATCTCTCGTCGAGCCAGAAAGTGTCGCCGGCCTCGGCGCACGCGGGTGCCTGGAGACGGGTGACGACGGGCACGCCCGCGGCTCCGAGGTCGGCCGCGAGCGCCTCGGGCTCGCCGCGGCGGCCCTCCTTGCCCGGACGCAGCAGGATCGCGCCGCGGTCGCAGATCAACACCGGATCGTGGGCGTAGATCGCGTCCGGATTCTCATCGTTTGCCGGCGGCGCGACGACCACCTCGGCGCCGCTCTCCGCGATCCGATCGCAGAACGCCGCGTGCTCGCGCGCCAGTCCGGCCGGATTGGGCTCCTCCCGCCAGCCGTACTCGCGCCAGCGGCGGCAGCGCGCCGCCGGCTGCTTGACGAGGACGCGCCGAAGCGCTGCGGTCGCGCTCTGCCCGCCGTAGTCCGGCACCCGGCCGATTCTAGGGTCGAAACCTTGTGGCTCAGAGCTACGAAGTCGCGAGTTAGTCAAGAAATCGGCCCAGCTGCCGTCTTAGACGGTATGACCAGGACATCCAGAGGATCGCTCGCTGTGGCCGCTGCGCTCGCTGCCTTCACCAGCGGGAGCGCTGTTGGCCAGACCACCGCTGCTTCAAAGCCCTCGGCGCGGTTCGTCGGCTTCGCGCTCGTCGGGCCCGAGGCGCTCAAGACCGGGCGGCTGCCGACGTCGGCGCAGCTCTTCGCGTCCGGGTCGAAGCTGACCGGGCCGCAGGCCTGCCCTGAGAATCCCTTGCAGCACAACCTCGCCGCCGTCTTCGACTACCGGGGCACTCCGGCTGCTGTCTTCGCCACCCAGAAGATGCCTCGTTACGCGCAAGAGACGCACTACCGTGGTCAGACGCGCCAGGGCCGGAACGTGATTCACGTCACGAGTGGGCCATTGAACGGGCCCGTCACGGTGACGATTCGGTTCCGGGATCAGTTCAATCAGGAGTTGCCGGCACCGAAGCCCGTCTTCGGCCGGCTCACCGTCGCCCGGCAGTGCCCGTGAGCCGCTGCTCGAGGTAGCGTCGCTCGGTCTCGTTTGTCGTGAGCTCGAGCGCGCGCCTGTAGGAACCGGACGCCTCCGCGCGTCGACCAAGGCGGCGCAGCAGATCTGCCCGCGCCGCATGCAGAAGGTGATAGCTCTCGAGTCCGCCGCGACCGATCCTGCTCCTCGAGCAGGACGAGCTCCCCGGAAGCGCCGGTGCGAGCATCCCGCCTTGAGTCCTGCAGGAGCATCAGCGCAAGCAGGCCGAGGGCCTCGGGCTCGTCGGGCATCAGCACCGCCAGCAGCTTCGCCAGCCTGATCGCCTCGTCGCAGAGGTCACGCCGAACGAGATCGTCGCCGCTCGTGGCCGTGTAGCCCTCGTTGAACACGAGATACAGGACCGCAAGCACCGAGCGAAGCCGCTCCGGCAGGAGGTGATCCGGCGGCATCGTGAGCCGGATGCCCGCCTCGCGAATCTTGCGCTTTGCCCGCACGAGCCGCT
>Ga0136617_10003639_pt1 | contig 13762 bp, 13 predicted proteins | sample AntDrymUQ3222106_2_FD_129672 | JGI IMG/M metagenome (GOLD analysis project Ga0136617, IMG submission 129672) | Polar desert sand microbial communities from Dry Valleys, Antarctica - metaG UQ322 (21.06) | ecosystem: Environmental > Terrestrial > Soil > Desert | place: Antarctica: Dry Valley... | reverse complement strand
GGGGTCGACCAGCCGGGTCATCAGGCTGGTGAGGGTGCTCTTTCCGGAAGCCGTGGCGCCGACCAGGGCGACCGTACGGCCCGGCTCGACCTCGAAGGTGACCGCGTCGAGGAGCGGGACGGCGGGGTCGTAGGCGTAGCCCAGCCCGTCCACCTCGAGCCGTGCGGCGCGTCCGGACTCGGGCATCGCCGCGGGGCCGTAGGGCATCGCGCCGGTCGCCTCGATCACCCGACGGGCGCGGTGGAAGCCCACCACGCTGCGGGGGAACTCACCCAGCAGCCAGCCGAGCGAGCGGATCGGGAACGAGACGATGGTCAGCAGATAGGCCACCGTCACCACGTCACCGGCGTCGGTGGCACCCGAGAGCACCCGCTCGACGCCGATCGCCAGCACCACCATGACACCGAGGCTGGGAAGCGCCGCCAGGGTCGGGTCGAAGGCGGCGCGGAAGATGCCGACGCGGATGTTGGCATCGCGCAGCTCGTGGGCCTTGGCGGTGAACCGGTCGGTCTCCTCGGTCTCGCGACCGAGGGTCTTGACCACCATCGCGCCGTCGAACGACTCGTGGGCGATCTCGCTCACCTCGGCCCGCAGCTGCTGGGCACGGGTCGCCCAGCCCGAGGCGAAGCGCTGGTAGACGATGTTGGTGACGATGACCGCCGGGAAGACGAACAGCCCGACCATCGCCAGCACGAGGTCGGCGACGAACATCTGTACCACCGCGACCAGCATCATCACGACGGTGCCGACGGCCATCGGCAGCGGCGCGATCGGGCCCCACGCGGCCTCGACGTCGGAGTAGGCGTTGGACAGCAGCTGGCCGGTGGGGTGGCGCTGGTGCCACTCCATCGGCAGCGAGAGGTACTGCCTGGTGACCGCCCGGCGGGTGTGGGCCTGCATCCGGTACTGCATGACACCGGCCCCGAGCCGGCGGGCGACGATGCCCACGGCACGGAGCACGGCCACGGCCATGAACAGTCCCAGCACGGCCCACAGCAGGCCGGTCGCGATCTCACCGTCGCGGAAGGCCGGGATCACCACGTGGTCGGTGGCCCAGCCGAGGACCCAGGCGTCGGCCACGGTCATCACGCCGAACAGCAGGCTGCCGATGGTCGACAGGGTGAAGATCAGCGGCTCGCGACGGATCGCCACCCCGAGTACGGCGAACCCCTCACGGGTCGTCGACCCGTGCGACGCTGAGTGCTCGCTCCACTCGTCCGTCACAGGTCCCCAGGCTCCCCTCGTCCGTCGCGCACAACCGCGCGCCCGGACAGGCTATTCCGGAGGACCGACAGCGGCCCAATCGGTTGCCCCGGTCAACTGTTGGTCAGCTGCCCGTCAACTGCGCGACTCGGCCGCCAGCCGCAGCCCCAGACCGGCGAAGGAGACGGCGAACGCCTTGCGTACGCGGTCGAGCACCCGCGGGCGGGTGAGCACCTGCTCCCGGAGCGCGGCGGCCGCGAGCCCGTAGCCGACGAAGACGACGAAGGTCATCGCCATGAACACCCCGCTGAGGCCGACCATCCGCAGGGTGGCGGCCTGACTGCCGGCCGGGACGAACTGCGGAAGGAAGGCGAAGAAGAAGATCGTCAGCTTGGGGTTGAGCAGGTTGAGGGTGATGCCGGAGGCGAGCACGCTGCGCCACGGCACGTCCCGCGGTGCCGTGTCGATGGCGAGCGAGCCCCGGTCGCGCCAGGTCGACCACGCCATGAAGAACAGGTAGGCGACGCCGGCGTACTTGAGGACCTGGAAGGCGACGCCGCTGGCGTGCAGCACCGCGGCCAGCCCGGTGATCGCGGCCAGCAGGTGGGGCACGGTGCCGAGCGTACCGGCGAAGGCGGCCAGTACGGCGGCTCGCGGACCACGGGCGAGCCCGGCCGCGAGCGTGTAGATCGCACCGGCGCCGGGCGCGAGGCAGATGACCAGCGAGGTGAGCAGGAAGGTCCCCGTCATGCCCACAGCGTACGTCGGCCGGGGCCGCTCGCGTCAGGTGCGCAGCCGGCTGAGGAACGCCCGGGTGCGCTCCTGCTGCGGGTCGTCGATCACCTGACCGGGCGTCCCCGACTCGTGGACCACCCCGTCGTGCAGGAAGCAGACCCGGTCGGCGACGTCGCGAGCGAACCCCATCTCGTGGGTGTTGAGCAGCATCGTGACGCCCTCGGCCTTGAGGGCGGTGAGCAGGTCGAGCACCTCCCCGATCAGCTCCGGATCCAGCGCCGAGGTGACCTCGTCGAGCAGCATCAGCGCCGGTCGGTTGACCAGCGCGCGGGCGATCGCCACCCGCTGCTGCTGGCCGCCCGAGAGATCGTCGGGACGTGCGTGCGCCTTCTCGCCGAGGCCGACCCGTTCCAGCATCGCGGTGCTGCGCCGCTCGGCCTCGTCGCGGCCGAGGCCGTGCACCTTGACCAAGGCGAGGGTGAGGTTGCCCAGCACGCTCAGGTGGGGGAACAGGTTGTAGGCCTGGAACACCAGGCCCATCCGCGAGCGCACCAGGTCGGCGTCGACGCGCGGGTCGGTGACGTCCTCGCCCTGGAAGGTGATGACGCCGTCGTCGACGGTCTCGAGCAGGTTGGCGCAGCGCAGCAAGGTCGACTTGCCCGAGCCGGACGCCCCGATCAACACCACACACTGGCCGGGCTCGACGACGAGGTCGACGGCGCGCAGCACCACGTGGTCGCCGAAGGACTTGCGTACGCCGGCCAAGCGCAGGACCGGCGCGGTCACAGCAGTGCTCCCGCACCGTGGTAGCCGCGCTTTCGAGCGAACCAGTCGGTGAATCGGGCCATCGGGATCGTGAGACAGACGAACAGCACCCCCGCCACGACGTACGGCGTGTAGTTGAAGTCCTCGGCCGTCTCGATCTGGGCCGCCCGGATCGCATCGATGGCCACCCCGACCACGGCGATCAGGCCGGAGTCCTTCTGCAGCGACACCAGGTCGTTCATCAGCGGCGGCAGCACCCGGCGCCACGCCTGCGGGAGGACGACGAACCGGAGGTTCTGGGCGTAGCTGAGCCCGAGCGCCCGGCCGGCGAGCCGCTGCGAGGAGTGCACCGACTCGATTCCGGCCCGGAACACCTCGGCGACGTAGGCGGAGTAACACAGCACCAGCGCGGCGCACGCCCAGTAGATCGCGTTGCGCGGCAGCCCCTGGAGGTCGAGGGCCGGTCCGCCGAAACCCAGCAGCAGCAGGAGCAGCAGCAGCGGCAGCCCGCGGAACACGTCGACGTAGACCGTCCCGAGCAGCCGGAGGGGGAAGGCCACCGGCCCCCGCAGGGTGCGCATCACCGCGATCGCCAGTCCGAGCACCAGGATCAGCACGGCGCTCACCAACGTCACCCGGATGTTGAGCCACAGCCCGTCCAGCACGGCCGGGAAGGAGTCGACGGCCTTGTCCCAGTCGAAGTAGGTCTGCTGGACCCGCTCCCACCCCGGCGAGCTGGTGATCGCGAACCAGGCGACGCCGAGCAGCAGGACGGTGCTGACGAGCGACACCACACCGCTCCGGACCGTACGCCGGCGGCGGAACTCGGCGCGCTGGCGCTGGACCTCCGACGGCTGCCAGCCATCGGAGGTCCCGGCGTCGACCCGGCCCGTCAGGACAGCTCCGGTGCGCCCTGCTGGGCCAGCCACTCGTCCTCGAGCTCCGCGAGCGTCCCGCCCTCACGCAGCGCGTCGACGGCCTGGCTGACGCAGTCGGTGAGCGGGCTGTCGAGGTCGAGGACGGCTCCGAACTGCTCCACCTCGTCGCCGACCTGCGGCAGCTGGCCGACGATCGCGCCCTTGTCCAGCTGGACAGCGGTCATGAAGTAGGCCGTGGGCAGGTCGACCACGATGCCGTCGATCTGCCCGTTGTTGAGGGCCTGCACCGCCTGGTCGTTGGTGTCGTACGGCGCGGCCTGCTGCGAGCTCTGGATCTGGTCGGTGATGGCGGTGTAGCTCGTCGTGCCGACCTGGGCGCCGAGCTTGGCGTCCGTCAGGTCGGCGACGCTGCTGGCTCCCTCGATCGGGCTGCCTGCGGTGGTGACGACGGCCTGACGTACGTCGTAGTAGCCGCTGGAGAAGTCGACCGCCCGGCGCCGTGCCTCGGTGATCGAGACCTGGTTGACGTCGAAGTCGAACTTCTTCTCCCCCGGGCTCACCACGGCGTTGAAGGGCACCTTCGCCCACTCCACCTCGTCCTCGGCGAACCCGAGCTCCTCGGCGATCGCGTAGGCGACGGCGGACTCGTAGCCCTCGCCGTTGGTCGGGTCGTTGTCGACGAACCACGGCTCGTAGGCCGGGTTGTCGGTCGCGACGGTCAGGACACCCTCCGAGTAGGTGTCGAGAGCGTCCTTCTCACAGTCACCGGCCGCAGCGGACGAGCCGCTGTCGGACGCACTGTCGTCGGCCTCGTCGCGCGGGGCGCAGGCCGTGGTGATCAGCAGGGCCACGCCGAGCGTGGCGAGGGCGGTCCCTCGGATGGTCGTGCGCATGGCAGCAGAGTAGGGCCACGCGGTTCCGTCGTACGCCGGACTTCGCCGATGTGGGACGCCGCTTCAGTCCCGGACGGGATGGCCGGCTGCGGCGAGCGCCTGCTTGACCTCGCCGATCCGGAGCGTCCCGAAGTGGAAGACCGTGGCGGCGAGCACCGCGTCGGCACCGGCGTCGACCGCGAACGGGAAGTGGTCGAGCCGTCCCGCCCCCCCGCTGGCGATGACCGGGATCGTCACCTCGCGGCGTACGGCCTCGATCAGCGCGAGGTCGAAGCCGTCGGTGGTGCCGTCGGCGTCCATCGCGTTGAGCAGGATCTCGCCGGCCCCGAGCTCGGCAGCCCGGCCGGCCCAGGCGATCGCGTCGAGCCCCGCGGACGTCCGGCCACCGTGGGTGGTGACCTCGAAGCCGGACTCGGTGCCCGTTGCCACCCGCCGGGCGTCCAGGGAGAGGACCAGCACCTGGTTGCCGAACCGGTCGGCGATTTCGGCCACCAGCTCCGGCCGTCGGATCGCCGCGGTGTTGACGGCCACCTTGTCGGCCCCCGCCCGGAGCAGCCGGTCGACGTCGTCGGCGCTGGCCACGCCGCCCCCGACGGTGAGCGGGATGAAGACCTCCTCGGCGCAGCGCGAGACCACCTCCATCGTGGTCGCCCGGCCCTCGTGGGAGGCGGAGATGTCGAGGAACGTGAGCTCGTCGGCGCCTTCGGCGTCGTAGAGCTTGGCCAGCTCGACAGGGTCGCCGGCGTCGCGGAGGTCGCGGAAGTTGACCCCCTTGACGACCCGGCCGCCGTCGACGTCGAGGCAGGGGATGACACGGACGGCGAGCGTCATGCGGGGGCTCCGCGGGTGAGCGCGAGGGCCTCGGGGAGGGTGAAGCGACCCTCGTAGAGCGCAGTCCCGATGATCGCGCCCTCGACCCCGTCGTCGACCAGGGCCCGGAGGGCGCGGAGGTCGTGGAGCTCGGTGATGCCGCCGCTGGCGACGACGGGCCGGTCGGTGGCCGAGCAGACCTCACGCAGCAGGTCGAGGTTGGGTCCCTGCAGCATGCCGTCCTTGGTGACGTCGGTGACGACGTAGCGGGCGCAGCCCTCGCCGTCGAGCCGAGCGAGCACCTCGTACAAGTCGCCCCCGTCACGGGTCCAGCCCCGCGCCGCGAGGGTGCGGCCGCGGACGTCGAGGCCGACGGCCACGCGTTCGCCGTACGACGCGATGGCGGCCGCGCACCACTCCGGCTGCTCGAGGGCGGCCGTGCCGATGTTGACCCGGCGGCAGCCGGCGGCCATCGCGGCCCGGAGCGACTCGTCATCGCGGATGCCGCCGCTCATCTCGACGTCGATGTCGAGCCGACCCACGATCTCGGCCTGCAGCTCGCGGTTGTGGCCGCGACCGAACGCCGCGTCCAGGTCGACCAGGTGGATCCACTCCGCCCCGTCCCGCTGCCAGCGCAGCGCCGCCTCGACCGGGTCGCCGAAGCGCTTCTCCGACCCGGCCACACCCTGGACGAGCTGGACGGCCTGGCCGGCCGCGATGTCGACGGCGGGCAGCAGCTCGAGGTAGTCGCTCACCCGACCGATCGTATTTCACGTGCGCGACCCGCCACCCCCGTGGGGGTTGAGTTTCCACTCCGGTCCGTCGAGTTGCCAGCCGGGCGTATCGAGTTGCCAGTCCGGGCACGACCGGGCGACGCGCGTGGCAACTCAACCCGCGCGGGTGGCAACTCAACAGGTGAGCAAGCCGACCCAGTTGCGCAGCAGGGCGGCGCCGGCGGCGCCGGACTTCTCGGGGTGGAACTGGGTGGCGGAGAGCGGACCGTTCTCGACGGCGGCGACGAACCGGTCTCCCCCGTGCTCGGCCCAGGTGACCAGGGGCGCGCGGGTCCGGTCATGGGTGACCAGGGTCCAGTCGCGTACGCCGTAGGAGTGGACGAAGTAGAACCGCTCGTCCTCGACACCCGCGAAGAGCGAGGTCCCGGAAGGCACGTCGACGGTGTTCCAGCCCATGTGGGGCACGATCGGTGCCTGCAGCCGCTCGACGACTCCCGGCCACTCGTCGCAGCCGTCGGTCTCGACCCCGTGCTCGACCCCGCGGCTGAAGAGCACCTGCATGCCGACACAGATGCCGAGCACCGGGCGCCCACCGGCAAGCCGCCGGCCGATCAGCCGGTCGCCCTTGACGGCGCGCAGGCCGGCCATGCAGGCGGCGTACGCCCCGACGCCGGGGACGACGAGCCCGTCGGCCACCAGCGCGGCCTCGAGGTCGGCAGTCAGCGAGACCTCGGCGCCGGCTCGCTCGACAGCGCGGACCGCCGAGCGGAGGTTGCCGGACCCGTAGTCGAGGACGACGACCGAGGGTCGCTCAGCCACCCAGGGTGCCCTTCGTCGACGGCACCCCGGTCTCGCGCGGATCGATCGCCACCGCGTCGCGGAACGCCCGGGCGACTGCCTTGAACTGCGCCTCCACCAGGTGGTGGGGGTCGCGGCCGGACAGCACCCGGACGTGGAGGGCGAGGTGGGCGTGGAAGGACAGCGTCTCGAAGACGTGGCGGGTCAGCGAGCCGGAGAAGCCGGGCCCGGAGTCGCCGCCGATGACGACGTACGCCTGGCCGTCGGGCTCGCCGGTGTGGACGCAGTAGGGCCGGCCGGACACGTCGACCACGGCCTGCACCAGTGCCTCGTCGAGCGGGACGGTGGCGTCGCCGAACCGGCGGATTCCGGCCTTGTCGCCGAGCGCCTCACGGATCGCCTGGCCGAGCACGATCGCGGTGTCCTCGACGGTGTGGTGGGCGTCGACGTGGGTGTCGCCGGAGGTGTGGACCACCAGGTCGACCAGGCCGTGGCGCGCGAACGCCGTCAGCATGTGGTCGAAGAAGCCGACACCCGTGGAGACGTCGTGGCGCCCGGAGCCGTCGAGGTCGACCTCGACGTGGACCTTCGACTCCGACGTCTGCCGGTCCAGTGTGGCGGTGCGGCTCAGCTCTTCGGGGTCCCCGGCCGAGGGCGAGCGCAGCGAGTCGTCGGTTGGGGTGTTCATGGCCCCTCCTTCATCGGGTTGGTCTCCATCACCTCGGTGAGTGCCGTCCTGAAGTGTCCCATCTCCCCCGGCGTCCCGACGGAGACCCGCAGCCAGCCGGCCCCGTCGACCACCGGCCCGGTCTCGCGGATCAGCACCCCACGGTCCAGCAGTCCCAGCCAGACGGCGTGACGGTCGTCGAAGACGCCGAACAGCACGAAGTTGGCGTCGCTGTCCGCGACGGTGAGCCCGAGCGAGCGCAGCCAGTCGACCGTACGGTCCCGCTCGGCGCGCAGCTCGTCGACCCGGGCCAGCAGCTCCGGTCCGTGCCGCAGGGCCGCGAGTGCGGTCGCCTGGGTCACCGCCGAGAGGTGGTAGGGCAACCGCACCACCCGGATCGCGTCGCAGATCGCCGGGTCGGCGGCCAGGTAGCCCAGCCGGGCACCGGCGAGGGCGAACGCCTTGCTCATGGTCCGCGTGACGACCAGGTTGCGGTGGCGCGGCAGCAGCTCGAGGGCGCTCGGCGTGCCGGCCCGCCGGAACTCGCCGTACGCCTCGTCGACGACGACGAGCCCGTCGCCGGCGGCCTCGCAGAGCGCCGTGACCGCCTCGGGTGGGAGCGCCGTCCCGGTCGGGTTGTTGGGGCTCGGCAGCAGCACGACCGAGGGCCGGCGCTCCGCCACCAGCTCGCGGGCGTGGTCGAGGTCGAGGGTGAAGTCGTGCTCGCGGTGACCGACCAGCCACTCGGTGACCGTGTCGCGGGCGTACTCCGGATACATCGAGTACGTCGGCGCGAAGCCGAGCGCGACGCGACCGGGCCCCCCGAAGGCCTGCAGCAGCTGCAGCATCACCTCGTTGGAGCCGTTCGCCGCCCACACCTGGTCAGCCGTCAGTCCCTGCCCCCCGTCGCCGTTGAGGTAGCCGGCCAACGCCGTGCGCAGCTCCACGAACTCACGGTCGGGGTAGCGGTTGAGCGTGGTCGCGGCGAGCTGCACGGCGCGCGCGATGTCTGCCGCCGCCTCCGGGCTCGGGCCGTAGGGGTTCTCGTTGACGTTGAGCTGGACGGGCGCCAGCTCCGGGGCGATCTGCGGGGCACCGTACGGCTCGAGGCCGCGCAGCTCCTCGCGTACGGGGGGCCAGCTCACCGCTGGCCCTCCAGCCGGATGGCGACCGCACGGCCGTGGGCCGGCAGGTCCTCCGCCTCGGCGAGCGCAGCGACGTGGTCGGCGACCTCGGCGAGCGCGTCGCGGGTGTAGTCGACGACGTGCACCGACCTGAGGAACGCCCGGATCGACAGACCGCTGGAGTGGCACGCGCAGCCGGCGGTCGGCAGGACATGGTTGGAGCCGGCGCAGTAGTCGCCGAGGCTCACGGGCGCGTGCGGGCCGACGAAGATCGCACCGGCGTTGCGCACCCGCGCCGCGACCGCGGAGGCGTCGCGGGTGTGGATCTCGAGGTGCTCGGCGGCGTAGGCGTCGACCACGGCGAGGCCCTGCTCCACGTCGTCGACGAGCACGATGCCGGACTGCCGCCCGGCGAGTGCGGTCAGGATCCGTTGCCCGTGGCGGGTCTCCTCGACCTGCTTCTCCAGCTCGACGACGACGGCTGCGGCGAGCGCGTCGCTGTCGGTGACCAGCACGCTGGCGGCCGCCGGGTCGTGCTCGGCCTGGCTGATCAGGTCGGCCGCGACGTACGCCGGCTCGGCGCTGTCGTCGGCGAGGATCGCGATCTCCGTGGTGCCGGCCTCGGAGTCGATGCCGACCACACCGCGCAGCAGCCGCTTGGCGGCGGTCACGTAGATGTTGCCCGGCCCGGTGACCAGGTCGACCGGGCGGCACGGCCCGGCGCCGTAACCGAACATCGCGATCGCCTGGGCCCCGCCGACGGCGTAGACCTCATCGACGCCGAGCAGCGCACAGGCGGCCATGATCGTGGGCTCCGGCAGGCCGCCGTGGTCTTTTTGGGGCGGGCTGGCCAGCGCGATCGACCCGACGCCCGCGACCTGGGCCGGGACGACGTTCATGACGACGCTGGAGACCAGCGGGGCGAGACCGCCCGGGACGTAGAGGCCCACCCGGCCCATCGGCACCAACCGGAGAGTGACGACCGCACCGGGCGCCAGCTCGGTCGTGACGTCGTGCTCGAGCTCGGCCTCGCAGGTGGCCCGCAGCCGCCGGATCGACTCCTCGAGCCCGGCCCGGACGGCCGGGTCGAGCTCGTCGAGCGCCTGCCGCAGCGTCGCAGGTGGGACGGCGAGGTCGTCGAGCGCGACGCCGTCGAACTGCTGGGTGTACTCACGCACTGCCTCGGCACCCCGGTTCCGGACCGCCTCGACGACCGGGCGGATCTGATGGGTCGCCGCCTCCACGTCGAGCTCCGCGCGCGGCACGACGGCGCGGTAGTCGACGGCGTCGGCGGCGCCCCTGAGGTCGATGCGACGGATCATGCCCACGAGTCTAGGTTCGGCCATGCCCTCGCCCCGCCTCGGCGCCGACGACGGACGCGCCTGCAGCACCCGCGCACTCCCCCGGCCTAGAGTCGGGAGCGTGAGCGAGACGCTGCCGATGTTCCCGCTCGGGACGGTGCTCTTCCCGGGCGTCACCGTGCCGCTGCACGTCTTCGAGGACCGCTACCGGGCGCTGGTCCACCACCTGCTGCGCGTGCCCGACCCGATCGAGCGCCTCTTCGGCTCGGTGGCCATCCGCGAGGGCTACGAGATCGGCGACCACGGCAACCAGTCGCTCTACCGGGTCGGCTGCCGGGTCCGGATGACCGACGTCGAGGCGCACCCCGACGGCACGTTCGACCTGTTGGTCGTCGGCATCGACCGGATCGCGCTCGACCGGCTCGACACCCGCGGGGACTACCCCGTCGGACACGTGACGGTGCGTCCCGACGCGACGCCGCCGGTGCCCGAGGAGATCGTGGAGCGCGCCCGGGTGATGTTCACGGCCTACCGGTCGGCCCTCGCGCAGGTCCGCGGCGACCTGCTGCCGGCCGAGCTGCCGCGCGACCCGACGTACCTCTCCTGGACGCTCGCCGCGCTCACCCCGCTGCCCATGCCGGACCGGCAGTCGCTGCTCGAGGCGGAGGACGCCACCTCGCGGCTGGTGCTGGCGACCGAACTGCTGCGCGAGGAGCTCCGCGCGATGAACGTGATCCCGTCGCTGCCGGCCATCGAGGTGGCCCGCACCCGCTGGTCGCCCAACTAGAGCCCGCGCTGGAGCGCGCCGGGAGCGTCTACGAACTGCGCCCGGCGCTCGGCGGGAGCAGGGCACTGATGGCCGAGGTCGCCCGTCGTGGACGCGACCTCGAAATGGCTCCGGCCGACCTGGTCGCGATCACCGAAGCGATCGTGGACTGGGTCGGCCGGGCCAGACAACAGGTCAGTCGGTCGTCAGGCGGAGCTTGCCGTGGGTGGTCTCGCCCTCGAGCCAGGAGCTGATGCCGAGCGCGGACAGCGGCTCGAGGTTGTCCTGGGCCTCCTGGTCGCCCTCACTGAGACTGGTCAGCCAGTCGCCCGCGTCGAAGTCGACGAACACCAGGTTGCTGGCGCGGTCGGCCTCGGGCAGGACCCCCTGGAAGACCTCGGACTCGCCCAGGCCACCCTCGCCGGCAAGGGTCTGCCGGTAGTCAGGGTTGATGCTCCAGGAGACGGTGTCGCCGCTGGTCTCGGTCCCGAACCACTCGGGCATCCCGGAGGAGGTCCCGAGCTTCTCCATCACGGCGTTGATGCCCTCGGCGTCGCCCCGGACCTTCGCCCCGAGGGGGAGGCCCGACGGGTCACCGGAGTTGACCAGCTGCTCGAGGTCGAAGCTGCCGCCGAAGGCGAGCGCGAACTGCTCACCCAGCAGGGTCTCGACGTCCTCGGGCAGGGAGAGCCCGGTCTGGGCCTCGGCCTGGGCCAGGCCCTGGTCGATCTGCTCCTGCGGGATGCCGTAGGACGGCAGCGTCTCCAGCAGTGACTGCGCCCAGCCCTCGGGGAGCGCCGCGCCGTACGCGACGGCCGTGTCGGCCGGCAGCGTGCCGACCACGTCGACCGTGGCGCCCTCGGTCGTCGGCAGCGTCATCATCGACCCCTCGGGCACGGACGCGGCGAACTCCACCTCGACGCCGCTGCCGGCGAACCGTACGGTCCCGGCGGCGCCCTTGAAGTCCTCGAAGGCCTTGACGAGCTCCTCGGGCACCTCGGGCTCCGGCTCCTGGCTGGTGGTGAGGGCGCCCGACTCGGTGGCGCTCGACGGTGCCGAGGCGCCCTGGGCGCCGAGCTCGGCGGCCATCAGATCGGCCAGCAGCGGGCCGACGTCGGGCGAGGCGTACATGCTGACCACGCCTGGCTCGCCCACCTGCCCCATCCAGTCCTGATAGGTGCTGTCGTCGGCCAGCGTGCCGTCGCCGGTGCCGTCGACGACCGACTGGGCGATCTCCTCGGTCTCGGCGACGATCGCCCAGTCGCCCTCGACGACGAAGCCCGTCTCGGACCCCGACTCTGCCTCGGTGCCGCACTCTGCCAGCTTGGCGAGGCCGTCCTCGGCCGCCCCGGCGTCGGTCAGCTCCAGGACGCCGACCGGCGAGGGCTGCTCCTCACCAGCGTCCACCGCAGCGACGGCGAAGGAGGTGCCCAGCCAGGGCGCGATGTCGTCGTCGTAGCTGAGGCCCTTGCACTCGGCCTCCTCGAAGATCTTGCGCCGGACGTCGTCCTGGGCGTCGAACCCGCCGAGCTCCTCCTTGATCGCGGGGAACTTCTCGATCATCCGTAGGGCCTCGATCTTCTGTGCCCCGCTCGGATCGAGATCGACCGTCATGTAGGCGAGGGTCCCGGCCGGCAGCGCCTCGGCCGGCTGGGCACCGCCGCCGAAGAAGCTGACGGCGGCCCAGGTGCCGGCGCCGGCGGCGGCGAGGAGCACCACTGCCCCGCCTGCGAGGAGCGTCGTACGGCGGCCCCTTCCGGGGGAGCCGCCGGAGGACGAGGAGGACGGCGCGACCGGGTCGCCGCCACCCTGCTCGAGGTATTCGGGGCCGCTCGGGCCCTCGGGCGGCGGACTGGTGGTGCTCACGTGGTTCCCCCTGGTCTGAGCGTCGGCGCTCCGAGCTTCATGGACGCGCGAGCACCGTCACCGGTTCCGCGCGCGCACAGCCTAACCGTCAGGGGGCCGCTCACGCTGCTGATCGGCAGGTTTGCGCGAGAGCCCCACGAAGACCCCGAACAGCCCGACCAGGGCGCCGATGGGGAAGGCGGCCAACGGGATCCACCCGGTGATGGTGAGGGTGCCGGGGAGCCGCGTCCCGTCGGCGGCCCGGGGAGCCAGCCGGCTCGGGTCGGCCGGCATGCCGAGCTCGCCGACCCGCAGCATGACCCATCCGGCGAGCAGCGAGCCCGCGACGACCAGGCCGAGCGTGAGCAGCTCGCGCCGGTCGGTGACCAGGGCGATGAGCATGCCGAGCAGCAGCCCGGCGCCCAGTCCGACGAGGACGTAGAGGCCGGTGGCGGCGAAGTCGGACCCCTCGGGGGTGGGGAACCAGACGCCGCTGGCGACGGTGCCGCGGGGCGGGGTCCACAGCCACCGCCACAGACCGCCGCAGAGCAGGCCGCCGACTCCGAAGAGCAGCAGCACGAGTACGACGTCGCGGGCTGCTCCTCCTCCGGCATGTCGGGCGCCCGAGGTCAGCCCGCGAGGCACCCAGGCCCCAGCAGCTGCTTGAGGTCGGCGAAGAGGGCCGGGGCGGGGGTCACCCGCAGCCGGTCGTCGAGCCGCATCACCGTCGTCGACGCGCGGGAGAGCAGCTTCAGCTGCACCTCGGTCACACCGGGATGGGTGCCGAGCACCTCCTTGAGCTGCTCGACCACCGGCGCGGTGCAGCGCGTCGCCGGCAGGGTGATCACGACCGGGCCGCTGGGACCGTCGCTCAGGTCCGGGACGCTCACCTCATGCCCGTGGATCTCCGGCTGGTCCTTGCTGCGCGAGAGCCGGCCCCTGACGGTGATGATCGCGTCCTCGGTGAGGAGGGTGCTGGCGAGCTGGTAGGAGCTCGGGAAGAGCAGCACGTCGATCGCGCCGTCGAGGTCCTCGACCGTCACCATCGCCCAGTTGTCGCCCCGCTTGGTGATCTTGCGCTGGACCGAGGTGACCAGGCCGGTGATCGTGATCGACGAGCCGTCGGCGCGCTCCTCGTCGAGCATCAGCTGACCGATCGTGCAGTCGCTGCCGTTGGCCAGCAGGTGCTCGAGCCCCAGCAGCGGGTGGTCGGAGACGTAGAGCCCGAGCATCTCGCGCTCGT
>Ga0136617_10003637_pt1 | contig 13765 bp, 13 predicted proteins | sample AntDrymUQ3222106_2_FD_129672 | JGI IMG/M metagenome (GOLD analysis project Ga0136617, IMG submission 129672) | Polar desert sand microbial communities from Dry Valleys, Antarctica - metaG UQ322 (21.06) | ecosystem: Environmental > Terrestrial > Soil > Desert | place: Antarctica: Dry Valley... | reverse complement strand
GAGTGTGCCGTCGATGACATTGGTGCTCCTCGCGTCCAGAATGCACGAGAAGGGGTTACCGATGTAGTCCGAGGAGACAAGTTCGTCCTCGCTGTAATCCACGATTCCCTTTAATGGTCCATCCGATGCGGCCTTTCTGAATGCCGCGTTGACGTCGTCAATCGTGGTTGGACGCTCGACTTCCACAACGAGATCCGTGAAGGATACATCGGGCGTGGGAACACGAACGGAAATGCCGTCGATCTTTCCCTTGACTTCGGGTATGACCAGCGAGGTCGCCTTGGCCGCGCCTGTTGTTGTGGGAATCATCGACACCGCCGCCGCGCGCGCGCGGCGGAGATCCTTGTGCGGGAGATCAAGTATTTGCTGGTCGTTCGTGTAGCTGTGGATGGTTGTCATTGAGCCGTGCCGAAAACCGAAAGCGTCACGGATTATCTTGACCATCGGTACCAGGCAGTTGGTGGTGCACGACGCGTTCGAAATGATGCTGTGTTTCGCAGCGTCGTATTTCTCGTGATTCACGCCCATCACGATTGTGATGTCTTCCCCTTTCGCCGGAGCCGAGATAATCACCTTTTTTGCTCCGCCCTGGATGTGCTTGGCAGCGTCTTCCCCGGTCGTGAACCGGCCAGTGGATTCGAGTACCAGATCAACTCCCAGATCCCCCCAGGGCAACTTCGCAGGATCCTTTTCGGACAACACCTGCAGCTCGTCCCCGTCTATGCTTATGGAGCTTTCATTCGCGATCACCTCGCCGCGATATGTGCGGTGCACCGAGTCGTACTTGAAAAGATGAGCCAGCGTCTTCGTATCGGTAAGATCGTTCACCGCGACGAAGTCCAGATTACGGCCCTGCTCCTTGGCCGCGCGAATGACCTGCCGCCCGATTCGGCCAAAGCCGTTGATGCCTACTCGAATCGCCATGAAGAGTGTTGCTCCGGTGTGATTATTCGGGATCGCCAAGCGCGCGGGCGCGGCCGAACGTTACGAGACTGATGATACGCGCGCCGCCGTCGAGCAGCGCCGATGCGCACTCCACAGCCGTCGCGCCGGTAGTGACAACGTCATCCACGAGAATGACGTGCGCACCTGCGATAGTACGCCGTGCACCGTGAGCCACGCGGAAGGCGCCGGAAACGTTGCGTCGCCTCCCCTCAGGTGTCAACCGCGTCTGCGTCGTTGTGGCGCGTGAACGCACGAGGACGTCTGCCCATTCCCGCACGCCCCATTTCCGCGCGATTGCGCGGGCCAGCAGCGCACTCTGGTTAAAGCCGCGCTCCCGCTGTCGTACAATCGCGAGTGGTATGGGTACGACGGCTGCCCGCTCGTGAATAACATCCGGGGGCCAATCCAGGCGCGCCATGCGGTCGCCCATTGCATCCGCCATTTTTGGCCAGCCGCCGTACTTGAGGGCATGAACAATTCTCCCCGCTGTTCCACCAGGCAGCCAGCAAACTGAGCGTACGGCGCGTACGAATGGTGGCCATAGCTCGCACCAGCGACACAGTTCGGCGCGAAGCGGGTGGCCGCACCGATCGCAGCGAGGGTTGGGCAGATATCTCACGCGTGTCCAGCACCGCCCGCATGCGGGGCCAATGTCACCTGCATCGAGCAACCGTTCGCACGAAACGCAAGCTCGAGGCAGGACGGCATCCAGCACAAACGCACCCGCCATACGAATGCGATGCGCAGCAGCGTAAATCTCCTTACTGTGGATTGGCATGAGCCACAGGGAGTTGGGATATTGCTGCACGCATGACGGCTCGCGGTGCCGGTACTCCGAACCACCGTTCAAAGGCGATGGCGCCTTGCTCCAGGAGCATGGGCAGGCCATCGCTCGCGCGATGCCCGCTTTCACGTGCCGCGCGTACCCACGCGGTGCCGCCATCGCGATACACGAGATCGATCACTGCGGCGGACGGCACCAGAGCGCTCACGGAAACCGGATGAACGTTGTTGAGCAATCCGATGCTGGTTGCGTTCACTACGACCGTCGCACCCTGCACGGCGTCTTGAGGCGAGCTCTCTACTTTGGTGACGATGTCGAAGCGCGATGCCAATGACTCGGCGCGCCCGCGCGAACGATTCCAGATAGTGACATGGCAGCCCATCCAGCGCTCCATCGCGGCGAGAGCGGCGGCACCTGCTCCTCCCGCACCAAGAAGGGCGACGCGAGCGTCGCGCGGAATCTTACCCATGACCTCGCCAGCAAGCGCATCAAATCCACCGACATCGGTGCAGTCACCCGAGAGTATGCCGTCGTCGTCGACCCAGAAAGTGTTGACGGAGGCCGCGCGCCGCGCGTCAGCCGTGAGCCGCTTGCAGTGCGTTGCCATCCGCTGCTTGTGGGGAATGGTGACGTTGCCTGCTGCACGCTCATGCACGAGCCTGCCAACCGTCTCGGCGAAGTCGACCTCCTCGACGTCGAGCGCTTCGTACGAAATGGGCAGCTTCATGAATTGCAGAGCGGCGTTCTGGAATATTGGGGAGAGGGAATGCGCAACCGGATGGCCGAGCAGTACGAGCCGCGAGATCACGCTCCGCCAGCGGTACGCTCGGCGGCAAGGCGGTCGATGACACGGCGAATCTGTCGATCCAACTCTTCGAAGGTTTCCCGCTACACGGCCAGATCGCCGTCAAATGGATCATTCACTGCGTTGCTCTCCGCTCCCCGCGAGGCGTAATCGCTGAGAAGGAATGCCCGGTCACTGGCGCCAAACGCCTTCACGCGTTCCAGGTGATGCGGTCCCATGGCAAGAATCAGGTTATATGATGCCGCTAGCTCGGGGGTAAGCACGCGCGAGCGATGCCCGGAGATATCTATGTCGCGCTCCATGGCTACGAGGAGTGCACCATCTGACGCCGGGGAGCCTTCCCAGGCGGACGTGCCAGCGCTTCCCACCTCTACGTCGCTCACGCCTCGCTCGGCAATCAAGCTACCGGCGATACCTTCGGCCAAAGCGCTGCGACAAGTATTGCCGGTGCATACAAACAGTACTCGCATCGATTCTATGCGTCTCCAATCAAATCGGGCACGGACTCGCGTAATGTGTCCGCGGAAATAGCCCCAGGCCTGATAACGCGCGGACGAGAACCTGTACAATCTACGACAGTCGACGCGGCCGATGGTTCCAGGCGACCGCCATCCAACACGCGAAGAGTCCCCGCACCAATTGCGTGACTCCACTGCTCGACGATCTCACCGACGGACATCGCCGGCGCTACCCCCGGGCGATTCGCGCTGGTGGAAGTCAACGGCTCTCCGTAAGCCCGAAGCAGCCGGCTCAGTGCCAGATGCGGCGTCCACCTCACAGCGACGCCCCCCTCTGGTCCCCTCAGGCGGTCGGAAATTCGGCGCTCACCGCCCGGTAATACCAGTGTCAGCGGGCCGGGCCAGTGGCGCGCAGCCAGATGCGCAGCGTAGCCAGACAGCCTGAGGTCCAGCCGACTCACCATCTCGGAGGCCGCCACAAGCAGGAGAAAAGGTTTTCCCGGCGGCCGCCCCTTGAGTGCGATCAGCGCCTCGACGGAATCATGGTCAACGGCCCCTCCAAAACCGTACAGCGTTTCTGTAGGATACGCGAGCACTCCTTTCGCGTTCAGGTGCGCGATCGTGCCGCTGAGTGCCGCCTCGACCTCAGCTGACGACCAGAATGGTATTGTGGGATTCGCCGCGCTCATTGGCTCAGCGCGTAGAGCGCTTCAGCACGGGCGAAGTCTTCTTCCTCCGTGATCTTGAAGGCGCGCTCACTCCCGCGAACGATGACAACCGGAAATCCCATCCGCTCGCATAGGGCAGCGTCATCGGTCGCGACAATTCTGTCAGACTTGGCGCTCGCATACGCCTGTTCGAGCATATCCCGCGGGAAACCCTGAGGTGTCTGTGCTCGCCACAACCTGGTGCGATCAACTGTTCTCATGACGTGCCCGTTCTCTGCTGCTTCCTTGAGTGTATCAGTAACGGGAAGGGCGGCGATGGCCCCATGCCCGCGGCGAGCTTCCGCGATCACACCGTCGATGGTGGCGGCATCGATCAGAGGCCGTGCCGCATCGTGCACCAGTACGATTTGTACCTCGTCGGAAAGGTCCTCCAGCCCGTTGACGACAGACTCGCCGCGCGTTCGTCCGCCAACGGAGGTAAGGAGCCGGTCCAGGTCGCACTGGAACAGCCATGGCGGCGGATCGCCGGCGTACCTCCGTGGCAGCACGCACACCACCATCGCGACGTCCACCCGGCGCTGAAACTCCAGCACGCTGTGGAGCAGCATCGGCTTTCCCGCGACCCAGCGAAATTGCTTGAGCTCCTGCCCGCCTGTTCGGGTTCCTTCTCCAGCGGCAACTATCACCACTCCAACATCGCGAAGGCCAGTCATGGAAATAGTGTGCCGAAAAGATCATCGAGCGTTCGCGACGCGGCGATCGTGATGCTTCGCGAACCATTCCGCTGCGGAATGCTTCTGTCTGAAAGAAACACCTTGGTGAAACCCATTCGCGCTGCTTCCGCGATACGGCGCTCCGCCTGGGAAATGGGACGAATCTCTCCGCCAAGTCCAACTTCGCCGAGGAACACCGCATTTGGCGGAAGTGCCCGATCGTAGGTGCTCGACGCAAGCGCCGCCGCGACGGCGAGGTCCCCAGCTGGCTCCATTACGCGGAGACCGCCAGCCACGTTTACAAAAACGTCCAGTGCGCCGAAAGAAAGACCCGCTCGCTTGTCCAGGACGGCGAGCAGGAGTGCGAGACGACGACCGTCGAAACCAGTGGCGACACGCTGCGGAGTGCCGAATCCCGCCTTGGCAGCGAGTGCCTGAATCTCCACCAGCACAGGCCGCGTGCCTTCCAGTAGAGCGGCAACGGCACTACCCGAGGCTGCTTCGTGCCGATCACCGAGAAAGAGCGCGGATGGATTGCCTACTGCTGCCAGACCGCTCTGTGTCATGCGAAACACGCCGATCTCATCTACGCTTCCAAAGCGGTTCTTCGTCGCGCGCAGCACTCGGTGATCGAGCGAACCTTCGCCCTCGAAATACAGAACCGTATCGACGATGTGCTCGAGGGTCTTGGGGCCAGCAATGCCGCCTCCCTTGGTAACGTGACCGACAACAAAAACAGCCACGCCCGTGTCCTTGGCGAATCGCATGAGCCGGGCGGCGCATTCGCGTACCTGACCGACGTTTCCCGGCGCCCCTTCAAGATCGCTCGTGTACACTGTTTGTATCGAGTCCACGAGTACGACGTCGGGACGCATGCTGTCCGCCGTCGCAAGAATGGTTTCGAGTGAGGTCTCGCTCAACAGCGCGACGTCATCGGAAGGCTCCTCCAGCCGGCTTGCCCGAAGCTTGACCTGCAGTGGCGACTCTTCTCCCGAGATGTACAGTGCGGCGTGACCTGCGTTCTGCATGCGCGCCGCGACCTGCAGGAGCAGCGTGGACTTCCCAATCCCGGGCTCTCCCCCCACGAGCACCATTGATCCTGGCACTATGCCGCCGCCAAGCACAAAGTCGAATTCGTGCAATCCCGACAGCCAGCGCGGTTCATCCGCCCCCTTTACATCACCCAGTCGCGGTGCCGCGCCGGTTGTAGACCTGGGCGCTCCAGCTACGCCAATACGCGGGCGCTTGCCGGCGCCACGTCCGGTAGGTGCTTTCGGCGTTGCCATCTCTTCGGCAAGCGTGTTCCACTCTCCACAGGCTTCGCAGCGTCCCGCCCACTTGGGGTGCTCGGCGCCGCAATCGGTGCAGCGATAAACCGTCTTCCCCCTGGAGCTCACGTGGAAGAAGACCGTGCGGAATAGTTTTCGAAACGGGTATACGACTTGTGAAAATGAAGATTCACAATGCCTATGGGCCCGTTGCGCTGCTTGCCGATGATCAGTTCCGCACGACCCTCGAGGGAGTTCCCATCCTTGTCCGTGGGTCCGTCGTAGACCTCCTGCCGGTAAATGAACATTACCAGATCCGCATCCTGCTCTATCGCTCCAGATTCACGGAGGTCGGACAGCTGCGGCCGTTTGGAGTCTCCAGCACGTTGCTCCGGAGCGCGCGAGAGTTGCGACAGGGCGACGACTGGCACGCGAAGCTCCTTCGCCAGAGCTTTTAGCGAGCGCGATATCTGGCTGATCTCCTGCTGCCTGCTTTCGGAGTCGGCTGGCCCCTGTATGAGTTGCAGATAATCCACTATGACCAGTCCAATGTTGCTATCAGCCTTTAGCCTCCGCGCCTTGGACCGCATTTCGAGCAGGGTGATTCCCGGAGAATCGTCAATCCAGATTGGTGCCGAGTTGAGTAGTCCGGCCGCGCGTGCCAGGCGCGGGAAGTCTTCGTCGCGCAGCATTCCCTTGCGCAGAAGCTGAGAATCGATACGCGCTTCGGACGTCAGCATGCGCTGAACGAGGGACTCCTTGCTCATCTCGAGCGAGAATACGGCAACAGGTACGCTGCTCTCGATCGCGGCGTACTGAGCCATGTTCAGCACGAGAGCCGTTTTACCCATGGAAGGACGCGCGGCGACTATGACCAGGTCGGACGGTTGGAACCCGGTCGTAAGTTCATCCAGGTCCGTGAAGCCACTGGCCACCCCCGTAATCGTCTTGCCGCCCCGCTGCAGTTCCTCAATGCGCTCCATCGTCGGCCACAGCAGCTCCTTGATTCGCATGAAGCCCTGTGTGCCGCGCTGCTCGCTGATGGCAAAGATCTTCTGCTCGGCCTCGTCGAGCAGCTCCGCGGCGGTGGATTTGCCCTCATACGCATCGGAAATGATCGAAGTCGCTGTCTCGATCAACCGGCGCTGAAGTGCTTTCTCCTTTACGATTCTCGCGTGATATTCAACGTTTGCTGCCGTAGGAACGGCGTCCACGAGAAAGCCGATGTAGTCCTTTCCACCGGATGCGTCGAGATCACCGTGACGACTGAGCTCTTCTGCGAGCGTTAGCGGGTCGACAACATCGCCGCGCTCCGAGAGCGAAACCATTGCGCGAAAAATGCGGCGATGGCCCTCGCGATAAAACATCGTGTCGTCCACATGCTCACCGGCGCGCAGGATAGCATCCTGGTCCAGGAGCATGGCGGCGATCACGGCCTGTTCGGCGTCCTCGGAATAGGGCGGGCGTCGATCGCGGTATACATCACGCGGCGGGGCTATCGAGTATTCGACGGGCGAACTGGACATCTTCCCAGGTTGGCCGCTTCCAAGCGGGGTTGCGGAGGAGCGCCGCGGGGTGGTACGTGACGACCACCGGAATGCCGAGGTACTCGTGAACTTGGCCGCGCAGCTTACCGATCGGAAGCTTTGTCTCGAGGAGCGTCTGCGCGGCGAAAGTGCCGAGCGCGACGATCACCTTGGGCTTTAAAACCTCGAGTTGCCGGGTAAGATGCGGCCGGCAGGCTTCGACCTCCTCCGGAAGCGGATTGCGATTTCCCGGAGGACGGTGCTTAAGAACGTTAACAATGAAAACTTCTTCCCGGCTCAAGTTAATCGCCGCGAGAATTTTCGTAAGCAGTTGACCTGCGGGGCCAACGAACGGACGGCCGGTCTGGTCCTCGTTGGCACCGGGCGCCTCACCCACGCAAACCAGCTTGGCCGTAGAGCTTCCTTCCCCTGGAACGGGGTTGGTGGCTGTCGCGTACAGCGGGCAGCGGGTGCACGTTCGTATTTGCTCCCGTATGTCGCCGAGTGATCGGTCTCCGGAAGTGAGAGGAGAAGCTGGTGGGGCGACCGCTGGGGGAATTGCCGCGGGACCCCGCAACGCCACCCTCCAGTCATCAATAGCGGAATCGGCGTTGGCCATGGAGCTTTCACGCGCGGCGGTCTCCGGAAGCGGTGCAAAAGGACCGACCGAAAGATTCGATAGGGGTGCGGGACTCGGGGCAAATTGGGCGAGCGGAACTTCAGAGACCGCACCGCGCCCAACAGCGCCAACAATCTTGAGCACCTCGTCCACCGACAAGCGATCCAGAATCAGCTCGCTCTCCCCGGCTTCACGTCGCTGCTCGAGGTAGCGCCGAAGCAGATTTTCAGGACGTGACAAGACGCGCCTCGACCCGGTCGAGAATGATGTCCGCCAGTTCTGTTTTTTGCATCAGCGGAAGTGATTCTTCAGAACCATCTCGCGCTATCAGCGTTACGCGATTGGTGTCTGTTCCAAATCCCGCTCCCGGTTCGCGCGCATCGTTCACGACAATGAGATCCAGATCTTTCGCCTCGCGCTTGCGCCGGCCTTCCGCCAACACGTCGTTTGTCTCCAGGGCAAAACCGACGATCACCGCCCCACTCTTGCGGACCGATGAGGTGTCTCGAAGAATGTCCGTGGTCGGAGCTAGCTCCAAGTGCACGGGCGACGCTGTCCGTTTCATTTTCCTGCCGATTTTCGCCGCGCTGGTATAGTCGGCGGGCGCTGCTGCCATGATCAAGACGTCAGCTGTCGGCAGATTGTTGCGTACTGCGAGCGCCATCTGCTCGGTCGACTCTACCCGGACACATGAAATGCCTGCTGGTGGCCCCACTTCCAGCGGACCGGCAATCAAGGTCACGTCGGCTCCCCGGCGCCAGGCGGCTGCGGCTATCGCGACTCCCATCTTGCCGCTGCTACGATTCGACAGAAAACGTACGGGGTCGATATCCTCACGCGTACCTCCCGCCGTAACAACGACGTGCTTGCGGGCTAGCGCGGTGCGTGTCTCCAGCATCCGCCCTATGTGCGCGAAGATTGTCTCGGGCTCGGGCATGCGTCCCGGGCCACTGCCTTCACCTGCCGCCAAAATTCCCTCTTCAGGGTCGAGAACCAGGTAGCCGATCTCTCGAAGACGGTTAGCGTTCGCCACGGTTTGGGGATGCGACCACATTCGATCATTCATTGCCGGCACGAATAAGACCGCAGTGCCATTCCCGCGTGGATCGCCGGCGGCTAGAAGGCAGGCCGTTAGCAAGTCGTCTGCGTGACCGTGGGCGGCGCGTGCCATCAGGTCGGCCGTAGCGGGTGCGATAACTATAGCGTTGGCTGCACGAGGAAGCCGGATATGATCCAAAGCGTGTCCGGCAGCAAAAATGTCGGAATAAACGGGCCGCCCCGTCAGCCCCTCGAACGTCAAGCCCCCAATGAACTCCAATGCGCCCTTGGTCAATACGATGTCGACCTCGGCACCGGCCTGGGTTAGCAGGCGAGCCAGCCATGCGGATTTATAGCTTGCTATCCCCCCCGATATCCCGAAGAGGATGCGTCGGCCTTCATAAGGGCGCATCAGGCCGACGGTTCAGCGATGCGAGTGCCGATCACTCACACCATTAACGCCTGCGTGTCGTGACGTGATACTTGATGTCGCCGCTCGTAAGCTCTTCGAGGGCCTGCGTGGTGAGCTTTTTTTCGGGTCCGCGCATACCTGGTAGGGTGCGCTCGTTGAGAACGCGTGCGTACTTGGCCGCGACCAGCACTCCCAGATATTTGTTGACAGCGTGGTCCGCCACATCCATAGGCGTGAATACATGCATGATTGCCTTTACTCCTCGGGTAGATCGGTTTCGAGCTCGCGTTCCAGGCTGGAAACGAGGGCTTCCACATCCTTCTCCAACGAAGACACCCGTTCGCGTCTCACAAACTCAGCGTCGATCACGGCAGAGACGCGCGCCACGGCGCTCTCCAGATGGTCGTTCACCACAACGTACTCGTACTCAGGCACAGCTCGAAGCTCGTGTAGAGCGCTGATCATGCGTGCAGCAAGCTCACCGCGGCTTTCCGTGCCCCGCCGTCGAAGCCGCTGCAACAGCACATCGGCGGACGGCGGCAAGACAAAGACGAAAACAGAATAAGGAAACGATGCTCGAAACTGCGTGGCTCCCTGAACGTCGATATCCATCACGACATGACGCCCCGATTCAAGCACGCGCTCCACTTCGCTCCTCAGCGTGCCGTAAAGATTACCGTGAACGTCGGCCGACTCGGCGAAATGATTCCGAGTCCGCCGCACCAGAAATTCTTCGCGTTCAAGGAAGTAGTAATCCCGTCCTTCCTCTTCACCGTCGCGCGGCGTTCGCGTCGTACAGGACACCGAATAGCCGACATCCGGTCGTGCTCTGAGCAGCTCCCTTGCGATCGTAGTCTTCCCCGCCCCGGACGGCGCCGACAAAATCAACGGAAACGGATTCACTCGATATTCTCGACCTGCTCAGCGATCCGCTCGAGCTCTTCCTTTATGGCAACTACCTCGTGCAACATCGCCGTGTCCCTGGCTTTGCTTCCGGTTGTATTGGCCTCGCGAAGCATCTCCTGAAGCAAGAATCCCAAGCGCTTTCCTACGGGCTCGCTAACCGACCGTTGCAGCGTCTCCTCGAATGCCGCCACGTGCGCGCGAAAACGGTCAATTTCTTCACTCACATCCAGCCGGTCAGCAAGAATGGTTATCTCCTGTGCCAGCCGATCCGGATCGACATCCACTCCATTCATAACTTCAGTAACACGCAGCCGCATTCGCTCTCGCTCCTCGGAGAGCCGCGTGGGAGCGCGCACCGCAATTCGTTCTCCGCCCGCTGCTACCATGGACAACCGTTGCTGAAGGAGTTCGGCCAGGCGAGCTCCCTCGGCATCCCGCATCAACATCAGCGCATCGAGAGCGCTGTCGACAACCGCCAGGCACTCGACAGCAGTGCCACCAATTGCGTCACCACTGCCACTCGCCATCACATTTGGAAGTCTCAACAGCGTTGCAACATCCAAAGATTCGGACAGTTCAAACTTGCTCTGCAATTCGCGAATCTGCTGCACGTACGCCGCAAATCTGGCTTCGTCTACAGCAACCGATTCGTTGTGCAGCTCGACACGAGCTGATACGGTAACATGACCACGCCCGATCCTGCGCCGCATAAGCTCGCGAATCTCACCCTCCCATTGGGCAAGAGCAAAGGGCAGCTTTATGCTTGGGTTGAAGAATCGGTGGTTTACGGTGCGGACGTCGATCGTTACTGCCGCAGACCCCACCCTTCCCGTAGCGGTCCCGTATCCCGTCATGCTCCGAATCATGCCAGGATAAACGAACGAGACCGCCTCGCGCGCGCGACCAGGCGCCACACGCCATCTACATCACGCGTTCCATTCACGCTACAACGTAACTTACGCATTGACAACATCTTTGTCAATTCCAGAACTGCCAACGCAAGCCGTATATGGCCGTTTGCCGGCGAAGAACAAATCCCGGTACAAGATCGGGTCGAACCGGCCGAATCTGCGTCGTTTGCCTGAAGAATACCGTTGCGTTGACGATGCGAATTTCCAACTGAGCATTAACTGCGCGGTACAGGCTGGAGACGTCGAATCCACCGTCTGTCCTTGGAAAGATCGCCCTACTCCGACTTTCGTATCCGACCGAGCCGAGAAAGCCGAAGTTTCCGCTGGGAAACCTGCCGATCCAGTTTGTTTTTATATAGACGTCCGAGCGTGACTGAATCTGAGGACGGTAGGCTCCTGGCTCGGACCAGTTGACGAGAAATGCGTCGACGTGGACCGCCTTGAACACTCGGCCTCTCGCCGTGCCAAAAATGCCTTTCGGGCGGTTTATGTCGAACGCTGGACCGTACGCGCTGTCATACACAATCGGCGCTGGAACGGTGACGCTGGTGTCGCGCGCGATGCCACCTGCCGATATCCACAAGCGGCCGAGTCTGAGACCTGCTTCAGCGCGGCCGGTGATAGCGTGAGGCACGTCGTCTCTGCCGGAGACGCGCCGCGCCACGCTTCCCGATAGCGCGAACCAGCGCAGTGGGCTGAGGCGAAGCGACGCTTCCTGGACTGATCCTCCCGTATCGCCGAGCATGCCTTCCGCGCGCAGGGAGAGCGCTGCGTACCGGCTCTGCAGCCCTGCACGTCCCTCTAAAACAGTTCGGTTCATCTGATCGCCGACCAGTGTACGGCTGGTCAGGCTCGCGCGGAACGCACTGCGCGTAAAGCCAGCAGCGCCGACGTATTGCGCACGCGACCTTGTAGTATCGGCCGAATCGACACCAATGCCTCGCGTCTTTTCCGTGAAAGCCAGGGACGCGGCAATGGCCTGCAGCCAGATACCTTTTTCCGGATCCCCGAAAGCTGCGCGGACGTAGGCGTCGGTACGCGTGGACTTGAGCCGCGGAATTTCAAAGCTGCTGAGTAGCCGTCTTTGTGGATCGCGCGACCGCCGGCCGCGAACGAGATTCGCGTCAACGCTCCAGAGTCCCTTCGCCCAGCCGAGTCTTCCAAAGACGGCAAGCTGGTCGCCTGATCCCAGCGTGATGTCTCGCGTTCCATAGCCGTATTGCTGAGCTCCAAGCTGTATCGCTTCACCGCGGCGAAACCTGCGGCCGAAAAATCCGCGATACAGGTTGGTGTCTTCGTCGCCTGTGGCTACGTCGGTGCGAGTGTTGCTCGTGGTGCGCTGCACGCGCCAGCTTCTCGCGTAGATCCGGAGCTCGTCCGCGCCTCGCTCTATCGCGAGCTCCTCGAGCGTCCAGATCTGCACTTCCGTAAGATCGAGGAGCCCGCCGGTCCGCGCATCGAGAGGCAGGGTTTCCACGCCATCGTAGAAGACGCGCACGCGCGACAGATCGCCTATGTAGGCGGTGTGTGATGGCGCGCCAAGCCAGCCCGAGCGAAAACCGACAGCGCCAGGAATGCGGTCGAGCAGCTCGCCGAGGGTCAGTGCTCCTGTGGCGAAGAGCTCCTCTCTATTCCAGCGATATTGCTCGCCGATCCCTATCAGGATAGGACTTTCCGCGCGGGCGATCGGAGCCTTTAGAGTGTCGCGCGCCAACCGCGCCGAGTCAGTCACGGCGGTGTCCCTGCGCGCCGCACTGACTACGCGGCCGGTAGTATCTATGGCGAAACCAGCCGAGTCACGATTGATCGCGCTCGTGTCACGCTTGACTGCGCCCGTATCTCGCGGCACCTGGGCGTAAGCCGTAGCCGGACACACCAGCGCAAACGCTGCGAAAAGCGCACGGCCGCACCAACGCTGACAGAGCCGGCTCAGATTCAGCCTGACCTCCCTCGAACGAACTCCACAAAAAGTCCCACTGGAATGCCGGTAGGACCTTTGGGTATGAAGCCCAGATCAGATTCCGAATATGCGGTCCCCGCGATGTCGAGATGGACCCAGGGGTAGTCCACGAATTCCTTGAGAAACAGAGCGGCGGATATCGAGCCTGCTGCGCGGCCGCCGGAATTCTTCATGTCCGCGACATCCGACTTGATGAGCTCCTTGTAATCATCCCAGAGTGGAAGCGGCCAGCCAGGTTCTCCGGAGCGCCGGCCCGCCGCAAGCACCTCTTGAATGACAGCATCGTCGTTGCCGAACACCGCAATGGCGGTATGCCCGAGTGCGATAACGCAAGCACCGGTGAGGGTAGCCGCGTCAACTACCGCGGCTGGGTCGAATCTCCGGGCGTAGGATAAAACGTCCGCGAGCACCAGCCGGCCCTCGGCGTCGGTATTGATGATTTCGATGTATTTCCCAAGGTGACTGCGTACGACGTCGCCAGGTTTGAATGCGGTGCCGGATGGCATATTCGTTGTGCTTCCGACCAGACCCACCACGTTTACGGGCAGGCGCAACTCCGCTATCGCCTGCATGGCGCCCAACACCGCAGCCGCGCCGCACATGTCGAACTTCATCATCTCCATCCCCTGTGCCGGTTTGATGGAGATGCCGCCGGAGTCGAAACACAGTCCCTTCCCTACGAGCACGACCGGCTTACCCGAGCCATTGCGATACTCGAGCGCGATGAGCTTGGGATCCTGCGGCGTCCCCTG
>Ga0136617_10003636_pt1 | contig 13765 bp, 14 predicted proteins | sample AntDrymUQ3222106_2_FD_129672 | JGI IMG/M metagenome (GOLD analysis project Ga0136617, IMG submission 129672) | Polar desert sand microbial communities from Dry Valleys, Antarctica - metaG UQ322 (21.06) | ecosystem: Environmental > Terrestrial > Soil > Desert | place: Antarctica: Dry Valley... | reverse complement strand
TCGGAAATTATCTTCATCGCCGTCGCCACGCCGACCGGAGAAGACGGCTCGGCGGACCTTCAACACGTCAAGGGCGTCGCGCGCGACATCGCCCGCGCGATGAACGGCTACAAGGTCATCGTCAACAAGAGCACGGTGCCCGTGGGGACCGCGGCCAAAGTGCGCGAGATCGTCCGACAGGAGACCACGCATCCATTCAGCGTCGTGAGCAACCCTGAGTTCCTCAAGCAGGGAGCGGCGATCGACGACTTCATGAAACCGGATCGCGTCGTGATCGGCGCCGAAGACGGCCGCGCCGCCGAGCTGATGAAGGAGCTGTACGCCCCCTTCACACGCACAGGCGCGCCCATCATGAATATGGATTGCGCCAGCGCCGAGCTCTGCAAGTACGCCGCGAACGCCATGCTCGCGACGCGCATCTCGTTTATGAACGAGGTGGCCAACGTCTGCGAGGCCATGGGGGCGGACGTCGACGAGGTGAGACGCGCGGTCGCCGCCGACCGGCGCATCGGGCCTTCCTTCCTTTTCCCGGGTGTCGGGTACGGCGGCAGCTGCTTCCCCAAGGACGTCAAGGCGCTGCTGCGGTTCGCGCAGTCGGCCAATTACGATTTTCAGATCCTGAAGTCGGTCGAGGCGGTGAACGAGAAGCAGAAGCTCCGGCTTCTCGAGAAGCTGAAGGCGCATTTCGATTCGCTCAAGGGGAAGCGGATCGCCGTCTGGGGGCTGGCCTTCAAACCCCGCACCGACGACATGCGGGAAGCGCCAGCGGTGCCGCTCATTCAGGGACTGCTGGAGGCGGGCGCCGTGGTTCATGCCTACGATCCCGAAGCGATGAAGGTCGCAAAAGGGATCTTCGGCTCGAAGGTGCACTACGCCGAGAACAGCTACGCCGCCCTGACCGGCGCCGACGCGCTGGTGCTCGTCACCGAGTGGAACGAGTTCCGCGAGCCTGACTTCGCCCGGATGCGAAAGCTGATGCGCTCGCCGATCATCTTCGACGGACGCAACATCTACAGTCCCGAGCAGATCAAGGCCCAGGGCTTCAGCTACTTCTCGATCGGCCGTCCCGCGTAATGGCCAGGAGCGTCCTCGTCGTCGGCGGAGCCGGCTACATCGGCAGCCATGCCGTCAAGGCACTCCGCACGAGAGGCGATGATGTCGTGGTCTACGACGACCTGTCGGCCGGGCACCGGAGCGCGGCGCGTTTCGCCACCGCCCTCGTCGAAGGGAACATCCACGATCTCGCGCGTCTGCGCAACGCGATGCGGCAGTACGACGTCGACGTCGTCATGCACTTCGCCGCGTGGGCGTCGGTGGGTGAGTCGGTCAGGGATCCCATCGGCTATTACCGGAACAACGTCACCGGCTCCTTGACGGTGCTCGAGGCGATGGCCGGCGAGCGCGTACCCTTCTTCGTGTTCTCATCTACCGCGGCGGTCTTCGGCAACCCCGTGACGACGCCGATCACGGAGGACCATCCGACGGCGCCGATCAACCCCTACGGGGAGACCAAGCTGGCGGTCGAGCGCGCGCTGCCCCATTACGAGAAGGCCTACGAAATCCGTTCGTCCGTGCTGCGCTACTTCAACGCCGCTGGCGCCGACCCGGACGGCGATCTCGGTGAGGACCACGCGCCGGAACTGCACCTGATCCCGCGGGCCATCGACGCCGCCGCCGGCCGCAGCACCTTCCAGATCTTCGGCGACGACTATCCGACGCCGGACGGCACCTGTCTTCGCGACTACATCCACGTCACAGACCTCGGCGATGCCCACCTGCTGGCGCTGGACGCGTTGCGGGGTGGGGCCGACTCCTCGCACTACAACCTTGGCAACGGCAGGCCGACATCAGTAAGGGAGGTCGTCGATACCATCGAGCGCGTCGTCGGGAAGCCCGTCCCGGTCGCCATCGCCCCCAGGCGGGAAGGGGACCCAGCTGTGCTGTTTGCCTCGAGCGATCGCATCAAGTCGGAACTCGGCTGGCGCCCCAGGTTCGAGGACGTCGACACGATCGTCTCGACCGCCTGGCGCTGGCGCGAGGCCCATCCGTCCGGGTACGGCGACGGAGCCCGTGGCTGATGTCGCGCCTCAAAGGTCAGCTCCGCGACCCGCTTCTCTCCGTCGTCATGCCTGTCTACAACGAGAAGACGACGATCGAGGAAATCATCCGCCGGGTGCTCGCCGTCCCGGTGCGCAGCGAGTTGATCGTGGTGGACGACGGGTCCAGCGATGGGACTCGTGACATCCTCACGGAGCTCGAACGCGAGTTAAAGTTCACGCTCATCTTTCAGCCGAAGAACGGCGGGAAGGGGGCGGCGCTGCGGCGCGGTTTCGAGGAGGTCACCGGCGACCTGGTCGTCATTCAGGATGCGGACCTCGAATACTCGCCGGAAGAATTCCCGGAGCTGATCGAATTGATCTGCGAGGGGCGCGCCGACGTCGTGTACGGCTCACGGTTCCTGGGACGCCACCGGGTGTTTCTCTTTACGCACTACGCCGGCAACCGGCTCCTCACGCTCGTCACCAACGTGCTCTACAACACGATGCTGAGCGACATGGAGACGTGCTACAAGGTGATGCGCACGGAGGTGCTCCGGTCGATGAAGCTCGAGTCGGACGGGTTCGGCATCGAGCCGGAGATGACCGCGAAGATCTTCAAGCGCCACTATCGGGTCTACGAAGTCCCGATCACCTACGACGGCCGGGGATACGAGGAAGGCAAGAAGATCACCTGGCGTGATGGCGTCGTCGCGTTGTGGGTGCTCGTGAAATACCGCTTTACCGAGTGAATCCACTTTACCGTCTGATCGCGTATGCCCGGCCGTACCGCGGGCGCTTTGCCGCGGCGATCGTGGCGATGCTCATCTATGCGGCGGCGAACGCCGCCGTGACGTACCAGATCAAGTTCATGATCGACGGGGTGCTGACCGGCACCTTCGCCTTTGCGCTCTTCGCGGCGGCAGTGATGGGCGGCTACCTCCTGAAGGGCATCGGCGCCTACTTCGCGACCTTCCTGATGACCGACATCGGCCAGAAGGTCGTCCGCGACGTCCGCAATCAGCTGTTCCGGCACATCATCGACCAATCCGCGAGCTTCTTCTCCCGCCGGTCGACCGGCCAGCTACTGTCGCGCATCACCAACGACGTCAACCAGATCCAGCAGGCCGTCTCCGAAACGCTCGGAGACCTGCTTCGCGAGGGGCTCTCGCTGGTCGGGTTTGCCGCGCTCCTGTTCATCCTGGACTGGCGGCTTGCGCTCGTCACCGTCTTCATCGCGCCGCTTGCCGTCCATCCGCTGATCCGCTTCGGGAAACGCATTCGCAGCACCACGCGCCGCAGCCAGGAGGAGCTCGAGCACCTGACCCATGTCACGGCGGAAGCGTTCACCGGCCACCGGATCGTGAAGGCGTTCGGCGCCGAGGCGCATGAGGAGGGGCGCTTCAAGCGCGCCGCACACCAGGTCTACCGGACGAACCTGCGGGTGACGCGCACGCTGGCGATCCTGCCGTCGCTGATGGAGTTTCTCGGCGGAGGGGCGACGGTCCTGCTGATTTGGTACGGGAGCCGGCAGATCGCGCGCGGCGAGCTGACGGTGGGGGAGTTCACGGCTTTCGTGGTCGCCGCGTTCATGATGTACACGCCGGTGAAGAAACTGAGCCGCGTGAACGCGAACCTGCAGCAGGCGATGGCGGCCTCTGAGCGGATCTTTCAGGTCCTCGACATCCATTCGGAGGTGAAGGAGCGCGCCGACGCGCTGCCGCTGCGTCCGCTCCGACACGCCATCGAGTTCCAGAACGTGGCGTTCGCGTATGCCGACCGGCCGAGTCGGTTCATCCTGCGGGATGTGTCGTTCTCGGTCGAGGCCGGAGAAATGATCGCCCTGGTCGGCCTCAGCGGCGCCGGCAAGACCACGCTCGTCAATCTCATTCCGCGTTTCTTCGACGTCACGTCAGGGGCGATTCGCATCGACGGGGCCGACATCCGTGACGTCACCCTGAAGTCGCTCCGCGCCCAGGTCGGCATCGTCACGCAGGAGACGGTCCTCTTCGACGAAACGATCGCGAGCAACATCGCTTACGGCGCCCCGGACGCGCGCCTGGAGGACATCGAGGCCGCCGCCCGCGCCGCCCATGCGCACGAATTCATCACGGCACTGGCGTCCAGATACGACACGCGGATCGGCGAGCGAGGGCAGATGCTGTCGGGCGGCCAGCGGCAGCGCCTCGCGATCGCCCGGGCGCTGTTCAAGAACTCGCCGATCCTGATTCTCGACGAGGCGACGTCGTCGCTCGACGCCGAGTCGGAACTGCTCGTTCAAGAAGCCCTGCAGAACCTGATGCGCAACCGGACGTCATTCGTCATCGCGCACCGGCTGTCGACCGTCCGGCGCGCCGACAAGATCATCGTCCTCGAGAAGGGGCGGATCGTCGAGGTCGGACGCCATGACGATCTGCTCGCGAACCCGGACGGCATGTACGCGCGTCTCTACTCGCTGCAGATCTTCGAGGGAGGCCGTCCCGGCCACGTGCCTCCTCACCCTACTATCCAATGAGCGCCCCGAACGGAGCGGGAGCGAGTGAAGGCCGCCAGCCGGGGTGCAGGGGGCCCCGGCGATTCAAACAATGATCAAGAGCATGACGGGCTTCGCTTCGCTGACCCGCGACGACGAGGCGGCGACGATTGGCGTCACCGTCAAGTCGGTGAACCATCGGTTTCTGGACCTCCAGCTGCGGATGCCCCCTTCGCTCGGCATGCTCGAGTCAAAAGTGCGGACGCTCGTGCAGCAGCGCGTGGCGCGCGGTCGCGTCGAAGTCAGTGTGAACGTCCAGCAGCGCCGCGTGCCGTCGCTGGAAGTGGAATTGAACGAGCCGTTTCTGGACGCGCTGAGCGGCGCGCTGGAGCGGGCGCGGGAGCGCGGGCATATCGCCGGCACCATGACGCCGGGGGACCTGCTGCGGTTTCCCCAGGCGCTGGCCATTCGCGAGAAGCAGGAGGTCCCCGCAGGGGCCGACGATCAGCTGATGATCCGCGTCGAGGAGGCGATTGCCGCCGCGCTCAACGACCTCGACGTCATGCGGACGAAGGAAGGGGAATTCCTCCGTTCGGATCTCGAGGGGCGGCGGCGGCTCCTCGGCGATCTCTTCGAGCACGTCTACAAAGCGTCAGAGGAGGGGATGAGCAGCCGTCGGACCCGCCTCGAAGAGCGGGTGCGCGATCTGCGGGCGGAACCGCTCGCGGACGAGATACTCGTCGCGCAGGAGATCGCGAAATTCGTGGGACGCTCTGACATCACCGAGGAGGTCGTGCGGTTCCGGGGGCACCTGGAACACTGGCGGGCGCTGTCGGAAGGGCCCGAGCCATGCGGCCGTAAGCTGGACTTCCTGCTGCAGGAGATGAACCGCGAGGTGAATACGGTCGGTTCCAAGGCGGAGGGGACGTCGGTATCAGAGTTGATCGTGTCGCTGAAGGCCGAGCTCGAGAAGATGCGGGAGCAGGTCCAGAATGTCGAATAACCCCTCGACAGGCTCAGCGCGGGGACGGGGGCAGTTGTTCGTCGTTTCCGCCCCTTCCGGGACGGGAAAGACGACCGTTGTGGAGCGGCTGGTCCAGACCGTCTCCGACCTGGTCCTGTCGCGGTCCTACACGTCCCGTCAAACACGAGAAGGAGAATCGAACGGGGTCGACTATAATTTCGTTACCCGCTCCCGCTTCGAAGAAATGATCGCCGCCGAGGAATTCCTCGAGTGGGCCGATGTGTTCGGTAACCTGTACGGCACCTGCGCCTCCGATACCGAGCGCGATCTCGCGCAGGGGCAGGATGTCGTGCTCGTGATCGACGTCCAGGGGGCGCGGCAGGTCCGGCAGCGCTACCGGGATACCGTGGGCATCTTCGTGATGCCGCCGTCGTTCGAAGTGCTGGAGCAGCGGCTGCGCGGCCGCAGCAAGGATGCCGAGGACGCGATGCAGCGCCGGCTCCGCACGGCGCGCAACGAAGTCGCCGCTTTCTCGGAGTACGACTACGTCATCGTCAACGACGAACTGGAAGCCTGCGTGGATCGCCTCCGCGCGATCGTGCTGGCGGAACGCGCACGGCTGAAGTCGGTCCAGGCCGAGGCCGAGCGCATCGTGGACAGTTTCAATGAAAGGGCACCACAGTGAAAGTGAACGATAGAGCAGTGACGGGGAACGCCTTCGAGTTCGTGACGATTGCCGGCGCCCGCGCGCGCCAGCTGCTGCGCGGCTGCACACCCAAGGTCGAGGGGAGCAGCAAGCCGGCTCGCCTGGCGCAGAAGGAAGTCACCGCGGGCAAGGTGCAGAAGATCGAGAAGGAGTAGCCAGTCATCAGTGGCGAGTGATCAATGGCTCTGATCGCTCTTGGCGTGAGCGGCGGGATCGGCGCCTATAAGGCAGTCGAGATCGCGCGCGGGCTTCAGAAGCGCGGGCATGACGTCGCCGCGATCATGACGCGGTCTGCCCGGCGGTTCGTCGGGCCTGTGACCTTCGAGGCGATCACGCGCCGGCGGGTGATCACGGACCAGTTCGCCGCGGGGGCGAACTCCGACATCGAGCACATCCAGCTCGCGACCGATATCGGCCTGCTCGTCGTGGCCCCCGCCACGGCCAACGTCATCGGCAAGTTCGCGCACGGCATCGCGGACGATTTTCTTTCGTCCCTCTATCTCGCGACACGCGCGCCGGTGCTGATGGCGCCGGCCATGAACACCAACATGCTCGAGCACGAAGCGGTGCGCGCCAACCTGACGACGCTGGCGGCGCGCGGCGTCCGTTTCGTCGACCCCGGCGACGGCTACCTGGCGTGTGGATGGATCGGTAAAGGCCGCCTGGCCGAGCCCGAGCAGGTGGTCGAGGCGGCCGATGCCATTCTCGCTCCTCCCGGCAGCCTCCTCGGCAGGTGCGCGGTCGTCACAGCCGGACCGACGTACGAAGACATCGACGCCGTCCGGTACATCGGCAACCGGTCGAGCGGGCGGATGGGTTATGCGCTGGCCGCCGAAGCGGCTCGCCGCGGCGCCCGGGTGATCCTCATTTCCGGCCCGTCGATGCTGCCGCCGCCTTCCAACGTCGAAGTGATCCGCGTCCGCAGCGCGTCGGAGATGCAGGCCGCGGTGAACGCGCACCTGTCGTCGGCCGATCTGCTGGTGATGGCGGCCGCCGTCGCCGATTACACGCCGGACCAGCGCACGGACGGGAAGATCGAAAAGTCCGATGGTCCCCTCGGGCTCACGCTCGTGCGAACTCCCGACATCCTCGCTGACGCCGGCCGCGCCCGCGGCTCGGCGAATCGTCCGGTGCTCATTGGTTTCGCGGCCGAAAGCGGCGATCCCGTCGAACGGGGGCGGGCGAAACTTCGAGCAAAACGCGCGGACATGATCGTGACGAACGACATCAGCCGCGCCGACACAGGGTTCGACAGCGAGACCAACGCCGTCACGATCCTCACCGCCACCGGCGACGAAGGAATTCCACTCGCCTCGAAGTCCCGGGTCGCGGCGCTCATCCTCGACCGCGCCGAGAAGCTCCTCTCTCCGGTTCCGGCGCGGTCTGTCTGACGCGGCGTAGCGTATGGACCCCAGACAGGTAGCCGAACACCTCCGCCTCTACCAGGAGCTTGGAGTGATTGGGATCAGCCGCGATGCTCGCTGGCGCTCGCGCGAGGTTGCGATCGAGCCTAAAGAGGTAACGGGGACGCCTGCTGCGGGTACGATCCTGAGCCTCCAGGAAATTCGCGAGGATGTCGGCGACTGCACGCGGTGCAAGCTGCACACGCTCGGGCGGAAGCAGATCGTCTTTGGCGTCGGCAATCCGAACGCGGACCTGATGTTCGTCGGCGAGGCGCCGGGAGCCGATGAGGATGTGCAGGGCATACCGTTTGTGGGCCGCGCGGGGCAGCTGCTCACGAAGATGATCGAGGCGATGGGATTCGGCCGCGACGAGGTGTACATCGCCAACGTCATCAAATGCCGTCCGCCCGAGAATCGCAATCCGGATCCGGACGAAGTCGAACGGTGCGAGCCGTTCCTCTTCAGGCAGATCGACTCGATCCGGCCGAAAGTGATCGTCGCGCTCGGTGCGTTTGCGGCGAAGGCCCTGCTGAAGACGCAGGACCCGATCTCGCGCCTGCGCGGCCGCGTCTACGATTACCACGGCGCGCAGCTGATCCCCACGTTTCATCCGTCCTTCCTGCTGCGCAGCCCGAACCAGAAGAAATACGCCTGGGACGATCTGAAGAAGGCGCTCGCGCTCCTCGATCGCCAGCCGCCACGTCAGCCTTCGGAGTCCGCGTAAACGCTCTTGCGGTTGACTCGTGTTGCCGTCCCCGTGCCTTCGCTCGAGGCACTGACGTACCGCGTTCCCGACACACTCCCGGATCCCGTCGCCGGCGCCCGAGTTCTCGTCCCTCTCGGCACGCGAATTATTACTGGCGTAGTCGTGGGCTCCGTTGCCTCCGCGTCCTCCCCGAGCCCCGAGTCCCCAGCCCCCAGCCCCGATGTCAAGGATGTGATCGACGTCCTCGACGAGACCGCATTTCTGCCCGAAGACGTCCTGCGGCTGGTGTAGTGGACATCGGAGTACTACGCGTGCGGAGCAGGCGAGGCACTAGCCGCCGCGATGCCGCCGCGCGCGTGGATCGAGAGCGAGCGCCACGCGCAGATCACGGCGGCTGGCGCAGCGCAGGCAGCGGCCGAGAGCGGCGCGCGCGCGGAGATCCTTCACGCTCTGAGTGACGGCAAGCCGAAGCGCCTCGATACCATCGCACGCCGGAGCGGTTCGTACTCCGCCATCGGCACGCTCGAGCGCGAAGGTCTGATCATCGTCACGCGTCCGCTCCAGGGAAAGGCGTCCGCATTCAGGACGGTGCGCGTCGCGACACTGACGGCGCAGGGCCACGAGGAAATCGATCCAGGCCGGCGAAAGCCGGCCTCTGCCGAGGCGATTCACCTGCTTCGCGGCGCACAAGAAGGGCTCGATACGTCGGAGCTCGCGAAGCGCGGCATCAGCGCCGCGGTGGTGCGGCGACTGGTGCAGAACGGCCTCGTCGCGATTACGCGGCGCACCGTGGAGCGCGATCCGTTCGAGCAGAACGCCGCGCTGCCGCTGGTGCCGCGCAAGGAAGTGACGCTCACCCCCGAGCAGCTGGCCGCCATGGACAGCCTTGGCGCCTGGTGTGAGGCCGGCGAGTTCACCGTCGCGCTCCTGCACGGCGTGACCGGCAGCGGCAAGACGGAGATCTACCTGCGGCTCGCCGACGCGGTGCGCCGCAAGGGACGCGGAGTGCTTCTGCTGGTGCCGGAAATCGCCCTGACGCCCGCCGTCGCCGCGCTCTTCCGCGCGACGTTCGGCGAGCGCGTGGCGATCCAGCACAGCGGACTCTCCGACGGCGAGCGCCACGACCAGTGGCAGCGCATCCGCCGGGGTGAGGTGGACGTCGTCGTCGGAACCCGCTCGGCCGTCTTCGCCCCGGTGCGATCCCTCGGTCTCGTGATCGTGGACGAAGAGCACGACGGCTCCTACAAGCAGGAAGAGACACCCCGGTATCACGGGCGGGACGTTGCGGTGGTTCGAGCGCGGCAGGCCGGTGCGCTTGCTGTGCTCGGTTCCGCGACGCCGTCCATGGAGAGCTTTCACAACGCGCAGACCGGACGGTATAAGCTGCTCACGCTCGACCGCCGCGTGCTCGACCGTCCGCTCGCGTCGGTGACCATCGTCGACATGCGTGAGGAGTACGCGGCCGGCGGGCCGGACGTCATTCTCAGCGCCCCGCTCGTGACGGCCCTCGGCGAGCGTCTCGAGCGTCGGGAGCAGTCGATGGTGCTGCTGAACCGGCGCGGATTCGCGACGGTCGTTTTCTGCCGGCAGTGCGCGCACACGCTGGAGTGCCCGAACTGCAGCGTCTCGCTGACAGTGCACAAGGCGATCCGGCGCGCCCGGTGCCATTACTGTAACCACTCGATCAGGCTCCCCACCGCGTGCGTGAAGTGCGCGGGGCCCTACCTCGAACAACTTGGCTTCGGGACCGAACGCGTGGAGGCCGAGATCAGAGCGGCGTATCCGGAGGCGCGCGTTGCGCGGGTGGACCGCGACACGATGCGGCGCCGCGGTGCGATTACCTCGCTGCTGTCGCGCTTTGCCGCCGGCGAGCTCGACATCCTCGTCGGCACGCAGATGATTGCCAAGGGACATGACTTCCCGCGCGTCACACTCGTCGGGGTGATCTCCGCGGACGTGGGTCTTGGTCTCGCGGACTTCAGGGCGGCGGAACGGACGTTCCAGCTCCTGACACAGGTCGCCGGCCGCGCCGGCAGGGGAGAGCTGGCCGGCGATGCCCTGGTCCAGACGCTCTATCCGCGCCATTACAGCATTCAGCACGCCTGCCGTCAGGACTACAACGCGTTCTACACCGACGAGATCGAGTTCCGCCGCCGGATGCGCTATCCGCCAACCGTTGCCATGATCAACGCCGTCGTCAAAGCACGGAGCCGAGAAGGAGCGCTGGCGGATGCGGGGGAGCTGGTGCGCGCGTTGCGCTGGGGCGGAGAGCCCTACAAAGTGCTCGGCCCCGCGCCTGCGCCACTCAGCCGGCTGAAGGGGGAACATCGCGCGCAGTTCTTTCTCAAGGGCACGCACCGGGCGTCGATGAGGAAAGCTCTCATCGCCGCGCTCGACGCGCGCCCAGACCTCCGCCGCCGCACGATCATCGACGTCGATCCGATGAGCGTGCTGTAGCCCGGGTTATTTCTTAAAGCGAACGCGGATGCCCTGGGCAAGCTGCTCCGGGGTCATCGCGTTCATCGTCTTCAGGTCGTACTCCCAGAGGAGCGCCTGGCCTTCCTTCCGCGTCGCGTTGTGATCGACCACCTCTAGCGGCGTGTCGATCCTGAACGCGAACCGCAGGCCCTTGAAGGAATCCTCCACCATCTTCAGGTCCGCGCCCGACATGTTCATCTGCGAGGACTGGGCCTTCTGCTCGGCCGCCGGATTGGTCGCCTCCATCGTCATCAGGAGCGTGCTGCCCTCGTCCTTCACAAGCAGACCAGGGAACGGTCGATCAAACGGGTTCGCCGGCCCGGGCCCCGCGGCTGCAGCCCCTGTCTTGCCACTCATCTGGATCTGCGCCAGCTTCGAGACGTTATCGAACGCGAGGTTGAACCGCGCCGTGATCTTCAACCCGTCTTCCTTGACCGAGCTGCTCAGAAGCTTGACGCCGGGCGGCAGACTCTTCTCCATCTGCTCCTTCTGCGCCATGTTCGTCGTCGTCTTGGTCTTGCCCGATGCGAGGAACTCCTTCTTCGCCTTCTCGATCTCGGCGGCCGTCGGCTCACCCTTCTGGTCGGTCATCTCCCGCTGCATCTTCAGCATGAACAGCACCATCGGCTCCATGTTGACCGTCATGGTGAAACCAGCTTCGCCGGACATGTCCTTCTGTAGCTTCATCGCCTGCTCGACGTCGAAGCACGCCGATACGAAGGGCAGGCAGACCGCGAGCGCAACCGCGACGATTCTGTCTCTCATCTCACGTCCTCCACGGACCGGCTTACTTCTTCAACCGCACGCGCACGCCTTGCGCACGCTGCTCTGGCGTCATCTTCTCGAGCGCATTCATGTCGTATTCCCAGTAGAGCGTTTGCCCTGCCGTACGCGTGGCGTTGTGATCGACGACCGCGAGCGGCGTCTCCAGTCTGAACGCGAGGCGCAGTCCGCTGAACACGGCCTGCTGGACAGCCGGCGGCAGCTTCATGTCTCCGGTTTCGGCCTTCTGATCCCAGACGGGGTTTATGGTCTCCATCGTCAACAGGAGCGTACTGCCCTCATCCTTGATCTCGAACGGGAACGGGTGCTCCAACGGAGTCTTGTCCTGCAGGAGGACACCGGCCTGCGCCGGCACCCGGATCTGCGACAGCTTCGACACGTTGTCGAACGCCAGGCTGAATCGCCCGCTCATTCCCATGCCTTCCTCGGAGATGGAGGTGTCGAGCAGCTTCACGCCGGGAGGCAGGTTCTTCTCGATCAGCGCCCGTGGCGGAAATCGCTGCGTGGTCCTCGTCCTGCCCTTTCTCGTCTGCTCGATCTCCGCAGCCGTCGGATCCCCTTTCTGTCCCGACATCTCGCGCTGCATGCCGAGCATGACCAGCGCAATCGGTTCCATGTTCATCCTCATCGAGAAGCCGACCTCTCCGGAGAGGTCCTTGTTGAGCTTCAGTGCCTGCTCCACGTCGAAACAACCAGATACGAACGGAAGGCACAGCGCGAGCGCGCCAGCCAGAACTCTCTGTTTCATAACGCATCCTCCTACGACGTGAACGGCGTGATCGGCACCGGCGTGAAGCAGATGACAAAAATGATCAGCGCCACGATGGCGACGACGTATCTCCGGCGCGGCAGCGGTTCCCACTCGTAGATTACCCGCGGATGCCGTGGCCCGAGAAGGAACAGCATCACAACCATCATCACGGCCATGAACATCCAGCTCGTGGACAGCCACGTCATGACGATCGTCGTGGCAACCGTGGCCAGCGACAGCGGAGTCGAGTACCGCTGGAGCGTGGCGTACGTGATGTGGCCACCATCGAGTTGCCCGAATGGCAGCAGATTGAGCGCCGTTGCCAGCATGCCGAACCAGGACGCGAACACCATGGGATGCATGTTGAGGGTCATGCCTTCCGGCAGGCTCCCGAACATCGACCAGACGGCACCGCGGAACAGCAGCGGTTCCCCAAGTAGCAGGACATCCCCTCCCGTAGGCACCGGCACGATTCGCGACATCGCCAATCCGACGAAGAGGGTTGGCACCAAGACGACAAATCCGGCAATCGGTCCGGCGACGCCGATGTCGAAAAGTGCGGTGCGCGTGGGGAAGGGCTCGCGAATCTTGATGATCGCTCCCAGTGTTCCGGTGAAGAACGGCCACGGCGGAAGCGGCAGGAAGAACGGCAGCGTCGCATTGACGTTGTAACGCCGGCAATACACGTAGTGCCCCATTTCGTGGGCGCCCAGGATCGAGAGGATCGTCAGGCTGTACCACAGCCCAGGGATCAGCAGACCCCACCGCAGCGGCAGATCAACGCGCCCGAATTCGGAGACGAACGAATGATAATGAAGGGCGCCGACGCCGGTGGTGGTCGCCAGCGTGACCGCAAAGAGGACGACGTGCAGCCAGATCCTGTCGCGAAACTTGTGGCGGGGCGGCGCAATCGGGAAGGTCGTCACCGGCCCGGGCGGCAGCGAGGGCCCGGGGACGACGGAGGGGAACGCCAATTACCCTCCGATGTTCTGCAGGTCTTTTCCGGGCTTGAAGCGGATCGTGCGTCCCGGCGGGATGCGAACTTCCTTGCCGGTTCTGGGATTGCGGCCGATCCCACGCTTCCGGGGCTTGACCTGGAAGACGCCGAAGCCGCGCAGCTCAATTCGCTCGCCGCGCTGCATTGAGAGGCGCATCGCGTCGAACACGGCATCCACCGCCACCTCGGCCTTGACCTTGGTGATATCGGCGATCTTGGACACCTCGTTGACGATGTCGACCTTGATCATGCTTAGGGGCTCCTGAAGAATTGTAACTAGCATATTTATCTATACTTACGCTGTCAAGCATCCTCCTAAATACACTTTCAGCATGCCCTTGAAACGCAGAATGGGCGGTCCCACGGTCGTGCTGGTCGGGCGTCCCAACGTCGGGAAGTCCACCATCTTCAACCGCATCACGAAAACGCGTCGTTCGATCGTCACACCGATCGCCGGGACGACACGCG
>Ga0136617_10003635_pt1 | contig 13766 bp, 12 predicted proteins | sample AntDrymUQ3222106_2_FD_129672 | JGI IMG/M metagenome (GOLD analysis project Ga0136617, IMG submission 129672) | Polar desert sand microbial communities from Dry Valleys, Antarctica - metaG UQ322 (21.06) | ecosystem: Environmental > Terrestrial > Soil > Desert | place: Antarctica: Dry Valley... | reverse complement strand
TTCCTGGCATTGGCCGCCGGGCTCGGGCAGGTCATCGAGGCTCGCGCCTACCGCCGGCTGTCGGTGTACCGCCCGCTGGTGGCGGTCGGTCGCCAGGAGGTCGGCTACCTGCCGGGTGACCTCGACGAGAAGCTGTCACCGTGGATGGCCGCGGTCCACGACAACCTCTACTCGCTGTTCCGCAAGGACGACACCGTGCACCCCACCCCCAATGACCACCGCCACATCCAGAGCGCGGTCGACGCGCTGCTGGAGCGTGGGCAGCTGGAGATGGCGGCCATCACCTACCTGCGTGGCCGTTCCATCACCGACGAGTTCGTCATCGTCGACGAGGCGCAGAACCTGGAGCTGCCGACCCTCAAGGTCATCCTGACCCGCATGGCCCACGGCTCCAAGGTGGTGTTCTGCGGCGACCTGTCGCAGGTCGACAACCCCTACATCTCGCCCTACGGCGGCATGGCGGCGCTGATCGAGAAGCTGAAGGGCACGGTCCTGTTCGGCCACGTCACCATGAGCAAGGGCGTGCGCTCACCCCTGGCGGAGCTGGCGGCCACCGCCTTCTGAACGACATCTAACCCGCTCATGCCGAGTCGTCTGGGGCGGTCGGGGGGGTTGGGGCTCAGCCTCCGTTACCCCAGTGTTCCGCCCGGATCACGGCTTGTGAGGGCCAGCAGCGCCAGGGACGTCACCAAGACGGTCAGCCACTGCGGGCGCATGGCGGTCCAGCGCTGAGGATCGGTGACGTCGGCCCACAGCCCCGCGCCGCCCGGTAGCTGGACGCTGATCCAGGCGTAGGCCAGGACCACCGGCGTGGTCGCCAGCCCGGCCCCACCGCAGCCACGTGTCACCGCGCCGGCCAGTGACGCGGCGGCCAGGCCGAGGGCCACCAACGTCGCTGCCTCCAGGATCAGGCCCGACCAAGGCATGGTGACGTTGAGCCTGGGGATCCAGGCGGTCAGCAAGGCCGCCGCGCCCCACGTCGCGGCCATGACCGGCAGCCACAAGCCGAGGCGCAGCAGCCGGCGTGTCGCAAGCCTCGTCGGTGCCGCGTCCACCAACGCTTCGGTCGGGTCGTCGAGGACGCTGACCGCGCCGGCGGCGAGCACGACCCCGGCGAGGCGCAGGACTCCCAGCACCGGGTCGTCGGGGTTGCGTGAGGCGAACAGCGCGACCATGGCCACGGTGAACCCGCCGGTCGCCAGCGTGGGGGACCAGGTGACCGCCCTGGCGGTCGGCCGCAGCAAGGGGCCGTATCTCAACGGCATCGCGGCAAGTTGTAGACGGCGTAGGGGCTGATCCGCGCCAGGTCCGCCTCCTCGACCGCGTGCTGCACCACGAAGGCGGCGATCCCGGCTTGGTTCAGGACCTGCTCTGGCGGCGGGTGCACCGGCAGGCCAAGCGCGCGGGCCAACTCGCCGCTGCTGGTGGATGGGTTCAACCAGCGCTCCCAGTTGGCGTGTAGGACCGGGAGAACCTCGTCGCGGGGGTGCTCGAGCAGCTTGAGCGCGTAAGCCCCGTCCAGGCGGGTGAACCGTGACTCGCCGACGAAGCCGGGAGCCAGCGGCAGCTCCAGAGTGTTGCGGTCGAGGTAGGCCTTGGCGATGGGATCATGGATCACCGCTTCATCGTCGTTGTCGCTGGGCACCGACTGCCCATACAGAGGGCCGTCGACGGCGCTGCGCAGCGCGGCGGCGTTGCCGCTGCTGGCCTGGCCGGCGAGCCACAGGGCGACCACCGCGCGCGCCTGGTCCGCCGGGATGCACTGCCCGTTGATGACCTCGCCGGCCCGCAGGGCCAGATCGCCGCCCCCATTCCGCGGTGACTCCTCGCCGTAGAGCGTCCGGTAGGCACGCACGTCGTCGCGGGTGACGTGGTAGTTGTGGGCGCCGCGGGGGATGCCAGTGGACAGCTTTGCCACCTCCAGGCCCAGAGCCAGCTCGAAGGCCGTGCGCTTGGTGCCAACACCCCAGGTCACCCCGACCTCAGCGGTCGCAGCGTCCCCGCTCGGCCCGCTCCAGAAGGCGTGCTGGGCGCGCTGGGACGCAGCCTCGGCGATCCCATCGACCTGAACGGGCGAGGTGCGTTGGCGCACAACTAGGTCGGTCCTCGGCTGAGGGGTTGCCGCTAGCACGGGCGACACGGCCGGCGCCCATTCGTCGACGTAGCCGGCGAAGCCGGGGTAGTAGCAGTAGCGCACGGTCTCACGTTGCTCGCAGCGCTGGTGAGCGGCGGGCTCAAGGCTGAGTGACAGTGCCTCGCGCACCGCCGCCCGGCTCGGTGGCACCGCTTGCAGGCTGGCGCCAGTCACCGTCACCACGACGGCCGTGAGCACCGCCAACGCCAACGGTGAGGAGCGGTACCGGCGCCCGAGCGCGGCGGCCACAGCCAGGCCGGCCAGTCCACCCAGGTACAGCAGGTGCTCGGCCGCCGGGCGGAAGTCGCTGATCGGCTCGAACGCTCCCCAGCCCTTGGTCAGGTAGGGCGTAAGCGGCACCAAAGCGGTCAACCCACCCGAGACGTGCACCAGCCCAGGCCAAGCCTGGAACAGCGCCAGTGCCAGCAGGAACAGCGGCGCCAACCGGGGATTGGGAACCCACATCGCGACTGCGACGCCGAGCGCGCCGCCGAACCCCACCATGATGGGGCCAGTTATCAGCTCGGCGGCGTCAGGCAGCCCGGTGGCGCCCACGGCCAGCGCAGCGGCGAGCCAGCAGAGCACCACGCCCGAGGCGAGCCCCACCGCCGTCAGCACCGACAGTAGGTGCGCGGCGACCCGGGTCGTCGGGGTGACGGCCGTGGAGGTGTACAGCTCCTCGGTGCCGTGGCGACGGCTGCGCAGTGTCGTGGAGTTGGCGGCCAGGAAGGCGCCGGCCGTCAGCGGGAGCAAACCCTGGGTGACGCCGGCGTCGTCGCGGGGCAGGTAGGGCAGCAGACCGTCGTACAGCTGGTACAGCAGCAGAGCGCTGAACAGCAATCCGGCGGCCACCAGCGGGTGCCGGGCCAGCAGCCCGGCCTCGACCCGCGCCAGCGCCACCACACCGCGCCGCCCGCGCGAACGGGCGGCCCCTACCGACCGGTCCGCGATCTCGACCGCGGCGGTCATGCCGCGACCGCCAGCGCCTTGTCGCCGAGCAGCAGCAGGTACCCGTCCTCCAGCGTCGGCGTGGCCAGCTCAGCGTTAGGCGGCGCGTCGCCGATGCAGCGGTGGTGCCCATCGCCGGTGCGCCACGCCAGCCGCGCGCCGGCGGAACGCTCGGTCGCCAGCCACACACGGCCCGCCGCCAATGCGGTCAGCTCCGCCGGGGTGCCGGCGAAGCGGACCGCGCCGGCGTCGAGCACAACGACGTGGCCGCACAAGGCGGCGACGTCCTCGGTTTGGTGGGTCGACAGCAGCACGGTCTGATCGCCGGCGTTGGTCGAGAGCAGTTCGCGGAAGCGCAGCCGCTGCTCGGGGTCCAGGCCGGCGGTCGGCTCGTCGAGCACCAGCAGCTCGGCGTCCCCGAGCAGCGCCTGGGCCAACGCCACCCGCCGGCGCATGCCCCCCGACAGCGCCTTGATCTTACGACTCGCGACATCGCCGAGCCCGACACGCTCCAGCACCCGTCGCACCTCGACGTGCCGCGCCCGCCGGTCGGTCCACTCCTTGAGGATCGCGACGTAGTCCACGAACTCGAAGGCCGTAAAGCCACGGTGGAAGCCGGGCTCCTGCGGCATGTAGCCCAGGCGCCGGCGGATCGCGGTCCGCTCCACGCCGTCGCGCGGGTCGCGGCCGAGCAGGCGCAGCTCGCCGCTGTCGGCGCCGAGCACCGTGGCCACCAGCCGCAGCAGCGTCGTCTTGCCGGCGCCGTTGGGGCCGAGCAACCCGGTGACGCCAGGCTTCACATCGAAGCTGACCCGATTCAGCGCCGTGGTCTGGCCGAACCGCTGGCTGACCTCGTGCAGGGATACCGTCATCGGATGCCCCTCGTGTCGAAGGCGGCGCGCCGAACGGCCAGGACGCCGGTGGCGGCGATCACGACGACGGCTGCCACTCCCTGCGGCCAGGGCCCCAGCAGCGCGGTTGTCGCCTGCTCGCTGAAGGCCGTGATGACGACCGCAAGCCATCCCGCGGCAACGGCGCCCGCGGAGCGCAACGGCGACAGCACCGTGGACAGCGCCAGACTGCCAAGCGTCAGCGCCAGCGAAGGCAGCAGCCAGGCCGCCACCGCCCAACCGGCGGGGGGGAGCAATAGCGTCGCCGCGCCGGCCAGAAAGGTGGTGCTCGACAGCACCGCGGTGCTGCGCAGCAATAACAGGCGCCAGCCGTGCATGGGAGCGGCGACGCCGATGTCGTAGGTCGGGTCGACCCCGGGTCCGTAGGCGGCAGCAACGCCGGCCAACGGCAGCAGCGGCGCGACGACGAGGAAGAGATCCACACCCGTGCTGGGATCCCTCGCGAGGCGAGCCGTCCCCACGGCGAACGCCAGCGCGACGGCGATCGCCAAGAGCCACGACAGGCGCAGCGACGGTGTGGCGGCGAGCAACCGCGCCTGGTGCTCGGGTACACCGGCCCGCCGCAAGAGACTTTCGACCGGCCCAGGGCGGGGCGCGTCGATGGCCGCCAGCAAGCCGTCCAAGCCAAGGGCGAGACGTGCGTCGTCGACGCAACCGGCGATGTCGGCCCGACAGCGCGCGCAGGCCTGGACGTGGGCTTCCAACGACGCGGCCAGGCTCGGGTCCACGTCGCCCGTGGCGTAGCGGTGCAGCAGACCGGGATCGGCGTGCCAGGCGATCATGTCAGCTCCTCTCGCAGCTGCGCTCGGGCTCGGAACAGACGGCTCTTGACCGTGGTGGCGGGCACGCCCAGCAGCCTGCCGGCCTCGCGATGATCCAGGCCGTCGAGGACCACCGCCTGGATGACGGCCCGCAGTTCCGGCGACAGCCGGCGCAGCGCCCCGGCCAGGTCGCCATGCTCGACGCCGAGCAGCACCAGCTCCTCGGCAGAGGGCGAGGACGTGGCCACGAACAGCGGGAGCCTGCGGCGGGCGCCGCGCCGCCGGAACGCGTCGATCAGGCGGCGCACGGCGATGCCCCACAGCCAGGCGGCGACCTCACCGGAACCGCGATAGGAGTCGGGCCGGCGCCAGACCGCCAGGAAGGTGTCCTGTACCACCTGGTCGACCACGTCAGGATCGGTGCAGCGGCGCTGCAACCGCAGGGTCAGCCACGGGGCGTGGCGGCGGTACAGCTCGGCCAGCGCGGGACGGTCGCCCTCGGCGAGCGCCAACAGCAACTCCGCGTCAGCGACCCGCTCGACCTCCACACCCGTACTGTCGCAGCCCAGCCCGTTTGGGTTGCCGGCCGGTAGCGGACCTCTGTCGGCTAACCGCGAAGGCGGCCGGGGAGGTTGGCAAGATCTTGCGACGCGCGGCTGAGGCAGCCTCCGCCACCATGCCGCTCACGGCTGTTGCACCGCTTCTGCTCCTACGGCAGCCGCTCCGTCACCTGGCCCGTGATCGTGACGATGAGATCGAAGTCCCTATCCAGGTGCAGGACGGTGAGACCGGCGAGCTCCGCCGTCGCGGCGATGAGGACGTCGGGAACGCTCGGCGCACGATGCTGGCCTCGATCGGCGAGGAGGGCTTGGCGGGACCTTCGCCGAGGGGACGAGCGCCGACTTGTCGACGAGCCACGCGGTCACTCCACGCTCCTCGCATGACCTCCGAATCTGCGAGGTCGGCGAAGGTTTCCCCAAACGATTTAAGGTCGGCACTCGTGACCGAGGAACCCGAGACGGCGGCATCCCGGGCAAGTGCCTGCCGCCGGCCGGTCCGACTGCGAGAGGTGTCAGACTCGTTGCAATGAAGCCGTGGTGGTTGGATGAGCGTGCGCATGCGGGCGCCGAACACCTCGACCAGGGGTACGTGGCCGGCTACGACCGCAAGGCCGGGTTCGATCCGAGCGAGGACATTGCGGTTCTCCAGCGTCATGGCCTGGGGTCAGACTCGATCGTCGTCGATCTCGGCGCCGGCACTGGCGGCTTTGCCGTCGCCGTCGCGGGCATGTGCCGCCAGGTTGTGGCGGTCGACGTCTCACCAGCGATGACCGCTGCCATGCGCCACCGGGTCTCCGAGCTCGCACTCGACAACGTCAGCGTCGTCGATGGTGGCTTCCTGTCCTACGAGCACCACGGCGAGGCGGCGGACGTGATCTTCACGCGCAACGCCCTGCACCAGCTACCCGACTTTTGGAAGGCGATCGCCCTGGATCGGATGGCGTCCATGCTGCGGCCAGGCGGCCTTCTGCGGCTGCGCGACCTCGTCTATGACTTCGCTCCAGCCGATGCCGAAGTGCATATTGAGGCGTGGATGTCGGGCGCGGTGACGGATCCAGCACTTGGATGGACCGCCGCTGAACTGGCCGAGCACGTCCGCGGCGAGTTCAGCACCTACAGCTGGGTCCTTGACGCGATGCTCGACGCGACCGGGTTCGACATCGCGGATCGGGCGTTCCGTCGGTCGGCTTACGGCGCCTACACCTGCAAGCGGCGCTCACTCCTCACGCGGCCTTGACCTGCACAGCCGCGACTGGATGCGGACTCGGGTATCAGCTGGCAGGGTTGAGCTCGATGCGGACGATCGACAGGCCGGATCGGCGTATCGCCGAGATGAGCTCTTCGCGGGTGGGTGTGCGGTCAACGTTGATGCGGACGCCGAGCCGACGCTGCGACTGCTTCAGGCCGAGTTCCTCGATCTGGTCAGCGTAGATCCGTGCGACTTCGTCAGGGTCGTCGACGAGAGTGCCGTAACCGGATTGGCGGTCGCCACTTCGCGTGACCTCGCAGGAGTGACCGTCACGGAAGTTGTGTCGCCAACTCGAGTTCGTGAGCAAGCAGAGTTGACCCTCGATCCAGTGGTATCCGCATGGGACATCGTAGGACCTTCCGCTCTTGCGGCCTTCGTAGTGCAGCACGAGCACCGCGTCGCCGATCTTGCCACCGCGCCTGACCAGCCAGCGCGTGACAGGGTTAACGATCCTCATCAACCGGTCAGGAGGGTGAACACGTTCGACCGCGGGCTTCCCGATCTTCGTCACCGATGCCTCCCAGCCCTCAGTTCAGGCGGCCTCCGCCTTAGTCGACAGCCCCGATGGTTACCATCGCATGGCCAAGCCAACGCATTCGCACTGTTGGAGCGGGTGTCCTGGCGCTGTCACCGAGCTGATCCGGTCACGAGTCGAGTCGGTCCGGGTCGTCGGTGCAGCCTTGGACGAGATTTCGACGCCGCCGGTGTGGGTGCAGGTCGCGACGCTCGCCATCTTCGGCGAGGGCGTCGACGACATGATCGACGAACAGACCGTGCCGTCGGGAATCGGCCGACGGCAGATGGTCGGCGTCGCGCTGGCCTGGAAACCTCGCCGCTTCACCTCTGCGGCGGATCACGGCAGGGGCGCGGGCTGTGCTGCAGCTTTCCCGTCGCCGGGGCCAAGGCGCCACGGCGGACGACAGCACGTTGCGTGAGCTCTCGAGCTCGTCGCCGCGCTGCCGCGGCGGCAAGCGCAAGCGGTTGTCCTGTACTACGTGGACGACCTGTCGGTGCGGTCAGTCGCGGAGGTAATGGGCTGCGCGGAGGGGACGGTCAAGGCGCATCTTGCCGGAGGCGGTCCACGGTGCGGTAACGGCGACCGATCGAGTGCCCGGAGCCTCGACCACACCCTAGCCCAAGGCCAATGCCAGACTTCGCAACGCCCTCGCCCCGATGCGGAACAATCGCCGGATGGCGTCGCTTCTTGTGGTCACCGGACCGCCGGGTGCAGGGAAGTCGACGGTTGCCCGGTTCCTGGCTGAGGCATTCAAGCGCAGCGTGCTCGTTGAGGGCGACGCGTTCTTCGCGTTCCTGGCTCGCGGGGCCGTCCTTCCCTGGCTCCCCGAGGCGAACGACCAGAACGACGTCGTCACTCAGGCGGCGGCGTCGGCGGCAGGTCGGTACGTCGCAGGCGGGTACAACACGGTGTACGACGGCGTTGTGGGTCCCTGGTTCCTTCCTCGCTTCGTGGCAGCAACCGGTCTCGGGTCCGTGCATTACGTCGTGCTGCTGCCGTCTGCGCAGCGATGCGTGGCACGCGTCGTGAGGCGACCCGGGCACGGGTTCGCCGACGAGGACGCAACGCGACGGATGCATCAGGAGTTCACGCGAGCCAGCATCGACCAGCGGCACCTGATGGCGGATCCGCCCGATGAAGTCGCGGCCGTCGCCGAGCGAGTCCTGGCGGCGGTCGCCAGCGGGGAGCTGACGTATCGCGGCTAGCCACCGGAACGATGCCGCAAAGACCTAATGTGGCGACATGCCTGACGTCCTGGTCGTCGGCGCCGGCCACAACGGGCTGGTTGCCGCGTGTTACCTCGCCCGCGAGGGCCTCGACGTGCTGGTCGTCGAGCAGGCCGGCAAGGCGGGGGGTGGCAGCCGCACCGACGAGCTGTTGGCCGGGTATCGCTTCGACACCCACTCGGCGGCCCACAACATCATCAACATGACCGACATCCCCGACGAGCTCGGGTTGCGCGACGTCGGTCTGGACTACCTGCCGATGGACCCGTTCGCCGTGGCCGTCCACCGCGACGGCGGCATCATCCGCTTCCACCGCGACATCGCCACGACCGTGGCCTCGATCCGCGAGGTGGCGCCCGCCGACGCCGAGCCGTACGCCGAGTTCATGCGCCTGGCCGTGCCACTGGTGCGCGCAGCGGTCACCGGCATCGAGGCCGGTGCCTCGCCGGCGCGCCAGCGGCGCATGGCCTGGACACGGCTGGCCTCGCTGACACAGACCGTGGCCCGCTACGGCGGCCCGGCGGCCGTGGTGCAGGAACTGCTGGCGCCCGCCGAGCGCGTGCTGAATCAGCGGCTGACCTCGGATCGCACTCGCGCGCCCATCGCCGCGTTCGCCGCACACGCGTCGGCCAGCCTGGCGGCACCCGGCTCGGCGTTCTACGCGCTGTGGCAGGCGGCCTACCACACCTACGGGCAGTGGCATGCTCGAGGCGGAGCTCAGGGACTGATCGATGCGCTGCTGGCCCGTCTGGACTCGCTTGGCGGTCAGGTGCGTACCGCCGCGCCGGTCGTGCGCATCGACACCGCGCCCACCGGCAGGGTGACCGGAGTCACGCTGGAGGGTGGCGAGCGGCTGCGTGCTCCCGTCGTGGTGACGGCGATCGACCCGAAGACGGCGCTGCTCGACTTGCTGGACCCGCCGTTGACCGGGCCGGTGGCCGACGACCTGACGGGAGCCCACCGTGGCAACGCGGTGCAGATGCTGGTCCACCTCGCCGTCGACCGCCTGCCGGCGTATCCGGGTGCCAGCCAAGGCGACCATCACGGCCTGCAGTCCTACGTCGACGACCTCGGTGACCTGGTGGCGGGGTTTGCCGCCGCCGAGGCACGCCGCCTGCCGCCCGATCCTGTCGCCTGCTACGCGTTCACGCCTTCGGCAATGGATGACTCGCTGGCCCCCGCCGGCCGACACACGGTGTACCTGGCCTGCCCCTGCGCGCCGTACGACCTCGACGGCGGCTGGCAAGGGCAGGCCGAGGACTTCGCGCAGCGCATGATCGACCAGGTCGAGGCGCGGGCCCCCGGCTTCCGCGAGAGCATCAGCGGCATGGTGATCCGCACGCCGCCGGCGATGGCCGCCGAGCTGCGCTGGCCCGGAGCGCACCCCATGTACCTCGACGTCAGCCTCGACCAGCTCGCCTGGATGCGCCCGACCAGAGCGCTGGCTGGCCACACCACACCCGTGCGCGGGCTGTTCGTCAGCGGGGCGGGCACGGCACCGGTCGGGGGGGTCGCCGGCTCGCCGGGGCGGGCCGCGGCCAAGGCGGTCCTCACTCGCCACGGCCTCCCGCGGCGCCGATCAGCAGGGTCGCTGAGCTAGGCACGCGTGTCGGCGGCTCGGCGGACCGGGGAGCGGTCAGTCCTCGGGGGGACGCTCGCCGGTGAGGAACCAGGCGACCTGGCGGGCCATCTCGACGCCGTGGTCGGCGATCCGCTCGTAGTAACGGCAGATCAGCGCCAGGCTGGCAGCCTCCTCGACCGTCCGCCCCCCGGTGTAGACCTCCGACAGCAATGACTGCTGCAGCAGGTCGACCTCGTCGTCGCGCTGTTGCAGCTCGACCGCGGCCAGCGCGTCATGGTCGCGCCAAGCCTGCACGCCCATCGAGAACACGGTGCCCGACACCTGCCCAAGGCGTGCCAGCAGCTCCAGCAGCTCGGCTCCCATCGCGGGGGGATGCACCCAGGTCAGTGACTCGGCGATGTGGCTGAGCAGGTTGCCGGCGCGCTGCACGTCGGCCACCGATCGCAGAATCGCCACGATCCGGCGCAGGTCGACGGCGACGGGGGACTGGCGCGCCAGGATCAGAAAGCACGCCTCTTCCAGCTCCTCGCAGCGCCGGTCGACCTCCACGTCGCCGGCGATGATCGCGCGAGCGGCGTAGGCGTCGGCCTCGAGGAAGGCCTCGGTCACCGGGACGACCTGCTCGCCGACCAGGTCCGCGACCGCAATCAGCTGGGCTTCGCAGGCCTGCATCTGCAGGTGGAAAGCCACCCGCGAGCCACCGGGCTGGGTGCGCTCGGCCTCCAGCCAGTACAGCGGATCGTCGGCGTTCGACATTGAGGGTTCGACGGCCATGTGCCCATTCAACGCGTTCACACACCTCTTCGGCGCCATCGAGGTGTCGGGCGGCCCCCGATCCGGTGAACAGTCGCTGAACACCGCCTGCTCGCCCCGGTCGGGTTACGGTTGCGTCATGGCCGCCACCTCCACTGGGCTGCGCATCCTGGCCCGACCCGGTCATCCCGACTTCCTCGACCTGCCCTGGCACCGCCCTCTCAACGACTGGGAGGTGGAGCACGTCGTCGAGGTGACCCGCGGCGCTCACCGCCACGTCGTCAAGTTCATTGACTACGGCGGGGTGCTGTACGCGCTCAAAGAGCTGCCACCGCGAATCGCCGGCCGCGAGTACCGCATGCTGCGCCGGATGGCCGAGGAGGAGCTACCCGTGGTCGAGGCCGTCGGCGTCGTCAGCCGCGCCGGCAGCACACGGCAGCTCGAGGACGTCCTCATCACCCGCTACCTGGACTACTCGCTGCCCTACCGGGCGCTGTTCACCCACCGCCGCGCCGCCGGCGAGGACCTGCGCGGCCTATCCGACCGGCTGCTGGACGCCCTGGCGATGCTGCTGGCCCGCCTGCACCTGTTCGGCTTCTACTGGGGTGACTGCTCGCTGAACAACACCTTGTTCCGCCGTGACGCCGGGGCGCTGGCCGCCTACCTCGTCGACGCCGAGACCGGCGAGTACCACCCCACCCTGACCGCCGGCCAGCGGCGTGCCGACATCGAGGTCACCATGCTCAACGTGGCCGGCGGGCTGATGGACCTGCAGGCGGAGCTGGACATGCCCGGCGAGCCCGATCCCATCGAGACGGCCGAGGACCTGGTCCGCCGCTACGAGCGGCTGTGGCACGAGCTGACCACTGAAGAGGAGCTCAGCCCCGACGAGCGCTGGCGCATCGAGTCCCGCCTGCGCCGGCTCAACGAGCTGGGCTTCGACGTCGACGAGATCGAGATGGTCAGCGACTCCGACGGCAACCGGCTGGTGATGCGACCGGTGGTCACCGAGGCCGGCCACCATCGCCGCCGGCTGCTGACGCTCACCGGGCTAGAGGCGCAGGAGAATCAGGCTCGCAGCCTGCTCAACGACCTCGCCAACTTCCGGCTCTACCTGGAGCACACCAGTGGACGCTCGGCTCCTGAGAGTGTCGCCTCCTACCGCTGGCTGTCGGAGGTGTTCGAGCCGACTGTGTCGGCCATCCCCGACGAGTTGCGCGGCAAGCTCGAGCCCGTCGAGGTCTTCCACGAGGTCATCCGCCACAAGTGGTTCCTGTCCGAGCGCGAAGGCCGCGACGTCGGGGTGAGCGAAGCCGTCGACTCCTACATGGCGACGATCCTGCCCGGGGCTCCCGAGGAGCGTCTGGTGCTGGCCGACGATGACGAGGCCAGCACCGGCTGGATCGGCTACGGCTGACTACAGGGCGGCGGCCAGGGCCGCGTCGTCGGCGGCCGCGTCGAACCGTTCGTCGCCAGGATTGGCCAGATGCCAGGCCACCGACTGTTCCAGCGCCTCCTGCGGATCGGTGTCGCGCCAGCCGAGCGCCTGTCGCAGGCGTGACGAGTCGACCAGCATGTGCTGGCGAATGGCCGCGGTGATCCGCAGATCCTCGGGCAGGCGGTCGTCGGGCACGCGCACCAGCTCGGCGTCGCTGCCGGCGGCCGCCAGGATCTTGCGCGCCCACTGCTCGATGCTCCAGGTGCGCGCCTCGCCGATGTTGAACGTCCGTCCCGCCACCTCGTCGTTGCCCACGGCCAGGTGTACCGCGCGGGCGACATCACGCACCCACCCGCGCGTCCACAGAAAGGTGCCGGCGCCGAACGGGATCTGCCCGCGGCCCGCCCGGACCCGGGCCAGCACCAAGTCCTCGCGGCGCATCCGGTCGCGCTCACCGTAGACCATCGGCAACCGCAAGACCGTCGCGCCGGCGGGCAGGTAGCGATCCTCGACGTCGAGGTTCTCGTAGTCTTCGGTGTCGAGGCCGATCGGGTGCTGCGTGCCCCGAAACAGGTAGCGGCGCTCGCGCATTGGCGAGTCCTCGTCCAGCGGCAGCGGGTCGGTGACCTCGTCGGCGTGCAGCGACCCGAACGCGCGGTAGGTGTCCATGCTCGACAGCACCACGGTGCGCAGCCCACCGGGCAGCGCGCGCAAGGTGGTGTCGGCATCGGCGGCGGTGTAGGCGCAGGTATCGATCAGGGCCTGCGCGTTATGGCCGTCCAGCGCGGCGCGCACGGCGTCGGCGTCGGCACGGTCGCAATGCACGTGGGCGAGGTCGGCCAGTTCCGGTGGGTCGTTGGTGCCCTTGTGGATCAGCAGAACCTCGTGCCCGCCGGTGACGAGCTCTTCGGCGATGGCGGCCCCGATGAAGCGGGTGCCGCCGAGGATGGCGATACGCATGTGCGCAACCCTAGCGTTGCACACCAAGCCATGTGTGGCGCGGCGCCCTCTATGCTCCAACTGACCCGCGCCGGCTGAAGGAGTACATCGTGAGCGACGCCCGTCACCCCCAGGCCCCCGACCGCAACCTCGCGCTGGAGCTGGTCCGCGCCACCGAAGCGGCGGCCCTGGCTGCGGGTCGTTGGATGGGCCTGAACCGCAAGAACGAGGGCGACGGCGCGGCGGTCGACGCGATGCGCCTGCTGCTCAACACCGTGGAGATGGACGGTGTGGTGGTCATCGGCGAGGGTGAGAAGGACGAGGCGCCGATGCTGTTCAACGGCGAGAAGATCGGCACCGGCCACCCGCCACAGGTCGACATCGCCGTGGACCCCATCGACGGCACCCGGTTGCTGGCGCAGGGCAGGGCCGGGGCACTGGCAGTCATCGCGATGGCGCCTCGCGGCACGATGTTCAATCCGGGTCCGATGGTCTACATGAACAAGTGGATCGTGGGTCCGGACGCGGTCGGGTCGATCGACGTCGACGCGCCAGTGGAGGACAACCTGCACAGCATCGCCAGAGCCAAGGGCAAGAAGGTCCGCGATCTGGTCTGCGTCATGCTCGACCGCGAGCGACACACCGACATGATGGACGCCGTGCGTGGGACCGGGGCTCGGTTGCGCCTGATCATGGACGGTGACGTCGCGGCGGGTCTGCTGGCGTTGCTGCCGGAGAAGCCGGTCGA
>Ga0136617_10003634_pt1 | contig 13766 bp, 13 predicted proteins | sample AntDrymUQ3222106_2_FD_129672 | JGI IMG/M metagenome (GOLD analysis project Ga0136617, IMG submission 129672) | Polar desert sand microbial communities from Dry Valleys, Antarctica - metaG UQ322 (21.06) | ecosystem: Environmental > Terrestrial > Soil > Desert | place: Antarctica: Dry Valley... | reverse complement strand
GTGACGATCGGCTGCGCGACGATCACGACCGACACCCGTGCCCTGTGGAAGGCGAACAACCCCGCGACCCACGAGACGCTCGCTCGCGGCGGGTGGATCGACGACGTGCCCGAGCTGCCGGGCGTGCCTCCGTGGCCGGAGCGGGCCGCGGGGATCTCGGTCGAGGCGGCGAAGGCGGTGGACGAGTGCGCGCAGGCGTCCTTCTACCGGGAGGAGGTGCTCGACTTCTGGCGCGACGAGCCGGGCGAGAAGGCGCGGCTCGCGGCACAGGCGACCGGGATGCTGTGGTCGCCCTTCCTCAGCGTCGAGGCCGACGACGCGGCGCAGCAAGGGCTGGCCGACCTCGCGCAGCGCACGGTCGAGCCCGCGTTCGTCGTCGTGCTCTACCTCCTTGCAGCCCTGGGGGCGCTGCTCGCGCCGCGACGCTTCGTCGCGCTCGTCGCGGTGCTGCTCGCCTACAACACGCTCGCGGCGATGGCGTTCGCGGGCACGGTTCGCTATCGGGCGCCGTGGGACTTCCTGCTCGCGCTGCTCGCCGCGTTCGCGCTCGAGCGCGGCTGGAGCCTGTTCCGCGAGCGGCGCCTCCGCTCGAGAGCGCCGGCGTAGAGCTCCGCTGTCCGCTCGGTATTCCGCGTCTGCGAGAACGACTCGAGCGCCCGGCGGCGGCCGGCCGCGCCCATCGCCCGGGCTTGCTCGGGAGCGGCAGCAAGCGAGGCGATCGCCGCGCGCAGCGCGCGGGGGTCGGACGGCGGCACGACGATCCCCGTCACCCCGTCGACCACGAGCTCCGGCAGCCCGCCCACCGCGCTCGCGATCACCGCGCGTCCTCGTTCCATCGCCTCGAGCGCGACCATCCCGAAGCCCTCACCCAACGAGGGGACGACCACGATGCCGGCTCGCTCGAGCACCGCACTCGCGGGCGCGACGCGACCGATGAACGAGACCCGCTCGCCGAGCGGTGCGGCAAGCGCGCGCAGCTCCGGCTCGAGCGGCCCGTCGCCCGCCACCTCGAGTCGAACCTCGGGCAAGCCGTCGAGCGCCGCGAAGAGCGTCTCGTGACCCTTGATCGGGATCAGGCGACCGACGATCGCAAGCTGGTCGGGCCGCGGTGGCGGGGGTGGCTCGAGCCCTGCCTCGATGCCGTAGTGGACGATCTCGAAGCGTGCTTCCGCGAAGCCTTCCCGACGGGCGAGGTAGCCGGCGAGACCCGCGGAGATCGCGATGTGCAGGTCGAGCCCGGTGGCGGCGAGGCGGTCTGCGATGGCAAACGGCCGCCGGTCGCGGAACGCGTTGAAGCCGTGCTTCGTGCTTGCGAGCACGGGGACACGAGCGAGCCGGGCGGCGGCGAGACCGTAGAAGTCCGCGTGCACGAGATGCGTGTGGACGAGCTCGGGCCGTAGGCGCCGGATCGCCGACACGAGGCGAGCCAGCGTCGCGGGGCTCGCAGCGCGCGGCAGCCGGATCCCTTCCACCGGGACACCGGCCTCGTCGAGCCGGCGGGCCAGCTCCCAGGCGCCCACCTCGTCCTCGTGCAGCATCAGAAAGCGGGCGTCGATCCCCTTCGCCCGCAGCGCGGGGAGCAGCAGCAACAAGTGGTTCTCGGAGCCCGAGATCCCCGCGACTTTTGCGATGTGGAGGACGCAGTGACTCATATCGCTCGTTTTTCGTGCTGAACCCAACGGTGTTGTGCCCGAAGGCCGATTTCATTCGGCCGGGAGGGCTCGCTGCCGCCAGTTTCCACGAATCGCGAAGAAGGGGGTTCGTGGGGGAAACCTGGTTCCCCCACGTCGACGCGTGGGCTCATCGAGCTGCGAGCGCCACCACGCGGTCCGCCCATGAGTCGACGGAGTGCTCGGCGACGACGGTCGCGCGCAGCGCTCGTCCGAGCGACGCCCGGTCTGCATGCTCGAGCCGCCGGATCGCGTTCGCGAGACCCTCGGCATCTCCACGGTCGAAGCGAAGCCCCTCGGGCAGGAGGGTGTCGAAGGCGGGGTTCGACGCGAGCACTGGCAGGCAGGTGGCCGCGGCTTCGTACACGACCTTGTCGGTCGCCCCGGGCCGCATGTCGTTGACGAGCACGTCGGCCTCCGCATAGAGCGCGGCGACCGCGTCGCGTGGCACGGGCTGGCGCAGCTCGACCCGCCCCTCGAGACCGAGCTCTGCGACGAGCTCACCCAGCTCGACACGATGCCGACGCTCCTCGTCGGTGGACGAGGGGCCGCAGACGACCAGCCGCACGTCGGGCAGCAGAGCGACTGCGCGGATGATCGTCTCGAGGCCCTTGGCCGGCGAGGTGCGGCCCAGCGCGAGCAAAGTGAGCGGCTCCCGCGGCGCCCGCTCGACGCAGCCGAGCTCGGTGACGTCGATCCCGTGACCGATCGCGACGAGCTTGCGCGAGGGCAACGGGAACGTCCGCTCGTCGACGCTGAGCACGACGGTCGCCGCGCGCTCGGCCGCGGCGAGCAGCCGGCTCCGGCGCCAGTGCGTGAACCAGAGCAGCACGTCCACACCGAGCGGGCGCGCGATGGGCGCGGCGAGGACGGCGTAGATCGGGCACATGTGGGCGAGCACAGCGGAGGGGCGAGGCCCGCGCGCGAGCTCCCGGGCGAGCGCAGCCTCGAAGCGCAGTCCACGCCCGATCCGCAGGGACGAGCGGAAGAGCCGCACCGAGCAGTTGCCCGGAAGCGCCCCGGCGACCGCTGAGTCCGCGATCACGACCAGCTCGTCGACCCGCCCGGCGAGCGCCCGCAGCTTCGGCACGGTCGCGCCCAGCACGGGGCTCGCCGGGTCGACCTGCTGCGTGACGACGACGAGCCTCATCGCGCGGTGCGTGTTGCGACGGCCCGCTCGACGAGGTCGGCGACCATGTCCGCGTACTCCTCGGGCGTGTAGAGCCACTCCTCCGAGCGCGCGTGCGCGGCTGCGCCCATCCGCTCGGCGGTCGCGCGATCGGTGAGCAACCGGACGAGGCCGGCGGCAATCGAGCCGGCGTCCTCGGGGTCGACGAGGATCCCCGTCTCCTCGTCGACCACGACATCCGGGATCCCGCCCGCCCGCGCGCCGATGACCGCCCGGCCTCGAGCGAGCGCCTCGAGCACGACTCGAGGAGTTCCCTCCGAGCGCGAGGCGAGCAGAAGCAGCCAGGCGTCGTCGAGCGCCGCGACGACCTCGGGGGTCTCGAGCCGCCGTTCCCAGTCGACCTGCCGGGGCAGCTCCGCGACGAGCGCCTCGGCGACATCACGGTGCCTGCCGTCGCCGACGATCCGCAGGCGCGCGTTCGGAACGCGGGGCGCCGCGCGCCGCCACGCCTCGGCGATCGCGTGGATGTTCTTGTAGCGCTCGAGCACGCCGACGAAGAGGGCGGTGGGTCGCTCGGGAAGCGGCACGAGCGGCGGTTCCGAGAACGCCGTCAGCTCGGAGTAGGTCGTGAACGTCCCGGCCGGCTCGACGCCGGCCTCGCGCACGATCCCGGACGTGAACGGCGAGAGCGTCCGCACCGCGTCTGCACGGCGGATCGCGAAGAGCGCCGCACGATCGGCGAGGGGTGCCACGAGCGCGCGCTCGCGCGATCCGTAGAGGCGCGACCAGGTGCGCCAGTCGCCGTGGATCTCGACGACCAGCGCTGCGTTGCTCCGCGCAAGTCGGCGGCCGGAGAGCGCCGCCAGCGCCTCGTAGGGGCTCTGGGCGATGATCGCGTCGGCGGGTGAGCGCCGCAGCGCCCGCGCGATCCGCGCCGGCAGCGAGCCGTAGAAGAGCGGACCGTCGAGCGCCGGCAGCGGCGTTCCCGGCTGGAGGTCGAAGGTCGTGTCGCCGCGAGCGCCGCCTCGTGGGGCTGCGGCGAGCACGCGCAGCTCGAGCCGGTCGCCGAGCGCGTCGAACTTCCGGCGCAGCGAGTTGTCGAGCGGCAGCCGGTACCGCGTCCGTCCGATCATCAGCACGCGCGGCTTCACGATTGCTCGATCGTCTCGACGATCCGGCGGAGGATACGCGGCTCGGCCAGCGGCTCGACGGACGCCGCAGCCGCATCGGCGAGCTGTTGCCGGAGAATTGGATCCTGCAGCACGCGCTCGATCGCCGCGGCGAGCGCCACGACGTCGCCGGCGGCCACCAGCATCCCGTTCTCCCCGTCGCGCACCACCTCCGGGATTCCTCCGACCGCCGTCGCAACGACGGGTGTCCCGACCGCGAGCGCCTCGAGGAGCGTGTGCGGCAGGTTCTCCCACGCGGAGGTCACCAGCACGAGGTCGACGGCGCGGAAGAGCCGTAGCACGTCCTCCCGTCCGCCGGGACCGAGGAACCGGACGCGGTCGGCGACGCCCAGCTCCGCCGTGACCTGCTCGAGGTTTTCACGCTCCGGGCCGTCGCCGAGCACGAGCAGCTCCGCGCCTGACACGCGGGAGAGCGCGGCGAGCGCGTCGGGCAAGGCCTTCTGCGCCGTCAGTCGGCCCGCGAACCCGAGCGCCGGACCCTCGATCCCGAGCCCCTCGCGCGCCTCGTCGCGGGTCGGGAGCTCGGCCAGCGCAGGCGCGGGATTCGGCACGACACTGGTGCGCCCCGGATCGAGCCCCCAGGCAAGCGCGTGCGCGCGCAGATACGCGCTCGGAACGACGACGTGGCGCGCGCGTCGCAGCGCCACCCGCCGCGTCGCGCGCAACGCGCGCACGCGTAGCCCGCCGCGATGGCTCTGAAAGGCGGCGAGCGTCCCGGCGAAGCGGCCGGAGCGATGCTCGCGCTCGAACACCTCGTCCGCGACCAGCTTGACGACGAGCGGCGTTCGTGCAAGTGCCGCGCCGAGCGCGGCACGGCGCACCATCGTCGTCGCATAGACGCGATCCGATCGACGGGCCGCTACGAACACGGCGAGGACGACGCCGAGGTGGCGGAGCACCGCGGGTCGATCGCGCCGCACCCAGCGCATCCGATAGCCGGGATCTGGCGGTGGCGACGAGGCGGTGGTGACGGCTTCGACGTCGTGTCCGCGCTCGAGGAGCGCCCGGGCGAGCGCAGGGGCATGGCTCGCAGGCCCGCCGACGTCGGGTGGCCAGAGGCCCGTGACGACGACGACCTTCACTGCCCGACCGGCTCGGCGAGCGGCGCCAGGCGTGCCGTGGCGAGCTCGGTGCGCAACCGGACGAGCGCGACCGCCCAGGTCAGCGCGAACGCGCCGGCGCCCGCGAGCAGCGCGATCGCGGCGCCCGTCACACCCCATTCGTCGCCGAGCACCGCGACGAGCGGCAGCAGCACCGCGGCCTCGACCCCGTGGGCGATCACGCGCAGACGCGGGCGCCCGATCGTCGTGGCGAGCGACTTCGACCAGCCGATCACGACGTGGATCGCCGCGGCGAACAGCACGATCCGGGCCGCGGTGGTGGCCTCGGCGTACTCCGGATCGCGAAAGACGGTCTCCACCAGCCACGGCATCGCGAGGAAGAAGAGCGGCACGAGCACGGTCATCACGCAGAGCGCGACGACGGAGTAGCGCCGGACTCCAGCGAGCACGGTGCGCTCGTGGCCCCGCTCCCAGGCCCGCGTCTGCTCGGTGAGGAGCACGAGTCGAACGGGGGAGGTCGCGGCGGTCAGGCCCGTGTTCGGCGCCTGCGCGACGCGGAAGAGACCGACCGAGCTCGTGCCCGCGACCGCCCCGAGCAGCAGCGGGGCGAGCGTCGAGCGCAGCGAGACGACACCCGTCGCGAGACTCGAGCCGAGCACGAAGCCGACGATGTCGCGGCGATCCTCCCCGAGCGGCGCGTCGGTCGCCGTCGGGAAGCGCGCGAGCGCTCGCCGGCCGACGGCGCTCACGACGAGGGTCGCGACCGCCTGGGCGACGACGACGAGCGCGATCGCCTGCCACACCCCGAACTGCGTGCCGACCGCGATCCCCGCGAAGCGCAGCCCCTGCGAGAGCGCCGAGTACCAGCCTCGCAGGTCGTAACGGCCCCGAAGCAGCAACGCGGTCGCTCCGACGTTCTCCGGCGCCTGGACGAGCGGCAGCGCGGCGGCGGCAAGCACCGCCGCGACGAGGTCGCCCCGCCCGAAGACGCTGTCGGCGAGCGGCGCGAGTGCGAGCAGCGCGACCAGGGCGGCGATGCCGCCGGCGAGCTTGAGTCGCAGAGCCAGCCTGAAGAGTCTGCGAAGCCTGCCCCAGTCCTCACGGGCGACGTAGCGGAAGCCGTACTTCGTCAGCGAGTCCTCGACCGTCAGGTCGAGCAGCGTCTGGAAGAAGGAGGCGCCGATCAGCGCGGTCGCGAAGACGCCGAAGCGCTCGGGCCCGAGCACGTTCGCGGCGACGACCGTCCCGGCGAGACCGAATCCGACCGACGCGTACAGCCCCGCCGCGGTCGCCGAGCGTCGCCAGAGAAGCCCGCGGCCCATGTCCGGGCGTCAGTCTATGGGCCGCGCGAGTCGGTCAGGTGCCGCGCTTCGCGCGTCACCTAGGCACTAGAGTCGGCGCGGTGACGGCACAGCCGATCGGGGGCGCGCCGGGCCTCCACCGGATCCGCGCGCTCGCAGGCGATGCCGCCCCGGAGACACTCGCACTCGCACTTGCCGTGCCGACGCTCTTTCTCCACGCGACCTACCAGCCGCACGTCTCGATCCCGCTCGGCTCGACGACGGTCGACGTCACGCTCGCGGACGTCGCGATCGGGATCGTCGTCCTCGCCGCCTGGCGCAGCGGCGTGGCCCGGGGATTCGCGCCGCTCCACCGCGGGCGATTCGTGCTCGGTTTCGCCGCGCTCCTCGTCGTCGCCTCGTTCGCGGCGCTCGCGACCCCCGCGCTGCTCGGCGAGGAGTACGCGCTCGCACCGCACGTCGTCAGCGCGCTCAAGCTGGCCTGGTATGCGCTCCTGCTGCCCGCGACGATGCTGCTCGTGCGCTCGACGCGTGACGTCGTGCCCGTGCTCCGGGCGCTCGTCGTCTGGAGCCTCGCCGCGACGACCTGGGGCCTGCTCCAGTTCGCCGGCGTCGTCGCCGAGTTCCAGGGGAAGCGGCCGGGTCAGCGCGAGCCGTCGTTCGTCGGGATCCACGACTTCGCGGCGCTCTCGGGCGCCGTGCTCGCGCTCGGGACGATCGGGCTCGCGGCGGGAGACGGCCGGCCGGTGGGACGCCGCTTCTGCGCGGTCGCGCTCGCCGCCGGAGCGCTCGGCATTGTCTGCTCGGGCGCGATGACCGGTGTCGGCGGAGTCTGGCTCGCAGCTGCGGCCGTGCTGCTTGCGGTGCGCGGGTGGGCGCTCCTGCGCGGCCGGCGTGCGCTCGCGGTCGTGGCGATCGTGCTGCTCGTGACGGCGGGAACGGCCGCGATGCGCGCCACCACGCTCGAGCGGTTCGCCGAGTTCCTCGGGCTTCGCGATCGGATCGAGGACACGGGTGTCGAGAGCTACGCCCAGCGCACGCTGCTCGCCTACATCGGCGGCCGGATCTGGCTCGAGCATCCGGTCACCGGTGTCGGCTGGCAGGCCTCGAGCGAGGAGTGGGCGTACGCGCCGTACCTGGCCGACGCGCGCGCACGTTTCCCCGACGAGCCGGCCGAGGCGTACCCCTCGCCCGAGCGCCCCTGGGGGATCCAGACGCTCTACCTGCAAGTCGCGGCCGACCTCGGGCTCGTGGGAATCGTGGCGGTCGTCGGCCTCGCCGCAGCAGGCCTCGCCACCGCGGCCCGCGGGATCCGCGGCTCGCCAGCGGCTCTCACCGGGCTGGCGTTCGTGCTCGTCGCCGCGGGTGTCTGGGCCGGGATCGGTCTCGTCCCCGGGCTGCCGCTCGGGGCGCTCACCTGGCTCGGGTTCGGCCTCGTCAGCGCACGCGGCTAGCGTGCCGCGATGAGCGACGACCCCCGGCTCGCCCCGCCGCGCTCGATGCCCACGTACGCGGTACGGGCGCCGCTCGTGCGCTGGCTCTCGGCCGAGGCGCGACGCGCACGCACCGATCTCGGTCGCTACCGGGTCCTGGACGTCGGCTGCGGCGAGCAGCCATACCGGACGCTGTTCGACCCGGATGCCGACGCGTATGTCGGCGTCGACCCCGTCGAGAACCCGCGCGCCGAGCTGCGCGGCCCGATCGAGGCGTTGCCGGTGGAGGACGGCTCGTTCGACCTCGTCCTCTGCCTGCAGGTGCTCGAGCACGTCGACGACCCTGCGCGGGGAATCCGCGAGCTCGACCGCGCGACCCGGGCCGGCGGTCGGGTGCTCCTCTCCACCCACGGCACGATCGTCTACCACCCGAATCCCGTCGACCTCTGGCGGTGGACCGGCGCCGGACTCGAGCGGCTGTTCAACGAGAACGGCGACTGGGCGTCGGTTACGGTGTCCCCCGCCTGCGGCACGACCGCCACGCTCGCGATGCTGAACGCCATCTACCTCGAGCACGTCCTGCGCCGCACCCCGTTGCGACCGCTGCGCGGCGCGCTCGTCGCAGGTCTCAACCGCGTGGCCGAGGCGCTCGACCGGCGAGTACCGGGCCTGCACGACCCCCGACCCGGGACGCTTGCAGCCAACTACCACGTCGTCGCCGAGCGCGCGGGTTGACGAAGGTTCTCGTCACCGGGGGCGCCGGGTTCATCGGCTCGAACCTCGTCCGAGCGCTGCTCGGCCGCGGCGACACCGTGCGCGTGCTCGACAACTTCGCGACCGGGAACCGGGCGAACCTCGAGGGGCTCGAGCACGACGTCGAGGTCGTCGAGGGCGACCTGCGCTCCTACGAGCGCGTTCACACCGCGGTGCGCGGGGTCGAGCTCGTATACCACCAGGGCGCGCTCGGGTCGGTACCACGCTCGGTCCAGGATCCGCTGACGACCACCGCCGTCAACGTCGAAGGGACGCTCAACGTCCTCCTCGCGGCGCGCGACGAGGACGTGCGGCGGGTCGTTTTCGCGTCGTCGTCCTCGGTCTACGGGGACGGCGGCCGGCTGCCGCGCTCCGAGGAGCAGGCGCCGAACCCGATCTCCCCATACGGCGTCGCGAAGCTCGCGGCGGAGAGCTTCTGCGTCTCGTTCCACCGTGTCTACGGGCTCGAGACGGTCGCGCTGCGCTACTTCAACGTCTTCGGCCCCCGACAGGATCCGAGCTCGCAGTACGCGGCGGTCGTGCCGCTCTTCATCCACGCGATCGCGGCGGGCGAGCAGATCACGATCCACGGCGACGGCGAGCAATCGAAGGACTTCACCTACGTCGCGAACGTCGTCGAGGCGAACCTGCTCGCCGGCGACACCTCGGGAGCCGGCGGGCGGGTGCTCAACGTCGCGACGGGCGGGTCGGAGACCGTCAACGACGTGGCGGAGACGATCGGCCGGCTGCTCGGTAAGCAGGTCGACTCGGTGCACGCGCCCGAGCGCACCGGTGACGTACGCCGGTCGTCGGCCGACATCGCCGCGGCGCGCGAGGTGCTCGGCTTCGAGCCGGCGGTCGGGTTCGAGGACGGTCTGCGCAAGACAATCGAGTCACTCCAAGGAGGATCGTGATGAGCCACAGCTTCAGCTCGGTCGACGAGCTCGGCGAGGGGTACGGCTTTCGCAAGGTGCGCAAGCCGATGGGCGTGGAGGCATTCGGCGTCAACGTGATCGTGATGCCACCGCGGTACGACGGGTTCCATCACTTCCACGACAAGCAGGACGAGCTCTACTTCGTCCACAGCGGTAGTGCGAAGATCGAGGTCGAGGACGCCGAGCGGACGCTCGGGCCGGGAGGCCTCTTCCACGTCAGCTCGACAACCCCCCGCAAGGTCTCGAACGCCGGAGAGGACGATCTGGTGCTGCTCGTGGTCGGCGGCAAGGGCGGCTACGTGGAGCGCGACGGCCACCTCGTCGATCCGGCGGACGCCGAGCGGCGCGCCTCGTTCGGTTAGCGCGAGGCTTCGCCTCGCCGCTTATGGGTCTTTCTAGGTGCAGCGCGAAGCGATGCACCCGCGAGGGCGAACATCGTCACGGCAACCCAGTGAATCCCGATCACGTCGGTCTGGATCCCGATCGCAGCCACGGCGGCGAGCGATGCCGTGAGCCACGCCGACCGCCTCGCGAGCGCGATGCCGAGTGCCACGAGCCACCCCGCGAACGCCGCGAGTCCGGCGAGGCCTGTATCGACGCCGAGCTCTGTATAGGTCGACTCGCCCGCCTGCAACCGTACGTCGGTACGTGACGCGTTGACTCCGGCGTTGCCGAGCCCGTAGCCCCACGGATGACGAGCGACGGACTCGAGCCCGTCGCGGAGGTTGCGCAGATGGCTCCGGGTGGACGAGTCGTCGGCGCCGAGCGGATCCTGTGTCTTCTCCGGCTCGACCGCTGCGTTCTGGCGCAGGCAGGCGAGCTCGGTCGCGGTGTAGCTCGTGGAGGGCCCGATCGTTGGAAACGCGAGCACGAAGCCGATCGAGACGGCGAAGGACGCCGCGCCGAGCACGACCTCCCGCCATGAGCGCCGGAGCAGCCCGAGCACGACGAGTCCCACGGCCAGCGCGACGAACGCCGAGCGGGTGTGCGTCCAGAGGAGCCCCGCGAAGACAAGTCCGGCGACGGCGATCGCCCAGCGGCCACGCCGGGTGGCCGCGAGTAGCAGCAGCGCGACGACGAGGGCATAGCCGGTCGCGAGCGGGCTCAGAAACGTGGAGACGAGCCTGCGCAAAGGGTTCTGCTCGTCGCCGGTGTTGAGCACCCAGTTCTCCGGCAGGGACGAAAGGCACTTGTAGGTCAGCCCGAGCTGCTCGCGGTACCAGCCGGGCACGCCGGAGTCCCGCCACGTCTGCAGCGGAACGGCGTAGACGTCGACCAGGCCCCACAACGAGATCGCCCCCGCGACGACGAGGATCGCGATACCGATTCGCCGCCACCACACCGCATCGAGCCCGACGAGACGCCCGAGCGCGTACGCGGCGACCGGGAGCAGGTGATGGCGCAATGCGTACAGCTCGCCGCGGGCGGTTGCCTCGCCGCCGAGCCACGACTGCGGCAGGAGCAGATAGAGCACGACCAGCAGCGCGTAGACCAGCGCGAGCCGGTCGGCCCAGAGCCGGAGCGGCGCCGCGCGGGCGGCCGCGAGCGCCGCGACGAGCCCGACGAGCAGCACGAGCTCCTTCCAGGCGGCGACCGCATCGAGCGCGGTGTCGCGCACACCAGCCTGCCAGAGCAGCGCCATTGCGAGGTTGTGGAGCGCGAGCCCGGCGACGAGCACGAGCAGCGCGGCGCGCGCGACGCGCACGCTCACGCGATCGCCACCAACGTGAGCCCGAGATTCCGGATTCGCACCGGACCCGGGAAGAGCGCGCCGAGGTCGCCGGCGCTCAGCAGGCGATTCTCCTTCGCCCATGCCTTCCCGGCGAGGTCGTAGGCCAGATGGGCAGCGCGCTCCGGCAGCCAGTGGACGAGGGGCAGGCGTGTGTGCAGCTCGAGCGGGAACCAGCGGTTGGGTGTCGTCAGGAAGACCTGTCGGCCGACGCGCAGCGCCTCGCGGACGAACGCCGCCTGGGCGTCGCGGTCGCCGACGTGCTCGATCACCGCGTTCGAGTGGACGATGTCGAACGAGTCGTCCGGGAACGGGAGGGACGTCGCGTCGCCATGGACGTACCGAATGTTCGGGTAGCGCTGCCGGAAGCGCGCGCCGTCGTGCAGGCCGAGCGCGGTGATCCGATCGGGCCACGGATAGCGCTCCTCGAGGAAGTTGTGCGTTCTGCAACCCGACTCGCCACCGTCCTCGCCGAGCGAGACCTCGTCGACACCCACGTCGAGGACGTTCGTGTGCAGGGTGGGCGTGAGCTCATCGAGGAAGAGCCGGAGCTTGCGGCGACGCGAGCGGAGCGAGATCGCATCGGCCAGCCGCATGGGTCGAAAGCTAGGGATGGATCACGACGGGGGCGCCGAGCGGGAGGAGGCGGACGAGCTCGCGGAGGGTCTGCTCCGTCGCGTGGAGGCAGCCTGCGCTCGACGGCGCGCCGATCGGCGCCGAGGATCCGGGACGACCGTGGATCCCGAGCCGGTCGCCGCCGCCCCAGCCGGCGGGAAGGCGCGGTTGGGTGCCGGAGATGACCACGATGCAGCAGCCGAGGCCCCAGCGACGCCCGGCGATGTGGTCAGTGACGTGGAAGCGGCCGCTCGGCGTGGGCGAGGTACTCGCTCCGATCGAGACGTGGCGGCGAAAGAGGATCTGTCCATTGTCCCGCACCGTCAGGAGCCGCTCCGAGAGATCGGCTTCGACCGAGATCCGGGTGCGACTCAGGCGCACCGGGGCCGTCTTCGGAACCCAGCCGAGGACGCCATTGCCGAGGACGTCGCTCTCGACCGCGTACCAGTCGCCCCGCCGCTCGACAACCCGTAGGCGACGAGCGGAACCGAAGGGCGTCTTCCAGGTGGCGACCGCGAGCGTGCGGCTCCCCGGCGCCCGGCGGATCGCGACCTTCGCACCACGGTCGATCACCAGCGCGAGCGCGGGATCGGCTGCGGCGAGGGTCACGGCACGAGCGGACGAGCTGAGCCCGGCGGCAAGGACGAGGGTCGCGGCGACAGCGACGAGCACGCGCATGCGGAGGCCCAGCGTACCGGGGAAGTAGGCTCGGCACGTGCTCGAGCGAGTCGTCACTCCGGTCGGCCCGTACAGGCTCCGGCTGATGGTGCGCAGCGAAACCTGGCAGGGTGTCCTGCCCGGGGATCGTCGGGCGGTCGCGTGGCAGCGCGCGGACGGCCGGGTTGTGATCCGCGCCCCGGACGAGGCGGGGCTCGAGACGGCTCGTTTCATGCTCGCCCTCGACGACGACACCGGCGCCTTCCACGAGCGCTTCGCGCGCGATCCGCTGCTCGGACCGTCCGCACGAGCGCTCGTGGGGTACCGCCCGCTCCGCACCGCAACGGTCGCGCACGCGACGCTGCGCGCGGTCTGCGGTCAGCTGATCGAGTCACGGCGGGCACGGGCGATCGAGCGGGCTGTGACGCGAGCGTGTGGCGCGAGCGGCGCGGTCACCCAAGTCGAGCTCGCGAGACTCGCGCCGGTCGAGCTCCGGCGACTCGGTCTCGCTCAGGCCCGCGCAAGCACCCTCGCCCGGCTCGTGGGCACGCTCGACCTCGAGCGCCTCCGGGAGCATCCGACGGACACGGTCCTCCGGCGTCTGACGCGGGAGCGAGGGATCGGGCCCTGGTCGGTCGGGGTGATCGCGCTCGAGGGTCTCGGCCGCTACGACCACGGGCTCGTCGGAGATCTCGGGCTCGTCAAGCTCGCAGCCGCGCTCTGGAATCGCTGGCCGGAGGGACACGAGACCGCGGCGTTGCTGGCGCCATACGACGAATGGGCCGGGCTTGCAGGCGAGATCCTGATGCTGGGCTGGGCCAGAGGACTCGTCGCAGGCGCCGATCGCGACGCGCCGCGCAGGATCAGGCAGCGGGCAGCCGCGTAGACTCTGCCCCCATGGCGGTGGACGAACGACGGATCGCGGTGCTCGGCGCCGGGAAGATCGGCGAGGCGCTGATCTCCGGGCTGCTCTCCTCCGGCTGGAGGTCTCCGGCCGATCTACGTGCGTCGAGCCGGCGCCCTGAGCGCGCCGAAGAGCTGGCCGAACGTCACGGGATCGCCGCCTCGACCTCCAATCGCGACGCGGTCCAGGGTGCGGCACTCGTCGTTCTTGCAGTGAAACCGCAGGACATGACACCGCTGCTCCAGGACATCGCGCCGGTGATCTCGGTCGAGCAAACGGTTCTCTCGGTCGCCGCTGCGATCCCGACGAAGCTGATCGAAGGGCTCCTCGCCGACGGCGTTCCCGTCGTCCGCGCGATGCCGAACACGCCCTCCACCGTGCACGAGGGG
>Ga0136617_10003633_pt1 | contig 13766 bp, 14 predicted proteins | sample AntDrymUQ3222106_2_FD_129672 | JGI IMG/M metagenome (GOLD analysis project Ga0136617, IMG submission 129672) | Polar desert sand microbial communities from Dry Valleys, Antarctica - metaG UQ322 (21.06) | ecosystem: Environmental > Terrestrial > Soil > Desert | place: Antarctica: Dry Valley... | reverse complement strand
TCGTGAGCAGTTTGTCGCCGTAGAAAATCGAGTTTGCTCCTGCGAAAAAACATAGCGCCTGCACGGCGTCCCCCAGCTCGCGACGGCCAGCGGAGAGCCGCACCGCGGCTTTGGGCATGGCAATGCGCGCGGCGGCGATCGTGCGCACAAACTCGAACGGATCCAGCGCGGCTTCCCCGCCGAGTTTCTGGTGAAGCGGCGTCCCCTCGACCTGCACCAGATGGTTGATAGGCACTGACTCGGGATATGGGTCGAGGTTGGCAAGTTGCGCGATCAGTCCGGCGCGGTTTCTGCGCGTTTCACCCATGCCGACGATGCCGCCGCAGCACACGGCTAGACCCGCCTCGCGCACGCGATCGAGCGTCTCCAGGCGATCGCGGTACTCGCGCGTGCCCACGATTTCCCCATAGAACTCCGGGGCGGTATCGAGGTTGTGGTTGTAGAAATCGAGGCCGGCGGCGCGCAGCTGCTCGGCCTGACCAGGCTTTAGAAGTCCTAAGGTGGCACAAGTCTCAAGGCCCAGCGCCTTGACCGCACGCACCATCGCCAGCACTTCCTCGAGTTCGCGCTGCTTCGGACCGCGCCACGCGGCGCCCATGCAAAAACGTGACGCACCCGCGTCCCTGGCAGCGCGCGCAGCCACGACGACCTGCTCCACACTGAGCATCGTCTCGTTCTCAACACCTGTGTGGTGTCGCGCGGCTTGCGGGCAGTACGCGCAATCCTCCGGACAGCCGCCGGTCTTGATCGACACGAGCGTCGAAAGCTGAACCGCGTTCGGCACGTGATGCGCGCGATGCACTTGCTGCGCGCGGAAAATGAGATCGTTGAACGGGAGGGCCAACAGTGCGGCGACATCGTCGACCGTCCAGCGAGGGGGCGCCGGCACCGTTGACGGCGATCGCGCGGCATGAAAAGTGATCGAAGGGGTCGTGCTCATGCTTTTGGCTGAAGCCTCGGCGGGGCGGGAGCAGCGACAATGCGGCTCCACCCTTTGAAGCGGCCAAGTGTCGATGACCCTCCCTCCGATGTCAAATTTTTCGCGGCTGGCATTTGACAAGTCCGGGGCAATGCGCACGCTCGTTCAGTACGCACTGCCGCAGCATTGCGCGCTGTGCACGGCGGCTTGTGGCGACACCTTGGTGTGCGCGGCGTGCAACGGCGCGTTGCCGCGTATCGCCGAAGCTTGTCCGCTGTGCGCACTTCCGACGGCGGGAGGTGCAGTGTGCGGCGCGTGCCTTCGCAAGCCGCCGCCGTTCGACGCAACACGAGCGGCTTTCGTCTACGCTTATCCGGTCGACCGGCTGATCCACGCGCTGAAGTACGGCGCTCGTTTAGCCTACGCCGAGTTCTTCGCCGGCGCGCTGGCAGCGCGGATTGGGTCAAGCCCCGACATACTGGTGGCGTTGCCTCTGGCAGCATCGCGGCAGCGGCAACGTGGCTTCAACCAGGCGCGGGAAATCGTGCGTCAACTTGCCCGAATCGTTCACGTGCCGGTTGCCGCCGGGCTCACTCGCATCCGCGACACGCCAGCGCAGGCCAGCCTGCCCTGGCATCTTCGCGCAAAGAATGTCGCCGGCGCCTTCGCGGGCAGCCCTGTTCTTGCCGGGAAGCGCATCGCCATCGTCGATGACGTGATGACCACCGGCGCGACTCTCGCCGCGGCGGCCAGTGCGGCGCGGCGCGCGGGTGCGGGAAGCGTCGAGGCGTGGGTGGTCGCGCGTACACTGCCGCCCGTTGCCAAACGCAATTAACGAGCTGGTCCCTTCAGCCTGCGCGATGTTTGCCGTCGTCCTTGTCCATCCGGAGATTCCGCCGAACACCGGCAACGTGATCCGCCTGACGGCACATACGGCAACGGAGTTGCATCTCGTGGAGCCGCTGGGATTCCGCATGGACGACCGGGATTTGAAGCGTGCCGGGCTCGACTACCACGAGTACGCGCAAGTCGCCGTGCATCGCGACTGGGCCACGTGCCAAGTCGCGCTCAATCAGCAGTACCCCCGACGCTTCTTCGCGCTGACCACCAAGGGTTCACGCTCGCTCTTTTCGGCGCGTTTCGAGCCGCGAGATGTCTTCGTGTTCGGCCGCGAAACCGCCGGGTTACCCGAGGCAATCCTCGACCAATTCCCGATCGATACGCGGCTTGCAATCCCGATGCGCGCCGGAATGCGCAGCCTCAACTTGTCCAACGCCGTCGCCGTGACCGTCTACGAAGCGTGGCGACAGCAGGGGTTCGCGCAAGCTGGATAGAGACTCCTGTCTTGCCGCCGGCGGTTCGCCCTTCATTGCCGCTGGGGTCGGCACGCGCTGGCCGTCAGCGGAGATGTGATTACGTCGCTCCGGTGAACTGCTTGGGCAGACCCTGCCAGCAGCGAAAATATTCGCTCTGCAATTGCGCCGAATCGAGCGCGAAGCGCGTCGGCCGGATTCCCACCCGGGTTTCGAACATAAACGCCATCGTGTCCGCGATTCGCGTCGGCAGCGACAGATCGGCGTCGCTTGCGTGCGCAAACGTGCTGGCGTCAGGTCCATGGCCGCTCATGCAGTTGTGCAAGCTCGCGCCGCCCGGCAGGAAACCTTCGGATTTGGCGTCGTAGACGCCGCGGATCAGACCCATGAACTCACTCGCCACATTGCGGTGAAACCACGGCGGCCGGAACGTATGCTCCATGGCGAGGATGCGCGGCGGAAAGACGACGAAGTCGAGCGCGTCGACACCTGGTGTATCGCTCTGCGACTGCAGGACGAGGAAGATCGACGGATCCGGGTGGTCGAAGCTGATCGAGCCAATGGCATTGAAGCGCGTGAGGTCGTATTTGTACGGCGCGTAATTGCCATGCCACGCGACGACGTCGAGAGGCGAGTGGGCAATCTCGGCTGACCAGAGGTTGCCTTGAAACTTCGCGACCAGTTCGAAGGCGCCTTCACGATCCTCGTACCATGCATGCGGCGTCTGAAAATCGCGCGGATTCGCGAGGCCGTTGGACCCGATAGGCCCCAAATCCGGCAAGCGCAACAGCGCTCCGTAGTTCTCGCACACGTAGCCGCGCGCCGTTGCGTCGGGAAGCGAGACGCGGAACCGCACACCGCGGGGAATCACGACGATCTCGAGCGGTGCGACGTCGAGAATTCCAAACTCCGTCGCCAAGCGCAGCCGTCCGTGTTGCGGGACGATCAGGAGCTCACCGTCGGCGTTGTAGAAAAACCGGTCGTCCATCGCCGTGTTGGCCGCATACATGTGAATTCCGCACCCGGTCATCGACGCGGGATCGCCGTTACCCGCCATCGTGATCCAGCCGTCCACGAAATCCGTTTGGGCTGTCGGGATAGGCAGCGGATCCCAACGCAATTGGTTGGGTGGCGTGGGAATCTCGCCGAATCGGCTTTCAATGCGCCCGTTGCCGATCTGGCGAAACGGCTGATGCATCGCCGCCGGACGGATTCGGTACAGCCACGAGCGCCGGTTAGCGCCCCGCGGCGCGGTGAATGCCGTGCCGGACATCTGCTCGGCGTACAGGCCATAGGACGCGCGCTGCGGCGAGTTCTGGCCAACGGGTAGCGCGCCCGCCAACGCCTCGGTCGCGAACTCGTTGCCGAACCCCGATTGGTACGACGGCGCTTCCGGCAGATCGCGTGCGGCCATCGGAGCGCGGAGTCCGCTGCCAGATTCGGTCGGCTGCATCGTGGATTCCTCGGTTGCTATAAAACGTTAGATGAGCTCGGGCCGCGGCTCCCGCTTCAGCAGCGCTTCGACGGCATGCCGCACCGGAAGCCCTTCGTGCAACACTCGATCGACGGCTTCGCAGATCGGCATGTCGACGCCAAAGTGTTGACCGAGCGCACGGGCGGCGCGCGCCGATGCAACACCTTCGGCGACGTGGCCCATCTCGGCCAACGCATCTGCCCACTGCCGTCCTTGCGCCAACGCGAGACCGACGCGCCGATTGCGCGATTGATCGCCGGTGCACGTCAACACGAGGTCGCCCAATCCCGAGAGGCCCATCAACGTTTCGCGGCGACCGCCGAGTGCCCCGGACAATCGTCCGGTTTCCGCGAGCCCGCGCGTGATCAGCGCCGCGCGCGCGTTGTGGCCGAAGCCCAAGCCGTCGCTCGCCCCGGCGGCGATCGCCAGGACATTCTTGATCGCGCCGCCCACCTCCACGCCGGCGACGTCGTCGCTTTCGTACGCGCGAAACGCGCCGCCGCGCAGCAGCGACGCAACCCGAGCCGCCAATGCAGCGTGGGCCGACGCGACGCTCAACGCCGTCGGCATGCCACGTGCAACCTCCTCGGCAAAACTCGGCCCCGAAGCAACGGCGACGGGCCCCACCCATTGTTTGGCGAGCAGTTGGTGCGCGAGCCCCACGCCGCCAGGCAGATCGGCTGACCTTGCAAAGCCTTTGCACAGCGTGACCAGCGGGGCTTTGATCGCCGCGGCACGCATTGCGGCGATCAGTGCTGGTAGCGCTGCCACAGGAGTGGCGACGAACAACAGGTCGGCATCAACGAGCTCTGCCAGATCAGCCGCGATCAACACCGCTTCGGGCACGGCAACACCAGGCAGGTAGCGCCCATTGGCGCGCGTTGCAGTAAGCGCCGCAGCCTGCGCAAGGTCGCGCGTCCACAGCCGCACCCGCGGCTTTGCCGCGCTGCGTTGCGCAAGATGCACGGCCAACGCCGTGCCCCATGCGCCTGCGCCGAGAATCGCAACGGTCGTCATCGGCGCCCTCGCGATACGCGAACGCTTCTAGTCGCCCTTAGAATCCGAACACTTGCGGAAGACGCGCGAAACCACTTTGCCCGTCGCGGTGACGGACCTTGACCCACCCTGGCACGGCGGTCGCCGCGGCCGAGCCCGCACTTTCGGCGAGTTCGAGCAGTACGTCGCGCTCCGCGCGAAAGACGACAGCTGCTGCGTCGTCGGGGCTCGCGCGAATCTCCGCGACCGGCACGCGCACGACGACCATCCGCCGGTCGGCGAGACTCTTGTGCGCGATCCAGCCGATCGTACCGCTCATATCGCGGACTTTCGTCCACCCTTCGACCGCGACCAACACTTCCATCGGCACATCGCGGCCGTAGACGAAAAGCGGCTTCGCCTTTGCCGAAGGCCCGTCGTAGAGCAAGGTCGGCGCCTCGGCGGTCGTCTTGTATTCGGCTGCGAGCGAGCCGGCGCTCGTGACCAGGTCAGCCGCCACGGCCGTCCCGGCGACAAGGGCGCAGACCAGCATCCGCGGCGGCGCGCGCATGGCTTTAGTTCGCAGCGGCCGATGCCGGTTGCGGTGTCTGCTGCACCAGTTGTTGCTGGTACAACATCTCGAAATTGATCGGCGCGAGATGCACCGGCGGAAAGCCCGCGCGCATTGTTGCATCGGCTATTGTTTCGCGCGCGTACGGGAACAACACGGTCGGGCAATGGATCGCCAATACCGGTTGCAACTGCTCCGGGGGCACCCCCTTGATCGCGAATACGCCGGCCTGCGACGCCTCGACCAGGAACACGGTTTTCTGCGCGGCGGTCGCCGTCACGGTCAAGGTCAGCACGCATTCGTAGACGTCGGTCGCAATCTGCTCTGCGCGCGTCCGCAATCCGATTTCGATCTGCGGCGTCTCGGTCATCTGGAACGACTGCGGCGCCCCGGGATTCTCAAGCGAGAGATCTTTCACGTAGATGCGCTCGATCGCAAATTGCGCGGTCTGCGGTCCGCTACCGTCGACTTGCGGTGCGCTGGTATTCTCATCGGCCATGCTGAACGATCCTTGCGTACGTTAACGCGCAAGTCTACCAAGCCTCGCTATCCCGCCAGCAACGGGTCGAGCTTACCGGCACGATCGAGGGCGACCAGATCGTCGTAGCCGCCGACGTGATAGTCGCCAATGTAGATCTGCGGAACGGTGCGGCGGCGCGTTCTTTGCATCATCTCGTCGCGCCGCGCAGGCTCGAGATCCACCCGCACCTTGGCGAGGTTTGTCACCCCCTTGGCCGCAAGCAGCCGTTCTGCCTGAATGCAGTACGGGCACATGCCTGTCGCGTACATGGTGATGACCGTCATTGCCTCATTCCTTTGAACGAGAAAAATCTTCAGATTTTTTCCAGCGGCAGTCCAGCGTCTTTCCAGGCGCGAAGACCACCGCTCAAGTGATAGATGTCGGTAAACCCCAACTTGGTGAGTGTGCTGCCCGCCATGCGGCTGCGCTGCCCCCGGCTACAGTACGCGACGACTGGCCGCGCCCTGACCTTGCCAAGCTCCGCGCCGCGCCCACTCAATTGTGACAACGGAATGTGCACGGCGTTCGGAAGCCGGCCGCCCTCATATTCGTTGGGCTCGCGAACGTCGACCACGATGGCGTTCTGGCGATTGATGAGCTGCGTCACGTCAAGCGTTCCCGCCTCCTTCATAGGCGAGATGCGCCGTTGCACAAGCGGCCAGAGGAGCATTGCGCCCGAGACCACCATCACCAGAATCAACAGCCAGTTTTTCTCGATGAACGGCATGAAGTGCACACAAAAGATAAAATGATACCGTATCGATGCGCTTTTCTTTCCTCTCAAGGCCCCAGGTGATTGCTGCTTCGTTGCGCCGGGTGTCGGCATGACTGTCGCCACTGCCAGCACTGCCACCACTGCCACAGCGCGTGCCAGGACGGCCGCTGCAAAACCTGCGGGAAGGCCACTGGTACTCCTGATTCTCGATGGTTTCGGGGCACGCGAAGACGCTCCGGACAACGCGATTTCCAACGCCGAAACCCCCAACTGGGACCGTCTGCTCGCGACGTGCCCGCATACGACGATCGATGCTTCGGAGCGTCATGTGGGCTTGCCCGGTGGGCAAATGGGCAACTCCGAAGTCGGACATCTCAATATCGGCGCGGGGCGCGTCGTCTACCAGGACTACACGCGCATCGATCGCGCGATCGAGACCGGAGAGTTCGCGTCGAATCCGGTGTTGCGGGACGCCGTGGCTGCCGCTCGACGCAACGATTCGGCACTACACGTGCTGGGGCTTGTCTCGCCCGGTGGCGTGCACAGTCACCAGCGACAGATGGCTGCGCTGATCGAGCTCGCAGCTGCCGCAGGCGCGCCGTCAATCTACGTGCACGCGTTTCTCGACGGCCGCGACACACCTCCGAAGAGCGCTGCCGCATCGCTCGCGTTTATACGCGACGTCTGCGCCCGGCACGCCGGCGCGCGGATCGCGTCCATCGTCGGGCGGTATTACGCGATGGACCGGGACCAGCGCTGGGAACGCTTGGCGCAGGCGTATGCATTGCTGGTGTCGGGAAGCGCGGCGCACTCGTCCGATTCTGCGCTCGCAGCGCTCGACGAAGCGTACGCGCGTGGCGAATCGGACGAATTCGTCACACCGGTGGCGATTGCCGATGCGCAGGGAAACCGCGCCACGATGCGCGACGGCGATGTCGTCGTGTTCATGAATTTCCGCGCCGATCGCGCCCGCCAATTGACGCGGGCGCTGACCGATCCGTCGTTCACCGCGTTCGAGCGCGGCAGCGTGCCGCGTCTCGCCGCGTTTGTGTGCCTGACTTCCTACGGCGACGAGTTCAGGCATCTCGCCGCGGCGTTTCCGCCGCAGACTGTTCGCAACGGCTTCGGGGAGTACATCTCGCGTCTAGGCTTGGCGCAACTGCGCATCGCCGAAACGGAGAAATACGCGCATGTGACCTACTTCTTCAATGGCGGCGTCGAGGCAGTTTACGCAGGCGAAGACCGAATCATGGTCCCGTCGCCGAGAGTCGCCACTTACGACTTGAAACCGGAGATGAGTGCACCGGAAGTCACCGACCGGCTGGTGCTGGCAATCGAATCCAGTGGGTACGACTCGATCATTTGCAACTACGCAAATAGTGACATGGTCGGGCATACCGGCAACTTTTCTGCCGCGCAAAAGGCGATCGAGGCGCTCGACATTTGCATCGGGCGTGTCGTGGAAAGCGCACGCCGAGTGGGCGGCGAAGTGCTCATCACCGCCGATCACGGCAACGCGGAAATGATGCACGACGGCCACACCGGGCAAGCGCACACCGCGCATACGTTGAATCGCGTGCCGTTGGTTTATGTCGGTCGCAAGGCGGCCGTTGCCGAGGGCGGGGTGCTCGCGGATATTGCGCCGACGATGCTCGCATTGCTCGGTTTGCCGCAACCGCCCGAGATGACCGGACGCAACCTGGTTGCGCTTCGCTAACGGGAATGCCGCCACCTGGCGGAACTTGTCGGCCGGCCGGCGGCCCAAGTGAACGCAAGCGGCTGCGAGCGTATACTTTGTAAATCGATAGGATCGCCGTGCTGTACAACTTATCGGGCAACTGATTGGGCAACTCACTGGGCAACTTATGCAGCCCGTCGCCGACAACGTTTCCAACCAAGCAGCAGTTTGCGGGAGTCACACGATGGGCAAGCGGGGAATCTGGAAAAAAGCGGGGCTGATCGGCCTCGGCACGGTCCTTGGGCTGTTGCTTTCGCTCAATTTTTCCGCGGTCGCCCAGCGCGAAGCGAAGACGCCGATCCCGTACGAGGACTTGCAGCTCCTGTCGGCAGTGTTCGGCAAGATCAAGAGCGATTACGTCGAGCCGGTCGCGGACGACAAGCTGATCAAGGAAGCGATCAACGGCATGGTGCGGGGTCTCGATCCGCACTCCGATTTCCTGGATGCTGAGGCTTTTCGCGAGTTGCAGGTTTCAACCCAGGGCAAGTTTGGCGGCCTGGGCATCGAAGTCGGCATCGAGGATGGCGTCGTCCGCGTCACTTCGCCGATCGAAGATACCCCCGCCTTCCGCGCGGGCATCAAAGCCGGTGATCTGATCGTCAAGATCGACGACGTCGCGACCCGCGGCATGTCGCTGTCGAAGGCCGTGGAGAAAATGCGCGGGAAGCCTGGATCGCAGATCGTGTTGACCGTCGTGCGCAAGGATGCCGACACACCGCTATCGTTCACCTTGACGCGCGAAGAGATCAACGTCAAAAGCGTGCGCGCGCAGATGATCGAGCCCGGCTACGGCTTCATCCGCATTCGCAATTTCCAGGAGCGCACCGGCGAAGACCTGGCCAGGGAATTGAAGGCGTTCTACAAACAAGGGGAGTTGAAGGGCCTGGTGCTCGATGTGCGCAGCGATCCGGGCGGACTCCTCAATCAGGCCGTCGCGGTGTCCGCGGCATTCCTGCCTAAAGACGCGCTGGTTGTCTACACCGACGGCCGCACGGTGGATGCGCGGATGCGCCTGACGGCCAGCCGCGAAAATTACTTGCGTCGCGGCGACGATTACTTCCGCGATCTACCGGCGGGCGTCAAGAAGGTGCCGATGGTTGTGCTGGTCGACGGCGGCACGGCGTCCGCGTCGGAAATCGTCGCCGGAGCGCTGCAGGACCATAAGCGCGCGACGGTGATCGGCAACAACACGTTTGGCAAGGGCTCGGTGCAGACCATCCTGCCGCTTGGTAACAACGCGGGGTTGAAACTCACGACGGCGCGCTACTACACGCCGGGCGGGCGTTCCATCCAGGCGAAAGGCATCGAGCCCGACATCATCGTCGACGACGGGCGTAATACGAACCGTATTCGCGAGGCGAACCTGGAGCGGCACCTCGAAACCGCCAAAGTGGGCGGCGCGAAAGGCGACGCTGCGCTCGACGCGCGCATCAACGTCAGCAAACCCGACACGCTACCCGGCGCAAAGGAAACGCCGAAGCCGACGGACAAGGCGGAAGTCATCCCGCCGGTGCCGCGCGTGGATTTCGGCTCCCCGGAAGACTTCCAGTTGCAGCAGGCCATGAACCACCTGAAGGGCGTGCCGGTGGTTGCGTCCACCAAGGCAGTCGCGGCCAATAACGTCGAGCCCACAGCGGTGCCGGCCAAGCCGTAACCGCCATCACCGTTTCGGCGAAAACGCCCGGCCTTCCCGGGCGTTTTTGTTTGCATCGTCGGCTACTCTTACCCACTCGACCTTTGCTATCCTGCAACCCCAACATGGACGACTCGCAGCTCCTGCGCTACAGCCGGCATATCCTGCTGAACGAGCTGGGACCGGAGGCGCAGGCCAAGTTTGCATCGGCCCACGCACTCGTGGTGGGGCTCGGCGGCCTGGGCGCCCCGGCAGCGCAGTTTCTGGCCGCGGCCGGCGTGGGCACCGTCACGATCTGCGACGCCGACTACGTCGATCTCACCAATCTGCAGCGGCAGATTCTGTATGCGACCGGCGATGTGGGTGCGCCGAAAGTGGACGCTGCGGCGCAACGGATCGCCGCGATCAATCCCGACGTGCGGATCGAGCGAGTGCGCTCGCGGGTGGGACCGGGCGATCTGGCGCCGCTGATCGCCAACGCCTCAGTGGTGCTCGACTGCTGCGATAACTTCGCGACGCGCCATGCAGTGAATCGCGCATGCGTCGCCGCAGAAAAGCCATTGGTCTCCGGGGCCGCGCTCCGCTTCGATGGACAGATCGCGGTTTTCGACCCGCGGGACCCGCACTCGCCTTGCTACCACTGTCTATTCGGCGAAGGCGAGGACCTCGAGGAAACCCGCTGCGCAACCATGGGCGTGTTTGCGCCGCTCGTCGGCATCGTCGGCTCGACGCAGGCGGCGGAGGCCCTGAAGCTGATCGCCGGGGTCGGCGTCTCGCTGGCTGGTCGGCTGCTCCTTCTCGACTCCCTCGCGATGCAATGGCGCGAAGTGCGGGTGCCGCGCGACCCGCAATGCCCGGTGTGCGGATTTCGATGAGTGCATCGACTCCGTCACTTCGTCCGCAGGAGCCGCGCCAATTGTCGCTCGCACGCGGTCGTTTCATCGGTGGCGATGGCGTCGACCACAACCGCTACGGCGAGTTCGGTCGCCAGGGCGCGTTCGCGCGGGTCCGCCGACGCGAGTCCGCGAGAGACCTCGGTATCGTCGCAGCGGGTCTGCAGTTGCCGAAGCGGAGCATCTGTGTCACGTGCGACACCGGCCTTCGCGCTGGCTGACATTGCGCGTTCGATGAGTCCCGCTCCAAGAAGGCGGGCCAGAAACGACGAACTGCGCTGCGCCATCATTTTGCCAACGCTGCCGCACGACACTCGAAGCGCTTCGTCGGCCGCCATTCGCCCGGTCGCGCACACCGACAGGATCGGATAGTCGATTATCAGGGGCTGCGAAGCAGCAAAAGAACGCGCGAGCATCGCAGCATTTCCCCGCTCCCCAGGACGGGCCAACGGTTCCAATTCCTTCCAGTACGCGGCCAGCATGCGCGACCAATAGTCATCGAAGCGAGGCTGTTGCGCCGCTTTATTGACATGCGCCGCCATCGTCGCCAAGTCATTCCGCCGTCGGGCACGCTCCGCCAGCAACAGCCAGGGCAAAGCATTGTCGCCGTCGCGAAAAGACCATTGCGCCAGGTAGTCGGTCGCAGCGCATTCGGGGCGAACCGGAAGCGTGCGCTCCATACAGGCGGACGCCAGACTCGCCAAGTACAGAATGTCGCGCGGCTCGCGCGCAACCGCGGCGGCGAGATCCTGAACAAGGGCTTCAGGATCGGCGCGCGCGAACCGCGCCGAGATAAATCGCGCCCGCGCGTCATCGCGTACCAGCACGCGATCACGCAACGCAGTATCGAGGCGCTCTACCGTCGATTCGAACTCGGTCGGCGCACGCTGCGGGAACTCCGGCAGCGGTTGCGCAGCGCTCGCGGCCAGGAGGGTGCATCCGAACAGCGCGGCCGAAACCCGATGGGTCATGGTGCAAAGCCTACTGGTCATACCGCCTTCTTCCTGGTTATTCCCAGTGTCAACCGAACAAGAATTTCCGCTGCAGCGCCCAGCCATCCTGGGGCGCGCGCTTGAAGCCGCTTTTCGCGAACAACTGCCAGCGCCCCAACACATAGGCGAGCAGCACCGCCGCGTCGGCCGGCGCGTCACCATGCCAGGAATTCGCCGCCTGGCCGATGCGCAGCGATTGCCGCAACGCCGCTTCGAGCCTGTCGCAGAGTTGATTGATGCGCGCCTGCAGCCGCTCGTCTTCGTTGACTAGTGCCTCGCCGATCAGCACGCGCGTCATGCCGGGATTCTTTTCCGCAAACGAGAGCAGCATGATGACGGTCTGCTCGGCCTGGGCGACGCCGTCGGTGTGCTCGGCGGTGATCTTGTTGATGAACGAGAAAATGGTCGTTTCGATGAACTCGATCAAGCCTTCGAACATCTGTGCCTTGCTCGCGAAATGACGATAGAGCGCTGCTTCGGAAACGTCGAGCTTTGCGGCAAGTGCGGCGGTCGTCACCTTTTCGCTCCGCGGGTTTTCAAGCATTGCGGCCAGTGATTGCAGAATCTGCAGGCGCCGCTCGCCGGGTTTCATCGCCATTATCCGACTCCCGCGCCAGGGGTACGCTTCAAGCCGTATAACGCGGCGGCGTATTGTCGGCGCGGATCATCGTGCCCACGCCTTCGTTGGTCAGGACTTCGAGCAACAACGCGTGTTCGACCCGCCCGTCGATGATGTGCGAGCTGGCCACACCGTTTTTCACCGCGTCGAGCGCCGACCCGATCTTGGGAAGCATGCCGCCGGAAATGGTGCCGTCGGCAAAGAGGCGATCGATCTCGCTCGAGGTCAAACCGGTCAGCAAGGTGCCGCTCTTGTCGAGTACGCCGCGCGTGTTGGTCATCATGACCAGCTTTTCCGCCTTCAGCGTTTCCGCGAGCTTGCCGGCGACCAGGTCGGCATTGATGTTGTAGGCCTCGCCTTGCGTGCCGACACCGATCGGCGCAATGACCGGAATGAAGTCCCGTGAATCGAGCAGGTTGATCAGTTCCGGATCGATGCGTTCGATTTCTCCGACGAGGCCGATGTCGACGAATTCGCCGTCGATCTTTTCCGATTTCAGAAGCAACTTACGCGCGTGGATGAACGCGCCGTCCTGCCCCGTCAGACCCACGGCCTTGCCGCCGTGCTGATTGATGAGGCCGACGATTTCCTGGTTGAGCTCGCCCAATACCATTTCCACGACGTTCATCACTCGATCGTCGGTCACGCGCATGCCTTGCCGGAACTCACTTTCGATACCCATTTTTTTCAACAGATCGCCGATCTGCGGGCCGCCGCCGTGCACGATGACGGGATTCATTCCCACGAGTTTGAGCATCACGACATCGCGCGCGAAGCCGGCTTTGAGCGCAGGCTCGGTCATGGCATTGCCGCCATACTTGATGATGATCGTCTTGTCGTGAAAACGCCGGATGTAAGGCAACGCCTCAGCGAGAATCTGCGCCTTCAGCGCTGTACTGACGGAATCGTCGGGCATGGAGAGGTAGCGCGGAAGGATGCGAGGCGACGACTGGCGCGGATTGTACTCCGAACCTATACCCCGCTTTGCGCTGCGCCTGCCGCACCGAGTGAGCACTACCTCTGTCAGTCGTCGCGCAGCGCGCTCGCGCGGTTTTTGTTATCGTTGCCACCATGTCGAGTCCCTTGCCCGACGCCGTTCCGCTGTCCGAAGTGCGCCGCGTACTCGTCTCCAAGTTGCGCCACCACGGCGACGTACTCTTGGCGTCACCGGTTTTTTCGACACTTTCGCGTGCAGCCCCCGCCGCCGAGATCGACGCCCTGGTCTATGCGGAAACCGCGCCGATGCTCGCGCACCATCCGGCGATTACGCAATTGCACACCATCGATCGCGGCTGGAAAAAGCTCGGAGTGATCGCCCAGTACCGCGCCGAATGGGCGCTGTTGCGGCGGCTGCGCCAGCGCCGATACGATCTGCTGATCCATCTGACCGAGCACCCGCGCGGC
>Ga0136617_10003632_pt1 | contig 13767 bp, 14 predicted proteins | sample AntDrymUQ3222106_2_FD_129672 | JGI IMG/M metagenome (GOLD analysis project Ga0136617, IMG submission 129672) | Polar desert sand microbial communities from Dry Valleys, Antarctica - metaG UQ322 (21.06) | ecosystem: Environmental > Terrestrial > Soil > Desert | place: Antarctica: Dry Valley... | reverse complement strand
TCCGTCCCCGGGCCGCTGCTGTTCGTCCTGGTTCTGCTGGCGACGGTCGGGGCCGTGTTCCTCGGCTGGCTCGCCTGGCTCGAGGCGGCCGGACCGTGACCTACGGTCACCTCGCGACCGGCTGCCCACTCTGCGACCCGGCCGCGCCCGCAGCCGCGAGCCTCTGCCTGGCGCACCGGGCCGACATCGACCCGCTCGCCGTCGCGGTGCCGGCGGCGGGGGCCGCCGGCGACCGCCCGTGAAACGCCGGTGAAACAACGAGTCGGACTTTGGCGTCAAACCGTCGATCCCGCGCCCGGCGTGTAGTAGTTCGCGTACTGCCAGACGCCGGCGGCCACGAGTTGATCGTCAGTGATCTCCGAACCGGCGAAACGACCGGGGTGGAGCGTGGTCAGGTCGAAGGGTGGGGAGCCGCCGACGATCCACTCGGCGAGGCAGCGGCCGATGCCGGAGGAGAGGGAGAAGCCGCTGCCGTTGCAGCCGGTCGCCAGCCAGAAACCGTCGAGACCGGGGACGGGGCCGGCGAGGAAGCGGCCGTCGGCGGTCATGGTGAAGAGCCCGCCGCGGTGCTCGTTCGTTGCGGCGCCGGGGAGGATCGGCACCTGGTCGGCGACCAGATCGGCGAAGCGGTCGAGGACGCGGCGGTCGAGCGGGACCTGCTCCATGGTGAAGGCGGGGCCGGCGTGGCGGGGGTCGAGCGGGAGCGGGTCGCGCTCGAAGCCGCCCAGCATCAGACCGCCGCGGGCCGGCCGGACGTAGGCCGAGGCGTCGATGATGCGGACGATCGGCTGCTCGGCGGCGATTCCGGCGAGCGGTTCGGTGATCAGCAGTTGGTGGCGGACGGGCGCGACCGGGACGCGCACGCCGCCCATCGCCCCGATCTGTGGCGCCCACGCGCCTGCCGCGTCGATGACGACCTCGGTCCGGATCTCGCCCCGTGGCGTCGCGACGCCCTCGACCCGACCGCCGCGCGCCCGCAGCGCCGTCGCCGGCGCGTGCCCGACGACGGCGACGCCGAGACGCGCCCCGGCCTCCAGGTAGGCGGCGAGCATCGTCGCCGGTTCCTCGACGTAGATGTCGCCCGGGACGTGGTAGGCGGTGCGGAGCCCCCGGCCTTCCAGGTAGGGCGCCAGGCGGTGCGCCGTTGTCTCGCCGACGGGTTCCAGCTCGATGCCCCAGGCGCGGGCGTTCGCCGCTTCGGCGTCGACCATCGCGGCATGCTCGGTCGTGCGGGCGATCAACAGGCTGCCGGAGCGGACGTGTGACATCGGCACGCCGGTGGCCGTTTCGAAGCCGGTCACGATCTCGATGCTCAATTGAGCGAGGCGGGTCAGCGTCTCGTCGACCTGGACCAGTTTGAAGAGCCCGGCCGCCCGCGGCGAGGTCTGCGAGGCCGGGGCGAAGCGGTCGAGCACGACCACCCGCTTCAGCCCCAGCGCCGCGAGGTGATACGCCGCGCTCAACCCGAAGGCCCCCGCCCCGATCACCACCGCGTCGGCGTCCGTAACCGGCAGTGGCTCGTCCATGGCGCCCCTCCAAATCGTTGCGAGCTGCTCCGCGGTGATCGTCGCACATCGGCCGGTCTCCGGCGCGGACTCGGCGCCGCGCGGTTGCTCCCCCCTCGACCCGCCTGTATCCTGCCCGTCATGAAGCACCGCACACCACCCACCGTCGGCATGGTCGGCGCGGGGCAACTGGCGCGGATGACCTGCCAGGCGGCGATCCCGCTCGGGGTTCGCGTTCGGCTGCTGGCCGAGCGGTCGGACGACGCGGCGGCCCTCGTCTGCCCGGACGTGACCCTCGGCTCGCCCACGTCGGCCGCCGAGCTCGCGGCGTTCGCGACGGGTTGCGACGTGGCGACCTTCGACCACGAGCTGGTCGACGCCGCCGCGCTCGCCGACCTGGAGGCGGCCGGCCATCGGTTGGCGCCCTCGGCAGCCACCGTCGCCCTCGCGCAGGACAAGCGCCGCCAGCGCGCGGAGCTTGGGCGGCACGGTTTCCCCGTGCCGCCGTACCGCCCGGTGGAGACGGTGGACGATCTCCTTGCCTTCGCGGCGGAGCACGGCTGGCCGGTCGTCGCCAAGGCGAGCCGGGGCGGCTACGACGGCCGCGGCGTCTGGGTGCTCGACGGAGCGGACGCCGCCCGGAACCTGTTCGCCGTCACGAGCGCGTCGGGCGTCGCGCTCCTGGCGGAACGTTGGGTCCCCATCGAGCGCGAGCTGGCCGTCCTGGTTGCGCGCCGGCCAAGCGGCGAGGCGGTCGCCTATCCGGTGGTCGAGACGGTGCAGCGCGACGGCATCTGCCACGAGGTGCTTGCCCCGGCGCCGATCGCGCCCGATCTCGCGGCCGGCGCCGAGGCGCTGGCACTCGGCGTGGCCGAGGCGGTCGGGGCGGTCGGGGTGCTGGCGGTGGAGCTGTTCCTGAGCGGCGGAGGTCTTCTCGTCAACGAGATCGCGGCCCGCCCCCACAACTCGGGCCACTACACGATCGAGGGGTGTGCCACATCCCAGTTCGCCCAGCACCTGCGAGCCGTCCTCGACTGGCCCCTCGGCGAGACCGCGCTCCTGGCGCCCGCGGTGGCGACGATCAACGTCCTCGGCCCGCCCGACGGGGATGACCCCGCCGCTCGCTTGCCCATCGCGCTGGCGGTTCCCGGTGCCCACGTCCACCTCTACGGCAAGACCGCCCGCCCGGGTCGCAAGCTCGGGCACGTCACCGCGCTCGGGACGGATGTCGACGACGCGCGCGGGCGAGCCCGTCGCGCCGCCGACCTGCTGACCGGTCGCGTCGCGGCCGAGGTGCTGGCGTGAGCGTCCTCGCGGAGCCAACCTTGACCCCCCTCGTCGGCGTCGTCATGGGCAGCGAGTCCGACCTCGGGGTGATGCGCGCCGCGGTCGAGGCGCTGGCCGAGTTCGGCGTGCCGATCGAGGTCCGCATCCTCTCCGCCCACCGCACCCCTTGGGAGATGCTCGCCTACGCCCGCGACGCGGCCGACCGCGGCCTGGGCGTCATCGTCGCCGGGGCGGGCGGCGCGGCCCACCTGCCCGGAATGATCGCCAGCGCCACCACCTTGCCCGTCATCGGCGTCCCCGTCGCCGCCACCCCCCTCGCCGGCGTCGACGCCCTCCTCTCTATCGCCCAGATGCCCGCCGGCGTCCCGGTCGCCACCGTCGCCATCGGCGGCGCCCGCAACGCCGGTCTGCTCGCCGTCCGCATCCTCGCCACCGCCGACCCCGCCCTCCGCGCCGCGATGGAGCGCTTCCAAGCCGATCTCGCCGCCGCCGTCCGCGCCAAGGACGAAGGGATGAGGGATGAGGGATGAGGGAGGACGGCGGAACGGATCGGGTCGAGGGTTTCGAGGACTTGATTGCCTGGCAGAAGGCCCGAACGCTCGCGCCAGCAGTCTGCCGGGCGACCAGGCAAGGTGCTCTCGCAAAGGACTACGGGCTGTCTGGTCAGCGCCAACGCGCCAGCGTGTCCATCATGTCCAACATCGCCGAGGGGTACGAGCGAGACAGCCGGGCGGAGTTCCATCGTTTTTTGGCGATCGCCAAAGGCTCTTGCGCCGAGACGCGCTCGCTGTTGTATGTGGCACCCGATGCCGGCTACCTCGACCAACCGACGTTTGACCAGCTCATGGCGAATGCCCGAGAGGTCGCTCGCATCGTTGGCGGACTCCGCGCCGCCGTCGGCCGTCAACTTGCCGCCCAACGACCAGCCAGACCGGCCCGCTAGTCCTCATTCCTCATCCCTCATCCCTCATCCCTCATCCCTCTTGATCTATCCAGTCCTTGCGCAAAGTGCTAAGATGCGCGCTATCGTCGTTGTCCGTACGAGTGACGCCCGCGGAGCCCGCTATGCCCCGTTCGTCTCCTTCTGCGCCCCCGCGGCCGACGGCCGACCCCGCGGCCGGCGAGCCGTCCGGCGATCTCTACACGATGGCGGAGGCCGCCCGGTTGAAGGGCGTCTCCTACCACACCGTTTCGCGCGCGGTGCGCCGCAACAAGCTCCCCGCCCAGCGGCTGGGGCGGATGGCCTTGATCGCCGCCGAGGATCTGCGCGCTTGGCGCCCGATGCGCGAGCGCGCCCCGCTCAAATACCGACGGCGCGAACCCAACCCCGACGCGACCCCGGCCTTGCTCGACCTGGCCTCCGGCGAGCGGGTCGATCTGGCGCGCCGCCTCTCCTCGCTCTACGAGGTGCTGCACGGCGCCGCCCACGCGCTGCCGCTGCCGGAGTTCCTGTCGCTGCTGTGCGACCGCCTCGCGGTCGCCCTCGATTTCCGGCGCGTCGTCATCTGGGGACTCGGTCCGACCCCCGATCGCGCCACCCGGCTCGCCGCCTACGGTCCCCTCTTCAGCCGGTTGCCGGCCGAGATGCCGGTCGCCGAGATGCCGCTCCTGAGCCGCGCCCTGGTGGCCCCGCAGGCCTACGTGATCGAGGACGTCGACGCCCTCGGCATCGTCCTGCGGCCGGAGGTCGGCCGCCTGAAGTCCCTCTTCGTGGCGCCGCTGCGGGTCGGCGACCGGCTGCTCGGCGTCGTCTTCGGCGACTGCGAAGGCGAGCCCTTCAAACTCGGCGAGCCGCAGCTCGGGCTCGCCCAGGCGATGGCCAACCAGGCGGCCCTGGCCCTGGACCAGGCCCGCCTGCGCGCCGCCGAGACCGCCCGCGGCGAGTGGATCGCCGCCGTCCTCGAAAACGTGGGCGAGGCCGTCTTCGCCGGCGACGCCGACGGCCGGATGACGGTGATCAACGCCGCCGGCCGCGCCCTCCTTGGGCTCGGCGACCGACCCCTGGCCGCGGACGAGGACGTGGCGCGGGTCGCGGCGGCCGTTCAACGGCGGCAGTTCGACGGCCGCCCAATCGACGTGGCCGACGTGCCGCTGTTGCGCGCCTTCCGCGGCGAGCGGGTCCGCGACCAACAGCACCTGGTGATCCGCGCCGACGGCACCGAGCGCGCCGTCAGCGTCAACGCCGAGCCGATCCGCGACGGCAAGGCCATCGTCGGCGCCGTCGCCGTCGCCCGCGACATCACCGCCGAGCGCGCCGCCGACGCCCGCGAAGCCGAACGGTTGGCGCGGCTGGAGGCCGTCGCCAACGTCTCCCTCGCCGTCAACGCCGGGACCGATCTGCCGACGGTGCTGCAGACGGCGGTGGAGCGTTTCGTCGGCCTCCTCGGCGGCACCTCGGGCGCCATCTTCTTCCGCGAGGCGGACGGACGGATGAGCGGGCAAGTGGAACACGGCTTCGCCAAACCGGGCATCGAAGGGCTGGAGATCGACCTGGTGTCGCTGCCCAACACCGCCGTCGCCTTCGCCCGGCGCGCGCCGCTGTTCTACACCGACGCCGACGCGGCCCCCTCCGAGCGGGTCTTCTTCGATCGCTACGGCTTCCGCTCCGCCATCATCACCCCGCTCATCGTCGGCGAGGAGCTGATCGGCGTCGCCTACGTCAACTACCCGACCGCCGACCGGCGCCCGTCGGAGGACGACCTCGCCTTCGCCGCCGCGCTGGCCGGGCCGTGCGCCGTCGCGCTGGACAAGTCGCGCCTGATGGCACGCACGGAAGCGGCCCACCGCCGCCTGCTGGCCGTCGTCGACCAGTTGCCGCAAGGGATCGTCATCGTCGAGGCCCCCGGCGGTCGACTCGTCCTCGCCAACCGCGCCGCGGAGCGGTTGTGGGGGGCCGCGCTGCCGGAGCTGGCCGGGTCCGCCGGCGCCGGTCTGGGGCTGGCCGACGCCGACGGCGCCCCCTGCGCGCCGGGTGACGGCCCGCTGGAGCGCACGCTGCGCACCGGCGAGGAGCGGCTGGGGGAGACGCTGACGATCACCCGCGCCGACGGCGTCCGTGTCACGACCCTCGCCAACCACGCCCCGATCGTCGACGCCGGCGGTCGGATCGTCGGCGCCGTCGGGGTGTTCCAGGACGTCGCCGAGCTCAAGGCGCTCGATCGCGCCAAGGACGAGTTCCTCTCGATCGCCGCGCACGAGCTGCGCAACCCCCTGACCTCCCTCCACGGCAACCTCCAGCTCTTGCAGCGCCGGGCGCAGCAGGACCCGGATCGCGCCGAGGATGTCGACCGGCTGCGCGGCCTCCTCGTCCAAAGCGACCGCGTCGCCCGCTTGGTCGACCGCCTCCTCGATTTCTCGCGGGCCGACCTCGGCCGGCTCGACCTGAGCGTCGAGCCGACCGATGCCGCGGCGATCGTCCGCCGCGTGGCGGACAGTGCCCAGGGGCTCTCGGCGGCGCACCGGATCGTGGCCGAGGCGCCGGAGCGCTGCCCCGTCGCCTGGGACGAGCTGCGGATCGAGCAGGTGCTGATGAACCTCGTCACCAACGCCGTCAAATACAGCCCGGATGGCGAGGTGCGCCTGACGCTGACCGAGACCGGCCCGGACCGCATCGCGGTCGCCGTGCGCGACGGTGGGCCGGGCATCCCCGACACCGACAAAACCCGCCTCTTCGAGCGCTACTATCGCGCCCCCGGCGGCACCGGTCCCCGCAACGGCGACGACGCCAACCGCGGTCCGGAGGGGCTCGGTCTCGGCCTCTACATCAGCCGCACGATCGCCCTTGCCCACGGCGGCGCCCTCACCGTCGCCGACGCCCCCGGCGGCGGCGCCCTCTTCACCCTCTCGCTGCCGCGCCAGGCCGCCGCGACGACGGGTGCCGAGGCCGAGGGTCTGCCCAGCGCGGAGCCGCTGAAACCGGTCAGGTAGCGGCGGACGGGGCATATTGACGGCGAACCAACAGGAGGGCGGCATCACGGTCGCCCCCGCATCTCGTGCTGTCTCCCGCCGGGTGACGACCACGAACCTGCGACGATGCGGCGTGCGCGGAGCGTACATCGAGTCTTTGTCGTGCGCCTATAGCCTCTTCACGGAGAACGACCGATGGCTCACGCAAAGCCGAAGAATGCAACCGAGACGCGCGCCTCACCGGAGGCGGTCGCGCAGTTCCACCGGCTCCGGTCCGAGATCGCCGAGCGGACCAAGGATCTCACCGAAGAGGAGCAGCAGGATCTCGGTGAGCAGTGGGGCGAGGCGGTTCGGGCTCGGCTCGCCGAGCGCGTCAGGGTGATTCGCGACGAGTCGGCGCCGTAGCACCGCCGAGCGATGCGTGCGCTGTACGACCCCAACATCCTCATCAGCTCCCTGCTCCCCGCGACTCGCCCGGACAGCACCATCGGCTTGATCGTCGCGGCGGCGCTCCGGGGCGCATTTGCCTTGGTGCTCCCCGCCGACGTGGCGATCGAGCTCGTGGATGCGGCGCGGGACAAGCGCGATCTCGCCGCGCGGATGCCGCTCGATCGAGCGCACGCCTTCGTGACCGAGTTGCGCGGGATGGCGGTCGTGCTCCCAGTCCTCCACGCTCCACCCCCAGCGGTCGGACGCGAGGCTGACGACGACTACCTGCTCGCCCAGGCCGAAGCCGGCGAGGTCGATTACCTGGTGAGCGGTGACAAGGACCTCCAAGCCCTGAAGGATCGGCCGTTCCCATTCGAAATCGTCACACCCGTCGAGTTCCTGGCCATTCTTCGAGAGGCAGGTCTCGTCTAACCCCGGCGATCGAAGAGCGGAGGCGGCACGACAGCCGCCCCCGCTCCGTTTGCCTACGTTGTGCTGATCGCCTCCGTCAGTCGTGCGTGATCGCCAGCACCCGGTCCTCGGTCTCCACCCCGTCGCTCTCCAACGCCCCGTCCAGCGGCAGCGCCCGCTGCGCGCCCTCCGGCAGCGTCGTCTTGGCGGCGCCGACGAAGTCGCGGAACAGCGGATGGGGGCGCGTCGGGCGGGAGCGGAACTCGGGGTGGAACTGGACGCCGACGAAGAAGGGGTGGTCCCGCAGCTCCATGATCTCGGCCAGGCGGCCGTCTGGGGAGGCGCCGCTGACGACCAGGCCCGCCTCGGCGAGGGCGGCGCGGTAGGCGTTGTTGACCTCGAAGCGGTGACGGTGGCGCTCGAAGACCGTCTCCTCCTCGTAGGCGCGCTGGGCGGCCGAACCGGGCTCCAGGCGGCACGCCCAGAGACCGAGCCGCATCGTGCCGCCCATCTCGACGACGTCCTTCTGGTCCGGCATGATGTCGATCACCGGCGCCGGCGTCTCCGGGTCGATCTCCGTCGAGTTGGCGCCGACGAAGCCGCAGACGTTGCGGGCCACCTCGATCACCGCCATGTGCAGACCGTAGCAGAGCCCGAGGAAGGGGATGTCGTGCTCGCGGGCGAAGCGCGCCGCCTGGACCTTCCCTTCCGTGCCGCGCGACCCGAACCCGCCGGGCACGACGATGCCCGAGACCCGCCGCAGCGCCCGGTCCAGCTCCTCCGGCGTGATCGTCTCCGAGTTGAGCCAGACCGTCTCGATCTCGACGTCGTGCGCCAGGCCGGCGTGGGTCAACGACTCGGCGACGCTCATGTAGGCGTCGTGGAGGTCGACGTACTTGCCGATCAAGCCGATCCGGACCCGGCGGCGTGGGCGCTTGATCTCCTCGACGAGCTCGCGCCACTCGCGCAGGTCCGGCGTCCCCTCAATGCCGAGGTTGCGGGCGATGTAGTCGCCCAACCCCGATTCTTCGAGGATCAGCGGCACCTCGTAGATCGTGGCCGCGGTCGGCATCGGGATCACCGCCTCGCGCTCCACGTCGCAGAAGAGCGCGATCTTCTCCTTCGTCTCCTCCGGGATCGGGTGATCGGCCCGACAGACGATGACGTCCGGGTGGATGCCGAGCGAGCGCAGCTCGCGCACGCTCTGCTGCGTCGGCTTCGTCTTGAGTTCCTCGGTCGAGCTGATCTGGGGGAGGAGGGTGACGTGGATGTAGAGGGCGTTGCCGCGACCGACCTCGCGCCGCATCTGGCGGATCGCCTCGATGAACGCCTGCCCCTCGATGTCGCCGACGGTGCCGCCGACCTCGACGATTACCACGTCGGAAGCGTGACGCTCGGTGGCTTGGCGGATGCGGGACTTGATCTCGTTGGTGATATGGGGGATGACCTGGACCGTACCGCCGAGGTAATCCCCCCGCCGCTCCTTGGCGATGACAGCGGCGTAGACCTGACCGGTGGTGACGTTGGAGGCGCGGGAGAGGTTCTCGTCGGTGAAGCGCTCATAGTGGCCGAGGTCGAGGTCGGTTTCCGCCCCGTCGTCGGTGACGAACACCTCGCCGTGCTGGTACGGCGACATGGTGCCGGGGTCGACGTTGAGGTAGGGGTCCAGCTTCATGATCGAGACGCTGGCGCCCCGACTCTTGATCACCCGCCCAATCGAAGCGGTCGTGATCCCCTTGCCGACCGACGAGACAACGCCGCCGGTGACGAAGATGTACTTGGGCATCCGGGCCTCCCGAGCTGTCAGCCGTCAGCTATCAGCCATCAGCTTTCGGCGTGTCGCGTCAAGCTGTCCGATGCGCTCTCGCACCCCCACTGGATCGCTCCCGCCACTCAACGCCAGCGACGAGGGCGCAGCAAGCAGCGCCCCTACGATCGTTTCTGCCGCCTGCCACCTGCCGCCTGCCGCCTGCCGCCTAACCTCCGTCCGGTTGCAGGACCACGAGCCGGAACGGTTCGCTCAGGTCGGAGGAGCGGACGACCAGTTTGTCCTCGGCCGGCGGCACCTCTCGGCCCAGCTCCTTGCAGAACGCTTCGAGCCCGGCGAGCTTCTTGTCGCCCCGCGCAGTGGCGTATTGCATCGGGATCACGAGTTTGGGCTCGAGCTGGCCGACGATCTCGGCCGCCTTGGCCGGGTCGAGCACGTCGCCGCCGCCGGCGGGGACGAGCAGCACGTCGACGTTGGCCATCGCCTCGGCCTGCTCCTCGGTCAGGGCGTGACCGAGGTCGCCGAGGTGGCAGACGACCATGTTCTCCAACTCGATCAGGTAGACCGTGTTGTAGCCGCGCTCGGCGCCGCGGGCGTCGTCGCGGTAGGTGCGGATGCCGGTGACGAAGACATCGTGGGTCTCGTACTCACCGGGACCGCGGACGGTGGTGTACTCCGGTTTGACGGCGTCGAGGTTGGCGTGGCTGGGGTGCTCGTGGGAGATGGTTACGACGTCGGCGGTCTGTTTGGGGAGGGCGTAGCCGGTGGAGCGGTCGAGGGGGTCGGTGAGGATCGTCGCCTCACGGGCGCAGATGCGGAAACAGTTGTGTCCGAACCACTTGAACTCGGCCATGCCACCACCTTGGCACCCACCTACGGGTAGGGCGCCAACCACAACACACACTCGTCGCGGGCGCCCGCGGCGACGCCACGCACGGGGCGAAGACCCGGATGCAACCGAGCCGCCGATTTGTTCTGGATAGGGAAGACGTACGCTGTGCGCTGCTTGGGTGCGCGACCGACCGCGTTCCCGTTGCCTGGGGTAGTGTACCACGACCCGGCGCCACACGGAAGGGTCCGTTAACGGGAATCTGGCGCGTACGTTCGCGTCACTCGCCCGTTTCGGGCGCGTCGTCGACGGGGTCCGATTCGTCCTCCCGCTCCCCGAGCAGGCGGTCGAGCACCGGCCGCACGACATCGAAGCCGTAGCCCCGCCGCGCCAGGTACGAGCCCAACCGGCGGCGCACGACCGCCGGCTCCAAACCGGCGTAGGACCGCAGCTTGGCGCGGCCCAGCGCCAGCGCCGCGCCCGCCTCGTCCAGGTCCGCCGCCGCGATCGTTTCCTGCACCAGTCCGCGCTCGACCCCCTTGTGCCGCAGCTCCTGCTCGAGCAGCCGCCGGCCGCGCGGTTTGTGGGCTTCCCGGTTCTCGACCCAGTAGCGGGCGAAGGAGGCGTCGTCGAGGTAGCGCCACCCTTCGAGCTTCTCGATCGCGGCGTCGATCGCGTCCGCCCCGTATCCCTTCTGCCGGAGCCGGTCGCGCACCTCACGCTCCGAGCGGGGGCGCCGGGCGAGCACATGCAACGCGGCGGTGGTCGCCTTGCCGACCTCGTCCGCCGCTCGAAGCTCTCCCACCCGCGCCGCCGACAGCTCGTCCCCGACCGCGAGCCCTTCGCGCAGCGCCAACTCCGCGCCGAGCCCGAAGGCGAACGCGCCGTCGAGGAACACGTTGACCCGCTCCAGGTCGCGCTCCTGCGGCGCGATCCGGGTGATGCGTCCGCCGGTCGATTCGGGGTCCGGTATCCTGGGATGTGCCCTCATGGTCGGGGAAGCGTGCCCACCGTCACTTTCCCGACTGTTGGATTGCGAAGGCAATGCGCGCATTGCCAAAGTGCGGCTTGGGGCTCATCCGTTTGTGCCTCACTGTTCCGAGTCCTGCGGCAATTTCCTGACGTGTCAAACGTCCATCAGGAAACGGAAGAGTTGGTTTCTCAACAGAAGGCAACGGCGCTGCCTCGCCGCGGGGAGCCGGCCGCGTGCTCTCCACCGCTGTATCTTACGCTTGGCCCCTGGTTATTACTCCGCAGCGCCCGCGTGCTCCGGAACGTACCCCGGAATCGGTTGCGGCACAAAGGCGTTCACCGCTGCTTGCTGAAACCGCGTCACCAAGGCCGCCGCGTCGCCGGCGCTGCTTGCCCGTGCAGCGCCGAAGCCGCCGCCGACGATGGTGTACCACCCACGGTCGGGCTCGTGGTTGGTCGCGAACAAGACCGTCTCGCCCGGCTGCAGGAGTGGATCGCCATTGATTAAGACCGTCTCCCCCGTGTCGCTATCGACGCCGCTGCCTTGGCTAACGGTAACAACGGCTGGTGGTTGCCCCTTGATGACGGTCTGCACCTCCACCGAGAACTGGGTCTGCGGGATGACGTCGCCTGGGATTGACGAACCGATTCCCTGGCTTCCGACCTGAGCGGTGACTCGTCCGAGGAACACGTCCGAGGCGTAGCCGATCAACTGTCGATCGTCCTCAAATTGATACGCGAACATGGGTTGCACATCCCGCGTCCGCTCTTCCCTTCCGACCCCCATCCCTGAACCATTGACGCTCGAAACGGCGATCACGCCTACCACACCAACGGTCACTAGGCCGATCATGACCAGGACGAACGAACGCGACGCCTTGGTCCTCCTGTGCATCGCCACGGGTGCCTCCCTTCGCCGCGCGGTCTCGCTCGGGCGAAACGCTCACGATCTACCATCGCCAGTTGTAGTCGTGGGTGTCATGCGATGTGAGCCAAGTAGGCATACTCCAACAGTCCCACGGCTGGGTTCCGCATGCGATCGAATAATAGTACATAACGGTATATGAATAGCTGTAGTCGTAGTGATCGATCAGGTTCAAGGCATGCCCCATCTCGTGCAGCACGACGAGACGCGGGCCGGCACCGCAATTCCAGATAACGTTGTGGTTCAAGCGTATACGGTCGGCACCCACGCGCGTTTGCCAGTACCCGCATGTGCCGTCGCTGGCCGAATAGTCACCAATCTCAAGGTCGGTGATTGACCAAGCATCGTCGTATCTGATGTCAACACGGCCCAGGGAGTTCCAATTATTGACTGCGTGCCACAGCCCGTCGCCGTAGACGGTGTAGCTCTCGAAGCTGATTTTCTTGTCCCACCAAGTGGTCTCGTCAACCGAGTCGCAGCAGCCATAGTGACCGTGGCTCGCCAGCGCGTCAGATGGGGTTAGCATTCCTGCGGGGGCGAGCATGAGGAGCAGTACAGTCACTAGCCCTGCTGCGGGAGCGATCCGGCCGAAACAATGTCGCGCTGTGCCCATAGCATGCTCTCCTTCATCCAACGATCACGGGGGGGGGCGACATCGACAACTCTGCTTGGCGCGGGAACTCAGCGAGCGGCGTCACTACTTCGGACTGAACTGGTGGAAGCAGCATGATAGGCGGCCCGTGTTGCGTCTTCAAGCCTCATTGATCCTATTCGTGCCCAGTACCTTGGTCATGCCTCGAGTCGTATCTGTCACAGCCCCCGTCAGGTCGATGAGGACGGCGCGTTAGGCGCTTTCGCCGATCTTGTTCGACGTCATCAGTCGTGCGGCGGTAGAAACGCGGAGTTTTGAACGGGCGGCCGATCCTTCCTCGCTGGCTGGCCCCGCCGCTGGCTCATGCTCCGAGACGCCGGTGCAGCGCCGGGACGCGCGGCAGGACGAGCCAGAGCCCGGCCAGGATCAGCAGCAGGCCGAGGGCCAGGAGCAGGCTCAACACGTCGTTGGTCGTGATCAAGGAGGCGACGAGGTAGAAGTCGATGCTGATGCCGACCATCAGCGGGTAGAGACTCCACGCCAGCAGGCGCGTCGAGAGCCGGACGAAGGAGCGCGAGATCGTTTCCGGTTCGGCCCGCCGGTGATAGGACGCTGGGGTCATCACCAAGGCCCCGGCCACGGCGACCAGCGCCATCGCGCCCAGGTGCAGATCCTGCTCGACGGACGACAGCCGCTCCTGGAACGTCTGATTGAAGACCACGATCAACTGGAAGCCGAAGAGAGTCTGGATGCCCGGCAGGAGCATCCGCGCCTCTTCCAGGATGTTCTTGACGGTGTCGCCGAGGGGCGGTCTTTCGACCTCGTCGTCCCGGATCGTGTCCAACGGCAAAGACCGGGGCTTGGTCGCGAGCATGATGACCTCAGGCGGCGGCCAATGCGTCGATCGCCGAGAGCCGATTCGGTTGGGCGCGCATCGGCCGAGGATGGAACCAACCGCAAGCTGTTATCGCAATGTTAAGGCCAGGCGGCAGCGCGATGCCGCGCCGGGCGGGCGATCGCCTCAGTAGCCGATGGGGGTCGGGGTCGATCCGGCCGCGCAGAGGGGGCACTCCGCCGCGGGGTAGGCGCCGTAGAGGGGGTTGAGCAGACCGACGACGGGGTGGCCGGCGATCTCCGGGTCGC
>Ga0136617_10003631_pt1 | contig 13767 bp, 16 predicted proteins | sample AntDrymUQ3222106_2_FD_129672 | JGI IMG/M metagenome (GOLD analysis project Ga0136617, IMG submission 129672) | Polar desert sand microbial communities from Dry Valleys, Antarctica - metaG UQ322 (21.06) | ecosystem: Environmental > Terrestrial > Soil > Desert | place: Antarctica: Dry Valley... | reverse complement strand
TATTTATCGGCTTGTCGCCAGACGGTTTCCGATTGCGGTTCGACACCGGCAACCCCGTCGAATACGGCGACCGCACCGTCAAGAACGCGCAAAGAACGTTCGACTTCCATCGTAAAATCAACGTGACCGGGCGTATCAATAATATTAATGCGATGTTCGACACCTGTGCGCGTCCAGTAACAAGTCGTCGCGGCTGAGGTAATCGTAATTCCGCGTTCCTGTTCCTGCTCCATCCAGTCCATCGTCGCCGTGCCTTCGTGGACTTCGCCGATTTTATGGGAAACGCCGGTGTAATACAGTACGCGCTCGGTTGTCGTGGTTTTACCCGCGTCAATGTGCGCCATAATGCCGATGTTTCTGTATTTGTCTAAACTTATGTTTGCCATCTTCGTTAGTGGTTAGTGGTGAACGGTGAGTGGATAGTGAAGGAATTTGTTTTTTCACTATCCACTCACCACTATCAGTTATCCACTACTTAAAATCTATAATGTGCAAATGCTTTATTCGCGTCCGCCATACGATGAACATCGTCCTTCTTCTTCACTGCATTGCCGCGATTATTGGTCGCGTCGAGTAATTCGCCGACCAGCCTGTCTTCCATCGTTTTCTCGCCTCGCTTGCGGGCATTGGTAACAATCCAACGAATCGCCAAGGTGTTGCGGCGGTCTTTTGTAACTTCGAGCGGAACTTGATAAGTTGCGCCGCCGATGCGACGTGATTTGACTTCCAAAGTCGGAGCAACATTTTCCATCGCCTTTTTAAAAATCTTCAAAGGCTCTTCGCCGGTTTTATCAGCGACTTTTTGCATCGCGCCGTAGAAAATACTCTCGGCAACCGATTTTTTCCCCGCCCACATTACACCGTTGATGAATTTCGTGACCATCACGCTGCTGTAAATCGGGTCGGGCAAAACTTCTCTTTTTCCTGCAACTCTTCTTCTTGGCATAATCTTTTGATTTTGGATTTTAGATTTTAGATTTTAGATTTTGGATTATTTTAATCGCAAATCATAAATCTGGAAATCGCAAATTATTTTTTACCTTTCGTCGGTGCTGCTCCTTTCGGACGTTTCGCGCCATATTTTGAACGCGATTGATTTCTGTTCGCCACGCCGCTTGAGTCAAGCGTTCCGCGGATAACGTGATAACGCACGCCCGGCAAATCTTTTACGCGACCGCCGCGAATCATCACAATCGAGTGTTCCTGCAAATTGTGTCCGATGCCCGGAATATAGGTCGTAACTTCGATTCCGTTGGTCAGGCGAACGCGGGCGACTTTTCTCAAAGCCGAATTCGGTTTCTTCGGTGTCTGCGTATAAACACGAGTGCAAACACCGCGTTTCTGCGGGCTTGCCTGCAGCGCCGGACTCGCCGTTTTGTATTTGACGGCTTGGCGACCTTTGCGAACTAACTGGTTAATTGTCGGCATTTATTTCTAATCCTAAAAACTTTGCGTGCAAAATTCTCTAAATAAAAACGAAAGCAACCTCTAACCTGCCTCTTACCGATTATTCTCGGCAGTTAGCGCAAGCGGTTACCTGCAAAATAAAAATGATTAAATCTTTTGAGAAAATCTTTATTGTTAAAGCGCGTAATTTCTTTAACGATTTCTCATTCCAAACTTTTCTGTGGCGTGGCTCTTTATTCGGTTAGCAAAACAATTCATATTTTGATTGATTTGCCATAAACGCTGGAGCGTTCCTTTTTCAAGAAAACCGCGACGTTTATTTTTACGCCACAATAATTGTTTCAGGCATTTGAAAACTTCTCAAATGTCTTACGCTGTTCTTGCAAACTCGAAACTTTCGCTTCCTCGAAACTTTCGCTTCACAGTTTGCGTCAGACGAAATGTCCGAAACTTCAGACTATACAAATTGAAAATATGTTTGTCAAGCGCGGGTGAAAAGCGCGATTACCGGAGAACAGATTTTGTCGCGGCGACCTGCGCGATTGCTTTGAGTCCCGACGATTTTATCTGAATGGTTTGAATTTGAGCGTCAGACCAATCGATTTTCGCCAACTGCATAAACGATTTTTCAAAACCGTCTTTGTATAAAAATTCCGTGAAATTTGCCGCGCGTCCTGGAATTTTAACGGTTATTTCAAATACATCTTCCCGAAAATCAGGCGCATAATTGAGTGCCTTGAGAGCATCGAAAAGTATCAAACGACCCTCTGTTTTATCGCTCGCAAGAATCAAGGCTGAAAGCGTGAACAAACCTTTCGCCTTTGTCTTTTTGTCTTCGATGGCTTCCAGATTTTTTTCCGCCAGGCGCAAATAATCGGCAAACAAATCCTTGCGCTGTTTTTGAGCATCGAGCGTATACAGAGCTTTGACATAGAGAAAAGCCTTTATTTGCTTGTCCAAAATTTTATAAACTCTTTTGTCAAATTCTTCCCAGTTGTTCTGCTCAATTCCAAATAGAGCGGCGCGGGTATTGAGCAGCAGAATTAATGCATCCTTAATTTCGTCAACGGAAACATTTGGTATTTTGCTTTCCGCTTCGGCGAACTTTCGCGTATCAATCAGCCGCAGAATTCCTTCAATCGTATATCGTAATTTTTCTCGCGGGTCATTTGATTTTTCCGCCTTATCAAACAAATCCGCTCCGTCGCCGAGTCCGAGCGGATTATTATTCGATGCCAACCTATCGGCGTAGCCGGTAACGTCATTGAGAGATTTAAGGCTCAGTCCGGCGTTTTGGGCAAGCAGCGACAAACTGGCTTCAAAACCGTCGGAAGTATCCTGCGTTCCGAAATTGTAAAGACGATTGTAGGCTTTCAATTTTCTATTCAAAAAATACGCTTGCAACAGACTGCCCGGCGCGTCGAAATTCCCGCTTGATTGATTTTGCAACCGTGAATTTAGAAAGTTTTGATATGCGGAGATAAAACCGGCAATCGAATTCTTATCGGAATTCCCCGTCGGCGGATTGACAGGAGTTGTAAAAACAAAAAAATCGTCCGTCTTATTTTCTTGTAAAAACGGCAGTATCAAAACGGGTTCGTTAAAAGCGTAAATGCTGAGATAGACTGCATCCTGCGATTTATAAATCGGCTTGGCGGAAAGATTGTAAAGCGCTTGCCGATAGAGATTACCTGCCAAAGCCGGATTCTCCTTTTTCAAATCAAAAAGATATTGTGGAAATGAATTTGGAATACCGAATTCAATAATTTTGCCGATTAAATTTACCGATTGGTCAATATCGAATTCCTCACCTTCCCGCGCCATTTTTAGTTTGTCGTTTAAGCTGTTCTCACCCGAAATCCCACCTTCTTTAATCTTGAAAAATTTCTTTTGAAGTTTATCGGCAGACTTTAAGTCGTTTTTGGCAATGGCACGAAGCAAAACTTTGATGGCATAATTTAGATTCTTTACCTTTTGTTCGGTATCGTCAGGCTTATTCAAAGATTGAACAACTGATTCATAATTGGAAATAAAATTAATTGTGGTTGTAAGGAGAGAATCTTCGGCAAAAGGTTGGTCATATTTCCAAAGAGTCTTTGACGCTTCAGCCACGACATAAGCTCTTTGTTCAATATCATCTATTGATTTCGCGCCGAGTAAAACATCTTTCAAATTAAGAATCGCCTGTTCAATTATAAATTGTCGTTTCTGTTTATCATCATTGGTCTGATTAATTTTATCTTTCGGCTTTTGCTGAGAAAATAAATTTAAGGTAGAAAATATTACGAGCAAAAATACAAATGTAAAGCGAAGATTCTTTTGATTTGAAAACATAACATCTTTAAAAGAAGAGAAAGGATTAATAAAAAACTGTTTTAAAACTTTGGATTTGGAGCAGATAAAATCGTTCATTTAGAATACTGAGTTCCTTAAGAGGTTGTTTAAATTTCTGAAAAAGTCGCTGAAAGCGATGAATTTAATAGCATCGGGTTGCACCCGACGTGATTGATAAATAAGCCTCGCGTCCCTGAAAGGGACGAATTTTGCGGCAATTTGTTCGACGCTTACAGCGTCGGAACGATTTTCGTAAAAAGTCGTCGGGTTGCACCCGACGCTATTAAATTCGTCGCTTTCAGCGACAAAACAGGCAAATTTTCAAAATTTAAACAACCTCTAAGGTTCGATATAAAATCAATAATTATACTAAACCTTAGGGAACTCACAAGTAAAATTAATCACATAATCTATTAAACATCAAATTCTTACCAAACTTGAAAATTATTCAATCTCGTTAGCTCCCTTAGAACAAACGCCGCAACCTGTTGTTCCATTTTGTACGAAGCAACCATTACAATCGTTATTAGGGCAACGACAGTCATCAAAAATCCATCCATGGTTGACGCAAGAGGTATCTGCACACCCCGCAACCATAGCGGCGACTCTTGTTTGTTGAATTGGCAGAATGCCTGATACTATTGCTAAACTCAAGCTGATAAGACTAATTTTCAAAAACATTGTCAATTTTTTCATCACTTATTTTCTCCTTAATTTTTATTTTCTACCCATATTTATGTATGAGAGCCGGTATAATTCTTACCTTTCCAGATTACCTATAACTTCTTGTTCTTGCTCGGTTTTTAGTTGTCCGAACCAAGATTTGATTATTTGTCTTTTCTTATCAATAACTACAACTGTTGGGGTTAATCCAACCTTTAACTTTTCAAAATTTGCTCCCGGAATAGTTCTGATAGGAAAATTTTTGTCTTTGACATATTTATCAACAATTTCTTTAGGCTGTGAAAACAAAGCTGCTAACTGTCCTGACTCGGCATTATATTTTGTGTTTGCAAGTTTCTTGTAAAAATCCATACTAGCGTTACAATATTTACAATCTGTGTTCAGTATAAGAATGACTGATTTCTCATATTTGCCCTCATTTAAGTTAGGAACTTCCGCGAGAGTTTTTCCTTCCGCAAAATCTTCTTCGTAATTACTTTGCTGATTCTGTGGGAAAGTCCATCTATACCCGAAAAATGCGATTAATGAAACAATACAAATTAAAGTAGCTATATTAATCACTGTGTCTAGATTACGTTTGAGTACATTCAGCATTAGTCTTATCCCAAATTTTGAGTTGGATTAGTTAAAGTCCTTTTAGATTACTACTCTTACTTTTTGTGTCAACGATTATTTATTAGCGAAAACTGTTATTTATTGGCGGATTCTATGATTTATTGATATCGGATTCTTCATCTTCTGTATTCACCCAATGTTGCTTGCGATATTTGGAAGGTGATGCGCCGAATTCTTGTTTGAAATCACGAACAAAACGGCTTTGGTCTGACATTCCAACCGTAAAACCGATTTCCTTCACGCGCATAAAACTTTCTTCCAAAAGTTTTCGCGCTTTTCCGAGCCGCTCATTCCGCAGGTATTGAATCGGCGACGTTCCGACTTCTCTTTTAAAGAGTTGCTGCAGGTGCGGCTCGGAAAGATTAACCGATTGAGCCATTTGTTTGACTGTCGGTGTATGTTGGAGATTTGCGAGCATCTGTTTTTTGAGTAGGAGAATTCTTTTGTCCATATTGTTGAGCTTTTAAGATTGTTGAGCTTTTGAGATTTACCTCTTAATTGTATGCTTTCACTTTGAATTGAAAAATTAAAAAGCACTATCAAATTTCCGACCTGTTCGGTGCAGAAGTTCGATAGTGCTTTAGAGCAATTTACGGGATTCGCCAGAAACATATTTGTTATTTCCTGTCTTCAAATCGCAATTATACTTGCGATTCAATTTGTTAATTCCCGCAAAAAAACAAATTGATAACGATAGGTTTGATTTATTTACATAGTTTCTTAAATTTTCTGCTTTTACTCTACTTTATTTATAAAAAGACTGTCAAGATTTTTGTGAAGCTCGGTATAAGGAAAATTTAATGAAATTTTTCAGTTGTCTTGACCTTGTTTGTTTGATAAGTTTTCTTTTAATTCTTACACAAAACTAAATATCAAAAAGGCATTTAATATAGTTTTATGAATACTACGAAATATCAAGATTTTTTAAATAAATCTGATGAAAATAATTGGTTAAAAACTTTGGAAAATCTTCTTCCGAGCATCCACGCGGTTGACCGCAACGCGGTGCAAATTTGGTTTCGCTTTTATCCGCTTTCTTTACACAGATATTTGCAAGCGGCGGAAGACAAAGCCGTCGCCGTCCAGAAATTTGTGATGCAGGGCAACTTTGAACTCAAAGAACAGATTGATTCGTCGCATAACTTTCTTTACGGACACAGATTTTGGAAAGAGGTAAAAGACGAAATCACCAAACGCGCCGAATCCTTTAATAATGAGAGCGCAGATTTATCCGGTGAAATTAAGCAAATTGCTAAAACTGCTGCCGACAAACTAAAAGTTGACGAATCTTTGTTAGTCGGAATTACGGCGGTCGGCTTGATGACTTTAACGCAAGTCGGTTTGGACGATTTCAAAGATGCCAAAGGCGAAACCGTCGCGCCGCAAGGTTTGATGAAGAATTCGCCCGAACAAATCGTCAAAGAACGCGCCAAAGACGATTCGCAAGGTCTTTTCGGATTTTTGAAAACCGTCAATAAGGAATGGTCTGTCAGATATGATGAAAGTAAAAACAACGCAAAATTCAAATTGACGGACGACGAAGAAATCGCTTCAGGCGCAGCGCGTGACCAATCGCAAAATTGGCTCGCGCAAGACGCGCGGTGCGGCGAGGGCGTAATTCCGGTCGAATGCCGTTCAGCCGCTTGCGGAACTTGCTGGATTGGAATTTTGGGCGGCGCGGAAAAGTTGTCGGACGTTGCGCCGCGCGAGAGAAAGCAAATGAAAATTTTCGGCTACAATCAACCCGAAGATGCCAAACCTTTTCTGCGTCTGGCGTGTCAGGCAAAAGCAAACGGCACGGTAACGATTGTGATTCCGCCCTGGAACGGAGTGTTCGGCAAAAAGATTTACGCCAATGTCGAAACAATTGAACTCGAACCGGCGACGACTTCCGCCGCAAAACTTCGTGAAACAATCGCCGCGGCGACGGAAAATAATCGGTGAAATACGAAATTGAAATTCGCAGGCGAGCCGAAAAGGATTTAGCTTCGTTTCAGAAGCCGGATGCTCAAAAAATTGCCGACGCGATTTTTGAATTGGCGGACGGATTAACAGGTGATATAAAAAGATTGACCAATTTTTCTCCCGAATATCGCTTGCGCGTCGGAGATTGGCGAATACTGTTTGAAACGTCGCAAAACAAAGTAATTATTTACCGTATTCTTCATCGTAGAGAAGCATATCGTTGAAATATGGAAACACAAATAATCGAAAAGAAAGGCAAAAAAGAGTTTGCGGTAATTCCGTATAAAGATTTTGTGCGGATGCAGGAAGAGTTGGAAGATTATCACGATCTGCTCGAACTGCGCCGCGCCAAATCCGACTCGCGTAATCAAAAGGGACGCTCGTTTGAAGCTGTTGCCAAAGAATTGGGCTTGAAGAAAGAGAAGGCGTAATGTCGAAGAGTCAGAACCCGGAATCCGCAATCAAAACTTCCAACTTTCCGCCAACACTATTCATTTTGTTGGCGGTTTTGCTTTGGAGCACGGGCGGAGTTTTTATCAAATTAACGACGCTCGACGCTTTTGCCGTCAATCTCGGACGCTCGCTTTTTGCCGCGATAACGGTGGCGATTTTTACATACCGCAAAGGTCTAAAGCTCGATGCTTTCACGCTTCTGACATCATTTTTATATGCCGGAACACTCTCTTGTTTTGTTTATGCCAACAAAAACACGACGGCGGCAAACGCGATTTTTCTGCAATACACCGCGCCGATTTATATTTTGATTCTCGCGCCATTTATTTTGAAAGAACGGTTTAGATATTCCGATTTGATAACGGTGGTTGTTTGCCTGGCGGGAATGAGCCTGTTTTTTCTCGAACCGCAAAACGCCGCTAATCAACTTGCTGCAAACGTATTTTCAGGAAACATCGCCGCGCTCGCGTCGGGCGTTTTCTTCGGACTTTATTTTATTTTGCTGCGTCATCCGCGCTCGCTTAAAAAAAATCCCGCGCTTTCGGTCTTTTACGGCAATATCATAATCGTTCTGCTGATGCTTCCGCTCGTCTTGAATAGTCCGCCGACCGAGCTAAATTCAAAAGACATTGCGGCAATTTTATTTCTCGGAATTTTCCAAATCGGCATTGCCTACGTTTTATTTACCGACGGCATTTCAAAAGGCGTGCGTTCTTTGGATGCCAGCGTCATCGGTTTTATCGAACCGCTTCTAAATCCGATTTGGGTTTTTCTAATTGTCGGCGAAAAACCGAGCGGCTGGGCAATTCTCGGCGGAATCATCATTCTCGCGGCGGTTATCTTCCACACCTTGCGCCAGCAATACTTGATAAATACGAAACAGGTTTGACAGATTGTTCTTGCCTGTCCGGGTTACTCAGTTTTCAAATATCGAAGGCAAAAGTTGTTTGAAAACTAAAGCCTTTTTCTTGGTTGTAATGTTGTCATTATTGAGGATCTTTTGAACCGTCACTATGCAAATGCTCAAGAATTTCATTGACTTTCACCGTAGTTTAATGATAAAAATTAAACCTTACTGTCAAGTTATTTTAACGAAACAGAACTTTGTTTGGAATTACCGCAATGCCTCCCCAAAATTTAGCGCATTATGAATTTTTCATTCAATAGCCTGTTTTTATCGGCTACGAAGCTGCATTGAACTATTTAGCTAATCAACCATTTATTTTAATAAAATTGAGGATTTTTAATAATGTCTAATATCGTATCTAACATCAAAAACCGCAAAAAGATTAACCTTTCATTTTTAACGGTTACCGTAGTTTTGCTTGCTCTTTTTGCAACGGCTTTCGGAGCAATAAACTCGTCTGCCGATACAATTGATAACCGGCAGGGGCGAGAAAACAAATGGAGTTTTCAATCCAGGCAACGTTTAAGAACAGTTAATAGAAAAGCCTCCGTACGATTTGGCTCTTCGGCAAAAAATTTAACACCTGTATTCTCTAAACAGGTTCAGCCTTTAATAGAAGATTTATTAGAGGGAGACCTCGATACGACGTTCGGCACAGGCGGCAAAGTTACGACTCAATTTGGCACGTCACAGAGCGAGGCGGCAGTAGTTGTTCTTCAGTCGGACGGGAAATTCGTCGCCGCCGGTTATAGCTTTAACGGTACAAACAGCGACATTGCTCTTGCACGCTACAACGCGAACGGCTCATTGGATACGACGTTCGGCACCGGAGGCATAGTAACGACGGACATCGGCAATGTTGACAACGCAAGTTTCGCACTTGCGATTCAACCGGCGGACGGCAAACTTATTGCTGCCGGAAGCAGCATCAACGGTACGAACGACGACTTTGCAGTTGTTCGATACAACACCAACGGAACGCTCGATAACACGTTCGGGACAGGCGGAATTGTAACGACAAATTTTGCCGGCAATTCGTTTGATTATATCGAGGCAGTCGCGCTTCAGCCCGACGGCAAAATTGTTGCTGCCGGTTCCCTTTTCAACGGCTCGTCTTTCCTGTTTGCGCTTGCCCGTTACAACACCAACGGAACGCTCGACGATACATTCGGGATTGGCGGTCGAGTAACGACGAGCTTTACTAATGTTGACGATTTAGCCCGGGCAATGGTGCTTCAACCGGATGGCAAAATCATTGTGGCAGGCGAAGCTGACACCGACATTGTCGTCGCGCGTTACAACTCGAACGGTACGCTGGACACCACTTTTGACGGTGATGGTAAGGCTATAACATCAATCGGTCTGTTCACTGCCGCTTATGATGTCGCCCTTCAACCCGACGGTAAAATCGTCATCGCCGGAGAAGCGGGCGACGGTAATAATTCGGATTTTGTAGCGGCTCGATACGAATCTACCGGCTCTCTTGATTTGACCTTTGACGGCGACGGCATAGTAACGACACCAATCGGCAGCAGCAACGAGATTGCAACTGCCATTTCGCTTCAATCGAACGGTAAAATCATCGTCGGCGGTTTCAGCTTTAACGGCGGAAACGATGACTTTGCTCTCGTGCGATATAACTCGAACGGCACGCTCGATTCATCGTTTGGTACGGGCGGCAAAGTTACGACAGACTTTAGCTCCTCAAATGATTACGCCCTTGCTCTGGCGATACAAGCAGACAGCCGGGTTATTGTCGTCGGCAGCAGCAACACAAATTTTGCGGCGGCAGCTTATTCCTTGGGAACAACAACCGGCTGTTCCTATTCGCTTTCTCCAACCAGTGCAATCGTTACTGCATTTCCCGGCACAGGCAGCTTCAACATCAACACAGGAGCAGGTTGCTCCTGGACAGCCGTGAGTAACAATACGTGGATAACGATTACAGGCGGAAGCAGCGGCACCGGCAACGGAGTGGTTAATTTTTCGTTCGCTTCCAATAAAGCTACAACAGCAAGGACTGGAACTATCACAGCCGGAGGTCAAACTTTTACCCTCACCCAAACGAAGTCGCGCACGCGCTCCAGAGTCACCACGTTTTGACAGCAGTGAAATGAAGTTGAAGAAGGCGTGATTAACTAATTCAAGTTAATCACGCCTTTCTGCGTATTATGCAGGTTTGGCAGCGAAGCAACAGGCTATAATTAACCGACAAATACTTTTCACTCTGTTTTCTGCTGCTTGATCTCCAAATTTGAATTTCCAAACAAGTTCTAAAAATAAAAACGATGAGCAAAAAGCAATACTATAGCGATTTTCAGTTGGGTGAAACTTTTAAGTCGGAGCGCGGACGGCTCGTCCGCCAACGGAGTCAAATGACGTTGCTCGCTTACCCGCCCGCGTTTCTATTGGTAAGCGGGTTGTCTCGCGCTAAGACGCGCTCGATGCGGACGAGCCGTCCGCGCTCCGACTCGGAGGCGGTTCGATTTTTGGTCGCACTCAACTGAAAATCGCTATAAGTTTGAAAATCCCGCATCATAAAGCGATCAGGTTTTTAGATTATTCATTCCGCTTTATGATTGCCGTCATAGTTTTAAAACTTGTAGTAAAGTAAATTTTATGAAAGTGACACTCATCACAGGTGCGTCGAGCGGTATCGGTGAGGCGTTTGCGCGAAGGCTTGCCGAAGAAAAACACAATTTGGTTTTGGTGGCGCGTTCGGAGGAGAAGTTGCGCGAATTGTGCAACGAGTTGAAGCTCAAACATAAAATCACCGCGCATTACATCGCGGTTGATTTAACGGATTTTGAAGCCGATTCTCGCCTTTTCAGAGAAACGGAAAAACATAATCTCGAAGTTGACTGGCTGATAAATAATGCCGGTTTCGGTTCGATGGGCGATTTTGCAAATCTCAAGCTCGAAAACGAACTCGAAATGATTCGATTGAACATTCAAGCTCTGGTTGCCTTAACGCATCGTTACCTGCAAAAAATGCGCGAGCGAAAAAGCGGCGTGATAATCAATGTGGCTTCGACGGCAAGTTTCCAACCCGTTCCGTTTATGGCGACTTACGCCGCAACCAAAGCATTTGTCAGGTCATTCAGCGAAGCGATTGCCGAAGAAAATCGTTTATTCAATATCAAAGTAACGGCACTTTGTCCGGGACCGACCGACACGAAATTTTTTAAAACTGCCAATGCCGAAGCCTTTAGAATGAAAGGTATGCAAACATCCGAAGAGGTTGTCGAGGCGGCTCTGAAGGCGGTCAAAAGCGGAAAGGCAACCGTTGTTTCCGGTTGGACAAACTATCTGGGCGCAAAGATTGTCAACTTCGTGCCGGATACGCTTTTAACCCGCTTTGTCGGCGGTGTGCTCCGTCCGAAGGTTGAAAAAAAGAAGCAGATTTAGGATTCAGGATTCAGGATTCAGGATTTAAGATTTAGCATTGAAAACAAGAAATAGATTCAGGATTTAAGATTCAAGATTTAGGTAGAACTTCGCGTTTTCAATCCTGAATCCTGAATATTGAATCCTAAATCTTAAATCCTGAATCTTGAATCCTGAATCTTGAATCCTAAATCTTGAATAGATTCTATCGAAATGAAATTCACGGTTCTCGGCAGCGGTTCGACGGGCAATGCCGTTTTAATCTGCACCGGAAAAACAAAAATTTTGGTTGATGCCGGTTTGAGCGCGAAAGAGATTTTGCGCCGTCTGGCACTCGTCGGCGTGGTTTTTTCGGATTTGGACGCGGTTATCATCACGCACGAACACGGCGACCACGCGGGCGGTTTGCGCGTTCTGCTGAATACGGTCAAATGTCCGGTTTTTATGTCAGGCGAAACTTTAGAAGCCTATTTGCGCGAAAAATCGAATAAGAATAATAACGAGCCGCAGAGACGCGCCGACGCGCTCAAAAACCGAATCGTTGCAATCGAATCGAGCAAGGATTTCCGCATCGGCGAAATAGATTTCGAGCCGTTTTCCGTACCGCACGACGCGGCTGACAACTTCGGTTTCGTCGCCAAACACGCGGGCGTAAAACTGGCGACCGTGATGGATTTGGGCTATTTTACAACTCTCGTCAAGCAGAAACTGCAAAACTGCGACGGCATCATCATCGAATCGAACCACAGCCGCGATATGTTGAAGGCTTGCCCGATTTACAGTTGGGATTTAAAGCAGCGAATTTTATCCAACACCGGACATTTATCAAACGAAGAATTGTCCGATTGGCTGACCGAAGATTTCGACGGGACGGCGCGGCACGTCGTTTTAGCGCATCTTTCACAACGAGCCAACGAACCGCACCTGGCGCGTCTGACGGCACAAACCGCTTTGCAGATGCGTGCGCCGCTTTTCAAAACAGAAACGCAAATTACAATTTCCTATCACCGCGAACCGACAGTTTGGATTGAATTTTAAAGACAATTTGTCCACAGATGAACACAGATATTTAAAAAGATGAATGTGGAATAACGAACAATGAATTTCTGATATTTTTTAATTCATCATTCATTGTTCATTATTCATAATTAAAAAATATCTGTGCTATCTGTGTCTATCTGTGGTTGAAATTTCTTTTGCTTTCGGCTGCAAAATCTCGCCTACAATCTTTTGCCGAAAATCAAAAATATAATCGAGTTCGCGGCGTACAAACCAATGCGCCAAATCGCCGAAAGGTTCGAGCGGCAGGCGATATTTCACTTCGTCTTCGATTAAAGTTTTATTTTCCGAAAGTTCGGTAAAAGTATGGCGGTGAATCCATTGTTTGTAAGGGCTTTTCAAAGCCCGGTCAATAAAGAGATGCGGCGGATTCCACTCGGAAATTACTGTTTGCCATTTTACCGGAAAGCCGCGCACTTTCAGTTGATAATCAATCAAAGTTCCCTTTTTAATATCAATCGGCTGATTGGTTGTGATATGAAAATTGAGTTCCGGCGGCGTGATGCGTTCGAGATTTCCCGCGTCGGCGAAAAAATCGAAGACCGTTTTGCGCGGCAAATCTAAAGTTAATTCGCGCGTTAGAATATATTCAGCCATTTGTTTTCGCCATCACTCTAAGCGAGGAAAGGAAATTAGCCACGAATATCACGAATAAGAAAGCATAAATAATTCGTGATAATTCGTGATATTCGTGGCTAAATCTTTTTGCTTTTTTAATTTTTTATTGTCTTCAGATATTTTTTCGGAATCAAATTTTCCGGCGTTTCCCCTTGCCAATAAATCGTCATTACCCACCAACGCTTGCCGTCATTCAAAAGCTGAAAGCTATTGATGCCGCGTGCAAACGGCTTTTTATCATCGGCTTTGTGAAACGATTCGTAAGTTGAAAAGACGTGGGCGATGCTGCCGTAAATATCAGTGCGCCGCGCAATTTCACGTTCAAAAAAACCTTCCTT
>Ga0136617_10003630_pt1 | contig 13768 bp, 13 predicted proteins | sample AntDrymUQ3222106_2_FD_129672 | JGI IMG/M metagenome (GOLD analysis project Ga0136617, IMG submission 129672) | Polar desert sand microbial communities from Dry Valleys, Antarctica - metaG UQ322 (21.06) | ecosystem: Environmental > Terrestrial > Soil > Desert | place: Antarctica: Dry Valley... | reverse complement strand
CTTCTAGGTAGCACCTTCCGCGTTGCCGTCACCGACCTATCGGTCCTGTATGTGTACTCGGTCGTTTGATACTTGCGCAGCCCCAGGTGCTCCCACATCCAGGGCTGGATCCACACTCGCACGGACGCGAACTGGTCTGCTACCAACGAGACTTCATCGCAGGTCGTCGGTGCACTGTCGCCAGCATTGCCGATTTCGCCTCATTATTTGTCAAGGGCGCGCTCCACGCGCCCGCGAGGGCCAGTCCCACCTTGCGTACGCGCCGGCGGCGAGGGTGGGTCCAACGGTCTAGCCTCCCCTGTCATGAGGCCTGCGCATCTATCGTCGGGTTGGCGATTGACGGCTTCGTTGTCGTTGACCGTGCCTTCAGGCTCACTCCCCGGCAGCAGGCGCTCTGCAGCGGCCATGTCGAGCTGCCCAGGACCTTCAACTCGATTCAGTCACGCGCGCCCGGTCATCGGCTGCGCATGGGTGAGAGGGCGGTGGAGTGACGAAACGGTCTCCTGACGTGCCCGGACCGGCGGCCGCTGGGCCGGAGTGCGCCCTGGTCGGAGCACCCATGGCGCGCCGGCTCGTCCGGGAGGTCATGGCCGACCCAGGGCGGATCCGTCGGGTCGTGGTCGGTCTCGGCGGATCCGGGAAGACGGTGCTGTTGGACGCCGTCGCCAGCGTCTACCGCGACGCCGGGTTCTCGGTGCTCCGAAATGTGGCGATGGACGGGGAACCGCTCGGTGCCGTCCCCCAGGCACCCGATGTCGCGTTGATCGTCGACGATGCGCACCTGCTCGGGGCCGCGGAGCTCGATCAACTGGCGGAGCTCGGTGCGAGTTCCGCTGTGCCGTTGCTCGTCGCACATCGGCCGTGGCCCCGCAGCCCCGCACTGGCAGCGCTCGGGTCGCTGCTCGCCGCGGGCTGTGCCCCGGTGGTACTCGAGGCGTTCGACCGACCCGGGGTGGCCGCTCGGGCAGCCCGACTGCTGGGTGAACGCCCGCGCCCGGATCTCGTTGACCACGTCCTCGAGCTGACGGCCGGCATGCCCGGGCTCGTCGATCGGCTCCTGGCTGCGCTGGTGGCGCTAGCCCCGGCGAGCGACCCGACCGCCGTCCCACTCACCGGACATCCCCCGGCCGGGTTACTGGCACAGCTGGGTTACACCCTGGAGTCCCTCGACGTGGGTGTTCGGAACATGCTGCTGGCCCGGGCGGTCGGTGCTCCGCCGGACCCGGACGTGCTCGGCTCGCTCCTCGGGCCCACCGGCGGCACGCAGAATGGCGACGCGATCGACGAGCTGACCGACGCTACCCGCGCCACGGGGCTGCTGGCCGTCGACGGCCGTCCGATACCGCTCGTGTCGGCAGCGGTACTGGCCGGCACGTCCGCGGCGCGGAGTCTTGCGCTTCGCCGGAAGCTGGCCGAGATCGAACTGCGGCGTGGCGGGAACATCCTGGTCGCGGCACGGGGCCTGCTCGGCACCGGCGCGACCGGGACGGAACTGGCCGCGGTGTTCACCGCTGCCGCGGAGGAGGCCGTGCGTGCGGGGTCGGCGGACGCCGCCGAGTTCTACGACGCAGCGGTCGCCGCCGGCGCCTCCCCCCTGGAGCTGGCCGCGCGCCGGGCCGAGGCGGCGATGCTGGCCGGCAACCTCGACGTCGCCCTGAACCAGGCCGACCAGGTGCTCTCCGCGGCGGACCGGTTCCCGACCGACGAGGTGGTGCTGGCGGGCAGGGTGGCCGCCGCGGTGCTCGCCCGCCGCGGCCTGCTCGCGCGCAGTGCTGAGCTCTACCGGTGGCTGGGCACAACGGCTGGCGCTGTCGCGGGATCCGAGGCGTTGCTCGCGGTGCCGGTCCTGATCGGCACCGGCGCGCTGGCGCAGGCCCGCGAGCTTCTGCACCTGACCTCGACGTCTCCCACCCCGGGGGCACCGCCGACGCTGCGGTCCGGGGCCGAGGAACTGATGGCGCAGGGGATCCTTGACTCGGTGCTCGGCTCACCGACCGCGGCGCTGTCGAAACTTGCCCGGGCCGCGGCGCTGCTCGCCTCGTCGAACCGCGCGGCGCTGCTGCCGGACACCCCGGCCGCGCTCGCTGCCCTCGTCGCCGTGCACTGCGGCGAGCTGGACGTCGCCCGGTCCGTGCTCGAGGAGGCCATCGGCTCGGACCTGGGAGGCCGCACCGCTGCGACCCGGCACCGCCTGCTGCTGGCGTGGATCGCGACATGCCGGGGAGCGACCACACCAGCACAGGGTCTGCTCGCCGGGGTCTCCGGCGAGGGTGACCTCGAGCCGCGCGACGAGCTGCTCGCCGCGGCGCTAGACGTTGCAATAGCCCGGCGCACGAGCGACCTCGGTGCCCTGACGGCGGCCTGGGGGCGGGCGCGGGAGGCCATCGTCCGTCATCCCGTTGATCTGTACTCGTTGCAGCCTCTCGGTGAGCTGTTGGTGGGTGCGGCCCGGTTGCGGGAGCAACGGTGGGTTGCGCCGCATCTGGATGAGGCTTGGGCGATTCTCGATCGGCTTGGTAGTCCCGCGTTGTGGTCGGTCCCGCTGCATTGGTCGTGCCTTCAGGCGGGGATTGCTGCTGGCTTGGGTGATGTCGCGGGTCAGCATGTCGCGGCGTTGCTTGAGTTGGCCGAGTCCAGCCGATATGCCACGGCGATGGCGACGGCGGGCGGTGTGTGGTTGCGTGTTCTCGGCGGTGAGGTGGACGCGGTTGCCGTCGATGCTGCTGCGCGTGGTCTGCATACGGTTGGGCTCACTTGGGAGGGGGGCCGGTTGGCCGGCCAGGCGGCGATCCGGACCCACGATCGCAAGGATATGAGCGCGTTGCTCAGTTGTGCCCGGGCGCTCCAGGTGAGCGCCGGCCCGGTCGCGGCCCCGTCGGCCCCGTCCGCCGGATCGGCCACGGTTGCTCCCGGTCAGGTGCGACGCGGTCCGGGGGTCGAGCCGCTCGATGGCGGTCCTGGCGCCCTGAGTGACCGCGAGCGTGAGGTCGCCGAGCTGGTGCTGGCTGGTATGACCTACAAGCAGATCGGTGAGCAGTTGTTCATTTCGGCGAAGACCGTGGAGCACCATGTCGCCCGGATGCGTCAACGGCTCGGCTCGGGCAGCCGTGGTGAGCTGTTCGCCCAGCTCCGGATGGTCGTCGGCAAGTCCGCGGGCCGAGCGGGCTGACCGGGGCAGGTTTTACCGCAACAGCAGGGAACCTGCGGCGGCGGCCAACCGCACTCTGACCGATCTTGTGCTTTGACAGCGCGCCGTCACCTACGTCAGTACGCTCGACGAGCGGGTGGTCGGGTACTACGCGATCACGGTGGCCAGTATGAAACAGTGCAGCGACTCCTGCTTCTAGTCGCGGAACGGGGTCCCCCCGCAGCCGCGGGTACCCCGTTGCGCTTAGCGGTCTGCGCCGGAAATACAGGTGGTATCGCAACAGTTGCCCGACGCGGAGGCGCTGCGGATGGGCACCGGCGCCGCGGGAGCCCGGCCCGGTCTCCGTGATCACCATCTGTGGTACATGAGCGGCATATGTGCAGCTCATGTACCGCAGGCAGTGATCATGACTAGATGCTGAGCGAGGGTGGCGGCTTGGCGGCACTTACCACCGAAATTCCTGCGCAGGCGTCGGGCTGCTTGCAACGACGCTCTACACCTTGCTGCGCTCGCACCGCCTGGCCCTGCCGGATGACCGGGAGCTGGCCGACGAGCTTGCGCACATCCGGCTGCATACCAACTCGACCGGTGCGGTCCGGATGGACCACGACTCGGGCGACACGATGACCGGGCCATCGCACTCGGGATCGCCGCGTGATGGCTGCTCAACCGACTCGGGACCGGGCCACAGTTCTTCATCGACGACCAGCCGCTCGTCGCGGACGTCGGCGGGCTCCCCGAGCTGTTCGCGGGCAAGTTCGCGGTGCACATCGCCCTGACGCCCGTGGTCGACGGCTCGCACCGACGAGGATCTGTGGTGATCCGACTCGCGCCACCCAACCCATTCCGGGTGACCGCGCTGGAGGTCGACAACGCCGGCCGCGCGGTCTTACCGCACCGAGCTGGCGGACACCCCGCCCGCCCAGACCATCGCGGCGTTATGCGCTGGCCCGTTCCCGCTGGTGCGGGTGTCTATCCGTGAGTACTGGCGGGGAGATGCATCAGGACGTCGGCCCGGACGGTGAGAGCGCGGCACCGGGCATTTCGCGGCTCCGGCGAGTTAGAGATCAACCATCTCGGCTGGGCGGACACGACTGGCGATCTGCCGCGGTGCGGCGTCCCATCCCGGGGTCGCCGAGCCTGCATGATGGACCGCGGACCGGATCGCGACGAGTGCCAGGCGCAACGCTGCCGGCTCGTCCTCGGCTTCAATGACGGCGCACACGTCCATCGCGCCAGTCCCGAAGTTCACGCCGACGTCGGGGTCGATGAGGTTCGGTTCGACAAGCAGGGCTTCCATGACGGCGTCGCTGTGCCGGTCAAGACCGTCCCGCTCCGTGCCCGGTACGAAGTAGCGCAGTTCCACGTAGTAGCTATTCATGATTGACCCTCCTCCTCCCAGCACGTCTCTCGTCGCAACCATCCCACCAGGTTGCGCAGGTAGCCAGCGGTGGACGGGGTGAGATGCACGGTCTTCTTGTGCAGCCCACACGGGCAGTACGTCTTGAAGTACTTCCGGCCCTTCTCCACCTGCCAGTCATGGGCCTCCAACGATCGGAGCAGCGCCTCAAGCTCCTTGGTCTGGTGCCTTGGTCGGGGGCTCACGGTGGTCAGTCTCCTCGACCGCGCAGGGCTTCCCATACCTGGCGACCGGTCCGCACATGTCGGCCGGTGCCGGCGCAACGGCGGTCTGGGGGCGGGTGCGGGAGGCCATCATCCACCATCCCGTCGACCTGTACTCGCTGCAACCCCTCGGCGAGCTGCTGGTGGGTGCGGCCCGGTTGCGGGTGTCAACGGTGGGTTGCGCCGCATCTGGATGAGGCTTGGGTGATTCTCGATTGCGATGGCAACAGCGGGTGGCGTGTGATTGCGTGTTCTCGGTGGTGGGGTGGATGCGGTCGCCGTCGACGCCGCTGCGTGCGGACTCCATTCGGTGGGGCTCACCTGGGAAGGGGGTCGGCTGGCCGGGCAGGCGGCGATCCGGACTCACGATCGCCAGGACATGAGTGCGTTGCTCAGTTGTGCCCGGGCGCTTCAGGTGGGTACTGGCGCGGTGGCGGCGCCGTCGGCCCCGTCCGACGGATCGGGTACGGCGGCTGCTGGCCGGGCGTGACCTCGACAGGGGACCGAGTCGGTCGCCGTTGGTGAACGACCGAAGGAATGCCGCCTCGGCCGCCGCGCCGAAGCGGTACCGAGTGATCATATAGCAGACCTCGGCGACGATGGTCGCCGGCACGATCAGCGGACCGGGCAGGGTTTCCAGTAGCCGCGAGCATTCGTCGTGCCATATGTCGGTGTCGTCGAAGCCGGCGATCAGCGGGCCGGCGTCGACGAGAATCTCACTCAGCTCGTCGTCCCATCCCGGCGCGGATGTCGCCCTTGGCTCGCTCGCTCAGGTTGCGTTCGCCGGTGCTGACGCTACCCAGCCAGCTCAGCCGCCGACGCCGGTGCGGATCGACCCGTCCTCCATCGATCACCTCGAACCGCACCCGGTCACCGGTGTGCAGTGGCACGCCGAGCCGCTCGACGACCTCGGCCAGCTCGGGCGCGACGACGAACTCGTGGGCGCCGTCCGCAGCGGATATGCTCATCGTCGGTCTACCTCCGCAGCCTCTCATCGCACCATCACCGTCGCTCCAGTAGTCGAGGGCAGCATCGGCAGCCGCGAGGAGCGGATCGGTCGGGAGTGGGGTACCCCGAAGCGCTGGGCTGCGGGTGCTCTCGGCATGCCCGTCGAGATCGGGCTGTCCCCCGCTCCTGCCCGTGACACGCAGAATGGTGCGTGATCGGTTAACGGAGTTGATCCCGGACGTTGAGTTCGCCGCCGGGCTCGAGGTGCGGGACCGGCCGGAGCGGTCCGGGACAAGATCTCGTGTGAAGTACGCGCTGGGTCGGGGGCTGGGCGATGAGCGGTTCGACGCCTCGGTGCTTTCGAAGTTCAGGACTCGGGGCGTGGAGCACAGCCTGGAGGAGCGGTGCTGGAGCTGCATCAGGCGGTGACCAGCACCAGGTCGGCACCCCTGTGCGGGGCCCAGAAGCGCACGACTCGGTCCAGGCTGGTGTGGACTTCCACGCTGGAGCCCTCCTCCTCGTTGTCGCTCGACACGATGTAGGCCTGTCCGCCGGGTAGCGCGAACACCCAGGCCGTCACGCCGTCCTCGGGCTCCTCGAGGCCGTAGACAGTTGGGATCGCGGGCAGGGTGACGCAGCGCAGGGCCTCGACCTGATCAGGCAGCTGCTGTGCGGACTCCGGACGGTGCTCCATCGTCGGTGCCTCTCTCGTCGTTGCATGATGGTTTGGTGACACGGTGCAACATTCCGCATACAGCTCTATTTCTCAAGTTTGAGATCACACGGCTTCGGTGACGGCCGGGTTTGGTCGACTGCTCACGCGCTGAGAGGATGGCCGCCGTGCCGAAGAGGAAGCCGGGGCCGACGCTGCGGGCGCAGTGGTTGGGCCAGCAGCTGCGCGCGCTGCGTGAGTCCGCTGGGATGACGCTGCGCCAGGCGGGTGAGTACCTGCAGCGCGACCCGTCGATGGTGAGCCGGTTCGAGACCGCCGAGTACCCGATCCGCCGCGGTGACGTGCTGGCGCTGCTCGACCTCTACGGCGTCTCCGAGGAGCGCACCCGCGACGGGCTGCTGCGGCTGTCCGACGACGTGTGGCGCAAGGGCTGGTGGGATGACTACGCCAGTACTGTCGGCCGCCGGTACGTCGACCTTGTGTGGCTGGAATCCCGCACCGAGCGGCTCCGCACTTACGAGGCAATGCTGGTGCCCGGGCTGCTGCAGACCAGGAAGTACGCCGAGACCTTGATCCGCAATGCGGCCACCGCCGACACTCCGGAGGAGCAGATCGAGCGGATGATCGAGCTGCGGATAACCCGCCAGCAGATACTCCGCGGCGACGAGCCTGTCGACTTCGCCGCCGTGGTGGACGAATCGGTGTTGCGCCGGGTCATCGGCGGCCCGGAGGTGATGCGCGGCCAGCTCACCCAGCTGCTCGAGGTCGCCGAGCGGCCCAACGTCGAGGTCCGGGTGCTCCCGCTGCGCCGCGGCGCACATGCTGGCCTGGAGGGTGCGTTCTGGCTCTACGAGATGCCCGACCCCTACCCCGACCTGGCCTGTGTGGACAACCTCGCCGGTGCGTTGTATGTCGAGGAGGACGCGGCCGTAGACCGGTTTCGGCAGGCGTACCATCAGCTCAGCGCAGCAGCGCTCGACGGTAAGGAGTCGGCCGCGCTGATCGTGGCCGCGGCGAAGGAGCTGTAGTAATGAGCACGACCAGCGGACCCGGAGCGGTGGGCCGCGAGGAGCTGGTGAGCGTTGGCTGGCACATCAGCACCTGGAGTAACAGCAACGGCGGTAGTTGCGTAGAGGCTGGCCCACTGCGCGACGGCTCGGGCCGGGTCGCGGTGCGCCACAGTCACCACCCGCACGACGCGGTGATCGTCTACACCCGCGCCGAATGGGAGGCGTTCACCGCCGGTGTCCGGCTCGGCGAGTTCGACTTCTCCACCGATTGACCGGCGGCCCGGTCAGATCCGCCACACGGCAACCACGAGCGCCGCAACCACGAAGTCCTGGTCGGTCCTGCCTGCGGCCACGTCGATCCAGCATCGTCCAGCACCAGAACCATGCGCGAGCTGCGGAACCTGAGCAACAAGCCGGCGGCTGGTTTCTACTGTGCCGCGCAGGCGCCATCGGGATCTCGGTGGCCTGCCAAGATCAGTGTCTGGGTGCGGGGAGCCGCACGGGATGCGGCTCCGTGTTCCCGTTCAATGATCATGAAGCTGGCGGTGTGCTCCAGACCCCCGATGATCTGATGCGGCGCTGCACCAGCGTCAACGGGGCAGCGCGGCGAGGATGCCCTCGCAGCTGCGGACGACCACCCGCGCCGCGTCCGCGATCGCCCGGGTGGACAGCGGGCTCTCGGCCCGGCGGCGCCACCGGCCCAGGGCGTCCAGGGCGGCAGCGCGCATTGCCTCCGGGTCGGCTCCGGGTTCCAGTCCGAGACGCCGGTAGGGTGAGCCGCCGTCGCCGCCGAGCAGCCGTTCTGCCTCGTCGACCTGCTCACGGGGCGGCTTCAGCACGCGCCCGCGCAGGTCGGAGAGCAGTTGCAGCTCGGCGAACTCGTGGGCCCCGGCCAGGATCCGCTCGACGTCGGCCGCGATCGGTGCTGCTGAGGGGCGTGGCTCGCGGCGGAGCACCAGGTCGATGGCGATGAGCGCGGAGCGGGCCTTGAGCAGGTCGCGCCGTTCGGTGAACTGGGCGGCCAGCACCTGGCGCAGCTCGTCGAGGCCGCTGCGCCGCACGAGCTCGGTGGCCAGCTGGCCCGGGTCGGCGACGCCCTGATGGATCAGCATGGTGGACAGTCGCAGCCCGAACATGCCGAACCTGTCGAGCAGGTGGGCCCGCATCTCAGGCGTCGGGCTGCTGGGTCTGTCCGGCCGGACGAACCGGTCGGTGGACAGGAGCAGCGGCTCGAGTTCCGCGGCCGGCATCGCGGCCAGCGCGGCCAGCGCAAGGTACTCGTTCTGCCGCATCGTGCGTCCGGTGTGGGCGAGCAGCCCGGCGACGGCGACGACGGTCTGGCAGAGCCCGCGCAGCTTGTCGTCGCTGCGGTACCGGGCGGCGATCCGGCGGGCCGAGAGGAGCGCGTCGATGCGTCCGACGCCGATCTCGTCGGCCCGCGACAGCACCGCGATGGTGTTCACCGGTGCTGCGCGGGCCACTCCCTGGTCGTGGAAGGACTCGAGGAAGCCCACATCGGTGGCGTGCAGGTGGCGCATCAGATAGAGAACGGCGTCCGCGGCGGTGGGTGAGTCCTCCGGGGTGAGGAACTGGGTGGTGCGGGCCGAGGTGTCCACTGACAGCGAGCCGATGCCCGGGGTGTCGATCAGAGTTGTGGCCCGCAGGCTGGTGGAGGGCCACGTGACCACCAGGCGTTCCACCGCATCGGTCGGTGTGCCGTTCAGGTCGATCCTCAGCCCGTGGGCACCACGATGGATCCGCAGGGGGCGCGGCGTGCCACCGTGGAGTGGGAACATCGTGACGCTGGGCGCGTGGCCGTCCTGATACCACGTGACCAGACGGGTGCACTCGCCCGCGTCGGTCGGTGCGAGGTCCTCACCGACCAGCGCGTTGAGCAGAGTGGACTTCCCGGCTTTGACCTTCCCCGCGATGGCCAGCCGCAACGGCTCGTCGAAGCGGGTGAGGTGATGTTGCAGCCATTCCGCGGCCTGGGCGTCGTCGCGGTAGGTATCGATCGCGCGGCGCAGGAGGGCGCGGACCGCCATGCCCAGACTGAGCCCGGCCCCGGTGTTGACCGGTGACCTCACGAACTGGGTCACGACGTCGAGACCAGCTTGCGGGCGCGGGCGGCCAACATCTCCACGCGGGCGAGCTCGGCCTTGAGGTCGGTGATCCGTGTGGTTCGCTCGGCCTCGGTGCTGCGCAACGCGCCCTGGGCAGCGACGACCGACCCGGTCAGCGAGGTGTGCAATTCTTCGGCGACTCTGGTGAAGTGGTCGCGCAGGGCGCGTTGGGTGCGGCGCAGCATGTCCCGGGAGTCCTTGCCGACCTGGAAGCTCACCTCGTCGATGTGCTTGCGAGCGGCGATCTTGGCATCGGACTGCCGGCGTTGCAGCGCGCGCTTCTTGTCGTCCTTCACAGCCTTTCGCCCCAACATCACCGCGGCTCCGGCCGCAGCGAACGGGGCGACGACGCCCAGGCCAGGGATCAGCGTGAGCGGCATGAAGAACATCAACCCGCCCATGTAGCCCCCGCGCATCGCACCGAGAGCTCGCTCACCGATGCTGGGCATCTCGGTCTGGGGGCGTTCCAGTGCAGCGACTCGCCGGACCATCCCATCCGGATCAGGGACCACCTTGAGGTCGGGTAGCACGGCAGCGCCGTCCGCGGCGAAGTGCTCGGCCACCTGACCGGCGAGCCACTCGGCTCGCTCGCTGGCCCAGATGAAGTTCGCCGAGGCCGCCGCGGAGACCTCCCGGTGGATCCAGCCGGCGAACTGGTCCCAGACCTCCGCCGGGTCGGCGTCGTCGGCCAGCGTCTCGGCCTCCCGGGTGATCTGGCGCATCCGGTCACGGAGGTCGTAGTCGATGTCGGCGGTGAGGTCGGCCACGCCGTCATTGAGCGTGATCTGCCAGCGAGCTGATCGATCCTTCAGCGCCGCCGCGCTGGACTTGGCACGCTCGAGCTCAGCGACGAGCGCCTGGACCTGTTCCGGGTTCTGCTGTGCGGTCAGCTCCGCGTTCATCGTGGTGCTGAGCTGTTCGCACACCCCGAGGACGTCCTGGCTGGTGGAGCGCCGGTCGAGCAGGTCGGCCCGACCGACCACCTTCTCGCGCAGGTAGGTGACCAGCGGCGGGTATCCGGACTCCTCGTTGAGCGAGGTGTCCTTGGCCCGCACCGCCTGCAAGCGCAGGGTGGAGGAGACCTCGAACAGCTCGGCGCGGACCCCGGCTGCCCGCAGGTGCGCCCGGTCGATCTCCGCGATCCGCCGCCAGTGCGGATACAGGTCGGTCTTCGTCAGCACACCCGCGACGTTGGGGCACAACCGCATCGCGGCGGCGAGGAAGTCCAGCTCCGCCTTGGTGTACTCCTGGGAGGCGTCGGAGACGAGCAGCACGGCGTCCGCGCCGGTCAGCGACGCCATCGTGGCCGCGCCGTGCGCCGAGCCGAGCCCACCGACGCCGGGGGTGTCGATCAGCACCAGTCCCTCGGCGAGTACCTTGCGGGGAAGACCCACTTCGACGTACGTCAGGCGTTGCCGGTTGCCGGGATTGCCCGCTTCGGAGACGTACTCGGCAAGTTCGGTGATCGGAATCTCGTCGCGCTGCGCCGGCCGCGGCTCGTTACCGTTGACTCCATCGTCGCTCGCCTCGCGCACCATCGTGGCCGAGGCCTTCTCCGCGTAGCGGACCACCGTGGGCACCGCCGTGGCGATGTCGTCGTCGACCGGACAGACCTCGGCCGACACCAGCGCGTTGACCAGCTGGCTCTTGCCCTGCTTGAACTCGCCGACCGCGAGGACCCGAACACTCGGGTCGGCCAGGCGCCGCTGGGTCTGGCGGAGCCGGGCGCCCAGGTCGGGCCGCTGGTAGGCGGTAGTTGCCTTGCACGCCAGCTCGACGAGCTGGATCGCCTCGGGCACTGACACGCTGTTCCTTTCCGCCGTGACGTGTCGACGCGAAGCCGACTCGAAGCACTGTCATGCGCGCGCATGGACGAGACCGGCTCCGCGATCCGGGGATGTCCTCCCGGATTGCGGAGCCGGTCTCGTCAGGTGGAGCATAGGGCCGGTCCGGCTACCCCGTTCGATGCGGTCCTCAGAAGGTCGAGCCGGTCTGGTTCAAGTCGACGTCGACGTCGTCGCCGGCGTCGCCGCGGCCGGCGGTCCCGCCGGTGCCTGAGCCGCCGACACCGACACCCGGGCCGCCGGCGCCACCGTCTGCGTCGGCGTCCGCGTCGCCGCTACCGCCACCGAGGATGCCGCCGGCGCCGGTCGCGTCGGCGTCTGCGTCGGCGTCGCCGCCCGTCCCGCCACCGCCGGTGCCCGCTCCGCCGGTGCCGTCGGCGCTGCCCCCGCTCGCGGTGTTGTCGCCGACCTTGTTGATCTCAACGTCCTGATCCTGCTGGTTCTGCTGCAGGTCGCCCGCGCCGAAGTTGATCCCGGTCTGGGCCTGGGCGCCGTCGTCCACCTGGGTGGTGACGTTGCCGGTGAGCACGTCCTCGCTGTCCTGCACGGCGCGATCGCCAGTGTTGATGTTGGTGTCGTCGATGTTGCTGTCGCGGATCAGGACTCCGTCCTCGCCGACGATGTTGTCGCTGTTGTCGAGGTCGATGTCCTGGTTGACGTTGCTGCCGATGATCTGCTGGTTGAAGGAGTTGTCCTCGATGTTGTTGATCGTGGTGAACTGCTGGTAGTTGTTGATCTCCTCGGTGAGGTACTGCTTGTACTCCGCGGGGCTGGCATTGTGCGGCGGCGGGGCCGGCGAGTAGTGCACGGCGCCCTGGGTGGTGTTGAGGTCGTAGTCGCGGCTGAAGTCGGCGGTGAAGTAGGTGTTCCACGCATCCGAGACGTCCTCGACCGTGCAGTGGTGCGCGGCGGCGAAATCTTCGAGGTCCGCGTCCGGGTTGGCCTGCAGCCACGCCCTGAGCGCGTCGAGCAGTGAGGCGAGGCTGGTGGTGTCGACTGCCATGATGATCATCTCCGTTGAATGGTGTCCGGTGGCCCCGGGCTGCGATCCGTACCGCAGCTCCGTGATGAGAGAAAACTAGAGGCTTGCGCGTGCTGGGCCATCGGGGATGGCTCAGAGTTCCCCTTTTCGCTGCCCCGGGCTGGGGGGAACCTATCGGTTGGGGGGTACGGGGATCGACGGTCGTCCGTCGGTCGCCTCGGAACGCCCGGTGGGCGACCGGTCAATCCAGCTGAAATGCGCCGTCGGGCAGGTCGTCCGGCTCCGGATCGCCCTCGACGTCCGGCTGGCCGTCCTCGTTGAGGATCGACTGCTCGTGACGTTCGTCAGGGCTCTGCTCGACGTCGAACTGCGGGCCCACCTCCGATTCGGACCGGTCGGACTCGGTTGACGGCGCCACAGCGGCCGGGCCGCCCGATTCGCCGCTGCCGAAGGAGTCCCAGGAATTATCCGCTCCGGCCGCGCCGCCGGTCTCGTCCGTGACGGGTCGCCCCGGGCCGAACGCCCCGGGCAGGTCGTCGAATCCGGGATCGGACCCCACGGGGTCGAGGAGCGCGCGGAACGACTTGTAGGAGACGACGTCGACGTGGCCGCCGATACTCTCGCTGAGTTCGCCGAGGTAGCGGGCGGCGTGGTCTTCCCTGCTCTCGTCCGGACGAGGCTCGGGTGGTCCGGCCGGAGCCCTGCCCGCGGCCTGGGAGTAGTCCACCCGCAGGTTCTCGAGGAAGATCGGGAGCAGCTCGGCGATCTCGGTGGAGCTGAAGCCGTGCGCGTCCGCGATCTCCGTGGGACTGGACCCGGGCGCGGCCAGGATCAGCCTCGTGACCTCCCAGATCGATGCGGTCGGATCGGCCATCATGGGTCACTCCTGCGCTCCGGTGCCGGACCGTTCCCGAGTACACCCGCCACGATAGGAAAATCCGGGTGCCGGGCACACGGGGACCCACGGCCCGCTCGGCACCGGTGGTATGGGGTGACCGGGCCGGTGCTCATTGGGGGACTGGGGGATCGAGGGGAAATCTCGCGACTGGGGTCACTCCGAACTAACGCCAGCATGGGATGCTCCGATCAGACTTGGGGGAGCACGGTCGGCTGTGTGACGCCGCGACGGCACCCGGGTCGGGAAGGATCAGTCATGGGTTACCAGCTCGGGATCGATCTGGGGACGACGTATACCGCGGCGGCGGTGTGTCGCTCCGTGGACCAGCGCTGGGTCGAGCCCGAAGTAGTCACTCTCGGCGCCCGTGGCGCAACCGTTCCCTCGGTGTTGTTCCTGGGTGTGGATGGTTCGGTGTTGGTGGGTGAGGTTGCGGAGCGTCGGGCGGTGACGGATCCGGATCGGGTGGTGCGGGAGTTCAAGCGGCGGGTGGGGGATCCGACGCCGGTGGTGGTGGCGGGG
>Ga0136617_10003629_pt1 | contig 13771 bp, 12 predicted proteins | sample AntDrymUQ3222106_2_FD_129672 | JGI IMG/M metagenome (GOLD analysis project Ga0136617, IMG submission 129672) | Polar desert sand microbial communities from Dry Valleys, Antarctica - metaG UQ322 (21.06) | ecosystem: Environmental > Terrestrial > Soil > Desert | place: Antarctica: Dry Valley... | reverse complement strand
CTGATCGCCGTCATTCCCGACGCCGACTCGTTTCCATACACCATGCGTCTCGTTTCGGAAGTCGTGAGCTCCAACGGGTCGACCTCTATGGCAAGCGTCTGTGGCAGCACGCTCGCCTTGATGGACGCGGGCGTGCCCATAACCGCGCCGGTGGCAGGGATCGCAATGGGGCTGGTAACAGAGAAAGAAACCGGGCGCTATGCCATTCTCAGCGATATTCAAGGGATGGAAGACGCACTTGGCGACATGGACTTCAAGGTCGCCGGCACCGAAAAAGGCGTGACTGCTGTCCAGATGGATATCAAAGTCAAGGGAATTACCCCGCGGGTCATGCGCGAGGCACTCGCTCAAGCCAGAGAGGGTCGCCTGCACATCCTCGCCGAAATGAACAAATCGATTGAGCAGCCGCGCTCAGAATTGTCTCAGTTTGCCCCGCGCGTGATCCGTCTGAAAGTCAACCCGGAGAAGATCGGTGCCATCATCGGACCAGGCGGGAAAATGATCCGGTCTATTCAGGAAGACACCGGCACCCGGATCGACATCAACGACGACGGAACGGTGTCGGTAGCTTCAACTGACGTGAAAGGTGCCGAGGCAGCAATTCAGAGGATTCTCGGACTGACCCAGGAACTTCGCATTGACCGCGGCGAGATTTATAACGGTAAAGTAGTCAGCATCATGCCGTATGGTGCGTTCGTAGAAATTTTGCCCGGCAAGGATGGATTGGTGCACATTTCGGAGCTATCCGAAGATCCATCGATCCGCGTTGCCCGCGTCGAGGATGTGCTGACCGTCGGCGACGAAATCACGGTAATGGTGACGGAGGTCGCCCCTAACGGAAAAGTGAGCTTGTCGCGGCGGGCCGCGCTTACCGGAACACTCCCTGAACCGAAGCCGGACCGCCCGTCGCGTCGCGGCGACGACCGCGGAGATCGCGGCCCTCGCCGCGACGATCGAGGATTTCGCGGCGGACCTGGAGCTCACCCTGACGCGATGCCACGTCAGCAACAGTCAGGCAGCAATGGGGAATTCGCCAGCCGTCCCGGAGACAGCCGCCGGCCGGCCGGACCCGGAGGTCAGGAGTTCTGATCGAGGCAGCCGCGGCCTGCGCGGAAGGCTTCTGGAGAACACAACATCTGATGGTCGTGGCGGGCAGTATCGAGGAAAAAGAGTCTCAACTCTCGGCACTCCTGGTCGGGTTTCAATCCGTCCTCGTCTCGTTTTCCGGCGGTGTCGACAGCAGCTATCTGCTCAAGATCGCGGTCGATGCCCTCGGCCAAAATGCGGTCGCGGCAACGGGACTTTCTCAGACCTATGCCGCGGAGGAAATGGATGAAGCGCGTGTCATAGCAACCGAAATTGGCGCGGAGCATCTTCTCGTTGATACCGCCGAGCTGACTGATCCAAGATACGCGGATAATACGCATCAGCGGTGTTTTTTTTGCAAGACCGAGCTGTACACGCAGCTCAGCAATGTCGCTGTCACACGTGGACTGAAGGTGGTCGTTGACGGCGCAAATGCCGATGATCTCGACGATTATCGACCCGGAATGCGCGCCGCTCGGGACCTTGGCGTCCGAAGCCCGTTGCAGGAGGTTGGCCTTTTCAAGGCGGAGATCCGTCAGCTATCGGAACGGCATGGGTTGCGGACCTGGGATAAACCCGCGGTTGCATGCCTATCATCGAGATTCGCCTACGGGGACCCAATCACCGTCGAGAAACTCCGTAAAGTCGCAACCGCCGAGAGCGCTGTGCAGCGCCTGGGGTTTCTTGGGTTTCGAGTCCGCCATCACGATGAAATAGCTCGCTTGGAAGTTCCGCACGAACAGTTTGGAATGGCAATTGAACGCGCTGGCGAACTCGTCGCTGCGGTCACAGCCGCCGGTTATCGCCACGTCGTCCTCGACCTCGCGGGCTATCGAAGCGGAAATATGAACGAGGTGCTGAATGCGCGTCTCAAGTCGCGCGGACTACGGCGTCCGAGCACTATTTGACCTTGCGACCCGGGCGGGCCGGGGCCCAGTGCACAGTAAAGAAATAGCGGCGCGTCAAGACATTCCGGAGGCGTATCTCCATCAAGTACTCGGTGCGCTTGGCCGCGCGGGGCTGATCAAAAGCACGCGCGGCCCTTTAGGCGGCCATGAGCTCGCGCTGCAACCCGCGGAGATTTCCGTTTACGATATTCTCGCGGCCTTAGATGGCGTCGATCGCCAACCGCATCCCCATCCGGACGGCATCGGCGCCACCGACATCGTGCATGAGATTTGGCACGAGCTGCAGGAGCGAATAGAGAGTCAACTGCGTTCCATCACGCTCGAGACGCTCGTGGAGCGACAAACTGGTCGACAGCCAAATGCGAACTATTCAATTTAGCCTGTGGCATCCGCCCGTGGTCCGAACATCGCGCCGCCTGGTCCGCAGCTGGCTCCCCGACTAGGACTCGAACCTAGAACCTACCGGTTAACAGCCGGTCGCTCTACCATTGAGCTATCGGGGATCAAGAAATCGGGCGCAGTTTACCACAGCGTCCGGGCATCATTGGGGAGCGATATGGCAGCGCGAATCACCGGCGTCGCTCGGACCCCGGCAGCGGGTCGGCCCAGAAGCCGTCCCCGATTTGAGTAGTGATCGTCGAGTTTTCATCGAGCGGGCTCATTGTGCCGCCAGCTTCGGCGGCATGAACGGACTCATCCCCGGCGGTTCCTGGCAGCGTGCGCTCTCCCCCTCTCGCTCGCGCGGCCTCTCCAATAGTCGCCAGCCGCCGCGACAAACCAAACCGCGTTGGGCCAGCGCCAACGGCCACATGTCCGGTGGATCCAGCCAACGCATCGGAAAGCGCATCCAGTTCCACCGGATCGATACCGACTCGCTGCGCGGCGGCAGCCATTGCGCGTCTTCGGCGATCGGATCGTACGTCGTCGAGAACGCGAACCGAGTCCGCCCCCTTGCCAGGAGAGTCCAGGGCCGCTCGCTCAACCGGAACTGCGCAATAAGGACACACCGTCCATCGGAGATCGATGAGTTTGGCGCAGGCGGAACACGGACCACGCAGTCGTGTCTGGCAATGCGGGCAGAGCACGAACTCCGGATCTACTGAGCGTTGACACCCCTGACAAAGGGGCAAGTCATCGAGATCTTGAAGAAGATACTCCTCTTCTAGCGCACGCTGAAAAGTCTGATCAAGTGTCTCTTTAGGACGAAGGATTAAATAGAGAACGAGACCCGGAGCAAAAAAGAGGACGACGAGGAGTGTCGAGAAAACCTGCGTGAATACGCTCCGGCTACGCGCTTCGATATCACGAAATGTCCAGGCCACGAGTGCAAACCAGATCGCGAACACATAGGCAATTCCTATCGCAAGCAAAAATTGTGCGCCTCGCGCGGCAGTTTCAATCACAGAACAACGTCCCTACGGTTGCGACGATCCAGGTTGCCTCACGATCAAGCGTACCCCATGCGTTCGAACCTCTCGACCGGAAGAACAAATACGCTTGCGCCTCCGGTCCCTCGTTCCGTGGGGCCGGGAATCCAGAACTCTACCCTTTCGGCAAATGGACGCAGTGGTTCGACTTGGAGCGCCCGCCCCCGCGCGCGCGCGTGGATGAGCGTCAAGATGTCTGGCACTTGATCGTCGCGTACTCCGATGATGACGGCGGCGAGCCCTCCTTGTCCGACCGCGAGATCACCCTCGATCTGCGTCGCCGAAACGCCAAACTCGGTGAAATCGCGCAGCAGGGTTTCGACGTCTGCCGCCTGAATCACCGCCAGCACAAGTCTCACGACAGCCGCCGGTGATCGTCCTGACAAACGGAAAACTCATCCGGGCGCTTCACTCGGATGGCTACCGTTACGGATTCCTGGACGTCTTTCCACACCTCAGCTTCGGTGCCCGACGCATCGATAATGCGCCAACGCTGCGGCTCCGCGACTGCAAGGGATAAGTAAGCATCGCGAACTCGTGTATGAAACCGCAAGGCCTCCGTATCTATACGATTTGACTCATTTCCGAACGCGAGCCGCCGCTGCAGGCCAACCGCAACGGGAAGGTCGAGGAGAAGCTTCAGATCCGGCTCAAGGCCATCGGTCGCAATCCTTTGCACCGCGGCGACAGACTCAATTGGAACGCCTCGGCCTGCCGCCTGATACGCGATCGATGAATCACTAAATCGGTCCGCTATGACGAATGATCCCCGGTCGAGGGCCGGGCGAATCAGTTCGCCCACGTGCTGTGCGCGGGCGGCAGCAAAGAGCAGCAACTCGGTTTCGGCAAGCATCCCGCTGGACCCCGCGCCGAGCAGCACGCGTCGAATGCGTTCTCCAATCTCGGTGCCACCAGGCTCACGAGTGACGATGACGTCGCGCCCTTGCCCGCGAAACGATTCCGCGAGTCGCTTCGCGATCGTCGACTTGCCTGATCCTTCAGTTCCTTCGAGCGCAATGAAGATACCTCGCACCGCACTATCTCAGCGAGCTTCGAGAGATTTCCACGCGGCGGTTGGGTTCGCGGCCGCGGCTGCGTGACGCGAGCGCATATCGCTCTGCCAATTGATGCTGAATTTGCCGGATCCTTGACACTTGGGGGGCCAGTTGGACAGGAGACCCTCCGTCGATGACGGTGGCTATTGCGTCCTCAGCCTCGGCGATCGCCGAAAGCAGAGGATCGTCATTACTGGAAGGCACCCCGGGAGGGTCGTCCGAATGACTTTTCGCTTCCCGGCTGGAGATGCGGTCATCGTCGCCTCGCGGTGGGAAAAGTCCGGTAAGGAGCTGCTCCATCTGAACGCCAGTGTTCGACCGCAGCACATAAACTGGAGTACCCCTCGATTCGGCATCGCGAACTGGCTGCGCTTTCTGCCGAAAGTAGTTTTTCAGCGTGAGAACGATATCGGCATCCCTCGCTTCGCGCACAACGATAGCGGGGGCGCGCGATGTCTGAATTGCATGTTCGAGGCGATTCCGGCTCACACCAAACGGATATATGCGCAACGGTCGGCGATCCGTACCTTTCCCCCGCAGATTCGTGGGAAGGGCATTCTCGGTCGCTGCTCCTCCACTCAGCGCCTCACTTCCGAGCACGCTGAAACCAGGTTCGGCGTCATCGAAAGCATCCGCACGGGTTCCCGTTCGCCCGATCACACGAACGTTCTCTCGCTCCTGGACCCCAACCACACGAGGCGCGACCGTGATTGCCACCTCACCATCGTTACCTCGTTGCCGCAACTCCGGCCGCGGCACCCCACCGCGCAAGATGATATCCACCGTCGTTGCCACATTGTTATGGACCGCAACCTGATCGCGATCGATGATCTCGATGATCGTGTCGAAGGTTGGTGGCGCCTTCCGCTCGAGAATCGACTTTTGCGTCCCGCGCCGGCGTGCTTCTTCGTCGGACAATGTGACCGATTGAATCCCCCCGATTAAATCGGCAAGGGTGGGGTTCATCATCAGATTCTCGAGCGTATTGCCATGCGCGGTTCCAATGAGCTGGACCCCTCGCTCGGCAATCGTGCGCGCCGCCATCGCCTCCAACTCGGTTCCGATCTCGTCGATCACAACCACCTGCGGCATGTGATTCTCGACCGCCTCAATCATCACGCCATGTTGATCGGTTGGCGTCGGAACCTGCATCCGCCGCGCGCGGCCGATCGCCGGATGCGGAATATCGCCGTCTCCGGCAATCTCGTTTGACGTGTCGACAACTACCACGCGTTTGTGCAGCTCATCGGCCAGCACGCGAGCCGTTTCTCGCAGTAGTGTCGTTTTGCCAACGCCGGGCCGGCCCAGCAAGAGGATGCTCTGTCCCGTTTCGACGAGATCACGCATGATCGCGATGGTTCCATAAACGGCACGGCCGACCCGGCACGTCAAACCGACGATTTCGCCGGTGCGATTGCGAATTGCGGAGATGCGATGGAGGGTGCGCTCGATGCCCGCCCGGTTGTCGCCGCCAAACTCGCCGATTCGCGCCTCTACAAACGCCAAATCGGAACGATCGACTTCGCGCGCGATCAACGGAAGCTCGCCTGATTGGAATCGCGCCTCCGGAACTCGCCCCAGATCCATCACTATCTCGACCAGATCGTCGTAACCCTCGCTTCGCCCTGCCTCCGCAACTGCCTGCGAGATATCGCTCGGCAGCACCGCCAGCAGCACGTCGAGATTATCGGTACTTGCGAGTTCATACATTGGCCGCATGGCATCGCGATGCCACTCCTGGGAACTATCCAGCCATTTGGCTGTCGCTTCCGCACTCATGACATCCCGTCCGTTGGCTGACCTTCAAGAAACGTCGGCACACGGCGAGGCATGGCCGGACGTAGCTCGACAGGAAAATGCACGGGGTCGAAGATCGGCGTTCGGGCGGTCGCTGTCGTGTATCGTATTAGCAGGTCTTGCTCTCCTATTTCACTGAACCCGCGATCGATCAACTCATTTCGCAAATCGGCGTGATACGTTCGCAGCGCGCAGTAGATTGGCTGAGATTGGCCCTGGCGATGCCGCGAAATAACCCCGTCGAGCAGTGCGCCGAGTTCGCGTCCGGCCCCCGCCGGCACCATGACATCAATCAACCCCCCCTTGGCGTCTCGCGTGTATCGCGCGTAGCCCTTGATTCCTTCCTCATCGTCCAGCAGCCACACTGTTGTGCGAACGCCACGTTTCATCCGGCGCGGTCGCTCCATGTACCAAACGTGGCTTGTCAACGCTTCGATTTCTTGAATCTGGCGCGGAACGGATGAAGCGTAAAGCTGGTGAACCGACCACATGTCTGCCGGTTCCTGAAGCCGCAGTTTGTGTGTCGGCCGCGTCAACGGTGTCATCCGCTCCGCGCGAAAGATGGTTTCGCTTGCGTACGGAACCCAGCTATTTAGTCGCATCGTCTCCGCCAGCGCATGCCCGGCAGGAACCCGTGCGAAGAGCCGCCGCACACCTCGCAGTCCGGCAGCCCGGACGCCGTAGCCAAGCATCAATTCCCAGACGGGCTCTGGCGAAAACACCCCGGTTGAAGACGCGATCTCGGTTACGACCCACCGTCCATCCGGGCGCCGTGGCGAAAATCGTACGTATCCCACCGGTTGCCCGTCCGCGGTTGCGATGAACGTCGGACGACCACGGCGCAGGAAGGGCATCGCGGCCAGGAGATCGATGAGTCGTGGACTTTCGTTCACGAGGGAGTCCGGAAGGTCTAATCGCAGGGAGCCGCGCAATCGAAAAATCCGCGGTGCATCTCGAAAAGTGTACTGTCGAACCCGGAGTTCTGGGGGATGATCTCCAGTCTGATCACTAGAGCTTGACACTGAATCGAAGGAGTCCGCCAGTACCGCTGGCTCACGAAAAAACACGACGTGAGGCCGGAGTAAGGCGAGTATTTTTTGCTGCATACTAATGTGGTAAGGCGTCACCATTCATCACAAAGTGTACCACTTGAGCAGCCATTGCGGTCTGTATCACCGTCATCCGCGTGAGCAACGATAGCTAATTCGCTAAAGAACTCTACGTCCCGTCAGCGCACGTCCCAGGGTCACTTCGTCCGCATACTCGAGGTCTCCGCCCGCCGGCAATCCGCTCGCCGGGCGTGAGACGGTTATCCCGAACGGCGCCAGCAACCGGTGGAGATACGTTGCCGTTGCCTCACCTGGGAGATCGAGGTTCGTCGCGATAATCACTTCATGTGGAGGATCTTTTTCAACCCGCTCGATCAACTCCCGGATCTTGAGTCGATCCGGTCCTATTCCTTCCACCGGTGAGACCGCTCCGTGGAGCACGTGATATCGGCCTCGGAACTGGCCGGTGCGCTCCAGTGCGATCACATCGAGCGGTTCTTCGACGACGCAAATCGCGCCGTCCCGTCCAGGATCGCTGCAAATCGCGCACGGATCAGCCTCGGTCGTGTTGAAACAGATCGAGCAAAGACGCACCCGCTCCTTGACGTCGAGGATCGCTTCGGCCAGGGAGACGGCCTCTTCACGTGAGGTGCGCAAGAGATGATAGGCCAAACGCGAAGCCGTCTTCGTTCCAATCCCGGGTAGCCGCGCGAGTTCGTTGATCAAGCGCGCGACAGGCTGCGCCGTCGCCTGCCCATGGCCGATGGACATCGATTGAGCACCCTTCGGAGTGATACGAGTGCGGGGACATCAGCGAAATCCTCGCGCAGTCTAGCATGAGCTTTATGGCGATTCGACCAACCGCTCACAATCCTAGTCCACCCCGACCAGCACAGGGCGTCCTCGTATGCCGTCCGCCGGGCCGATGATTCCGTCCTCTTCCATGCGTTCGATCAGGCGCGCGGCGCGGTTGTAGCCTACCCGCAGCCGGCGTTGCAGCATCGAGGCCGATGCCGTGCCGTGCAGCCGGACAATCGAAAGTGCCTGCTCGAACAATGGGTCTTCTTCGCCGTCTAACTCGTCGTCGCCACTCCCTCCCGCGGCGGGAAGATCGAGCCACTCCGGCGGGTAACGTGGCACCGGCGCAACGTGGTACCAATGTTGCACGATGTAGTGGACGTCCTTGTCTTCGATGAACGCTCCCTGGATGCGCTGCGGCTTTGCCGCGTCCGGGGGCAGAAACAGCATGTCGCCGCGGCCAAGAAGACGTTCCGCGCCAGGCATGTCGAGGATGACCCGGCTATCGGTGAGCGACGAAACCGCAAATGCGATCCGCGATGGTACATTCGCTTTGATCAAGCCGGTCAGAACATCCACGGACGGCCGCTGCGTTGCAATGATGAGATGGATGCCGGTGGCGCGTGCCATTTGGGCGAGCCGCACCAAAAGTGTCTCGACTTCATCCGGTGCCGTCATCATCAAGTCGGCCAGTTCGTCAATGATCACCACCAGATACGGCAGCGCTTCAGCGCCAGCTTCATCCGCCATTTTCATGCGGTAACCATCGAGATTCCGCACTCCTAGCTTCGAAAAAATAGTGTATCGGCGCTCCATCTCGCGGAGCGTGAGACGCAATGCACCGACGACCTTGTCCATGTCGGTGACGACCGGGGCCTGCAAATGGGGCACACCATTGTACCCGGTCAGCTCCACCATCTTCGGATCGATCATCAGCAGCTTGAGGTCGTCTGGAGACCGGGTTGAAAGAAATGTCGAAATAATCGCGTTCAGACACACGCTTTTCCCGGCGCCAGTCGCGCCGGCGATCAGCAAATGCGGCATGCGGGTGAGGTCGCCCACGACGTAGCGGCCATTGACATCGCGGCCGAGGGGAATTGGCAGTTTCTGCTTTCCCTTTGCAAACGAAGCCGATTCGAGTGTCTCCCGGAGACCGACGGTCGCAATCTGTGCGTTCGGAATCTCCAGACCAACGCGGGCGAATCCGGGTATCGGCGCCTCGAGGCGAATACTTGGCGCTGCCAACGCCAAAGCGAGATCGCTCTGCAGTTCGGTGATACGGCGGACTTTGACACCGTTGCCCGGTTCAAGGGCAAATTGAGTCACCGCCGGTCCCGGGTTGATCTCGCGCACCTTGGCTTCGACTTTGAAGCTCGCCAACGTCTCTTCGATAAGCCTGGCCTTGCCATGCAGATCCGCGGTGTCGGGCGCAACGTCATCGTAGTAGGCCATACGCGAGACATCAGGAAGTGGCAGGGGTGGGGAAGGCGCGACCGGGCGCGGAGGTGGAACGTCGCTGGCGTTTGGTTCAGAGGCTGCGTGCGCTGACTGGGGTTTGCGCGGCGGCACGTTGATTATAGGTGGCGCCACCGGTGGCGCCGCCACGATGCTCGTGGGCAAAGTCAGCGGTTTGATGGGCTTGCGGCGCGGTTCGCTGGCTGATGCTGCAACGGCAATGGCCGCCGTGCCGCTATGCCAGTGGCCCTCATCTCGGCGGTGCAACGATGCGCCGAATCGCCGAATACCGGTTTCCAGCGCGGCCGCGCTGGCGAGGAGCGTTCGCATCCCCCTCCAGATCACGCTGCACAGCGCGCGGATATCCTGGGTAAATGTTTGCAGGTCGCTCCCCGCCAGGAGAAATACCGCCAGCACACCGATGGCAAACAGCGCCAGACCAGCGCCAAAACTGCCCAGCCAGCGGAGAGTCAAATTGGCGACCGAGACTCCCAGCACGCCACCCGGCGGCGCCGCTGCTTGTCGCGCTCCAAGATGAAGGAGACCGACGACAGAAACGGTAAAAGCGAACCCGCCAAGATAGTGCCGCGCCTCGAGGACCCTGCCAGGTTGTCCCCCAAACGCTCTCAGTGCGGCGAGTGCAATCAAGACGGGAACGAGGAAGGCGGCGCCCCCCAGCGCACGTTCAAGATGGTGTCCCCACCAGGAAACGAGTCGTCCTTCGTCGCCACCCCGTCCAATGACGTAGGCGCTCAAAAGCGCCATCAGGACGAGAAGAATCCCGAGGAGCTCACGCCGAAAGCGGGGCGTGCCGGCGAGCTCGGGAAGAGCTGCCTGGAATGAAGATGTGAAATTGGCGACCCGCCGGGAGAATGGCATGCCGCGGGAGCGGTTCTCACTCCCGCGGGAAGCGGAGGTCGCAGAGGATCCACGCGTTCGCGTTGTCATCGCCATGATCTCGGCACGTCTCGTGGTGGCGTTCGCAGATCGCCCAGGCAGAACCCTGAACGATCAAGGTGTCCGTTCACTTTGTACGAGTATACACCGCGGCTTTGGCGATCCGCTCTTGCAAATATAGAACATATGTTCTATTATCTGCGGAGTGAGCAACCTCGCGCCCCTGGCGACGAGCCTACGAAGGAGGGACCGTGTCCATCGCCTGTATCGTGATTCCGCATTTCGCCCTGCGGGTGGCCCTGTTCAATCGCCCGGAGCTCGACGGAGCGCCACTGCTGTTGGGCCCAGCGCAAGGCGAGCGGCCAATCGTCTATGACGCCACCCCAGAAGCGGCGATGCAGGGTGTCCGGACCGGTCTGGGCTTACGTGAGGCTGTTGCTCTATGTCCAGAAGCGGTGATTCTCACCCCGCATCCGGTACGCGAAAGCGCGGCGATCGAACAGATTGTCACCGGGCTGGAAAGGCTCAGTCCCGCGGTCGAGAGCGATCCCGGACATCCAGGGTGTTATGCCATCGACCTGACTGGATTGGACCGCCTGCTTGGTCCTCCCTCTCTTGCTACCGAGCGCTTGCTCGCCACCGTTCCGGCGCTCCTCCGGCCGCGCGCCGGGGTGGCCCCGAACAAGTTCACGGCGCGCGTTGCCGCCTATGAGGCAGCGCCCGGCACGGTTCAGGTGGTCGATCCTACCCTAATCGAATCGTTTCTCGCCACGGCGCCGATTTCGCTGCTTCCTCTCTCCTCAGACAAGCAACGCCGCCTGGAACGATTGGGATTACGCACCCTTGGTGATCTCGCCGCCCTTCCCCCAGCGGCCGTACAGGCTCGCTTCGGAGCCGAAGGGCGAAGAGCCTGGGAGCTGGCGCGAGGCAACGACCGCGAGCCGGTGCATCCCCGGTTACAACCAGAAACCGTCAGCGAATCGCTCACCCTACCGGCGCCAGCCACCAGCCGGGAAACGCTCGTCATCGCCATCACCCGGCTCGTTCTTCGTGCATTCGATCGCGCCGCGCTACGCAACCGTCACGTGCGGCAGGCGCGCTTGCATGTCTCGCTGGAGGGTGGGCAGGCCTGGGAACAGATCACCACATTGCGCGAGCCCGGCGGTCACAAACACCTCATCGAAGCGCTGGGGTACCGATTGCAGGCACTTGCCCTGCCCGGACCGGTCGAAGCCCTGACCCTGGAGATCTCCGGTCTGATCGATGCCACCAGCCGCCAGGAGCTCCTGCCCGGCTTTCACTCCCGTCGTCCCTGGCAACTCGCCGAAGCGAGTCGCCACCTCAAACAGCGGTTTGGCACATCCGGTCTCTATCGTGTCGTGGAGGTCGAGCCATGGTCGCGTCTTCCAGAGCGCAGACAAACGCTGATCGCGTACGATCCCTGAATCTGCCTCGTCCTGTTCGGGTCACGATCGATGTGCGGACTGGTCTGCCCATCACCCTGTACGAGCCAGGACGATCCCGTGCCATTGAGTGCGTTCAGGACTCCTGGCAGGTCGACGACGAATGGTGGCGAGAGCCCATCAGCCGCCGCTACCTCCAGGTCATCCTGCGCAACGGCGTGCTGCGCACCCTCTTCCACGACCGCATCGCTGACCGCTGGTTCGAGCAAACATATTGAGACGGAATGCTCGGTGATAGGTCACAACGCTATCCTCCTATTTCTGACGTACGTACGTTCAATATCCGTCACGGATGTCACATTTTACCCCTCTCAAAGTGTCTTTATATATAGAGGATGCTCACCGGCGGTCGGCATTGTCGACCCCCACCGCCGCCCCATCCTCTCCCCGCCCCAACGCCCTGGGTCGGGTCCTCGCCGGAGACGTCACCCCAGCACTGCGGAACGATCGCCGCGGTCCCTGGTATCGCGCTCCTGCCATCTCGTATCCAGCGTCGATTGCGCCACCCTGGGTGTTTGGTCTGATGATCCACCCAGGAGGGACCCCCACCGGTCTGCGGCTGCCGGCTCGGGCAGCCCGATGAACTTCCGCGTGGTGACATTCGTCACCACCTCCCCGGTCTGCACACCAAGCAGATACCCGCTCAGGGCGTTGGGCGACGGGGGGAAGCGCGGAGGACGCGGGCACGTCCGGTGGTCGCCCCGGTGCCCCACCGCGCATGGGCAAGCTGTGCCCATTACCCGTCACCCATGGAGGAATCATGCATGCGTCACAAAAGAGAAAATCATCGCCAAACCGCACAGATACTACCCCGGAATCTGGCCCTGCCGGTGCCCCGCGTGATGGCCTGGCCATGTTCCGGGCCCGGCTGGCAGCCGGCAACTACGACGCCGTGCTCGGTCGCGGGCTGCGTAACTCGCTCCGCGACGCCGCTACTGATACCGGCCTCGAAACCGAGATCGGCGCCCTGCGCCTGACGCTGGCGCGGCTGCTCCAGGAGGAGACCAATCCCTCCCGGCTGGCCGCCGGTGTGGCGCGCGTGGCCGGCGTCGCGGTGCAGGCGGCACGGCTCCGTACCAATCCCGACGCGGACTTCGAGGAGCTCAGGTCGGTGCTGATGCGCGGCTTGGATACTATCGAATCTGAGCGCGTCCGCGATGCCGGTGGCGAGCAGATCCTCGACTCCCATCACCAATGACTGACTACGTCGAGCTCCATCTCCACACCGCTTTTTCGTTCCTCGATGGCGCTTCCCTGCCGGAGGAGATGGTCGGCCAGGCCGCAGATTTGGGATACCGGGCATTGGCCATCACCGATCACGATGGACTCCACGGCGCCATGGAGTTCGCGCGGGCGGCACGGGCAGCCGGCATCGCCCCCATTACCGGCGCCGAGCTGACGCTCACCGATGGCTCACACCTCACCCTTCTTGCCGAAACCGTCGAGGGGTATTCCAACCTGAGCCGGCTCATCACCGCCGCTTACGCCGGACCAAATGTCCCCGCGCAGGACGGCGTCATTGCCTTCTCTCCGCCGCGCGAGGTCTGGCAACGGGACGAAGAACGGAAACCCCGTCTCGATCCCGCGCTGCTCGCCGCACACGCTCAGGGACTGATCCTGCTCACCGGCTGCCGGCGCGGCGCGTTCTCACGCCTGGTCGACGCCGAACGCTGGAATGACGCCCGCGCTCTGCTCAATCGTTACGTCGAGTGGTTTGGCGCCGAGAACATCGCGATCGAGCTCCAACACAATCTCGTCTTCGGCGACTCCCGCCGCATCGCTGCCCTCTCCCTTCTCGCCCAGGACGCCGCTCTGCGCACGGTCGCTACCGGGAAT
>Ga0136617_10003627_pt1 | contig 13775 bp, 10 predicted proteins | sample AntDrymUQ3222106_2_FD_129672 | JGI IMG/M metagenome (GOLD analysis project Ga0136617, IMG submission 129672) | Polar desert sand microbial communities from Dry Valleys, Antarctica - metaG UQ322 (21.06) | ecosystem: Environmental > Terrestrial > Soil > Desert | place: Antarctica: Dry Valley... | reverse complement strand
GCGCCCCCTAAGCCTTCGACTGCAGCGACTTGGGCAGCGCATTGAGGATGTTGGCCGCCTTGTGGCCCCAACCGCGTTGGGTCCGGGTCGGGGGATAATTCATTTGACGCGCATTCCCGGCTTGGCCCCGGCGTCAGGGGAGAGAATGAAGATGCCTGCGTCTTCCCCCGACGCCGCGAGCACCATGCCCTCCGACAGGCCGAACTTCATTTTGCGCGGCGCAAGGTTCAAGACCATCGGCGTGAGACGGCCGATCAGTTGCGCCGGATCGTAAGCGGACTTGATCCCGGCGAAGACGGTGCGCTGACCGGCTTCGCCGACGTCGAGCGTAAGCTTCAAGAGCTTTGCCGCGCCGTCGACATGCTCCGCGTTGACGATTTTCGCGATGCGCAGGTCGATCTTGGCGAAGTCGTCGATCGTGATCGTGCCGTTGGAGGCGGGATCGACAGCCGCGCGTGCCGGCGTGCTGGCAACGTTCACCGCTACGTCCTGAGTCGCAGGAGCAGCTTGCGGAAGCGTTGCGACTGCGGGGCTGCGCCCTTCGAGCAGCGCATCCATCTGCTTCGGATCGATGCGCGACAGGAGGTGCCGATAGGGCTTGATTGCCGCCGGCTCGGTCCAGGCGTCCGTCCATGCAAGATCGCGGTCGCGGCCGAACATTTCCCGGGCGACTCGCGATGCCACCTGCGGCAGCACCGGCGCCAGCAGCACGGTGAGCAACTGAAAGCCTTGCAAAGTCTGCGAACAGACCGTTTGTAGCGCATCGCGCTTATCCGGATCCTTGGCCAGCATCCACGGTTGCGCAGCGTCGAACGCTTCGTTGATTCCGTCCGCGATCCGCATGACGTCCCGCAGCACCCGTCCGTATTCGCGCGCGTCGTAGAGCTTCGCGGCCTCGTCCGCGGTGCTACGCGCGAAACTTAAACGTTGTACGCGAGCCTGCTCGCTCTCGCTGGGTGTGCCGCATCGCCCGTCGAAATACTTGGTGATGAAACTGGCGGCCCGGCTCGCGATGTTGATGTACTTACCGATCAAGTCGCTGTTGACGCGCGCGACGAAGTCGTCAGGGTTGAAATCGAGGTCTTCAACGCGAGCGTTCAACTTGGCGGCAATGTAATAGCGCAGCCACTCCGGATTCAATCCGCGCTCGATGTAATCCTGCGGGCTGATGCCGGCGCCGCGCGACTTCGACATCTTCTCGCCGGTGAACGTGAGGAAACCATGCACGAACACGTTGGTGGGGGTCTTGCGTCCCGAGAACTCGAGCATCGCGGGCCAAAACAACGTGTGAAAATACACGATGTCCTTGCCGATGAAGTGGTACTGCTCGGTCGATGCGTCGCGCATGAACTCTTCGAATGTCTGCGTATTGCCAGCCGCGGCACGCGCGTTGCCCGAGTAGAAGTGCTTTTTCAGCGCGGCGAGATAGCCGATCGGGGCATCGAGCCAAACGTAGAAATACTTGCCCGGCGCATCGGGAATCTCGATGCCGAAATAGGGTGCATCGCGCGAAATGTCCCAATCGTTAAGCGCGGTAGCTCCCCCGGTCTTGCCGCTGCCGAGCCATTCCTTGATCTTGTTATAGACCTCCGGTTGCAGCGGCGTCCGCTGCGTCCATTGCATCAGGAATGCCACGACCTCCGGTGCGGAAAGCCGGAAGAACAGGTGCTGCGACTCCCGCAACTGCGGCTTCGCTCCGGTGAGGGCGGAATAGGGCTCGATAAGATCGGTGGGAGCGTAAGTCGAGCCGCACACTTCGCACGCATCGCCGAATTGCTCGGTGGCGCCGCATTTCGGGCACTGCCCCTTGATGTACCGGTCGGGCAAAAACATGCCCTTGACCGGATCATAGAATTGCTCGACCACTTTGGACGTGATGAGCCCGCGCGCTTTCAATGCGCCATAAATGGACTGCGCGAGCTCGACGTTTTCCGGCGAATGCGTCGAGTGCGTGTCGTCGAAGCTGATGTGGTACCGCGCCCAGTCCCGCTTGTGCAGCTCTCCCACCCGCGCGATCAACTGCTCAGGCGTCACCCCCTCCGCTTCCGCCTTGAGCATGATCGGCGCACCGTGTGTATCATCCGCGCAGACGAAATGGACCTCGTGTCCTTGCATCCTTTGGAAGCGCACCCAGATGTCCGCCTGGATATACTCCATGATGTGGCCGATGTGAAACGGCCCGTTCGCGTACGGCAAAGCCGTTGTGACGAACAGCTTCCGACGTGAAACAGGGCTTGCGGAGCCGGACATCGAGGGAATCGTTAGTAAACCTTGAGTTGCTCGCGGGATGACGCGACGATTCTAGCAAACGAGGCGCGGGATTAACCTCGCGCGCGAACGAAATCGGCTAGAATTTCAGGTTAACTCGTATTTCCATACATCACTCCCGGAGCATTCGATGGCGTTGACCGAAGGCGACGTGCAGGCTTGCCTGAAAAAGCTCGCCGACCCCAATACGGGAAAAGATTTTGTCGCGGGCAAGGCGATCAAAAAGATCACCGTCACGGGGGCTGAAGTCGCGGTCGACTTGGCACTCCCGTATCCCGCGAAAAGCCAGCACGAAACGTTGAAAAAAATCGTTCAGCAGGCGGTTGCGGCATTGCCAGGCGCCGGCCGGGTCACCGTGATGATCGATACCAAGATTGTCACGCATGCGGTGCAGCGCGGCGTGAAACTGGTTCCCAGCGTCAAAAACATCGTCGCGATTGCCAGCGGCAAAGGCGGCGTCGGCAAATCGACGACGGCGGCGAATCTTGCTCTGGCGCTCGCCGCGGAGGGCGCGCAAGTGGGAGTGCTCGATGCCGACATCTATGGGCCGTCGCAACCGACGATGCTCGGCATCGCCGGGCGCCCGGAATCCAACGATGGCAAGACGCTCGAGCCAATGGAGGCGTACGGCGTGCAAGCAATGTCGATCGGTTTTTTGATCGACCCCGATACGCCGATGGTGTGGCGCGGCCCGATGGTCACGCAGGCACTCGAGCAACTGCTGAAGGACACTAACTGGCGCGAGCTCGATTATCTGATTGTCGACATGCCGCCCGGCACCGGCGACATCCAGCTCACCCTCGCGCAAAAGGTGCCGGTGACGGGAGCGGTGATCGTGACGACACCGCAGGACATCGCGCTGATCGATGCCCGCAAAGGCTTGAAGATGTTCGAGAAGGTCGGCGTACCTATCGTGGGCGTCGTCGAAAACATGAGCATCCACGTCTGTGCGAGCTGCGGCCACACCGAGGCCATCTTCGGCGAGGGCGGAGCGCAGAAAATGTGCCGCGACTTCGGCGTGCCGTTCCTCGGCGGCTTGCCGCTTGACATCAAGATCCGCGAACAGGCGGATTCGGGGCGGCCGACTGTCGTCGCCGATCCCGACGGCAAGGTGGCGCAGATCTATAAGGAAATTGCCCGCAAGGTGGCCATTTCGATCGCGGAAAAGGCATCGGACTTCTCCGCGAAGTTTCCGAGCATCGTCGTCCAGAACACCTGATGAGCATCAAGTCCGATCGCTGGATCCGCCGCATGGCGGGCGAGCGCGGCATGATCGAGCCATTCGAACCCGGCCAGGTCCGCGCCCTCGATGGGCGCAAGATCGTCTCCTATGGAACGTCGAGTTACGGCTACGATATCCGCTGCTCGAACGACTTCAAGATCTTCACGAATATCAATTCCACGATTGTCGATCCGAAGGCGTTCGACGAGAAGTCTTTTGTCGATTTCGCCGGCGACGTGTGCATTATTCCGCCGAATTCGTTTGCGCTCGCGCGTACCGTCGAGTATTTCCGCATCCCGCGCAACGTGCTCACCATCTGCCTGGGGAAGAGTACCTACGCGCGCTGCGGCATCATCGTCAACGTCACCCCGCTCGAGCCGGAATGGGAAGGGTTCGTGACGCTCGAGTTTTCGAATACGACGCCGTTGCCGGCGAAAATCTACGCGAACGAAGGTGTTGCGCAAGTGATTTTTTTCGAGTCCGACGAAGTCTGCGAGACGTCGTACAAGGACCGCGGGGGCAAGTATCAGGGCCAGCTGGGCGTCACGCTGCCCAAGATGTAGTTAAAACGGCCGAAAGTGAAACCCTACTTTCGGCCGGGAAGGCTTCCCGAAAAATCGGTGGCAAAGCCACACGATTTTCGGCAGAACGTCAGGAAAGAACGCGAGTGAAAGTATGGACACGCCCTAGCTAGTTTTCTGATCAGGACTAAAGAAACCCATGAAATTCCGCTTTCCCATCGTCATCATCGACGAAGACTTCCGGTCCGAGAACACGTCGGGGTTGGGCATACGCGCGCTTGCCGACGCCATCGAGAAGGAGGGCATGGAGGTGCTCGGGGTCACGAGCTACGTCGACCTGTCGCAGTTCGCGCAGCAGCAGTCCCGCGCTTCGGCATTCATCCTGTCGATCGACGACGAGGAGTTCGGCGCGGGCTCCGCCGATGAGACGCACGCGGCGTTGAAAAATCTGCGGGCGTTCGTGCAGGAAATCCGCTTCAAGAACGCAGAGATCCCGATCTACCTGTACGGCGAAACGCGCACATCGCGGCACATCCCGAACGATGTCTTGCGCGAGCTGCATGGCTTTATTCACATGTTCGAGGACACGCCGGAGTTCGTCGCGCGGCACATCATTCGCGAGACGCGCAGCTATCTCGACTCGCTTGCGCCGCCGTTCTTTCGCGCACTGGTTCACTACGCGCAGGACGGCTCGTATTCGTGGCATTGCCCCGGGCATTCGGGCGGGGTGGCGTTTCTAAAAAGCCCGGTTGGGCAGATGTTTCACCAGTTCTTCGGCGAAAACATGCTGCGGGCGGATGTGTGCAACGCGGTCGACGAGCTCGGGCAACTGCTTGACCACACCGGGCCCGTGGCCGATGCCGAGCGAAACGCCGCGCGCATTTTCAACGCCGACCACTGCTTCTTCGTCACCAACGGCACGTCGACGTCGAACAAGATGGTGTGGCACGCCAACGTCGCTCCCGGTGACATCGTGGTCGTCGACCGCAACTGCCATGTCTCGGTCCTGCACGCGATCACGATGACCGGCACGATTCCGGTCTTCTTGCCCCCGACGCGCAATCACCTGGGGATCATCGGGCCCATTCCGCTGGACGAGTTCCGGCCGGAGAACATCCAGCGGCGGATCGCGGCGAACCCGTTCGCGCGCGCGGCAAAGAACAAGAAGCCGCGGATTCTGACGCTGACGCAAAGCACCTACGACGGCATCGCGTACAACGTCGAGATGCTGAAGCAGACGTTGAACAACAGTATCGACACGCTGCACTTCGACGAAGCCTGGCTGCCGCACGCGGCGTTTCACGACTTCTACCGCGACATGCACGCAATCGGCCGCGACCGCCCGCGCAGCAAAGACGCGTTGATCTTCGCCACGCATTCGACGCACAAGCTGCTCGCGGGCATTTCGCAGGCGTCGCAGATCATCGTGCAGGAATCGGAGACGCGCAAGCTTGACCGGCACATCTTCAACGAGGCGTACCTGATGCACACGTCGACATCGCCGCAGTACGCGATCATCGCGTCCTGCGATGTGTCGGCGGCGATGATGGAGCCGCCCGGCGGCACCGCGCTGGTCGAGGAATCGATCATCGAGGCGCTCGACTTCCGGCGCGCGATGCGCAAGGTTGACGAGGAGTGGGGGAAGGACTGGTGGTTCAAGGTCTGGGGTCCGGAGCGGCTAACTTCGGAGGGAATCAAGCGCGAGGATTGGCTGCTGCGCGCCAACGAAAAATGGCATGGCTTCGGCAATCTCGCGACCGGATTCACGATCCTCGACCCCATCAAGGCGACCATCATCACGCCGGGGCTCGACGTGTCCGGCAAGTTCGCGAAGTCTGGCATTCCCGCGTCGATCGTCACGCGTTATCTTGCCGAGCACGGCGTGATCGTCGAGAAGACGGGCCTCTATTCGTTCTTCATCATGTTCACCATCGGCATCACGAAAGGCCGCTGGAACACGCTGGTGTCCGCGCTGCAGCAGTTCAAGGACGACTATGACAAGAACCAGCCGCTGTGGCGGATCCTCCCCGAATTCTGTGCGCGGCAGCCCCGCTATGAGCGTGTGGGCCTGCGCGATCTGTGCCAGCAGATCCACGATATGTACAAGGCGAACGATGTCGCGCGCGTGACCACGGTGATGTACCTGTCCGACATGCAGCCCGCGATGAAGCCGTCGGATGCGTTTGCGTGCATGGCGCATCGCGAAATCGATCGCGTGGAGATCGACCATCTCGAGGGCCGCGTCACGAGCGTGCTGTTGACGCCCTATCCGCCGGGTATCCCGCTGCTCATTCCCGGCGAGCGATTTAATCGCACGATTGTCGAGTACTTGAAGTTCGCGCGGAGCTTCAACGAGAGCTTTCCCGGTTTCGACACCGACATCCATGGCCTCATCGGCGAGCAAGATAGCGGCCGCGTTCGCTATTACATGGATTGCGTGCGCCAAGGGTAAACGCCCTCGCACCGTTCTTCCTCGTTTCTCGCGTAGATTTTGGCGCGCATTGCCTTCAGGGCCAATGCCACACCCAATCTTTACCGAATCGTTACCATCTGCGCACCCGCTATGTTCGGTAGCGAACCGTGCCCGCAAGTCAGCTCTTCCAAGCTTCACTCAGGACGAAGCACTGTCCAAACTTGGGTGCGGCGGGATCATGCGCGTCTTGCATGCAATTGGGCTCGACGGTGCACGCCGCGTTATTGACGCAGCAGTGTTTTCGAAGAGAAGGAAGCAAATGCTAAAGATTACACGGATCGTTTCACTCATTGTCGCGCTCCTGGCAGCATTCGGTATCGCTTTCGCATCGAACGCCGCCTTTGCGCAAGAGAGGATCGCGGCAAAAGAAGACGAGCAGGATGACGACCGCCACGAGTCGCGGAACAGGTTCGCCGGTGCGGTGTTCGCGATGACCAACGAAACCGCCGGCAATCGGATCGTGACCTACGGCCGTGCCAGCGACGGCACGTTGACCAGGCTCCGCAGTGTCCGCACGCGTGGACTTGGACAAGGCGTCGACACGGATACGCAAGGCCCATTGCGCCTCAGTCCGGACAATCGCTTCCTGTATGCGGTCAATCCCGGCAGCGACAATATCAGCGTGTTCGAAGTGAATGGAACTCGCCTCAGATTCCTGCAAATCATCAATGCGGGCGACCAGCCGCTGAGTCTGACCATTTCCGGTAACTTGCTCTATTCCCTTGACGGCTCGGTCGCCGGCAACGGAATTCGGGGTTTTAGGATTGCTCCTAATGGAACGTTGACGGAGTTGCCGGATTCGTTCCGGTTGCTGAGCTCACCGATTGCCGTCCCCGGCGAAGTGAGATTCAGTCCCGACGGACGCGTTCTTCTCGTTACGCACAAGACCACCAATGTGCTGTTGGCACCGCAGAACGCCATAGACGCATTCACCGTCGGAGCCGACGGCTACGCCAGCGCGATGCCGATCAGGAATGCTTCCTTCGGACTTCGCCCATTCAGTCTGGCCCCCCGCAACGACGGCAAATTGGTAGTGGTTGAATCCTTTAACGCCGCCCCCAATGTCTCTGCCGCGTCGTCATACCAATTGAATCCTGATGGCACGATCACGGGGATCAGCGGTTCAGTGCAAAATGGGCAGACGGATGTATGTTGGGTGGTGATCACCCCCGATGGGCGTTATGTCTACACGGCGAACTTTGGTAGCGGGACAATCTCCAGCTATAGCATTGCAACCTCCGGGACACTCACCTTGATCAATGGCGCGGCCGCTTCTCTGGGGAACACGAGCCAGCCGGTGGACTTGAGTCTCAGCGCGGATGGGCGCTTCCTCTACCTGCTTCTCAGAGGGACCGGAGCAGTCGCCGCCTTCCGTATTGAGGGGAATGGAAGCCTCACGTCTTTGGGCGTAGTGTCCGGCGGCCTGCCGGTTGCCGATGGGGCTTCCGGTCTCGCAGCGTACTAATAAGGCGCGTCTCGCAAAGACAAGAAGTCAAAAAGGCAGGTAGCGGATAGGCGGGTCCAGCGTTTCACCTGGACCCGCCTATCCGCGTGATGAGGTGTTAAAACGAGTCGACCGTCGCGCCCTCGCGAATAGATCACGCAAGCCGGCTGATCCAGAGGAGCGACAGTGTGGCCGCGGCGATCAAAAGCAGCGAGGCGACCGCGGTTGCTAACGCAGTGACTTCCGTTTCCTTCTTCTCGAGCACGAAGCGCGCGTTAAGAGTTTCATACACCTTGCGCAGGTCGTCGGCCGATCCGGCGTGGAAGTATTGGCCCTGAGTGACATCGGCGATGGCTTTGAGCGCTTCCTCGTCAAAGCGCATGAATATCGACATTCCATCGACGTCGGCGTGAGCACCAGCCGCCGTGCCGAAGCCCACCGTATAGATACGCACGCCATGGTCGGCCGCTAACCGCGCTGCCTTGATCGGGTCGGGTCCCATCGTCCTTCTCCCATCGGTCAATAAAATGATCGCGCCATTGGGGTATGAACCAGGCGGGACTAATTTCGCCTGTTTTTTCGGCTCTTTGCTCGGCTGGTCAAGCGATTTGCTCCGACCGCGGTCGGACGAGAAGCTATTGAAACCCGCTGACTCGACTTCGATTTGCTCGTCGGGAAACAGTGTCGCGAGCGCGACAATGATGCCGCTGCCGATCGCCGTGTGGCGTTGCAGCTCGAAGCGATCGATCGCGGCGATCAAGTCGTCGCGGTCTCTGGTGGGCGGCTGGACGAGCGCGGCGGTGCCGGCGAACGATACGATGCCGATGCGCACGTCGGCCGGCTGCTCCTGCACGAATGCTTTCGCGGCTGCTTGGGCGGCGGCGATACGGCTCGGCTGGACATCGGACGCGCGCATGCTGAGCGAGACGTCGATGGCGAGAATGATCTGCCGCTGCTCGGAGGGCAGCGTCACGACCGCAGTGGGCCGCGCGATTCCGAAGATCGCGAGCGCTATCGCCATCAGGAAAAGCAACGGAGGCAGGTGGCGGCGCAGGCGCTGCCCAGGCCCCAGCGCCTCGCGCACGATCGCCAGATCCGAATACCGGACGGCGAATTTCTTCCGGCGCCGCAAGAGCAGCACGTATCCACCCGCCAAGACCGGCACGGCGGCGAGCAGCCAGAGCATCTGGGGCCACAAGAATGTCATGGGATGTAGCGAGCGCAACCGCTTTGCAGGGAATACGACAGATCGAAAACGCGTTAGTTTACTGCGTTCCTAACAGAAATTGAGCGGGCGTTCTATCGCCGAAGTCACCTATCACCGCACTATGTTCGGCTGGTCATCGACCTTATTAAGCCCAGAGGCCGCCCGCTCACGCACCCCGGTGTTTGCGATAGCCTTTGCGGCAATGGGGGCCCGGCGGTTTTATTTCATCCGCGGCGTGCCGTCGGGCAGCGCGAGATTGCACTCGACGAATACCCTCGCCGTGCATGCCGCGCAGGTCGGGACATCGAGTTGCGCATAGATCGCTCGAACGGCTTCGTCCTTGGTGGCGAACATCCGGTCGCGGCCGATCGTGGCATCGAAGCCGCCACGCTTCAGCGTGTCGCGCACGGCCAACCGCACATTGCACAGATAAAGCGCGCCTCCCGCATCGCTCGCAAGCCTGGCTTCCTGCGCCAGAAGTTCGCAGCCGGCAACGTCGATGAAGTTGACGCCGCTGCACACCAGCAGGCAGTGCCGCACCGCGGGCCGCAGCGCACGATTGACGGCCAGCTCATTGCGCACGTGCTCGACGGCGCCGAAAAAGAGCGACCCTTCCACGCGCAGGATATCGAGCTGCGGACAGAGCGCGGCACCTTCGGCGACGGGCACGAACCGCCGCTGCGGCGTTTCTGCCTCGGGCAACACCCGGATCACGCGGGGGTGCGTCGTACGCTGCAGGTAGACGAGTAGCGACGCCAGCACGCCGACAAAAATGGCGAACTCCAGCGCGATCGTCAGCGTCGCCGCGAACGTCACCGCCAGCACCAGCAAGTCACCGCGATGGGTGCGGGCGATCCGGCGCATCTCGGAAAAATCGATCAGGCTCCACGCGACGATGAACAGCAGTGCGGCCATTACGGCGAGCGGCAGGAAGGCGGCCAGCGGCGCGACCGCCAGCAGCACAAGGATCAGGAAAACTGCGGAAAGCACCGCAGCCAACGGGGTTTTTGCGCCCGTCGCGAAGTTGACGCCGCTGCGATTGAACGATCCCGATGACGGATACGCGGAGCTGAACGCGCCGATTACGTTCGACAATCCTTGGCCGATAAACTCCTGATTACCGTCGATCCGCTGCCCCGACTTGACGGCGATCGCACGGGCAATGGACACGGCTTCGGTCAAACCGAGCACGGTGAGCGCCAGCGCCGCGGGAATCAGTTGGCGCCAGACTTCCGGATCGAAGGATGGGAACGACAGTTGCGGCAGGCCCGAGGGCAACGCTCCTACGGTTGGGATCTGCGCACTTGTGAACTGTGTCAACGCGTAGCCAAATACGCTGCCGGCGGCCATGGCGACAATCATGTAGGGCATCCGCGGCAGCAAGCGCTTTGCGGCCAGCGCGGTCAGCAGCGTTATCGCGCCGGTGGCGGTGACGGCGGGGTCGACGCGGGTGATTTCGCTACCGAAGGTCCGCACGCTAGCAAAGAAGCTGGCGCCCGCAGGCGTGCTGAGGCCGAAGAAGTTCTTGAGCTGCGCGGCGATGATCAGCAGGCCGGCGCCTGCCGTAAAGCCCACGATAACCGTGTGCGAGATGAAATTCACGAGAGTACCCAACCGTGCAACGCCCATCGCGAATTGCATGAAGCCGACGAGAAGCGCAAGTGTCAGCACCAGCGTGATGTAGTCCGGCGTCTGCGGAACCGCCAACGGTGCGATGGTCGCGAATACCACAAGCGACAACGCATTCGTCGGCCCGGAGATCTGATGCCACGACGAGCCCCACAGTGCGGCGACGATGGCCGGCAGCATCGCGCAATACAGTCCATACTGCGGCGGCAAGCCGGCGAGCGTTGCGTACGCAACCCCCTGCGGCAGCACGATCAAAGCGCCCAGCAAACCCGCGACCGCGTCGGCGCGCAGGTTGGCTGGTGTCACGCGGTGGCGCCAGCGCAGAAAGGGAAAGAGCTTGAGCGCTAGCGTGGGCACGGCAATCCGGGCGCGAAGCAAATACGGGAACACCAGCTGCGATGATGCAGCTTAACCAGGTTGCTGCGCAAACTCGCGCCGGGCGAGCTTAGAACAGATGCGCGCTAGGCCGCCACAAAAACGCTGGGCTCGGGAGTCGCGCCGTGCTGCGAGTTCGCGTCCTTGGTCGCTTTGTCGCCAGCCGCGCGCACGAGCAAAGCCGCCAGCACGCAGGACGCCATTCGCGTTTCCATCGAGTCCTGGCGCGCCGGTGCGACGATGGGGACCTTGGCCCCCAGTACGATTCCCGCGACCAGGCTGCGGTTGAATGCGATCAACGTGCGCAGCACCATGATCGCTGCTTCCATCGTGGGCGCGATCAGCGCATCGGCTCGTCCGGCGACTTCCGATTTGGTGCCGTTCGCGTGCGCCGCCGCAGCCGACATTGCACTGTCCGGCGTCAAGGGCCCATCGATCACGGCAGGCTGGAACGTGCCCTTCGTGGCCATCGCCTTGAGCGCCGCGGCGTCGGTCGTGGAAGGAAACGCCGACGCCGGACCATCGAGTGCCGCGAGCAGTGCGACGTGCGGCGCGGCGAGACCGATTGCGTGGGCAAGCCCGATTGTGTTGCGCACGATATCGCGCTTGGCCGCAAGGTTGGGAGTGACGTTCAATTGGGCGTCGGCGAGCAAAAACCCTCGATCGCATCCCGGCATGTCGAGGAAATACGCGTGCGATAGTCGCGTTTCCGTCCGCAAACCCGATTTGACCGCCACGATAGGTGCGAGCAAGTCCTCGTTGCCCAAGCTACCTTTGATCAACGCCGAGACACTGCCTTCGCGCGCGAGTTCGGCTGCGCGAATGCCTGCGGCGCGCGGTCGGTCGGCGGTGTCGACGATTTGAAGCCGAGAGAGGTCGAGGCCCGATTTGTCGGCAACGTCGCGGATGCGCGCTTCGGGTCCGACCAGCACCGGGGCGAGATAGCCGGCGAAGGCGCCTGACATCGCGAGTTGCAGCGAATCCCGATCGCACGGATAGACGAGGGCCGTCACAAGCGGCGGCAGCAAGCGAACCTGTTCGACAAGCTTCTGGAAGTGGGGACGGGCAGGCATGCCTCGCAGCGTGGCAAGCCGTCACAACCTTGTCAAACGGGGCCGACAAGTGGCGCTCGCGGCCGCATGTTCGGTGGCGGATTGTACGTTTGTCGACGTATTTACACCCGGCCTTTCCAGGGGACGACCCAGCGTTCGACGAAACGCATCAACAGGTCGAACAGATACGCGACCACGCCGATCACGATAATGCCCATGATCACGACGTCCGTGCGCAGGAAATTGGACGCATTCAATACCATCTGGCCCAGTCCCGCCGTCGCCGCCACCATTTCGGCGGCGACCAACGTCGTCCAGCCGAAACCGATTGCGATTCGCATTCCGGTCAAGATCTCCGGCATCGCGGCGGGAATCACGACATGCCAGATCACCTGCCATCGCGATGCACCCATCGAGTAGGCGGCGTTGATTTGTTCGATCGACACACTGCGCACGCCGGCGCGCGCAGCCATCGCAAGCGGTGCGAAGCAGGCAAGGAAGATCAAGACTATTTTTGCGGTTTCGTCGATTCCGAACCAGATCACGATCAGCGGCAGGTACGCAAGCGGCGGCAGCGGCCGATAGAATTCGATCGGTGGATCGAAAATTCCGCGCGCGATCCGCGACACGCCCATCGCGATCCCGGCCGGAATGGCGGTGACGCACGCGAATACGAACGCGGCGAACACGCGAACCAGGCTCCACCAGAAATGCTCGGACAACGGTTTGCCGCCCTGGATATCGCCTTTCCAGGCCTCGGCGAAGCTTGCGAGCACGCGCTCGGGCGTGGGCAGAAACAAGTCTCTGATCCAACCCAAGTGTGTCGCGATCCACCAGAACGCGAACAGCGCGACAATCGTTACGACGCTGATCAGCGTGCTCGATCCTTCGCCGGGAACGCTGTATCCCTTGACCGTGCGTACCGGCAACGGTGCGGCGGGCGGCGGTACCGGCTGGGCGGCGGTGCCTGGTGCTAACGCGTCGGTCATCTTCACGCGGCGATCCGCAGGGTGCTCGATCCCGCGTGAATCATCTGCAGTACGTCTTCGCGCAACTTGATGAAGGCAGGATCCGCTTTAACGGCGCGAGCATCCTGGCATTCGATATACCGTTTGCCGAAATCCAGCTTGTAGCGGTGCGCAATCCGTCCGGGGGAGGGCGTCATCACGACGAGTTCGGTGGCAAGAAACAGCGCTTCCTCGACACTGTGCGTGATGAAGAAGAACATTTTTCGCGTTTGCCACCAGAGCTGCAGGATCAGCTCCTGGATCTGCTCGCGCGTCAATGCGTCGAGCGCTCCCAGCGGTTCATCCATCAACATGACTTCGGGATCGCTGGCAAGAGCGCGGGCGAGCCCGACGCGCTGCTGCATGCCGCCCGAGATCTCGTACACCGGCGCGTTCGCGAATTGCTCCAATCCCACCTGGCGCAGTTTGGCGAGGGCGATCTCGTGCCGCGCCGCTTTCGCCATCCCGCGCATCCGCAAGCCAAACTCCACGTTTTGGATCACATTGAGCCACGGCAATAACGCGTGCTTCTGGAACACGACGCCGCGATCGGCCCCGGGCACAGTGACGCGTCGGC
>Ga0136617_10003626_pt1 | contig 13776 bp, 15 predicted proteins | sample AntDrymUQ3222106_2_FD_129672 | JGI IMG/M metagenome (GOLD analysis project Ga0136617, IMG submission 129672) | Polar desert sand microbial communities from Dry Valleys, Antarctica - metaG UQ322 (21.06) | ecosystem: Environmental > Terrestrial > Soil > Desert | place: Antarctica: Dry Valley... | reverse complement strand
TTCGGCAGGACCATGCCGCAGGTCGCCGCCGCGGTCGCCGCGCTCGATCCGGCGCACGTCGCAGAGGCGTTGCGCGCGGGACAGCCGGTCGGTCTCTTCGTCGACGGGCACGATCACGAGCTCAGACCGGACGACCTCCAGCTCGCGATGGCGCCGCTGGAGGGCTACCAGCTCGAGCGCGAGGGCTCACATGCGGTCGCCCTCGAGCTCACCCTCGACGACGATCTGCGCCGCGAGGGCCTGGCGCGCGAGGTCGTCCACGCCGTCCAGAACGCCCGCCGTCAGGCGGGCCTGGAGATCTCCGACCGGATCGTCCTGACGCTCGACGGCGACGACGAGCTGCTCGCCGCCGCGCAGGCGCACGAGGGCTACCTCAGCGGCGAGGTGCTCGCCGTGCAGGTCCGCTACGACCCCAACGGGCACGACGACATCGCGAGCATCGAGGGGCGCGAGCTGCGCATCTCGGTCGCCAGAGCGGCCTGAGCTGAGCGCGGCCGCCTTTTGCGCGGCTCATCCCGGTGCAGGTCGCTTCTTGGACTGACTCTAGAAGAGTGCTAGCGTCCCGCGCTGATGAAGGCGAGCTCGACGCCGACGGACACCGATGACGCGCGCCGTCTGCGCGATGCCGGGCTGCGGGTCATGGCACCACGCCTCGCGGTGCTGGCCGTCGTCCGCGAGCAGCCGCACGCAACCGTCGAGGCGATCGCCGCCGGCGCTCGGGCGCGCGCCGGATCGGTCTCGATCCAGGCCGTCTACGACGTCCTGCGCGCGCTCGCCGGGGCGGGCCTGATGCGGCGCATCGAGCCGGCGGGGAGCCCGGCGCGCTTCGAGGCGCGCGTCGGCGACAACCACCACCATCTCGTCTGCCGTGTCTGCGGCGCGGTGGCCGACGTCGACTGCGCCGTCGGCCACGCGCCGTGCCTGGTACCCGACAGCGCCTCCGGGTACCTCATCGACGAAGCCGACGTCACCTACTGGGGCGTCTGCCCGGCCTGCCAGACCTCCGAACTCAAACCAAGGGGAATCGCATGAGCGAGAAGACGCCACCGCCCACGACGACCGATGCCGGCATCCCGGCGCCGAGCGACGAGCACTCGCTGTCGGTCGGGCCGAACGGGCCGCTGCTGATGCAGGACCACTACGTCCTTCAGAAGATGGCGCAGTTCAACCGCGAGCGCGTGCCCGAGCGTGTCGTCCACGCGAAGGGCAGCGGCGCCCACGGCTTCTTCGAGGTCACCGAGGACGTCACGCAGTTCACCCACGCGGACTTCCTCTCGGAGGTCGGCAAGCGGACGCCGATATTCGCGCGCTTCTCGACCGTCGCGGGCGAGCTCGGCTCGGCCGACACGATGCGCGACCCGCGCGGCTTCGCGCTGAAGTTCTACACCCAAGAGGGCAACTACGACCTCGTCGGCAACAACACGCCGGTGTTCTTCATCAAGGATCCCTCGAAGTTCCAGGATTTCATCCACTCACAGAAGCGCATGCCCGACACCGACCGGCGCAGCAACAACGCGCAGTGGGATTTCTGGACACTCTCGCCGGAGTCCGCCCATCAGGTGACGATCCTCATGAGCGACCGCGGGACCCCGCGGACGTACCGTCACCAGCACGGCTACTCGAGTCACACGTTCATGTGGATCAACGCCGGTGGCGAGAAGTTCTGGGTGCAGTACCGCATGAAGACCGAGCAGGGGATCGAGAACTTCACCGACGCCGAGGCGGAGGCGATGACCGCCGAGGATCCCGACTACCACCGGCGAGACCTCTGGGAGGCGATCGAGCGCGGCGAGCCGGCCGTCTGGACGATGGAGGTCCAGATCATGCCCTTCGAGGACGCCGCCGACTACCGCTTCAACCCCTTCGACCTCACGAAGGTCTGGCCGCACGGCGACTACCCGCTCATCCCCGTCGGCCGGATGGTCCTCGACCGCAACCCGGAGAACTTCTTCGCCGAGGTCGAGCAGGCCGCGTTCGAGCCGGCGAACATGGTGCCGGGCATCGGCCCGAGCCCGGACAAGATGCTGCTCGGGCGGCTCTTCAGCTACCCCGACACGCACCGCCACCGGATCGGAGTGAACTACCTGTCGCTGCCGATCAACAAGCCGCAGTGCCCCGTCCACAGCTACAACAAGGACGGCGCGATGCGCTACGAGCACTCCGGCAGCCAACCCGTCTACGCGCCCAACTCGTTCGGCGGCCCCAAGGCCGACACCGAGCGCTACGGCGAGGAGGCGACCTGGGAGGCGCACGGCGAGATCGTCCGCAGCGCGTACTCAGACCACGCCGAGGACGACGACTTCGGGCAGCCCGGCACGCTCGTGCGCGAGGTCATGTCACAGGCCGACCGCGACAACCTCGCGGCGAACATCGTGGGCCACGCGAGCGACCCGGACGTGCAGCCGGAGATGCAGGACCGCGTCGTCGCGTACTGGTCCAACGTCGACGCGGACCTCGGCGCCGCGGTCGCGCAGAAGCTGGGACGTCCGTCGCCCGCTTCGGCGGCGGGCGCGGTGAAGGTCTGAGCAACGTCTGAGCAACGCGGGCCGGCCACGCGCAGGCGTGGCCGGCCCGGTGCACGACGCGGGTCGGGGCTAGTGGACGCGTCCGCTAGGCGGCGGGTTCGAGCTCGAGCTGCTCCTCGAGCTGGCTCTTGGAGCGCGTGGGGCGCAGGCGCTTGGCCTCGGCGCCGTTGCTGAAGAGGATGAGCGTCGGGATCGAGAGGATCCCGTAGGTCGCGGCGGTCTCCTGATTCTCGTCGACGTTGAGCTTGACGATCCGCACGTCCTCGCGCTCAGCGGCGATCTCCTCCAGCAGCGGGGCGATCGCGCGGCACGGCGCGCACCAGGCGGCCCAGAAGTCGACGAGGATCGGGGTCTCGCTCTCGATGACCTCGGCCTGGAAGCTACTGTCGGTGACCTCGCTGATCGATCCGGCCATGTGTCGTCTCCTTCGGGAACGTGGAAGGTCCACTATACAAAATGAAGCAACGTAACCCGCGGGGTGCTACCCGGCGAGCGCGAGCAGGACACCCGGGCTGACGTAGACCTCGACGAACGCGGCCGCGACGAGCACCGGGACGGCCAGCATGACGGTCACGACGGTCGCCGCCAGCAGCTCGTGCCAGTCGCGCCGGCGGCTGGCGATCATCCAGGCCGCGAGCGGCAGGAAGAGCGCGACGAGCTCCGGCAGCGCGTGCGGCAGCAGCCCGATGAGCAGCAGCGCGGGGGAGATGCCCAGCTGCCCGCCCAGCGTCGCCATCCCCTGCCCGAGTACGAAGGCCTGCGTGACGAGCGAGAACCCCGTGGCCGCGACGACGAACGCGATCGCCAGCGGCCCCGCCTTCTCGTGCACCCAGCGGGAGGCGCCGCTGCGCCGCCGGGCCTCCAGCGGCAGCGAGCTGCCGGCGATGAAGCCGGCCACGCAGGCCATCGCGTGGAGCGCGAGCACGAGCGCGTTGCGCCCGACGACGTGCGCGACCTGCGCGAGGGCGGGCTCGTCGTTGCGCCCGAGGAACGTCGACGGCCCGGGATCGGCGACCGACAGCTCGGCGATGACCCAGACGGCCGCCAGCAGGAGCGTTGTGATCGCGAACACGCCGGCGATCCAGCGGCCGATCACCGGCCAGGGCCGCTCGTTCCAGAGGGCGAGCGTGGCGCGCGTATCCGCGAGCCCGCGGACGAGCGCGAGGTCCGATGTCTGCACGGCATTCACATCGGCGCTCGCGGCCGGTCCGGCGCTCAGCGCCCGCGGCGCTGGCCGGATATGCGAGCGTGGCGCCGGAAGCGCAGCTGCGGGACGAGCAGGGCCGCCTCGCCGGCGATCCGCCAGGACATCTTCGAGCGCCCGGCCCGGCGGTCGCGAAAGACGATGGGCAGCTCGACGACGCTGAAGCCGGCGCGCACGGCCCGGTGGGTGAGCTCGACCTGGAAGGCGTAGCCGCGCGAGCGCACCGTCGGCAGTTCGATCGCCTCGAGCACCTCGCGGCGGAAGCACTTGAAGCCGCCGGTGAGGTCGCGCACGCCGAGGCCGAGGACGCGCCGCGCGTACCACGAGCCGCCACGGCTGACGAGCCGGCGCACGCGGCCCCAGTCCGACACCTCGCCGCCGGCGACGTAGCGCGAGCCGAGCACGAGGTCGGCCTCGGTGGCGGCCGCCAGGAGCCGGGCGAGGTCGGCCGGATCATGGGAGAAGTCGGCGTCCATCTCCAGGACGTAGGACGCACCGCCCTCGAGGGCGCGGGCGAAGCCGGCGAGGTAGGCCGGGCCGAGGCCCTCGCGGACGGCCCGGTGCAGGACCTCGACCGACTCGTGCTCGGCGGCGAGCCGGTCGGCGATCGCGCCGGTCCCGTCGGGCGAGCCGTCGTCGACGACGAGGATGCGATGAGCGCCTGGCGCGGCCCGCTCGAGCACCGCGTGCGCCGCGACCACGATCGCCTCGATGTTCTCGGCCTCGTCGTACGTGGGCAGGATCAGCCAGGCGGTCGGAGGCATCGGCGCGGCTACCCTACGTCGCGCGCTCCGCCTCATGCCCTCCGACCCCTCCAACCTCGAGATCGCCGCCGCCTTCGACGAGCTCGCCGACCTCTACGAGCTCGACGGCGCGGTCGTGCATCGCGTGCTCGCCTACCGCGGAGCGGCCAAGAGCGTGCGCGACGCGATGGTGTCGGTCGCCGGGATGACGCGTCAGGGGCGGGTCACGCAGCTGCCGGGGATCGGCAAGACGCTGGAGGAGAAGCTCGTCGCCCTGCTCGAGACCGGCACGATCCCCGCGGTCGAGAAGCTCCGCGCGAAGTACCCGCCGGGCCTGCTGGAGATGACGCTCCTGCCGGGGCTCGGGCCCAAGCGCGCGCGGCGCCTCTTCGACGAGCTCGGGATCGAGTCGCCGGCGATGCTGCGCGCCGCCGCCGAGGAGCAGCACCTGCGCGGGCTGAAGGGCTTCGGCCCGAAGTTCGAGGAGTCGATGCTGGCGGCGCTGCAGGCCGGCGTCGCCGAGCGCCCGGCGCAGCGGGTGCTCCTGCATCGCGCGCTGAGCGTGGGCGAGCAGATCGTCGCGGCGCTGCGCGCGCATCCGGCCGCGGAGCGCGTCGAGCTCGCCGGCTCTGCGCGCCGTCAGACGGACTCCGTCAAGGACCTCGACATCATCGCGACGGCGAGCGACCCCGGCGCTCTCTCTCGCGCGCTCGGCGACCTCGAGGCGATCGAGTCGGCGTCGGCGCCGAACGAGAACGCCGCGCGGGGGCGGACGCACACCGGGCTGCCGGTGGACCTGCGCGTCGTCGAGCCGGCGAACTTCGGCAACCTCCTGCAGCACTTCACCGGCTCGCAGGCGCACAACGTCGCGCTGCGCGAGGCCGCCGTGCGCCGCGGCCTGCACGTCTCCGAGTACGGGATCCTCGACGACGCGACCGGCGAGACGCTGCGCTGCGCGACCGAGGAGGAGGTCTACGAGCGCCTCGGCCTGCCGTATCCGGAGCCCGAGCTGCGCGAGAACCGCGGCGAGCTCGATCCCGGATTCGTGCCGCCGCGCCTCATCACCATCGAGGACATCCGCGGCGACCTGCACTGCCACACGATCGCGTCCGACGGGCGCAACACGGTCGAGGAGATGGCACGCGCGGCGCTCGCGCGGGGCTACGAGTACCTCGCGATCACCGACCACTCCGCGACGCATGGCTTCGGCGACCATGTTACGCCCGACGAGCTCGAGCGCCAGATCGAGCGGATCGCCGAGGTCAACGCGCGCCTGGAGGGCATCACGGTGCTGGCCGGCACCGAGACGAACATCCTCCCCGACGGCTCGCCGGACTACGACGACGAGCTGCTCACGCGCCTGGACTGGGTCGTCGGCTCGGTCCACACGGCCTTCGCGACGCCCGCCGCCGAGATGACGCGGCGCATCGTGCATGCGATCGAGCATCCCCGGATCGACGCGATCGGCCACCCGACCGGCCGCAAGATCCAGTCGCGCGCGGGCTACGCGTTCGACATGGACGAGGTCATCGCCGCCGCCGCCCGGACCGGCACGATGCTGGAGATCAACTCTGCGCCCGACCGCCGCGACCTCGACGACGTCCACGCGCGCGCCGCGGCGCAGGGCGGGGTCCTGCTGCTCATCGACTCCGACGCCCACGGCGCCGATCGTCTCCAGCACGTGCGCTGGGGCGTGGCGACGGCGCGGCGGGCGTGGCTGACGCCCGAGCACGTCGCCAACACGCGGCCGTGGCCGGAGTTCGCGAAGCTCCGCAAGCGGGCGCGGGGCGGCTGACGCGGCGCGACGCAGCGCGTCTGACGCCTCGGCGCGGTCGGGGCTGCCGGCGCGGTCGGCGTGATCGGCCCCCGAGGTCGGCGTCGTCGGCGTGGTCGAACCCGCGGTCGGCGCGGTGGCGCGCAAGGGCCCCGGCGTGCGCGAACGGCGACGATGAGGGAGTCGGCAACGGCCGCCTGTGTCAGGTCGCGAGCATGCGCAACTGCCGGATGGAGCATGCGAGGACGCTCGTGCGTCACATGTGCCTGACATGCATGCACAACCGCCGGCGGGACATGGAGGCCCGATCGATCCGGCACTTGTGCACGTCAGCATGCATAACCGCCGGCTGGGTGTGGCGGCCTGATCGATCGGGCGGTTGTGCATGTCATGCGTGCATAACCGCCGGCTGGGTGCGGCGGCCGGGTCGAACGGGCGGTTGTGCATGTCATGCGTGCATAACCGCCGGCTGGGTGCGGCGGCTCGGTCGATCCGGCAGTTGTGCACGTCGCCGCGTGAACGAACCCCCCCGCGAGCCGCCCGCCGAATACCCCCAAACCTTCCCCTCGATGCCGCCGTTCGCAGCCGCCTGCGCCACCACGAGCATCGAGAGCCAGAGAGCGCGAGCGCGAGCGGGAGCACGGGCCGGCGCGCCGCCGTTCCCCCAACAGCGTCACCGCAGCAGCCGCGGCAGCAGCTTGTCGCGCACGAGCGCGTCGACCGCGCTGCGCGAGAACGGCGCGACCGCCGCCGCGGCGTGGCGCGCGTAGCCCGCGACCGGGTCGTCGAGCGCCGTTCGCAGCGCCAGCGCGAGGCCGGCGTCGTCGGCGACGACGAGCCGCGGGTCGAGGGCGCGCGCGAACGGCAGGGCGGCGTAGGGTCCGGGCGCAGGCGTCGTGACGAGCACGCAGCCGTCGGCGAGCGCCTCGAGCTGGGCGATGCCGTAGTCCTCGCGGCGCGGGGCGGCGACGAAGACGCGCGCGCGGCGCAGGAGCGCCCGGTAGTCGGTGGGTGCCAGCCGGCCGGCGATGCGCACCCCGGGAACGTCGACGCGCAGGTCGGCGCCGGCCACGACGAGCTCCTCGCCGTCGCGCCGCGCTGCCGCCCACGCCGCGAGCACCCGGTCCAGGCCCTTCTTGTGCGGGTTGGCCGCGTAGGTCAGGACGGCCACGTCACGCGGCCTGGCCGCGTCTGCCGCCGCCGACGGCTCGACCGGGATCGGCACGACGATCGCCGGCGCGTGGGGCCGCGGCGTCTCGGCGAGCGTGCCGCCGTCGACCGGCACGAGCAGCGGCGCGGCCGCCAGGCGGCGACGCTCGAGCGGGCGCTGCCACACCCCATGACGGCCGGGACGGTTGGCCGCCGCCGGCGCGTCGTAGCGGATCGCACCCGGTCGCGGCCACAGCAGCGCGGCCGTGACGGTCGAGTAGAGCACCGCACGCGGGCCGTGCTCGGCGATCCCGGCGATCGCGGCGGCCCGTGCCGACCACGCCCACGCGAGGTCGGTCAGCGCGTAGGTGCGCACCTCGCGCGCCGGCCGTGCGGTCGCCATCGACACGCGCGCGCCGGCGCGGCGCAGTGCGCCGGCCAGCTCCTCGTCGGCGGCGCGCAGCCCGGCGGTCGAGCCGAGCGAGACCAGGAGGACGTCGGCCGCGGGCATCGGGCTGCCATCCTCCCGCATCGCGTGATGGGCACGTTCATCAACGTCGCGGCGGTGCTCGTGGGAACCGCCGTCGGCGTGCTCGTCGGCGGCCGCCTGCCGGCCGGCCTGCAGCAGCGCGTGCTGGCGGGGCTGGGCCTCGTCACGGCGGTCATCGGGGTCGACCTCGCCCTGGCGTGGCGCGACACGAGCCCGCTCTACGTCCTCGGTGCGATCCTGCTCGGCGGACTCGTCGGCGAGGCGATCGGCATCGAGGCTCGCCTCCAGCGCCTCGGCGATCGCCTGCAGGAGCGCGTGAGCAGCTCCCGCCGAGCGCGATCGGGTCACGCGACGGTCAGCGAGGCGTTCTTCACCGCGAGCCTGCTGTTCTGCGTCGGGCCGCTCACGGTCGTCGGCTCGTTCGAGGACGGCCTACGCGGCAACGTCGAGCCGCTGGCGACGAAGTCGCTGCTCGACGGCTTCGCCTCGATCGCGCTCGCGTCGACGCTCGGTCCCGGCGTCGCCTTCGCCGCCGTGACGGTCCTCGTCGTGCAGGGCGCGCTGACGCTCGGTGCCGGCCTCTTCGAGGGCCTCCTGCGCGGGGAGGCGCTCGACGCGATGACCTCCGCCGGCGGCGTGCTCATCATCGGGATCTCGCTGAAGCTCCTCGACCTCAAGGACGTGAAGGTCGGCAACTTCCTCCCCGCGCTCGCGCTCGCCCCGCTGCTCGTCGGCCTCGTCGGGGCGTTCCGAGGCTAGCGCGGCGTGCCGTTGGCCGACGCCAGGTCGCGCCGGAAGCCGGGCGCGCGGATGAGCTTGATCGGCTTGTGCGGCGGCGTCGGCTCGACGTAGAAGGCCACGCCGTCACGGTCCTCGATCGCGGCCACCGCCGCCTCCTGGCGGCGCCAGGCGAGCGCGCCGATGATCGCGAAGCCGCACGCGATCCCCGGGATCTGCGGCGCGACGAGCGCCAGGCCGAGCGCGAGGATCGTCGACAGCAGCAACGGCCACATGCGGTTGAGCAGCAGGCTGCCGGGGCGCTGCTCGGGCAGCGAGGTCGTCGACTTCGCCGTCGCGAGCAGGCGCGCGATCGGCGAGTTCGTCTCGGCGCGCCGCCCGAGCCAGGTGCCGATCATCCCGGCGACGATCCACCACCCGGCGATGACGAAGACGAGCGTGTCGTTGGCGTCGGCGCTGGCGCCGAGGACGGTGACGGTCGCCAGTGCGGTCGCAGCCCCACCGCACAGCAGGACGGCCGCACGCAGGAAGTCCACGAACCGCATCGCGAGCGGCTACGCCGCGAGGGCGGAGAGGAGCGCGCGCACCCCGAGCGGGCCGTCGACGAGCAGGTCGGAGGCCTCCTCGAGCTCGGGCGGCGTCTCGTCGGAGCGCACGCCGACGCAGACGGCCGCGCCGAGCTCGCCCGCCGTCACGAGCGCGCGCAGGGCCGCGAAGGCGTCGAGGTCGGTGCGGTCGTCGCCGACGTAGAGGCCGGCGTCCATGCCGCTGCCGGAGAGCAGCCGCCGCACGCCGCGGCCCTTGTCGATCGCGACCGGCGGGCGCACCTCGAGCACCTTGCGGCCCCAGTGCGTCACGAGGCCCGCCGCCTGCGCGCGTTCGGCGACCTCGCGCACGGCGGCCTCGGCGGCGGCCTCGTCGGGCGCGCCGCGCCAGTGGAAGGCCGCGATCGCGCGCTTGTCCTCGGGGCGGACCCGCAGGCGCTGCAGCTGCGCGCTCCAGACATCGCGCGCGAACGTGCGCACGGCCTGCTCGTGCGCCGCGATCTCGGGATCGATCTCGACCTCGGTGCCGCCCGCGGGCAGCAGCTCGGCGCCGTGGTTGCCGACGTAGGCGATCGAGCCCAGCGAGACGATCCGCCGCGCGGTCGTCGACTGGCGCCCGCTGATGCAGCCGACGAGTCCGTAGCGCTTGGCCACCGCGATGAGCTGGACGCGGGTCGGCTCCGGCACGTGGGCGTCGTCGGCGTGGTGGACGATCGGCGCGAGCGTCCCGTCGATGTCGAGCAGGATCGCGGCGCGGACCGGATCGGCTCGCACGGGCTCCAGCGCCTCGACGAGCGTGGCCGCGGCAGACATGACTTCTAGTATGGCGCGCATGCCGTCGCGCCGAACGCTGACGCTCGCCGCGATCGGCACGCTGGCGGGGCTCTTCAGCGGCCTCTTCGGCGTCGGCGGCGGGGTCGTCGTCGTGCCGCTGCTCGTGCTCTGGCTCGGTTTCGGGGAGCGGCTGGCGACCGGTACCTCGCTGGCGGCGATCGTCGTCATCGCCGCCGTCGCCACCGCCGTCCACGGCGCCTACGGCAACGTCCACCTGCGCGAGGGGGTGCTGGTCGGGGTGCCGGCGGTCGCCGGCGTCCTCATCGGCACCGAGCTGCAGCAGCGAATCTCGACGAAGGCGATCTCGCTCGTGTTCTCGGCGCTGCTCATGGTCGTCGCCATCGACCTCCTGCTCGGATGATCGAGGCCGTGCTCATCGGACTGGCGGCGGGCGTGGTCGCCGGCCTCCTCGGCGTCGGCGGCGGAGCGCTCTTCGTTCCTGCGCTGACGATCGGCCTGGGCCTGAGCCAGATCGACGCGGAGGCGACGTCGCTGCTGGCGATCATCCCGGTGGCGCTCGTCGGCGCGTGGCGCCAGCACGCCCACGGCAACGCGGACGTGCGCACCGGCCTCGCGCTCGGGGTGCTCGCGACCGGCGGCGCCGCGGGCGGCGCGGCCATCGCCAACGCCGTGCCGCAGCGCGCGCTGGAGATCGGCTTCGGGCTGCTCATCTTCGTCATCGCCGGGCAGCTCGCCCGGCGTGCTCTCACGGGTTCAGCCCGTGCTCCAGCGCCCCCTTGACCGCGGCGTCGAGTGCGTTGAGGCGATACAGCGCAAGCGCCTCGGCCGAGCCGAAGCGCCGGCGCGGCGCGGCGTCGGAACCGTGGTGGCACAGGACGCAGTGCGCGAGCGCCAGGTGGCGCTCGGCGCTCAGCGCGGGGACGTGGGCGGCGCGCTCGCGCAGGAGCGCGAGCCCGAGCTCGACGTGGCCGAGCAGCCGCCCCGCCTCCGTCAGGCCGATCTCGGCGCTGTAGGTGAACTCCCGCGTCTTGCCGAGGTCGTGGACGAGTGCTGCGGTCACGAGCAGGTCCGAGTCCAGCCGCGGGTGCAGCTGGCAGGCCTCGAGCGCGAGCGTGCCGACGGCGACCGAGTGCTCGAGCAGGCCGCCGAGGTAGGCATGGTGGCCGCTGCGCGTGCACGGCGCGCGACGCCACTGCGCGCGGAGGTCGGCGTCGCCGAGCAGCGCGGCCAGCAGCGCGCCGAGGCCGGGATCGTGGACCTCGCGCGCGAGGTGCTCGAGGAAGCCGTCGAGCTCGTCGAGATCGCGGTAGGCGACCGGCAGGAAGGCTGCCGGGTCGACCTCGCCCTCGGGCGCGCGGCCGATCGCGCGCAGCTCGACCTGCAGCTCGTCGCGGAAGCGCTCGACCCGCCCGGCGACGCGCACGACGTCGCCGCGGTCGAAGCGCCCGGCGAACACGTCGGCGTCGCGGAAGGCCCGGCCCTGCACCGAGCCCGTGCGGTCACGCAGCTCGATGGCGAGGTACGGCGCGCCCGTGCGCGACAGCAGACGGTCCTTGCGGGTGCACGCGAAGACCCCCTCGACATCCTGACCTGGCCGAAACGTCGCAATCGTCATGGGCCCATGATGTACCTTGAATCGGATGCAGCCCTTGATCTGGGAGAGCCGTCCCGACGGTCTGCGCGCCCCGGCCCTCGTATGCGCCTTCAGCGGCTGGAACGACGCGGGCGACGCGGCCTCCGCCGCGCTGACGTTCATCGGCGAGTCGCTCGGCGCCGAGCGCTTCGCCCGCATCGACCCCGAGGACTTCTACGACTTCCAGTCCACGCGGCCGCATATCCGCTTCACCGAGGACCGCGCACGCGAGGTCACGTGGCCGGGGATCGAGATCTTCGCCGCCCGCGTGCCACGCGCGCCGCGCGACCTCATCCTCGTGCAGGGGCCGGAGCCGTCGATGCGCTGGCGCTCGTTCTGCCAGCACATCATCGATCTCGCCGAGGCGCTCGGCACCCAGCTCGTCGTGACGATGGGAGCGCTGCTCGCCGACGTGCCGCACACCCAGCCGGTCGGGATCACCGGCCTGGCCTCCGACGAGGCGCTCGTGAAGAAGCTCGGCCTCGCCGAGGCGACGTACGAGGGCCCGACCGGGATCGTCGGCGTCCTGCACACCGCCTGCAGCGCGGCGGGGCTCCCGTCGGCGAGCCTGTGGGCGAGCGTCCCGCACTACGTCGCGGCCGCGCCGAACCCCAAGGCGGCGCTCGCGCTGGTGCGCAAGGTCGAGGGCCTCGTCGCCGTGGCGGTCGACGCCACCGACCTCGAGAACGCCACGACCGAGTACGAGCGCCAGGTCGGGCTCGCCGTCCAGTCCGACCCCGAGGTCCAGGCCTTCGTCGAGCGCCTGGAGCAGGCCGCCGCCGAGGACAGCCGCCCGCTCGGGCCCGGCGACCTGCCGACGGGCGACGCGCTCGCGAGCGAGTTCCAACGGTTCCTCAGGCAGCAGGGGCCCGAGCGCTGAGCCTGCTGCGGGACGCCGGCGCGGTCGTGACGGCGGTGAGCCGCAGCGCCGGACATACGCTCGTCAAGCCGACCGAGGACAGCATCCGGCTCGTCGCAGGGCTCGGCGTCGAGGGCGACGCCCACCTCGGCGAGCTCGTCAAGCATCGCTCGCGCGTGCGGCGCGACCCGACGGAGCCCAACCGCCGCCAGGTCCACATCGTCCACAGCGAGCTGCACGACGAGCTGCGCGCCGGCGGCTTCGCCGTCGAGCCCGGTCAGATGGGCGAGAACGTCACGACCCGCGGCATCGACCTGCTCGCGCTGCCGGCCGGTGCGCGCCTGCGCCTGGGCGACAGCGCGATCGTCGAGGTCACGGGCACACGCAACCCGTGCAAGCAGCTCGACCGCATCCAGGCCGGTCTCATGGAGGCGACGCTCGACCGCGACGCGGACGGCAACCTCATCCGCAAGGCGGGCGTCATGGGCATCGTGCTGGAGGGCGGCGAGGTGCGCCCCGGCGACGCAGTGGCGCTCGAGCTGCCGGCGCCGCCGCACCTGGCGCTCGAGCCCGCCTGAACGCGAGACCGAAAACGGCATGTGATCGCGACGTTGCCGGTCGACGCGCCCGCTAGCGCTCGGCGGCCGGGCAGGCGATCCGGTAGTCGCACATCGAGCAGGCGGTGTAGGAGGGCGTCGGCTCGAAATCCTGGGCGAGGATGCCCCCGGCCACCTCCTCGACGGTGTCGGCGATCCAGGCCGCGTCGATCTCGCCGCTGGGGACGCGCACCTTCTGGTCGTCGAGGACGTAGAGGTACGCCTGCTGCGCGGCCTCCAGCTGCCACGCCTCGCGTGCGCCGACGGCGTACAGCGAGAGCTGGACGTCCTCCTTCAGCGCCGCCGCAGAGCGCGGCCGGCCGGTCTTGTAGTCGATGAGCTCGTAGCCGCCGTCGGCGAGGCGGTCGACGCGGTCGACGCGGCCGCGCAGCGTGTGCGCGCCCATGCGAAACGAGAACGGGCGCTCGAACCAGACGGGCTGGACCGGCTCCTCGCTCACGCGCCGGTGGTAGCGCCGCAGCGCCGTGCCCGCCTTCTCGCGCAGCTGGCGCTCCTCCTCGCTGTCGCCGAAGCCGGCGCGCCGCCAGCCGCCCTCGAGGAGGGCGAGCAGCTCGTCGAGTGAGCGCGTGGGTGGGTCCGCGATCTGGTGGTAGCGCTCGAGCACCTGGTGGACGAGGATCCCGAAGCGCTGGTTGAGCGTCGGCTCCTGCGGGACCCGCAGCACGCGCGCGAACTTGTAGCGCAGCGGGCAGGCGCGGTAGGTC
>Ga0136617_10003625_pt1 | contig 13776 bp, 14 predicted proteins | sample AntDrymUQ3222106_2_FD_129672 | JGI IMG/M metagenome (GOLD analysis project Ga0136617, IMG submission 129672) | Polar desert sand microbial communities from Dry Valleys, Antarctica - metaG UQ322 (21.06) | ecosystem: Environmental > Terrestrial > Soil > Desert | place: Antarctica: Dry Valley... | reverse complement strand
GGAGATTGTCATGAGCATTTTCGGAGCGATCAAAGACGCGATTTTCGGGAAGGCAAAAGCTGCCCCCGCACCCACATCCACCACGCCTCGTCCGCAGGCTCAAGCCGCACCGGCCGCGACCGCGGCGCCAGTGGATGTCGACGCGACCCTCGCCGATGTCGCGTCGAAGAAAGGCCAGAAGCTGAACTACAAGACGTCGATCGTGGACCTGATGAAGGTGCTCGACCTCGATTCCAGCCTCACCAATCGCAAGGAGCTGGCGGGTGAGCTCGGCTACACCGGCGCGAAGGATGGCAGCGCGGAAATGAATGTCTGGCTCCACCGCGAGGTGATGAAAAAGCTCGCCGCGAACGGAGGTAAGGTTTCTCCTGAGCTTCGAGGGTAGCTCGCGTACATCGCACCAGCGCGATTGGATCCCCTGTAATCGTCCTGGTGCGTTGTCGGTGCTCGCGACCCCTACTTACCGATTTTTCTGAGCTCCACCATCAGGCAGTGATCCTGCACCACGTCGATCCCCGCCCGCGCCAGCTTCTCTGCCGCATCGTCGTTTCTGATGCCCAGCTGAAACCAAACCGCCTTCGGGCGCTTGGCGATGATGTCGTCGACGTGGGGTGGGATGTCCACCGGTCTCCGGAACACGTTCACCATGTCTACTTCTCCAGGGACCTCGGCTACGGTGCGGTAGACTTTCTGTCCGAGCATCTCGCTGAGGTCCTTGTGATAGACGGGGACCGGAATGATCTCGTACCCCGCCTGCTGCGCGTACTCGGGGACGTAGTACGCGGGCTGCTGCGGGTTCGCCTTCACGCCGAGCACGGCGATCCGGCGCGTGTTCTCCAGCAGCTTCCTGATCTGCTCGGGAGTGTCGAGCAAATGCTTGCGCCAGGCGGCTTCATTCATCGTGTCTGTCATTCTCGCTCTCGGTCGTTCGCGGGGTGACGGTAACGGAAGGCAGCGCCTAAATTGCAAGAGAGAGTCCACGTCAGGGAAAGAAAAACTGCAACTGAATACGCTGCCTGCTCTCCGCTTTAAAGCGGTTGGGACGCCAGTGTTCAGTTGCAGTTAACATCCCACGCTACACGACAGAATGAGAGCAACCCTGTAATGAAGATGCTGGTTCTTGGCGCGGGCTATCAGGGCTCCGCCTGCGCTTACGATCTGCTCCAGAATCCCGAGGTGAAGGAAGTCCGCCTCGCCGATCTGCACACCGGGCACCTGTCGGAGTTTCTCGCTCCGTACTCGGGGAACCGGCTGATCTTCACGCCGCTCGACGTGCGCAACACCGAAGCCGTCAGGGCGCTGATGCGCGAGTGCGACGCGGTCATGAGCGCGATCCCGTATTACTTCAACTACGAGCTGGCGGAGCAGGCCGTCGCCGCCGGCGTCCACTTCGCCGACCTCGGCGGCAACACCGAGATCGTATTCAAGCAGAAGACGCTCGACCTCGAGGCCAAGAAAAAGGGAATCACCGTCATTCCCGATTGCGGACTGGCGCCGGGCATGGTGAACATCCTGGCCGAGCACGCGATCAATCAGCTCGATACGGTGGAAACGGTGCGGATTTTCGTCGGCGGCCTGCCCCAGCGACCGGAGCCGCCGCTGAATTACCAGATCGTCTACTCGCTCGAGGGAGTCCTCGATTACTACACGACGCTCTCCTGGGTTCTGCGCGACGGCAAGCGCACCCAGGTCAAGGCGCTGTCGGAGATCGAGCCGGTGAAGTTCGACGGAAGCATCGGCGAGCTCGAGGGATTTCACACCGCCGGCGGGCTCTCGACGATGGCGTTTCGCTACGAAGGCAAGATTCCGACGATGGAGTACAAGACTCTGCGTTACCCCGGTCACGCGCGCATCATGGAAGCGATTCGGGAGCTGGGGCTGCTGGAGCTGAATCCCGTCGATGTGAAGGGCGTGAAAGTGGTGCCACGCGATCTCGTCGTCGCGGCGATCGGACCGCGCCTCACCAAGCCGAACGGCAGGGATCTCGTCGCGCTCAGGGTATTCGCCGAGGGGACGAGGGGAGGCAAGCGGACGAAGGTGGGCTGGGAGATGGTCGACTTCTACGACGAGAAGCACGACATCAGCGCCATGGAGCGCTCGACCGGCTACTCGCTCTCGATCACGGGTCAGATGCAGGTGCGCGGCGAGATCGGGAAGACCGGCGTGTTCACTCCCGACGAAGCCATCCCCGGCGAGAAGTACGTGAGCGAGCTGGCGAAGCGCGGGGTCGAGATAAAGCCGCTGCGCTGACGCCGTGACCGCTCCTCCAGTCGCGCACTTCGAGTCGTTCGGCACCCGCGGGGAGGAGGGGGAGGGGGAGGGGGAGAGAAAAGGCTGGAACGTCTCGCTCCGCGATCCGCGCTCGGTCAAGGTTGCGCGCGCTCTCGACGAAGTAATCCCGCTGCTCCGGGACGCGGAGATGGCGCAGAAGCGTGGAGCGTGGGTAGCGCTCGCCATCAGCTACGACGCTGCGCCGGCGTTCGACCGCGCGCTCGATGTCCACCGCGATGCCGGCTTCCCGCTGGTTTGGTGCGGAATCTTCGACGCTGCCGAGTCGGCCGCTGCGGCGCGGCGCGGAGATTCAGAGTCTCACCTCGCCTCTGGTTTTGCCTCATCACGCCTGCGCGGAAGATTCGAGATCTCGCCGTTCGAGCCTGCCCTCGCCGCGGGCGAATACCTGCGCGCGCTCGAGGCGATCAGGGACTACATCGCCGCCGGCGACACCTATCAGGTGAACTACACCTTCCCCCTGCGCGGAAGAGTGAGCGGTGACTTGTTCGCGTGCTTCGACACCGTCGCGCGGTCACAGGGCGCCGGCTACTCCGCCTATCTCGACATCGGCAGTCACCGCCTTCTTTCGTTTTCTCCGGAGTTGTTCTTCCGCCGCGACGGGAGAATCCTCACCACGAAGCCGATGAAGGGAACCGCACGGCGCGGGCGCTGGCTGGCCGAGGATGATGTTCGCGCCGACCGGCTCGCCGTGTCGGCAAAGGATCGGGCGGAAAACGTGATGATCGTCGATCTGCTGCGGAACGATCTCGGACGGATCGCAGAAGTCGGATCGGTGGAGGTCCCGGCGCTGTTCGCGGTGGAGTGTTTCAATCGCGTTCTCCAGATGACTTCGACCGTGACGGCGACCCAGAGAGGCGATGCGGATCTGGTGGATGTTCTGAGCGCGCTCTTCCCGTGCGGCTCGGTGACCGGCGCCCCGAAAATCCGGAGCATGCAGATCATCCGCGAGCTGGAGCCGCATCCGCGCGGGATCTACACCGGCGCGATCGGTCTCCTGTCTCCGGCGGGGGACGTCGCGTTCAACGTCGCGATCCGGACTCTCTCCGTCGAAGCCGCGACTGGCCGCGCCACTCTCGGCGTCGGAGGCGGCATCACCTGGGAATCCACCGTCACCGGCGAGTACGAGGAATCGCTGCTCAAGGCTGCGTTTCTCACCGAGCGCTGGCCCGAGTTCTCGCTGCTGGAGACGCTCGCTCTGATCGATGGCGCGTACGTGCTGCTGGAGCGGCACGTCGCCCGCGCGGCTGCGTCGGCGAAGTACTTCGGGTTCCGGTTCAGCGACGGTGAGGTCCGGAAAGCGCTCGGCGGCGTGGCCGAAGCGCATTCCTCCGGGAAATGGAGAGTGAGGCTTTTGATCGATCCGGCCGGTAATGCGCAGGCTGAAGCAGAGCTACTCACTCCGAACCGCGAGCAGCCCCTTTCCGTCAGGCTCCATCCTCACCCCATCGACGATGCGGACCCGCTGCTGTATCACAAGATCAGCGCGCGGGGGCGGTACGACGCGGCCCTCGCGGAATGCCAGCCGTGCGACGACGTGGTGTTCGTGAACACACGGGGAGAGGTGACCGAGTCGTCGATCGCCAACATCGTGGTCGCGTCGGAGGGGAAGAGCTGGACGCCGCCGAGGGAGGCGGGGCTGCTGGCGGGAACGTTCAGGGAAGAGCTGCTCGCTCGAGGGGAGCTGCTCGAGCGGTCGATCACCGTCGAGGAGCTCGAGCGGGTGGGGGGGTTCTGGCTGGTGAATTCGGTCAGAGGGTGGATGCGGGCTCGATTAACTACAACTACAACCGCAAACGCGGCCCGTGGTTACAGCTCAGCCAACAAATAAACCCCGCTCAGCGCCAGCAGAAAGTACGGAACGAGCACCGCCGCCCCGACGTAATCCTTCGCCACGCGCTGCCCGAAGAACAGCCCGACGATCGCCACCGCCGCGGTGATCGCTCCGTAGTAGGCAACGACGGGATTGTTGGTGAACACGATCAAGAGAAACCCGATGGCGCTGAGCGCGCCCGCCGCGAGCTCGAGAATCGTGATCACCGTCAGCATCAACGGGACGGTCCCCGCCAGCGGGCTCTTGGCGAAGTGACCCTTGAAGTAGGTGAGATTCCCGCGCCGGTCGACGACCTTGTCGATGCTCGACTGGAGAAACAGCACGGCGAGAAACGCGGACACCAGCGCCTGGAGGACCCACGTCGCGCCGGCGGGCGAGGAGAGGTTCATCATGACGCTATTGTATCACCGGCAGGGCCCAGCTTCCACGTCCCGACGACGTTAAGCTGACAGCTGGCAGCATAAAGCTGGCAGCCGGCGGCACGTTCAGTCGCGGTTGCTCAGCGTCAGTTGTGTCTGATGCTGCGCGCCGGCCTCAGGCCGCGCTGCTGTCGTCGACCCGCTCGACCCGCCGTGCGTTGCCGCACAACGCCCTGAGCTCGGATTCGCTGAGCATCTCCCAACGGCTCGGTATCGGATTCAAGCGCCGCTTTTCCTCGAGCGACTCGAAGGTCAGCCACCCGCTGCCGTAACCCTCGGAAAGCATGATGCGGCGCTGAGACGTTATCCGCCGCTCCATTCCGCCACGGCGCTCCGCCCCATGCCAGGGCATCATCCGGGGCCGGCGACGATCCGTCGAGCCCGCCCTTCTCTCTACACGCGCCGGCTGGGAATCCCACACCTGCCAGTACGCCCCATCTCTGTCGACAAAAGTCCGGTACGCCATAACGATCTATTACCTCACGCGGTTCATCCGCGAATTACCGCAAAACCCTTACAAGTACGGTGCCATTTTCGGGCAAAAACCGAAATAAAGTTGATAAATTTCTGTGTAATCAGATTTGTGATATTCGCTATCTGCCGAAGCTGGCCAGCGTCTCGCTCATCGTATCTATCCGCGATCTCGCCACCGAGCGGTCGCGGCCGTTGTAGAGAAACGAGAATGCCAGCACCTCCCCGTTGACCGCGGTAACGTACCCGGCCAGCGCCACCACGTCGTTTGTCGTCCCCGTTTTGGCATGGAGGTTTCCCTCGGCCGGGGTGTTCCGCATGCGGCGGGAAAGCGTCTCCGAGTCACCCGCGACCGGCAGCGATGCATGGAGCCAGGGACCCCAGGAGGACTTGTGGGCGTAGCTCAGAAGCTGGACCTGGGACCGTGCCGTCGCCCGATCGAGTGTCGACAATCCGCTGCCGTCGGCGAAGGCTAGCTGGCTGGTGTCGGTCTTCACCTTCGTCACGAAGAACTGGTTCATCAGCGCGCTGGCATTGTCAGCGGAGCCGACCGTTTTCCGCTCCGGACCGCGCGCCGAGTTCTTGAACAGCAGCTCGGCGTAATGATTGATGCTCTCGCGGTTCATGGCCGTGATCAGCATCGAGAGCGGAGGAGAGAGCAGGCTCGCGACAGTGGTCGCGTTCTCGGGAGTCTTGCCGAGCCTGATTCCACCGTCGACGGTGACGCCACGGGCGACCAGCGCATTCCTGAAGGCGCCGGTGGTGAAGCTGGCCGGATCCTCGACGATGTAGACGTAGCGGCGCGTACCAGCTCGAGTGCCGATCGACCCGCGCGCGGTGATGGTGCCAGTGGTCGACTTGGCGAAGGAAAGACGCGCGCCGCCGCCGGCCACCGTTCGCACCGATGCTGAGAGTGGAATGGCGTTGTTCGAAGGCTCGAGCGCGACGCTCGCGGGCTGCCCGGGAGATGTCGGTGTAACGGCGACGATGACGAGATTGTCGTTGAGCGAGAGCGCGGATACACGGGCAGCGTAGGACGCCTGGAGGTAGCGCGTGAGCCATCCCTCGGGAACCCTCTCATCGTCGAACGCCGTCGCATCGCCTATCACGCTTCCTGTAACGCGCTTGATCCCTTTCGATGCGACGAGGTCGGCCAGCCGGTTCATCGGAGCGGACGGCCCTCCCGGAAGGAATTTTCCCGACAGCGCGGGATCACCGTCTCCCCGCAGATAAAGATTTCCGGACAGCGTGCCGTCCGGGCCCACCGCTCCGTCACGCAGGGCGTCGGTGCTGAACCGGTAATCCGGGCCGAAGCGCTCGAACGCGATCGCGCTGGTGAACACCTTCATCGTCGAGGCGGGAAGCATCGACGTCCCCGCGTTCTGGCTGAACAGCGTATCGCCGCGCGACAGCGAGACGACCATCACGCCCCACGTCCCGCTCCTCACCCTTACAGTGGTCGAAGCGAGCGCTGCCTGGAGCGCGGCCGCGGTGCGGGTAGTCATGTACTTGATCGGCTGAACGGCCGGCGCGCGGGCCGGCCTCCGCGCGCGCCGCCTCCGTCTCTGGGCGTCCATTATGTCGGGTGCGGCGAGCAGAAAAGCCAGCATCAGGAGAATTGCGTTTCGTATTTTGCGAGCGGACATCTGGGTGGGGGCGGGATCGAGTCGTGGTGGTGGAGCGTGCGTGCTCCGTCTTGGAATATACCCGGGGGCAGGGTATCTTCTGCAAAGGAGCATCCACGTGATCGATGAGGCCCGACATGGGTGAGCGGCAGCACAATTTCCTGCGCGAAGGGGCACTCACCGGATTCATCGGCGCGACCGCGATCGCGGTCTGGTTCCTCATAGTGGACGTCGTGGTCGGCCGCCCTTTCTACACGCCCGAGTTCCTCGGACGCGGCCTCGTCAGCGTGCTCGGGAAAGACATGATGGGCGACACTGCCATCACTCACATCGCCGGCTACACGATCTTTCACTACGCCGCTTTCATCCTCGTCGGGATTCTGCTCACGGTGATCGTCCATCAGGCCGAGCGCACGCCGGCGATCCTCGCGGGAGCGTTGGTCGCCTTCGTGATGATGACGATGGGCTTCTACATGATCGCCGCGGCGTTCTCCGAATCGGCGCTCGGACAGCTCGCCTGGCCGCAGATCTTCGTCGCGAATCTTCTCGCCGCTACGCTGATGATGGGATACCTGTGGCGCACCCATCCGAAGCTGGGCGGCGAGCTGCGTCAGGCGCTCGAGGGGACTGACCCGGACAACTAAGGCCGACCCTTGGTTAACTGCAGTGTTTAGCATGCGCATTCCGGTACTTGCCCTGGTGGTTCTGGCGCTTGTTGCGGGCATCCCACTCTCGGCTCCGGCGCAGGTCGGGCGGCCGGTGGTCGCCGTTTTCGCCCACCCCGACGACGAGCGCATCATTGGCCCGCTGCTGTCGCGGCTGGCGAGGGAAGGACGCGAGACCCATCTCGTCATTGCCACCGATGGCTCCAGGGGGGTTCGCGATTTCGCCGGCATCCCCGCGGGAGCGGAGCTGGCCGCGGCGCGCGCGAAGGAGGCGAGCTGCGCGGCGAGGCGGCTCGGCGTGAAGCAGCTGCACCTGCTCGGCCTTCCGGACGGCGGCCTCGCATCGTTCGATGCGTTGGGCAAGCTGCGGTCTTCGCTCGTGTCGATCATCGACTCGCTCAGGCCAGCGGCGATCGTCACCTTCGGTCCGGAGGGAGGCACCGGACATCCCGACCACCGGTTGGTGGGCAATGTCGTGACACAGATCGTGCAGAGTGACGCGCGCTACGCGAACGTGGACGTGCTCTACGCGTCACTGCCGACGGAGCGTCTCCGCACCGCGCCACGGGCAAGCCCCACCGTGAACGGCATGACAGCGGCGCTGCTGACCGTGCGCGTGCCGTTCGAGGAGCGGGACCTCGTAGCGGGACGCGAGGAATTCGCATGTCATCGCAGCCAGTACACCCCGGCGGAGATGGACGCGGTCAACGGGTATCTGACGCACGCGTGGAACGGCACCGTGTGGCTGCGTCCCTGGAACGGGACGCTGCGCCATCCCGGACTCTTCAGACCCTAAGCGCGCGGATTCTTCTTGGTTGCTGTAGGCCTAACGCACTTGCGGGTCAGCCGCCGCTGGAGGCGGTCGGTTGCACCCGCTAGTTAGGCAGCCCGACAACAATCTGCAACAACTTCATCGATTACGCGCAAGGCTACGGCAACGAGCGCAGGATTGGTGTTCTGGTAGTAGGGAACGATGATCAGCGCCTGGGACAGGGCCCAACCGCGTCCGCGCACCCACGTCGAATCGTCCACCGCGAGCAGAGAACGGAATAACCCTCGTGTCCCGCCGGATAGAACGCTCCAGGCGGGGATCAAGTCGCAGGCGGGATCTCCGACTCCAACGCCGCCGAAGTCGATGACGGCGGTGATCCGGCCGCGTTCAATCAGCAGGTTGGTCGGCAACAGATCGCCGTGAGTCCAGACCGGCGACGCTTCCCGCTCTGATGCCCGGAGGGATTTCTCCCACGCGGCTGTCACCGCCTCCGTATCGAGGCTGTCGCGCAGGGCGTCGATTGCCCGACGAGTGCCGTCGTCTCGCAATCCCAGGCTTGGGCCTCGGCCAGAGGGTGGTCCTCCTACAGGATCGATCTTCTGCAACGCGCGGACGAACATCGCGAGGTCAGTTGCCGCTTGAGCCAGGTCGTTAACGCTCCCGGCGGCGGCGTCGTGCCCTTCGAGCCAACGGTATACGGACCAGTGCCACGGATACCCTTCGCCGGGCATGCCCTTAACGAGCGGGCAAGGGATCGAAAGAGGGAGATGAAGGGCGAGTCGCGGAAGCCACTCGTGCTCGAGGTCTACCTGACGGGTGGCCGCGGCGATGCGGGGCAGACGAACCACCATGTCTCGCCCGAGACGGTAGAGGGCGTTGTCTGTACCAGCGGAAGGGACAGGCTCTATCTGAAGGTTTGCCCATTGCGGGAATTGCGCGGTCAGCAGGCGCTGGACAAGGAAGATGTCCGTCTCGACCTCGTCGGAGTGCATCTTGTCAGCGCGCATCAGCATCCTCATCAAGGCAGATCTGTCGCGTGTGGTAGTCGTCTCCCCATGCTGGCTCCGTCTTCCTCAAACTTGGGCTGTCTAATGCCTAGTTCACCTGCCGCGATGGGACTAGCAGCGGGGCCGAAAAGAATTCCGACCAGCGCTGCGTCCGCAATGAGGCGGGCCATGACTCTGTGCATCGGTACCACCGGGGTTAGGTAATCGTATGCACGATGACGGTCTTGAGAGTCAGAATTGAGAGGCTGAGTCGTCTCTTTCCCGGGTCTTCAGTCATCGATCCTTGATCATCTTCTCAGTGGATGCTCTTCCCTCGAGCGGCTGTTACCCCGCTGCCTCCGCAAGGAGAATACGGAAGCGGAGACTCTCTGCGCCACCATATGCGGCCGGCTTGTAGAAGCGCTCGATCAGTTTCCCTCCGTTCGCCTCGATCACCCGCCGGGATGCGACGTTGTCGGAATCGGTGGTCAGCTCGATGTACGCAAGCGCCTCCTCTCTTGCCTGCGGTAGTAGCAACTGCAACGCGCGGGTTGCGTATCCACGCTGGCGCTTCCATGGAACCACCGAGTACCCGACGTGACCCAGACAATATGGAGGGAGCTCAGTCGTGCCCGGCTGCCATCGGAAGCCAATCGAGCCGCAGAACTCCCCATCCCACATCCATTGAGAGTATCCCGGGAGGCGCGGAACCACGGAGCCATCGGGGAGAGTGACCGGCGGCCCCTTCGCCTCCCGGTCGACCTGCTCGGTAATGAACCGCACCGGGTCTTCGGTGATTCTCGCGAGCTCATCGATAGTCGCCTGCGGCCGGAGGTTGTCAGACGACCAACCCTGCTCAAGTGCGTGTACGTATCCCGGCAGGTACTCGGCTGCAGGCCAAACCAGATCCATCGTGTGTGCAGACATGAGAAGAACTATTCAGCGGCCTAACGTCCGATGTCAGCTGCAAGCACGTACACGACCGACAGCGACCGGTCAGGCCGCGGGCACTTAGAACCCGTTGAGTGTCCTGGCCTCATCGTAGCACGCGCCGCAGAGGATCTGAATGTGAGCGTGAGCAATCGCGCGCTGCGTCCATTCCCAGTCCGCCGCCTCGAGCAGCTGATTGCATTCAGCGCACCAGGCATCCGGGCGCGCGCTCTCTGACTCAGCCGGCCAGAAAAAGCCTCGTGGAACCCGATCGCGAAGCGTCTGAACAACGTGTTGGCACACGAAGGTCTCCTGCTGCTGACCGTGCCGACCGCACTCTACGGTTTGCATGGCTCCATTGCAGCGCCATCACCCATCTCTTATCGCTATATCGAAGTGCAGAACGTCCTCGCGAATTCCAAGCTTCGAGTAGAGCGCGATCGCCGGCTCATCACCGGAATCCGCCTGCACGAAAACTACGTACGCACCGCGCGCGGCAGCCAGCTTCCTGAGCTCCTGAATCAAAGCCGTGGCGATACCTTTACGCCTGTGTGCTGCGGCTACGGCAAGATCGTAGATGTAGATCTCACTGCGCTCCTGCTCGAATTTCCGCAGCTCGTACGCGGCGAGCCCACCTACGACCTCACCATCCTTCAAGGCGGCGAGAGCAATGAAATAGTCGCTACCGAGCAGTTGCTGAAGGTAAGCGGCGCCCGGCTGATTCCCGACGTAGGTCTGCGCTTCGTCGAAAGCCTGACCAAACATCGCCAACAGCGATTTCATCAACGCCTGGTCGTCGCGCGCGAGCTTTTGAATGCTGATGCCGGCCGGGAAAGACACGGTCACTCCGCCTGCAGCTTAACTTGCTCCAGCACGCGATAGTGGATGCGGTGAAGCAGAGCCTCGGCAACGATCCCCCAGTAGGGACGCGGGTGGATATCGATGGTATACCAGGTGCTTCCCTCGAGCCGGGTGCGACCATTTGTCAATGCTGTGAGCCGGAACTCGCCGCGTGTGGAATGAAAGAACCCCTGGATGTGTGGAGCATACACATGCCGGTATGGACTCCATTCCTGGAGCGCTGGCGGCTGAGCTGCAACGTCGAAGGAAAGACGATGCGGCGCGTGCCACACGGTGATTGGTTCCACGAAAGTTCCGGTGGAAAACTCGCAGTGGCGCACAGCCCCTACGCCGGTACCGGAGATTCTCGCCCGCAACGGATAGGCAATCCCCAGGCGGAACGGGAGGCCTGGCCGCTCTTCAATGTCGCGAAACGCGATCACTGCCTCCCACACGCGCCCGGGCGGCGCATCGATCTCGATTGCGGTTACTGCCTCAAACATCGTTTTCGGCGGAGCAGCCACGTCCATGAACGCTGCTCCGGGAAGCAGGAGGAGACTGAAAGCTACACTCGGGGGTCGTGAGTGGGACCGAACGGCAATCGCACGACCCACTGCGCCGCCGAAGAGGGCGATAGAGACCCCGAGAGGGAACGCCATCAGGATACAGAGAAGTCCCTCGAGCGCGAACAGAATCAATGTCCCGCCCACGACAAAGAGGCTGAGGAAGACGACCCGACCTGTCTCCGCAAAGCTTCGTGGATGTCCCCGGTTGTGCGCGTAGGCGCTGACGGTTCCAAGCAGGAACGGAGTGGCAAGGAAAAGGGCGAGACCGTAGGTCCCGAGCACGAATGTGTTCACCAGAACGGACAATGTCCCGACGACTACACTCGCTCCCACGCCCGCAACTGCGCTCTGGAGCCGCCGCACCACCGTAGTGGGGACGGGAGAAGTATCCCAGTCGACCTGCGAGGCACTTGGAAGAATGCTCAGCCAGATCATCACCGCGTAGTTGAGTATGGGCGCAAAGAAGGCGAGGCTCCACCACGGTGAGCGGCCCGCATCGACTGCGCGGCGCAGGCTCATGCTCACCCCGATCCAGATGAACGGGAGCGTCCAGAAGACCAGCAGGATCGTGAGCCAGCTGGGCAACGCTTCGACCGTGGCGCTCCGAAGCGAGAAGAGCGGGATCAAGTAATCAAGCGGAGTCCACAGACGGCCTGTGGCGATACCGATGATGCTGGCATCTGCTACGTACTTCAGCAGCATGAGACCGAGACCCACCCGAAGGTAGAGCCCTCGCTCAATTCGCTCGCGGAAGCCGAAGAGACGGTAGAAAGAGGGAGGCACCAAGGGGTGTTCTAGAAGTAGATGCGAGCAAGCCTAAAGCGTGTCGACATCGATTCCGCGCAATACGTATCGCATCGGAACCCCGATAATCAGGCGGCCGTCGGTCTCCAGTCCACCTGAGCACCCGCGGTCGAGTCCTCGCCGCGGGCGTTCCATTTAAAAAACACCACCGTCATGATGATGTAGAACACGATTCCGCCCGGAATCCACATGATGAGAGCGCCGAGCAGCTGATCCTCGAGCGGCGAGAGCGGAAGAATGCGGGGCGCCGAAGCGTAGGCGGGATACAGCACCGAATCGGCCATCGCGATATAGATCGCGATGATAGTCATCGGGATCGTCATCAGCCAGCTGTAGAGCATCTGACCCGGATACGCCAGCCTCGGCAGCTCCGGCAGCGGGCTCAGCAGCGGCCACCACATCAGAATCGCGGCCACCATGAACATCACGTGCTCCAGAATGTGGATGTCGTGATTGGCCATCGCCGCGTTGTACAGCGGTGGAAGGTGCCACGCCGCGATGATCACGTTGAAGATCAGAAAAGCGATTGGCGCGCGCGTGAGGTAGCGCGCCGCGGCCGCAACGAAGCGGTTCGCGAGCGGCCAGCGAAACATCCAGTCGGGAACGCCCGCTATCAAAAGCGGCGGCATCAGCAGCGTCAGGATCAGATGCTGCACCATGTGCGCGCTGAAAAGATAGCCGTCGCTCAGATCGTGCACCGGCCCGTTCAGCGACGCGAACATCACTATCAGTCCGGAGAAGAAACAGAGCTGCTGCGTCGGCGTGGGCTTGCGCTGAAAGCGGTGTGCGGCCCACAGGTACAATGCGCCGAGGGCCGCGATCCCGACGACTGTGCTCGGATGGATCGACCACCGCCACCAGTCGATCGTGGCAATGGGATGAAGCAGCGTCAGGGACAACATTCTACATCAGAGCTTGATGATCAGCTGGCCGAAGAGGAACAGGAGCGAGAGCAGCGTAAGACTGGCGATCAGCAGGGGTCCCGTGAATAGTACCCGGAACAGCTTGTGATCGTACTTGAGATGCATGTAGAACATCACGACGATTATGAACTTCGCCGCCGACATGATGAGCAGCGTCGGGACGAATGCGCGTGATGCGACGAACGACGGGATGTAGTAGGCCCAGACCTCGGCGATCGTAATCACGAAGAGAATGGCCGCGACCTTTCCATAAGTTGACGCGGTCGGGTGCTTATGCTCCTGAGCGTGCGGCGCGTGTGCGTGTGCTTCCGCGGAATCAGGCAGGTGGCTCGTCGAGTGAGTATCCATCGTGGCAGGCGGTTACTGGATGAGGTAGACGAGAGTAAAGATCACGATCCAGATGACATCGACGAAGTGCCAGTAGAGCGCGGCGAGGTCGACGTTCATCGAATCAGCCGGGCCGAGTCCACGGCTGTAATCGATAGCGAGCAGCGTAACGAGCCACAGCACACCGGCGGTCACGTGCGCGCCGTGAAAGCCGGTGAGCGTGAAAAAGGTCGAGCCGAACAGATTCGTCTTGATCGTCAGGCCTTCGTGCACGAACGACGTCAACTCGTAGGCCTGAAATCCAAGGAATGTCGCGCCGGCGATG
>Ga0136617_10003623_pt1 | contig 13780 bp, 10 predicted proteins | sample AntDrymUQ3222106_2_FD_129672 | JGI IMG/M metagenome (GOLD analysis project Ga0136617, IMG submission 129672) | Polar desert sand microbial communities from Dry Valleys, Antarctica - metaG UQ322 (21.06) | ecosystem: Environmental > Terrestrial > Soil > Desert | place: Antarctica: Dry Valley... | reverse complement strand
TCGGTCGAGCAGGCGCTCAACACGCTGCTCTCGTCCAATGGGCTCTTCTATTCGATCCTCGACGATCGCACGATCGTGGTCGCACAGGATTCCGCGCCGAATCGACTCAAATACGAGCGGCAGGTCGCCATCACGCTGCCCATTTCGTACGCCGACGCGACCGAGATCGCACAGATGCTGACGGCGATCACACGAACGACCACGGGTGTCACGGTTGCGCCGGTGATCATGCCCAACAAGACGAACAACACCATCACGGTGCGTGCCACGCAGCCGGTGATCGATGTCATTCGCGAGCTCGTCCTCTCGAACGACAAGCCTCGGGCTGAGATCACGCTGGATATAGAGATTCTCGAGGTCAGCCGTTCGCGCGCCAAGCAGCTCGGCCTCAACCTGACGCAGAATGAAATCGGCGGGATTTTTTCGCCGGAACAGGCGCCCGGAACCACAAATCCGCCGTTCAATGTCAATACGATCTCGCAAGGCGTCAGCACCGCAGACTTCTACCTGGCCGTGCCTGCCGCCATCGTCAAGTTCCTCGAAAGCGATGTGAACACTCGATTTCTCGCGCAGACACAGCTTCGCGGCTCGGAAGGCGCACAGCTGTCTCTCAAGGTCGGCGCCGACGAGCCGTACCTGACGACGTCGTTTGCGCCGATCGCCGGCGGCGGGGCCAACGTCAACCCCCTGTCGTCGTACACATTCCGCACGGTGGGCATCAGCGTTCAGGCAACACCGCGGCTGGTGACGGATGAAGGCGACATCCTGATGGATCTTGTGATGTCGAGCGACACCCTCGGACCACCTCGGTCGGTCGGAGGCCAGCTCGCACCGTCATTCCCGACAAGAAGCGTTACCACGAAGCTGCGCCTTCGGGACGGCGAGTCTCATCTGCTCGCAGGGTTGCTGCAGGACGACGAGCGCCGCTCACTGAAGGGATTTCCAGGCCTCATCTCCATTCCTATCCTCAAGCAGCTGTTCTCCCAATCCGACGACATCATCGCGCAGACCGACGTCGTGATGCTGCTGACGCCCCGCATCATCCGCACGCACGAGTACACGGCGCGCGATCTCAGTCCGATCTATCTCGGCACGAATCAGAACTTCGGCCTTACAGGGCCGCCGCCGTTGATCGCCGCCCCGCCGGTCGATGCGCAACCACAAGGACCGGCCACCGCGCCTCCGGCGCAGGACGTGCCGCCGCAAGGCCTGCCTGTCCCGACGGTGCCGCAGGTAGGAGCCCCGGGGCTTATTACGACGCCGGCGCAGCCCCAGACCGTGCCCCCGCCCCTCGCCGAGCCACAAGCCCAGCGTGATCTCACGGCGCCTCAGCAGGCCGCGACAGCAGTGGCGCCGATGGCGCAGATCTCCGTGACGCCGCCAACCGACGCGCGCATCGCCGCCGGGCCATATCTCGTCCCGGTGTACGTGGCGGGGATCGCACGGGCGTCGACCGTGACAATCACCGTCACCTTCAACCCGTCGATTCTGCGAATGCGGATCGTGCAGGAAGGCAGTTTTCTCCGTCAGGGAGGCGCCAATGTTGTGTTTACGCCGAACACGGACCCGGCGATCGGCCGTATCGATTTGACATTCGTTCGCCCGGGCGACTCGGTCGGCGCGTCCGGATCCGGCCTGCTTGCCGCAATCCAGTTCGACGCGATTGCGTCCGGCACCTCGCCATTGACCGTGAGTGGCGTCGCGGCAAATCCGACTGGCGGGACGATTCCTCTTCAATTCGTCCCGGCCTCGGTTGTCGTACGATAAGTCTGGTGAACCTGAACGGGCCGAGACCGACAGTCACACGGCAAGGCGGATACACATTCATCGAGGTCGCGATCGTCGCGGCGATCATCGCGATTCTCGCTTCCGCCGCGCTGCCGCTCGCAAAGGTGACCATGCAGCGCCAGCGCGAGCTCGAGCTTCGCCGCACGCTGCGCGAAATCCGGACGGCCATCGACAAGTACAAGGATGCGGCCGATCAGAACCTGATCTCGCCAAACGATATCGACAACGACGCCGAGGGATATCCGCCGACTCTCCAGACCCTGGTCGCTGGCGTGACGCCGGCCAACGATACGACAGGGAGACGGCTGCGTTATCTGCGGCGAGTCCCCATCGATCCGATGACGCGCACGACGGAGTGGGGACTGCGCTCGTCACGCGACACGCCGGACTCGAAATCATGGGGCGGACGCAACGTCTACGATGTCTATACCACCTACAGCGGCCGAGCGCTCGATGGGACCGACTACCGTGACTGGTAACCGCCGCGGCTTTACGCTCATCGAACTGCTGGTGGTGATCACGCTGATCGTCGTGCTGGCGGGGATTGGCCTGTCGACGTACTCGTCGAGCGTCAGGCGCGCAAAGGAAGCGGTGTTACTCGAAGATCTCTTCCGGTTCAAGGACGCAATCGATCAGTACAACGCCGACAAGGGCACCTACCCGCCGGACCTCGCGTCGCTCGTCACCGAGGGGTATATGCGGCAGATTCCCAAAGATCCATTCACCGACTCGGCCGACACATGGGAAATCGTGATGTCGGAGGCGGACCCTGCAAATCCAAACGCGGCGCCGGGCGTCTATGATGTGAAGAGCGGCGCCGAGGGCGTCGCCCTCAACGGCACCAACTATCGGGAATGGTAGGCCGCGCTACGGAACGCTGACGGATGTGGTGCCCGAAGAGGTGTGCCCCGTGGACGTTCTCGCACCGACGCGCACGCTATAGGTTCCTGCCGCGGAGTAGGTGTGGCTCACCTGGTTAGAAGACGTCGTCTGCGACGTGCCGTCACCGAAGTTCCAGCTATAGCTCGCGACAGATGATCCCGCGGGGCTCACGTTCGCGGTGAACGTGGCGGTCAGTCCCGTGCTCGTTGCGCTGATACTGACCAGCAGCGGCTGAACGAAGATCACCGTCGATGCTGTGGCCGTCTGGCCCGATGTGTCCAGGGCGGTCACTTTCGGGGAGAACGATCCGTCGTCGCGATAAACGTGCTGCACCGCGATCGTCCCGCTCACGGTGCCGAGATCATCCGATGAGCCGTCGCCGTAATCGACGGTGACATTCTGCATCGGCGCGCCATTCGTGCCGGGATTCGCGGTGATCGAAAAAGTCGTCACTCCGCCTTCCGTCGGCGTCGTACCCGATGCCACGCTGATGGACACCGTCGGCCGCGCCGTCGTCGTAATCGTCACGGCCGTCGACGTCGTGCCGCCTGCGGTCGCCGTGATGCTCGCTTCCCGCGACGTCGTCAGCGTCGTGGTCGCGGCGCCGTTCGAATCGGTGTTTGCACTGGCCGAGCTGAAGGTTCCAGACGTGGTGGTAAATGTCACAGGTACGCCGCGTAGGGGGTTTCCGGACACGTCCACGACCGTTGCGGTGATTGCGCTCGTGCCGCCTGTCGTTGGAACGCTCGTGGGATTGACCGCGACGCTGACCCGACTTGTCGCCGCGGCGCCGACCGAGATCTCCAGCGCCTCCGACGCAGCGCCGCCGGAAATCGCCTTGATCTGCGCTTTGCCCGATTGACCATTTCCGACGAACTGCACCGTTGCCACGCCATTCAGGGTGCGTGCTTCGGTTGGCGACAACCCTCCGAGATTCGTTGTAAACGTGACGGTTGTGCCATTCTGTACCGGTGTGCCGGACACCTCGAGAACTGTGGCGCGGATTTCGGCCGTCCCGTTGGCCTGCACAACGTTGTTGTTGCTCGACAGGGTGACCTGGGAGCCGGTGGGCGCGAGTAGCGGCAGTTTGTCGCATGCCGACGCAACGCTGCCGACACAGGCGGCAAGCGCCCACACCTTGAAATGCCTGGAACGAAGAGGCCCTGTTATGATTGACAACATCCGGACGAGAGCTAGTGTCTAACTATAATAGTCTCATGAATTTAGCGTCCAAAGCAAGCGGAGGTTACGCCATGGCCGGCCTGCTGGTCGCCCTCTCGGTGATGGCCATCCTGCTCAGCGTGGCCCTGCCGGCGTGGTCGCACTTGATTCGCCGGGAAAAAGAAGAAGAGTTGATCTTCCGCGGAAACCAGTACGCCCGTGCCATCAACCTCTATCAGCGAAAATTCGCGAACGCATCGCCGGCCACCCTGGATATCCTCATCGAGCAGCGGCTGCTCCGAAGGAAATTCAAAGACCCTTTGTCGCCAGCCAAAGACGGTGAATTTCAATTGTTGTACTTGAACAACCAGGGAACGAGCTCGCGGGCCGCTGGTGCGGCCGCCGCGACGGGTAGCACGCTCGGTACCAAGCCGTCCGGCGGCATCGTCGGTGTGGCGAGCAAGAACACCGGACAGTCCATCCGTACCTTCAACGGAAAGACCCGTTACAACGAGTGGCAGTTCGTTGGTATCCAGCAGACGACCCAGGCAGGAGGAGCCGCTGCTGGAGCCGGTCAGCGTGGCACCGGTCCGCAGCGAGGCGGCGCGCAGCCTGGCGGCCCGCAACGTAGCGGTGCGCAGGGCAGCGTCCGACCGGACGGATCATTTACCGGACCGGGCACCTCACCCCAAGGCCGTTAGGACGGCGTCGTGTAGCGCAGGACGTACCTGCTGAATCAACGTGTTCTCACGCGACGGGTTGACACGATTGGTGAGGAACACGACGTACACGTCGCGCTCTGGATCGATCCACAGACTGGTCCCCGTGAATCCGGTATGCCCGAACGCCGAAGGCGACATCTTCGTGCCGCACGAAGACGTGGGCAGCATCGTGTCCCACCCGAGCGCCCGCGATCCCGTATGACCCGCGCGTCTGACGAAGGCGCGGGCCGTCGCGGGCGAGGCGAGGAGCGTGTCTCGGCCGTGGACGGCGGCGAGCATCGCGCGCGCGACATCTCCGACAGCTTCCGCCGTTCCGAACAGGCCGGCGTGACCCGCCGCCCCCCCGAGCGCCCAGCAGTTCTCGTCGTGGACCTCGCCAGCGAGCTTCCGGCCCCGCCATAGATCATGTTCTGTCGGCGCGATGGAGAATCGCAGCGCCGCGGGAGGCTTGAAGAGCAGAGGACGGGTCGTGATCGGCTTCAGCAGGTCGTCGGCTTGCCGCTCGAGCGATCCCCCGCCCGCGTCCTCGATGACGAAGCCCAGCAGAATGAATCCAAGGTCGCTGTAGATGGACTGCGTCCCTGGGGGATATTCCAGAGGAAGCGAGCAGATGGCGTGCTGAAATTCGGTCCGTCCCGTATGGTCGCGATAAAACGGCAGCCAGGCCGTCAGGCCCGAGCTGTGGGTCAGCAGCGATCGCAGTGTGACGGCGTCGCGATCGTGGCCCCGCCAATCAGGAATCCAGTCTGCCACGCGGTCGTCCAGCTCGAGCTTGCCCTGTTCGACGAGCCGCATCATCAGGCTGGCCGTGGCGATCACTTTGGTCAGCGACGCGAGATCGAACAGAGTGTCCTTCTGCGTCGACGGCGCCTGGGAGTCGTAGTCGAGCCTGCCGAAGGCCTGCAGCCATAACGCCCCGCTTTGTGTCCCTACTTCCACGACCGCAGCCGGATACGCGCGCTCGTCGGATCCGCGCTGAATAACGCTGGCGGCCTCACCGAAACGCTGCATTCGCAACGCTCTCGATGTAGTGGCTGTTCAGGTTGTCGTATGAAAACAGCACGATACCTTCGGCGCCGAGCTCCCGCGCGGTCCGGATGTTCTCGACCGTCGCAGAAGGGGAGAGCTGATACGCCCCGATGCCCGCCCATACAGGACGCCCGCCGGCGCGCTGTTCAACGCTGGCGATTTGCGCGCGGAACACCGCGTGATCCGTCGTATAAACCATCGGGCACACGGCGTCCAGCAATCCTGCCTCGAGCCACCCGCCCCAGTCCTGAAACCGCCGCGTTAACGCATCGCCGACGTCGGGCAGCACGGCCGCACTGAGCATCGCGCGCGGCCGACGCACCTTGAGGGTGGCTCGGATTCTCGCAAGCAGCTCGGTCAACCGCGTGCGCCGGAACTCGTGCCAGCGCTGCGGAAACATTTCGGTGTAGAACAACAGACGTCCGCGCGCGCGCGCGGAATATTCCCGGCGCTCGGGGCCTGACATCCTGGAAGACACCTCAGACCGAAAGGCCTCGAGCACCCCTGCACCGTAGTCGAATTCCTCATTCGGAAAGCGGATGTAGTCGAGGTGAATTCCATCGACATCGTATCGCGACGCGAGATCCCCAACCACCTTGATCGTGTGCTCGATCGACCCCTTCATAACAGGCGAGAGGAACAGCCCCTCGACGCGATCCGTGCGGGCCTTCGCATAGTGCGACAGGCGCTTGAGATATTCGGGGCTGCGCGGGCTCATCAGCGCGAGATCCGCGGCAAGGGAGCGAGGCACCATGAGCCACTCAGGATGCGTGTAGACAACGTGACTGCGAGCGGCCGGCGGCTCGGCGTCTGACACAAGATTCACGTTCACCCACGCGTGTACTTTCAAGCCGGACCGATGCGCGCTTGCGAGGACCAACTCGAAGGGATCGAACGAGGCCGGCTGTTTCGCAAGCGCCGCCGGACGCGGCTCGTGCCGGCTGCTGTAGTACGCGTCGCCACGGCCGCGCACCTGGACGATCAGCGTGTTGAAGCCCGCCTCTCTCGCGGTTTCAACCACCGCGAGAACCCTCGCCGGCGACGTCAGGCTGCCGCGCTGCACCCACATGGCGCGTACCTCGGCAGACGGACTCTGTCCGGCGAGCGAGGCCCCAGCGAGCGCCGCGATGAGGACAGTTCCGTTCAGGCGCGTGACAGTCCGGCGACAGCCGGACACTACGAGTGGTCCTCGGTCGGGTTGAGATGGAGCAACTCGCGCAAGCGCGGCTCGATGTCTTCGCCGATAGCTTCGCGGACCGAGTCGTGCGCCTTCCTCAGGCGCGCAGTCGCCTGCGTGTAGCCACCTTTCGTCTTCTGCATCACGATGGCCGCCTTCACGTTCCATCGAGCTTTCTGAAGCAGCTTGTCGGCTTCATCGTCGTCCAGCCCGGTGACCATCGTAATGATGCGCCGCGCGCGATCGCGCGCCTTTTCCGAGCTGGTGTGGAGGTCGACCATTAGGTTGCCGTACGTCTTGCCGATGCGCACCATCGCCGCAGTGGTCAGCATGTTCAAGACGAGCTTCGTCGCCGTGCCGGCCTTCAAACGGGTCGATCCCGCGATGACTTCCGGCCCCACCGCAGGCGCAATCGTGAGATCGACAAACGTCTGCAGCTCGGTGCGCGGATCGCACGTGACGAAGATGATCTTCGAATCAGCTTTCCGGGCTCGCGTGAGCCCGCCCCGGACATATGGGGTCATTCCGCTGGCCGACACGCCGACGACCACGTCTTTTTTTGTGGGTTTCAGGCGGGTAAGCGCCCGCGCGCCATCTTCGTAGCTGTCTTCCGCCCCTTCCTTGGTGTGAAGAAAGGCGTTCTTGCCTCCAGCCATCACCGCCTGAATCGATTCAGGATCGGTGCCGAACGTTGTGGGCATCTCGGCCGACTCCACCACGCCGAGGCGCCCGCTTGTGCCGGCGCCGACAAAAATCACGCGCCCGCCCTTGCGCAACGCTTCCACGAGAATGTCGGCGCCAATCGCGATGCGGGGCTTCTCACGCTGAACAGCCGCCAGCACCTTGCGGTCATCGGTCAGCATCAGCTCAATAATGTCGGACGACGACGCTTTGTCGATGCCGAGCGTGGCCGGGTTGATGGCTTCGGTGGGGAGCAGCTGATATTTCGAACGCTGGGACATCGTATGAAGAAACGTTAGCGCAACGAAGGGCCGGATGCTACTCTCAGGGCTCGACAGTGTCAACCGCCCACGATCTCGTCGACGCCTATCTCACCCATCTCGGGGTCGAGCGCCGGCTCGCAAATCACACTCTGGAAAGTTACAGCCGCGATCTTCTGCGCCTCGGAGAGTTCGCCGCCGGCCTGGAAACGCCGCTTCAGCGCCTCGATCGACGCGATCTGGAGAACTTCGTCGCGGGGTTGATGAACGAAGGGCTCTCGCCTCGGTCGGTGGCACGGATGGTTGCCGCGGTCCGGGGATTTTACCGGTTCCTGGTCCTCACGCAGCATGTAAGCACGAACCCGGCGGACGACCTGGAAGCGCCCAGAGCATGGCCGGCGCTGCCGAACCTCCTCGGTATCGAGGAAGTCGAGCTGCTCATCCGGCAGCCGGATGTGTTGACGCCTCGCGGGCTGCGCGATCGCGCCTTGATCGAAGTGCTCTATGCCACCGGGCTGCGCGTCTCTGAGCTGATTCACCTGCGCGCGAGCGACTTGAATCTCGAATCGGGGTATCTCTCGTGCACGGGAAAAGGGAACAAACAACGCATCGTGCCGATCGGCGATCAGGCGTCGACGTGGCTGATGAAATACATTCGCGAGGCGCGCCCGGCGCTGCTGTCGAAAGGTCAGTCCGCGTGGCTGTTCGTCAATGCGAAAGGCGGCGGCAGCCTTACGCGTGTCGGGTTCTGGAAAATTTTAAAAGGGTATGGCCGCACGGCCGGCTTGTCCTCGACCCTGAGCCCACACGTGTTGCGGCATTCATTTGCGACCCATCTACTGGAGCACGGCGCGGACCTGCGTTCGATTCAGATGATGCTCGGCCACGCGGACTTGTCGACGACGCAGATTTACACCCACGTGCTCGAAGCGCGCCTGCGCTCGGTTTATGATCGGTTTCATCCGCGCGCGTGATAATATTCATGGATCTGTGTCCGAAAGTCTCGTCACTCCAAGGAGCGCAACGTAATGAGCCGTGACGGCCGCCATCTTTTTACGTCGGAATCCGTAACCGAGGGACACCCCGACAAGATTGCCGATCAGATTTCCGACGCGGTGCTCGATGCCATTCTGGCTCAGGACCCGAAAAGTCGCGTCGCCTGCGAGACGCTGGTCACGACCGGGCTGGTGGTCATGGCCGGGGAAATCACCACCAACGCCATTGTGGATTTCCAGGACGTGGCGCGCGCGACGATCACCGACATCGGCTATACCCGCGCGAAGTTCGGGTTCGATGCCGAAACCTGCGCGGTGCTGTCCTCGCTGCACAAGCAGTCGCCCGACATCAGCATGGGCGTGGACACCGGCGGCGCGGGGGATCAGGGCCTGATGTTCGGCTACGCCTGCATCGAGACCGAAGAGCTGATGCCGCTGCCGATCATGCTGGCGCACAAGCTCGCGAAGGGGCTGTCGTGCGCGCGGCGTGACGGCGTCCTCGATTATCTCCGTCCCGACGGCAAGTCGCAGGTGACGGTCGAGTACGAGGGCCGCACACCGATTCGTGTCGATGGGATTGTCGTCTCGAGTCAGCACCGGGAAGACGTGACCAACGATCGGATGCGCGGCGATTTCATCGAGAAGATCATCAACCGGGTGGTTCCGGCCGAGTTGATGGACCAAGACACGAAGATCTACGTGAACCCGACCGGCCGCTTCGTTGTCGGCGGGCCTCACGGCGACGCCGGTGTGACCGGCCGCAAGATCATCGTCGACACCTACGGCGGTGCGGCTCCGCACGGGGGCGGCGCGTTCTCCGGAAAAGATCCCACGAAGGTGGATCGCTCGGCCTGCTACATGGCGCGGTATATCGCGAAAAACTGTGTCGCCGCCGGGTTCGCCGAGAAGCTGCAGGTACAGCTCGCGTACGCAATCGGCGTGGCAGACCCGGTGTCCGTCATGGTCGAGACATTCGGCACCGGCAGGATCGCCGATTCAAAGATGACCGAGCTCGTGCGCGCGCACTTCAAGCTGACGCCGAAAGGGATCATCGACGATCTCGACCTGCGGAGGCCCATTTACAAGAAGACCGCCGCGTTCGGACACTTCGGGCGCACGGGAGAGGGCTTCACCTGGGAAAAGACCGACCGGGCCGACGGGCTGCGGAAAGCGGCGGGGCTGTAAGAGGGCACACGTAGTGTCCGGCCCGAGCCGGGCATCGACAATGCCCGTGAGACAACGCAAAGCAATCATGGCGGCGGCCGTTCTGGCCGCCGCTTTTGTTTTTGTTGTACTGCCGTTGCCCGCGCGCCGGCTCGACCTGCCTCGGCCTCAGACGCAAACCGCCGTCGGCGCGTTTCACATTCACACCGACCGGTCAGACGGCTCCGGCACGCCAGACGACGTGGCCGCCAGCGCGGCGCTGGCGGGGCTGCAATTCATCATCCTCACCGACCATGGCGACGGCACCCGTGTGCCTGATCCACCACAGTACCGTTCCGGCGTGCTTGTCATCGATGCGGTTGAGCTCAGCACAGCGGGAGGGCACTACATCGCCATCGGGCTGCCGCAGGCACCTTACCCTTTGCGCGGCGAGCCGCGCGACGTGATCGAGGACGTTCGCCGGCTCGGGGGGTTCGGCGTCGTCGCCCATCCCGACTCCGCCAAGCCGAGCCTGCAGTGGCATGACTGGGACGCACCTTTCGACGCCATGGAATGGCTGAATGCCGACACCGAATGGCGGGACGAGGGCCCCGGAGCGCTTGCACGCGCGTTCGTGCAGTACCCGCTTCGAGCGGTCGAGACGCTCGGATCGCTGCTCGATCGCCCTGACCCAACTCTTTCGAGATGGGACGCGGCCACGCGGCGCCGCCGGGTTGTCGCGCTGGCAGGTGCAGACGCGCACGCGCGGGCGGGATGGAGCGATGAAGATGCCGATGGATACCGGCGGACGTGGTTTCTCAGAATTCCTTCGTACTCGGTGTCGTTCCGCACGTTCGCGTTGCGTGCAGAAGTCGATCGCCCGCTTGGGGACAGCGCGAATGCCGATGGGGCGCAGATCCTCGCGTCGTTGAAAGCGGGCCGCGTGTACTCGGGCATCGACGCTCTTGCATCGCCCGCAGCGCTCCAGTTCTCGGCCGCCGTGGAGAACCGCCGGGCGAGCCAGGGAGAGCTCCTTGACGTGAGAGGGCCGGTGTCGTTCGTGGCTCGCTCAAACGCGGCTACCGGCGGCTCCATCTTCCTTCTCAGGGACGGTAGCATCCTCAAACAGGAACCGCTGCCCGAGTTGCGGTTCGTGTCGACGTCCGGTCAGGGCACCTACCGTGTCGAGATCCACCTGTCGAGCGCACCAGGGACACCCCCAGTGCCGTGGATCGTCAGCAACCCCATTTATGTTCAGCCTGCCGGATGGGAAGGTGCACCGGCGTGGACTCATCCGATTGCGACGGATGCACGGGGCATTCAAGGGGGCCCATGGCACGTTGAGAAGAGCGATGCATCAACTGCGCAGGTGTCGCAACAAAATCATCCCCAGGGGCCGGTCGAGCTCGCGTATCGGCTCGCGGACGGAGGGGGCGGAGCGCCATACGCTGCGCTCGTGATCGGTGTCGGGGATGCCCTGACGACCCGCACCCGCCTCGCATTTCGCGCGCACGCATCGCAGCCGATGCGAATTTCTGTCCAAGCGCGGCGTCCGCGGTCGGGCGAACGCTGGCACCGGTCGATTTACCTCGACACACAGCCACGCGACATCATCGTGCCGTTCAGCGAGCTCAAACCGGTCGGTGTCGGGCCGGCCGCTTCGTTCGATCCAGCGCTCACAGACACTGTACTGTTTGTCGTGGACACCACGAATACAAAGACAGGCACGAGCGGAAGTGTGAGCGTCAGGGATTTGAGGGTGGAGCGCTGATGGAAGAGCGCTATCGGTGCGACGGGTGCGACGGGGTGTGCCGGTCCGACAGGGTGCGGTGAAGCGAACGCGTCGAGTGGGACTGTAGACTGGGGATTGGACTGTCGCCTGCCGACTGAGACTGACGACTGACGACTATTTGGTTCTTGGTTCTAGGTCCGCACTGTCAACAGCAGGTACATCGCAGCGCAGCCGAAGATGATATTCGGCGCCCAGGCTGCGAGCGCGGGGGCCATGAGGCCGCCGGCGCCGATGGCGCCGAAGACGCTGATGGCGGTCCAGTAGAGGATGGCGAGCACAATGCCGGCGCCGACGCCGTACATCGCGCCGTGTTTGCCGGTCGTCACGGCAAAGGGCACAGCGATGAGGGCCATGATCAGCGTGACGAATGGAAAGGCGAGCTTGCGGTGCAGCGCGACGACATACGGCACCACATTGAAACCGCCGGCCTGAAGCGATGCGACGTGGTCGCTGAGTTGGCGATAGGACATGTGCTCGGCGTCGGGCCGCTCGGACGCAAAGTATCCTGGGCCTTCCATGACGACCGGCTGGGTCGAAAAGGCCATATAGCGGATCTTCGGCTGCACCTTCGCCTCAAATTCGCGCTGCCAGCCTGCGCCGCCCTGCCACTGTACCTGACCTCGGGCCTCCCGATCGCCGTTGAACTGGGCCGTGTCGAAGTACTTCCGGCGAAGGAGAGCCGACGCATCTCTGGTGAACTCGTAAATCGACAATCCGTTCAGCCGGTTCTTGCCTGATTCGAAATACAGATACTGATAGATGTTCCCGTTGTTGCCCGCCACCCAGCGGCGGTCGAGACTCTGCGTGGTGGGGAGGCGGCCGCGGATGGCGTTGTTAATCGCGTCGGCCCGTCGATTGGAGTACGCGAGGATCCCTTCCTCGAGCCCGATGAGCACTGCGCTGCCGATCACTGCGAGGATCAGCAGGGGAGCCGCCGCGTGGTACAGGCTGATGCCGCACGCCTTCATCACAACGAGTTCGGTGTTCTTCGTAAGCGATCCAATCGTCACGAGCGCGCCCATCAGCACCGCGAGCGGGACGAGATAGTAGAGAAACTGAGGCGAAGCGAACCACAGATACGTGAGCATCATGCGGGCGGTCGTCCGTCCCTTGAACAGGTGATCCGATAAATCAATGAATGTCGCGATGTAGAACAGGGCCAGCAGCGCGGCCGCGGACAGCGCCGCCACACGCAGCGCCTGCTTCAGCACATACCAGTCGAGAATGCTGGGGCGCGGGAACGCGATATGCGGGACTTTGATGACCACGACGACGCGCGTGCCCCGCCGGTTCTGCGTGCGGCCGTCACCGTGGTCAGCCTGGCCCGAGCCGGACCGCGCACGGCGGGTGAGAAACGGCACCGCGAATTGAATCGGCCGCTCGGGCCCGCGCAGCTTCCTCGCGATCAGCATCACGCCCCACAGGGCAATCAACACGTCCGGAATCCACATCGCGATCCAGGCGAACCAATACGGCAACAACCCCGCCTTTGCGATCGCCTCCGCGATGTACCACAAGACCCAGTAGACGAAAACGACGCCGACACCGACCACGAAGCTGGCGAGGCGTCCATCTCGCCGGCTGCTGGCGCCCATGCCGAGCGCGACCAGTGCGAAGGCCAGACACGCCACAGGAATCGAGTACTTCTTCTGCCACGCCATGATCTGGTTATGGGGGTAGATGTTCTGCGCCTCGAGCTCAGCCATATCGTCCTTGAGCTCGGCGATCGTCATCTCCGTGTAACCCTTCATCGGGCCTTCCCTGGGAAACACACTCTCGGGATCGATCACCAGCGTCGTGTCTTCGAAGTTCGTCAGCACATATTTTTCGGGCTCGCGAACGTTGACGCCGTGCTGCACGCCGTCTTGCAACACGAGCGCAACGGAGCGCTTGGCCTCGTCGACCGCGAGACGGCCCTTTTTGGCGAGGAACAATTTGTGCTCAGCCGGATTGCTGTTATCGGCGACGAGCACATCTGTCCATCCGACGCCGGGTATCACTTCACGTACATAAATGACAAGATTCGGGAACCCGTCGTAGAACACGCGGGGCTTAATCTTGCTTTCTCCGCGAGACATCAGCAGCTTGAACGTGATTTCGCGGAACGCTTGATTTGCGGCAGGCAGCGCGACGATCATGACGTAGGTCGT
>Ga0136617_10003622_pt1 | contig 13782 bp, 12 predicted proteins | sample AntDrymUQ3222106_2_FD_129672 | JGI IMG/M metagenome (GOLD analysis project Ga0136617, IMG submission 129672) | Polar desert sand microbial communities from Dry Valleys, Antarctica - metaG UQ322 (21.06) | ecosystem: Environmental > Terrestrial > Soil > Desert | place: Antarctica: Dry Valley... | reverse complement strand
GTGCCCGATCCGTGGATGCCAGATGCCGCACGCGAGCGCAGCAATACTGGTGGTATTGCGAGCATCGCGGGTGGTGTCTGGCGCCGCGGGCGGGTGCCGAAACCGTGCTCTTGTTGATTGACGCTTCCTTAGGCCTGACGACGGGCCGAGCCGGTCGTCAGCGCACTTGGCGCGCCGCGATCGCAGCCTGACCGAACGCCACGGTCAACCGTCTAGCATCCGGCTGCATGTGCTCGGATCGCCGCGTCGTCCCGGCCTTCCGAGGGATGCGCGCGCCGCCCCCGGCCGTCGCGGCCACGGCGTTCTTGCTGGCGCTCGTCGGGCTCTACGCCTTCGCAGCCGGGACGGACGCCGGTCGCGAACTGGACAACGCGACGGTCCGCTACTACCTCTTCGTGCACGACGGCCTGCGCGACGTGGCCACGGCGCTCGCGCATCTGGCGGGAATCGTCGTCCTCCTGCCTGCGGGGCTCGCGCTGGTCCTGTTCGCGTGGTCACGTGACGGCCGGCGCCCGGCGATCGCGGCGGGTGCGCTGATCGTGGGCTCGATCGCTTCGGCGCGACTGCTGAAGGCGCTGCTCGGTGAGCTCCAGCCGCTGGGCAGCGAGTGGCCGCGCTACTACGGGCCGGGCTACTTTCCAAGCGGTCACGGGGCGGGAGCGATGGGGCTCGTGCTCGCTGCGATCCTGCTCGCGCGCTCGGGACGCCTGCGCGCCGCGATCGCGCTCGGGGCCGGCGCGGGCGTCGGCGTGGTCGGCTTGACGCATGTCGTCGGGCTGTCGCACCACCCCACCGACCTGCTCGGCGGCTACCTGCTCGCCGGCGCGTGGGCGCTCGGAGCCAGCGTTTACCTGCAGCGCGACGGCGACGCGCAACGCTCGCCCCTGGACGATCGATCCCGAGCGGTCGTGCCCGCGGGGGCTGGTCCGGACGGAGGCCGTGCCCGCGGAGGCCGAGCGGCGCTCCTGGCGGCCGCCGCCGTCGCGATCGGCGCGGGCATCGCGATCGCCCAGGGCGTTGCCGTCGAGCCCGCTGCCGGAACGTTCGGCGTCCCGCTGGCAGCGCTCGCCGTCGCGGGCTCGGCGGCGCTGTTGATCCCCATTCGGAGAGGTTCTGCAGGCTGAGTGCTTTAGCCTCGGCGACGATGGCCGACGTTCTCGTGCTCGCCTACCATGCCGTCAGCGAGGACTGGCCGGCGGACCTGTCCGTGACCCCAGCCCATTTCGAGCGCCAGCTCGGCGAGCTCGTGCGCCGCGGTTACCGCGGCGCCACCTTCTACGACGCCGTTCACGCGGCGCCCAGCCCGCTTACGGTCGCGGTCACCTTCGACGACGCCTACCGCTCGACACTCGAGGTCGCGCTGCCGATAATGCAGCGCCTCGGCGTGCCCGGGTCGGTCTTCGTCCCGACCGACTTCACCGGTCGTCAGCTCGTCTGGCCGGGGATCGACCATTGGGTCGGCAGTCCGCACGAGGACGAGCTGGACGCGATGACCGTCGACGATCTGCGTCTGCTTGCCGCCGCCGGCTGGGAGATCGGATCGCACAGCTGCTCGCACCGGTACCTGACCCAGCTCGGCGACAGCGAGCTCGAGACCGAGCTCGTGCAATCGCGGCGTCGCTGTGAGGAGATGCTGCAACGGCCCTGCCGTACGATCGCCTACCCCTACGGCGACCACGACGACCGCGTCGTCGCGGCGACCCGTGGCGCCGGCTACACCGCCGCCTGCACGCTGTCCGAGCGTTTCAGCCGGGCAACGCCGCTGGCGCATCCGCGCGTCGGCGTCTACCGCGAGGATGACGAGGCCCGCTTCAAGGCCAAGGTGTCGCCGCTGGTGCGCCGCCTGCGCGGCAGCCCGGCCTGGCCGCTGGCAGTCCGCGTGCTGCGCGGCATACACGCGCAGCGCTGAGACTGCAACAGCGCCCGCCACGAACGGCGTCAGAGCTCGAACTTCTCCGGCTCGCGCTCGAAGTCCTGCGAGGCTCGCTCGTACTCGTCGAGGGTCCCGATGTCGTACCAGTCGGCGTCGGTGGGGAAGGTCGCGACGGTCTCGCCGGCGGCTAGCAGGCGCAGGACGAGGTCGGGAAACTGACACGGCCCCTCGGGCAGATGCTCGAGCGCCCGGCCGTCATAGACGTAGATGCCCATGCTGACGGCGTAGTTCAGGGTCGGCTTCTCGACGTAGCCGGTCACGATCCCCCCCTCGCTTTCGATCACGCCGAGGTCGATGTCGACCCGCTTGGCGTGAGTGGCGATCGTCAGCGCGGCGCCGTGCTCCTGGTGATGACGGATAAGCGCCGCATAGTTGAGCGTCGTGAGGATGTCGCCGTTCATGGCGATGAAGGTCCCGTCGAGGTCGGGGACGGTACGGAGCGCGCCGGCCGTGCCGAGCGGCTCCTCCTCCCAGTGGAAGGCGAGCTCGAGCGGCTCGGGAAGCTGCGCCTGGGCGAGATAGAGCTGGATCAGGCTGCCGAGATGGCTGACGCACAGGTCCACGGTGCGGATGCCGTTGTGATGCAGCGACAGGATGATGTGCTCGAGCACGGGCCGTCCCCCGACCGGAACCAGCGGCTTGGGGATGACCGTCGTGTACGGGCGCAGCCGGGTGCCGAGGCCGCCGGCGAGGATCACGGCCCTCATGTGACGTACTCGCCCGTGCGGAAGCGATCGCGGTTGGCCTCGATCCAGGCGATCGTCTGCGACAGGCCGTCGCGCAGCCCCACCTGCGGCTCCCAGCCGGTGACCTCCCGCGCCAGCGAAGGATCGGACAGCAGCAGCTGGACCTCGCTCGCCGCGGGGCGCACCCGCTGCTCGTCGGTCTGCACCTCGAGCTCGCGGCCGAGGATATCGCCGACGAGGTCGACGATCTCGCCGATCGACACGGCCTCGCCGGTGCCGAGCTGAATCGTGCGGCCGATCGCCGCGTCGCACTGCGCGGCGGCGACGAAGCCGGCCGCCGTGTCCTGCGCGAAGGTCAGGTCGCGGCGCGGATCGAGCGAGCCGAGGCGTAGCGTCGACCCGGCGAGCGCCTGCGTGATGATCGTCGGGATCACGGCGCGCGCGGACTGCCGCGGTCCGTACGTGTTGAACGGGCGCAGGACGACGCCGGGCAGCCCGTGGCTGCGATGGAAGCTGTCGACGAGCTTGTCGGCGCCGATCTTCGACGCAGCGTAGGGCGACTGTGCCTCCAGCGGATGGCGCTCGGTGATCGGAACGGTCTGCGCCGTCCCGTAGACCTCGCTCGTGGACGTGTGCACCATTCGACCGACGGCGTGATCGAGCGACGCCTGCGCAACGTTGAGCGTGCCCAGCACGTTGACCTCGAAGTACGCGCGCGCATTGACGTACGAATAGGGGATCGCGATCAGCGCGCCGAGATGAAAGACGACCTCGGTGCCGCGCACCGCGCCGCCGACGGATTCCGAGTCGCGCAGGTCGCCGAACACGACCTCAACGTCGCCGGTGACCTCCGGGCCGAGCCAGTCCATCGTCCCGCGGTCGTTGCGCGAGTTGTAATGGCAGAAGGCGCGAACCTCGGCGCCCTGGCGAACGAGGTGCTCCACCAGATGACCTCCGATGAACCCACCTGCACCTGTGACCAGGACGGTTGCACCCCTCATCGGCTTTACAGTAGCCCCATGGACTGGCGGGTGCCCCTAGCCGATCTGGTGGTTGACGACGGCGATCTGGACGCCGTCGTGGACACCTACCGCTCCGGTTGGCTGAGCATGGGTCCGCGCATCGAGCAGTTCGAGCGCGAGTTCGCCGAGTACACCGGCACGAGCCACGCGGTCGCCGTCTCGAGCGGGACCGCCGGCCTGCATCTCATGTGCCTGGCCGAGGGCTTCGGACCCGGCGACGAGGTGATCGTCCCGTCGATGACGTTCGTCGCGTCGGTCAACGCCATCAAGTACACGCGGGCGACGCCGGTGTTCGCCGACATCGCCGGACCGCTGGCGCCGTGGCTGTCGGCGCAGACGTGCGAGGCCGCGATCACGCCGCGTACGCGCGCGATCATGTACGTCTCCTACGGCGGCCACGCGGGCGAGCTGGCAGCGGTCGCGCAGCTCGCGCAGTCGCGCGGCCTGACGCTGCTACAGGATGCAGCGCACGCGGTCGGCACGCGCCTGCACGGCGCACCGGCGGCGCGCCTCGGCCGCTCCGCCGCCTTCAGCTTCTTCTCCAACAAGAACCTCGCGATCGGCGAGGGCGGGATGATCACGACCGACGACGACGAGCTCGCCGCGCAGCTGCGCCTGCTGCGCTCGCACGGCATGACGACGCTCAGCTGGGACCGCCACCGCGGCCACGCCACCGGCTACGACGTCGTCGCGCTTGGCTTCAACTACCGCATGGACGAGCCGCGCGCGGCGCTCGGAAGCCGCCGGCTGGCGCGCCTGGATGCGGAGAACGCGCAGCGGGCCACGCTCGACGCCCGCTACCGCGAGAAGCTCGACGGCGCCGTCTCGTGCGCGCTCGCGCCGGCGTCCGGCAGCGACGGCGCTCACCACATCTTCACGATCGTGCTCGACGACGGCTCGGACCGCGACGGCTTCCGCGAGGCGCTGCGCCGCGAGGGCGTGCAGACGAGCGTCCACTACCCGCCCGCGCACCGCTTCTCGATCCACTCCGAGGGCGCGGCGGAGCTGCCTTTGACGGACGCCTATGGCAGCGCAACCGTCACGCTGCCGCTGTTCCCACATATGACGCTCGACCAGCAGGACCACGTCATCGACGCGGTCTGCTCTGCGCTCGCGCCGACCAATGTCTAGATCTCGGGGTCCTTCGCCGAGCCCAACTGCCCGCGAGCGCCCCGCGACGACGACGACGGACCCGCTCGTCAGCGTGCTGATCCCCGTCTACAACGAGGAGAAGCATCTCGAGCGCGCGGCCAACGCGATGCTCAGCCAGCGCTTCGACGAGACGGTCGAGTTCCTCTTCGTCGACGGCCGCTCGAGCGACCGCAGCCTGCAGATCCTCGCCTCGCTCGCCGAGCGCGACGCGCGCGTGCGCGTGCTCGACAACCCGGCACGCGGCACGACGGCCGCGTTGAACGTCGGCCTGCAGCACGCTCGCGGCGAGATCGTCTGCCGGATGGACGCGCACACCTACTTCCCGCCCGACTACCTCGCCGTCGGCGTGCAGCGGCTGAGCCGCGGCGACGTCGCGAACGTCAGCGGCCCCGCGCTCGCGACGGGCGCCGGCGGCTGGTCCGACGCAGTCGCGCTGGCCCTCAACAGCTCCTTCGGAACCGGTGGTGCGCCATTCCGCCACACCCGGCCCGAGGAGTTCGAGGTCGACACCGGGTTCGCCGGCGTATGGCGCAGGCAGACGCTGCTGGCCGCCGGCGGCTGGGACGAGGCGTGGGTCGCCGACGAGGACTTTGAGCTCGCCTCGAGGCTGCGTGCGAGCGGCGGCAAGCTGATCTGCGTGCCGGGCATGGCGGCCTCCTACATCCCGCGCGACACGCTGCTCGGGCTGGCCAGGCAGTACTGGCGCTACGGCTATTACCGGCCGATGACCGCCCGGCGCCATCCGCTGAGCATGCGCCGCTCGCATGCGGCGCCGCCGGCACTCGTGCTGGCGGCTGCGACGGCCATCATCGGCCCGCGCGTGGCGAGGCTCGCAGGCCGAGGGGGGGTCGGCGCATGGTTGCTGGCGACGCTGCTGGTCTCCGTCCGCGCAGCGCGCGGCGCAACCCGCAAGCGCGACGCGGTAAGGCTGCCGCTCGTCCTCGGCGTCATGCACTTCAGCTACGGCTTGGCCTTCCTCGCGGGATGCATCCGGATGGGCCCCCCGCTGCGCGCGATCGGGGGACTGGTCAGATCTCCGCCGACCCGGGCCGAGCCTGAACTTTCGGCCGACCCGGGGGCACGGGATGTGTGAGTACACTGGCCCGCGACGCCCGAGCCCTGGCTTCCTCGCACAGCCGGGTCCCGCGAAAGGCTCGGGCGGGGTCCGCCGTCCCACCCCTTTGGAGCACGTGAGAGCGTGACGCTTTGACGACCTCTTGGATCAAGCCAGCACCGCAGACGCCCGGCCTGTCGCGCTACCTGAAGCTGGTGCGCACCCGCCTGTGGCTGATCATCGCCACGATCGCCGTCGCATTGGGCGGCGCCGCAGGCTATCTCGCCCGTGCCGAGAAGGTCTACGAGGCGAGCATCGATCTGCTCGTCAGCCCCGTCGCGCAGGACTCCCCACTGATCGACCTCGGGCTGCCGCGCGAGTCCACCGAACCCACGCGCGCCGTCTCGACCGTGGCGCGGCTGGTCGACACCGCGTCGGTCACCCAGCGCGTCAGAGCGCAGCTCAAGCTGCCGCAGAGCAATAAGGAGCTGCTCAAGAACATCAAGGCCGAGCCGGTCGCGCAGAGCGCGATCGTGAACGTGAACGTCAAGTCCGACAGCGCCGAGGGCGCGCGGCGGCTCGCCGACGCCGTCGGCGACGCGTTCATCGCCGAGCGCAGCGAGGTCATGCACAAGGTCATTGCGCAGCGGCTGCCCGGTCTGCGCTCGCAGGTCTCGAGCCTGCCGCGCCCTGGTCGCGGCAGCGCTGCGGTGACGGCGCAGCTGCGCCAGTACGGGGAGCTGCGCACGGAGCCCGACCCCACCCTGCGCGTCGAGGTCCCGGCCTCCCTGCCCACGGCCCCGACGTCGCCGAAGCCGGTGCTGAGCATCGCCGTCGCGCTGATCGGCGGCCTGGTGCTCGGCCTCGGCGGCGTCTTCGCGCTGCAGCTGCTCGACCCACGCCTGCGGCGCGAGGACCAGCTCGGCGAGCGCTTCAGCCTGCCTGTCCTGGCCGCGATCCCGAAGGAGCGCGGCCCGCGCAAGGGCCCGCCCCTGCGCCGCGCGCAGCTCTCGGCCGGTGCCCAGGAGGGCTATAGCCAGCTGCGCGCCGCGCTGACCGTCTCGCGGCGGATCGCGACTCCCGGTGGGCACACGGTGATGATCACCGGCCCGTCCCGCGGCGACGGCAAGACGACGAGCGCGATCAACCTTGCCGCGGCACTGGCGAACGGACGCCAGGACGTGATCCTGCTGGACGCCGACTGGCGCCGGCCCGCCGTCGGCCGCGCGCTGGACCTCAACAGCGGCCTGGACCTGCACGCCGACATGCAGGACGAGCTGTCGCTCGAGCAGGCACTCGTCACGATCGGCGAGGCCGGCGCCGCGCTGCGCGTACTGCCGACCATGCCGGGCTCGGTCGCCGCCGAGGTGACGCTCTCATCGACCGACGCCGAATCCCTGCTGCCGCGGGCGACCGCGCTCGCCGACTGGGTCATCGTCGATGCTCCCCCGCTCAACCACGTCCCCGATCTGCTCGCCCTCGCCCGGCAGGTCGACGACCTCGTGCTCGTCGTGCACCTCGGTCGCACCGACCTGAACGAGCTCACGCAGCTCACCGAGCTGCTCACGCAGCACAGCATCGTTCCGGCGGGCTTCGTGGTCATCGGTGCCTCGCGCGGCTACTACTGATCGCATCCTCGTGGCCGGCAGAACGCCGTGACCGCTCGACTCGACCTGCGGGAGTGGCCGTGGGCGATCGCCCTCGGCCTGCTCGCCGCCGGCCTGGGCGTGCTGGCCGTCGCCCAGCCGCTGCTCGCACTGGGCCTGGCGCTCGGCTTGGTCTTCATGGCGCTCGTGCTGACGGATGTGACGCTCGGCCTGTGCTTGTTCGGCTGCGTCGCCTTCATGGAGCTTCCGGGGCCCGGTGGCTTCTCGATCGCGAAGCTGGTCGGGCTCGCGCTCGTCGTCTCGTGGGCGGCCACGGCCGTCACCCGCGGCGACCGCCACAACTTCTTCAAGACCCATCCGACGATGAGCTACGTGCTGGTGCTCTTCCTGGCCTTCGCTGGCGCGAGCACGCTGTGGGCCAAGGTGCCCATCGAGACGGGCTCGGCGATCATCCGCTTCCTGCCGAACATGCTCCTGTTGCCGATCGCCGTCACCGCGATCAAGGACAGGCGCTCGGCGCTGATGGTCTGCGGCTCGTTCGTGTTCGGTGCCGTGCTCTCGGCGTCGCTTGGGCAGTTCGTGGACGTCGGCGGCGCGCCTGAGGCGATCACGGACGCGGAGGCGGGGCTCACATCCGAGACGCGGCTCATCGGCGTCGGTGTGAATCCCAACGAGCTGGCCATCGCGCTCGTCGGCGCGACGGCGATCGGGCTCGGCCTGGCGGCGAGCCGGGCGCTGTCGAGCGGCTGGCGTCTGGTCGGCGCCGCCGGGACGGCTCTGTGCCTGGTCTTCATCCTGCTCACGGCCTCGCGCACGGGACTGCTCGGCATCCTCGTGGCGATCGTGCTTGGCTCCTTGTTCGCCGGACGCTCGCGCCGCGCGCCGCTGCTTGTCGTCGGCCTGCTGGCGGCTCTCTCGATGACGGCCTACGTTGTTGCCCTCGCGCCGCCGGAGGTGCGCCAGCGGATCACGGCTTCGGACGGCGGCAGCGGTCGCGACGACATTTGGCGAGTCGGTTGGCGGATGGTGCAGGACAACCCCGTCCAGGGCGTCGGCCTCGGGAACTTCCGCCTGACCTCGATCGACTACCTGCTCGAGCCCGGCCAGCTCAAGCGTGACACGTTCATCCTCGACAGGCCGAAGGTCGCGCACAACATCTACCTGGAGACGCTCGCCGAGCTCGGCGTGATCGGCTTGGTGCTGTTCTTGTCGATCATGGGCTTCGCGCTGCGCTGCATGCTGAAGGCCGCGCGGTTGTTCGAGGCGCGAGGCGACCCCGGCCTCGAGCTCGTCGCCCGGGCCGTCTTCGTTGCAACGGCGGCGATGCTCTTCTCGAGCGCCTTCGTCTCGCAGCAGTACGCCAAATCGCTGTGGCTGGCGCTCGCGCTCGGGCCGGGGTTGCTGGCGCTTGCGCACCGCAGCGAAACATCCGCGCCGGCCGCTCGGTCAGCGCCTGAGCCGGGCCCACAGCAGCTGGCGGTCTGACCGCCAGCGCCGGTTGGGTTCGCCGTCTCGAAGTCAGCCGTCGAGCCCGCGCGCTTGCTTGGCGGCCAGCACGGTCTGTAGCCAGAGCGACGCCACGCTGTCGAGGCCGTGGACCTCGTCGACGTACGCTCGTCCCGCGCGAGCAAGCTGCTCGCTGTCCGAGCGCTCGTCCCACAGCCTCTGCGCGCCGGCGACGAAACGCTCCCAAGAGCCCCCGGCAGCGACTCCGATACCGCGAGCGGCGATAAGGCCGTCGGGATCGAACTCGAGCGTCAAAGCCGGGACGCCGCGTGCCCAGCCCTCGAGGAAGACGTTCGGCATGCCCTCCGCCTGCGACGTGTTGACGACTGCGACCGCCTGGTCGATGAGCCTCATGAGATCCGCGTGGGGCTGCGGGCCGATGACCTTGAGGTTCGGCAGCGCAGCGGCCCGCCGCTGCACCTCACCGACGAGCGGACCGGGCGGCATCTCGGCGGGGACGATCACCATCTCGAAGCAGACCTCGGGCAGCGCCTTCGCGAGCTCGACGAACATCAACGGACGCTTGTAGTCGGTGGTCCGCCCGATCCACACGAACGCACGGCCGGGCCGCGAGGCGGCCTGCATCGGCTCGGCGAAGCTCGGAATGCGAACGACCCGCCGCAGCTCCGGAAACATCGTGTGCGCAATCTCGAGCTGGCGCGTGCTCTGCACTACGACGGCATCGGCGCGCCGCAACCCGGTGCGGTACAGCACCGTGCGAGAACGGCTCGACGGCCCGTCGTTGAGCGTACGCAGCGTGAAGTCCGAGTCCGTCGAGCCGGCGAAGATGAGCCCGCGGCCGCGCAGCTGACAGAAGGTCGCGACGACGCCCAGCAGCGGCGAGCCGGTACGAAAGACGTAGACGGCCGCATCGGCGGCCTGCAACGAGCGCAACATGTGCCTGATCTCGTGCGCGGGCGCAAGCCGTCGGTCGCCGGAGTGGCTCGGGCGCATGACGAGCGTGATGCGTGGGTTGGGCACCGGCAGCGGGTCGTCGACCGCCCAGATGATCTGCGCGACGCGCTCGCCGCGTTCGGACAACGCGCGTGCAAGCAGGTTCGTCTGGCGCTCGGCGCCGCCTGTGCGCATCTCGTGGCGCGAATAGACCCCTGCGACGTCCGGAGCGTAGATGGCGACGTCGTGGCGCATCAGTTGGCGGCCGCCACCCCGAAGTGCCCGCGCGCCGCGCCGGCCACGCGCCGCAGCTCGTGCAGCCTGAGCTCGCCACTGGCGACCAGCACGGCGACGTAGGACAGCACGCCGCCCACGCCGCCGACGATCCAGGCCACGACCGACAGCTCCGAGGTACCGGCCAGCGCCAGCACGCCGGCCATCACGCCGGCGGCCAGGAGCGAGCGGGCGAGCGTCAGCGCCAGCGGTCCTAGCGGGATCGTCACCGACTGCCTACAGAGGTAGAGATGCGCGGGAACATAGATGAGGTAGGCGACGCTCGTACCCATCGCAGCCGCCACGATGCCCCAGTCGCGCAGCAGCGCCACGTCGATCGCAACGTTGATTGCCAGCGCGCCGAGGACGATCGGGATGCGCCGCCCCGCCCTGCCGAGGTAGTTCACGCTCATGGTGATCAGCGGGCCCAGCCCGAGCAGGAACACGTACGGCGTCAGCCCGCGCAGGACGTCCGCCGAGTCGGCGTAGTCGGGGCCTAGCAGAAGGCTGACGATCGGCTCGGCCCATACGACAAGCGGCGCAATCATGACGGCCTGGAACATCACCAGGTAGCGCAGCGCACGGCGCAGCGCGACGACGGCGCTGGGATCGTCGCGGTGGCGCGCCAGCCGCGGCGCCACCGCGCTGGCCACGGCCAGCCCGAGAGCCCCCATGAAGACGGTCAGGCGCAACGGCGCGCTGAAGAGGCCGACCGCCGTCGTCGTCAGCAGCGCCCCGATCAGCAGGATGTCTGCGGTGCTGTAGAGCGCGTAGGCGCTGTTGGTCACGAGCAGCGGCAGCGCGTAGGCCGCGATCGCGCGGAGGTGGCTGTCACCGGCGGACGCGCCCCGCAGCCGAAACGCCGAACGGCCGATCAGTCGCGTGGCGACCGCGACCGCCGCCGCAGCCCCGATCGCATAGCCGATCGCGCGCCCGAACGTCGCCCCCGCCGCCCCGGCCCCGAGCGCGACGAGCGCGATGCTCGTCGTCGTCTCGGCGAAGCTCTCGATCAGGATGATCCGGACGTTGCGCGAGATCCGCCCCATCGCGGTGAAGCTCTCGAGGTAGAGCATCAGTACGCTCTGAAAGAACACGGCGAGCGCCATCCCGCGCAGCGCCCACGCGAGATCGGGCTCCCCGTAGGCAGCGGCGATCGGCTCGGCGAGCGCGACGAGGGCGATCTCGACGATCGTCGCGAGCACAAGCCTGAGGCGCAGCGCATCGGCGAGGATCGCGCCCACGACCGAGCGCTTGTCGAGTCGCTCGGCAACGAAGCGCGCCGTCGAATGCGACACGCCGAGGTCCGCCAATAGGATCGCGATCGTGCTGGCGCCGAGCGCGAGACCGAAGACGCCATAGGACTGCGGTCCGAGCGCGTGAACCAGATACAGCGTCAGGACGGCGGTGAAGATGGTCGTCGTGACCTGAACCACCAACGAGAAGCCCGTTCCCGCGACGATCCCTTCGCGCGGCGGAAGATCGGACTGTTCTCGGTCCTCAACCACGTGGAGCAAGTGTAGGTCCACGGGTCGCGGGAGAACCGCCCGAAGGTCGGGGTTCGACGCGCCCGACGATAAAGTACGGCCATGCAGTCGGGGTTTCTGTCGGACCTCGTTGTCGGGCTCAGCGGAGGCGAGCCCTCGTAGTGGATCCTGCCCGCGCTGCGATGCCCGACCATGCGGCCCTCGAGGCGGTTCTGGACGCGCACGCCGCGCAGCACGGGCCGCGGTCTGCGGCGAACTTTCACTTCGCGATGCGCAGAAAGATCTTCGGCGGTGTGGATCTCGAGGGCAAACGGGTGCTCGACGTCGGCTGCGGCGACGGGCGGATGGCGCTGTGGACGGCGGCGCACGGCGCGCAGCGCGTCGTCGGGCTCGAGCCCGAGGTCGAGGGCTCCAGCGAGGGCATGCAGGAGTCCTTCCGGCGCGGCGCCGAGCAGGCGGGCCTCGAAGACCGGGTGGCGCTCGTGACGGCACGCCTGCAGGACTACGACCCCGGCGAGATGCGTTTCGACGTGCTGCTCCTGCTCGCGTCGATCAACCATCTCGACGAGCAGGCCTGTATGCGCCTGCACGTCGACGAGCAGGCCCGCCGACGGTACCTCGAGCATTTCCGCCGGCTCGCCGCTCTCGCCGCGCCGGGAGCGGTCCTCGTGGCGGTGGACGTCGACCGCCACAACCTGTGCGGGCGCCTGGGCGTGCGCAACCCGCTCGCGCCGACGATCGAGTGGAGCAAGCACCGGTCGCCGCGGCTATGGGCGCGACTGCTCGCCGACGTCGGCTTTGAGGCGCCGCGAATCCGATGGATGACCCTGAACACGCTGCGCGCTCCGGGCCAGGCGCTGTTGGGCAACCGCCTGTGCGCCTACCTTCTGACGAGCGAATTCTGCCTGCGCATGCGTTACCCGGGACCCGCCGGGTAGCCCGATCCGGGGCCCTCGTCCTGTCGAGTCAACGAGCCGCGCCGGAGCGGGCGCCCTCGTCCAGCACGTGGATCCCAGAGCGCGTCAAGAGGCGGCGTGAGAGGCGCACTCGGGCGTCGCGTGCCCTGACTGGTCGGCCAGCTTGAGGGCCTGCTTGCGACGACGGCGCCCCAGGCGGCCGCTCTCGCGGTGCACTGCGACCTCGATCCGCGACAGCATCGCAACGGCGGTCCACGCCATCGTCGCGACATCCGTCCTCATCCCGCGATGCTCAGCGTACTTGCAGTCCAGGCCCACCTTGGCCGGCAGGATCGAGTCGACATAGTGAGCGACGGGGTCGCCCTGGTCGAGGATGCGGCTCTCGGCCGCGAAGGCGAGCTGCGACCAGCCGGTGATCCCCGGACGGACGCTGAGGATCTCCTCGTAGCTGCCGGCGTGCAGCGCGACGAAGCGCGCGTCCTCGGGCCGCGGCCCGACGAGGCTCATCTGGCCACGAACCACGTTCCACAGCTGGGGCAACTCGTCGATCCGCGTGCGGGCCATGAACGCCCCGATGCGCGTCAAGCGCACGTCGCCGGCGAGCGTCAGCGGCAGTCCCTTGGCGTCGAGCGCCATCTTGCGGAACTTGAGCACGTCCAGCGGGCGGCCGCGATAGCCCACCCGGCGGGCGCGGTAGAACGGCGAGCCGGGCGACTCGATCTGGATCAGCACGACGACGAGCAACAGCACGGGAAGCATGACGAGCAGCAGAGCGCCGGCGACCAGGACATCGAACCCGAGCTTGGCGCCGCGGCCGCACCGCTGCGCGAGCGACGGGCGATGCGCGGCCTGAGCCTCCGTGGCCGGGTCTGCGACTGCGTGGATCGACCGCGCGGGCTCCGACCCCACGGCGAGCCCGAAGCATGCTTCATCTCGTTCGTCGCGGATTGCGATAGCCATTGCTTGCTCCTTGTCCATTCCTAGACTCTGAATCCTGCCGGGTACCACGCGTACGACAGTAGCCTGGTTAGCCCGCTGCCAAAAGGACTTATGCATAGGTCTGCGCGATGGTCGGAAAGCTCTGCAAGCCCGCGCACGGGCACGTTGCGTGATGCTGCAGTTGTTGGCATGGTGCACGCGGTTGCGGGTCTCAAGAGTTACCGACCCGTGACCGCAGACGGCGTCAGCGGCTCAGATCGACCATCTCGTCCTGGACCCACCACTCGCCATCCATGCGCGTGAGGAGAGCGTCGC
>Ga0136617_10003621_pt1 | contig 13784 bp, 17 predicted proteins | sample AntDrymUQ3222106_2_FD_129672 | JGI IMG/M metagenome (GOLD analysis project Ga0136617, IMG submission 129672) | Polar desert sand microbial communities from Dry Valleys, Antarctica - metaG UQ322 (21.06) | ecosystem: Environmental > Terrestrial > Soil > Desert | place: Antarctica: Dry Valley... | reverse complement strand
GGCAAAAACACGCGTTCGCAGGAGACGTCGGGGATGCTGTTGAACAGATCGTACATCGTATGAAGGCCCAGATTGGCCATCCCGATTTTATGCGTGTTCGGATAGCACAAGGCGATACGAAGGCCGCAGCCGTGCTTGACGACGTAACCTTCCTCGCTTTCGAGTTTCCTTTTGTAGCTATCGATTATTCGTCTGCTCATAGATTCCGCAATTCAACAGGATAACAATATATCCCTTTTATCCAAAACAAAATGATGAACGACCGTAAAACCGTTCATCATTCAACTATGCGAAAAGCCTTGATTTTTAGGGCTTTTTCGATTTAACTTCTTTTTCCTTCGGCGTATAAACAAACGGGCGATGCTGCACCGTGAACTGTTTATCGTCGTAATTTCCGTCTCCGTCAACGTCCACCTTCACTTCGAGTTTATATTTCTTGCCCGGCTCATGCTTTTCGGCCAGATCGTAGGCGAGGCTGTACTGGCTGCGCAGCAGGCCGTTTATTGACTGCAGATAGTTCGGTATTTCGCCTTCAAAAGTCATTTCAAAATGCATGCCGCCGGATTCCTTGGCGAAAGTGTTCATCTGATTCTTAGCCTGAAGAAAGGTCAGGCGGCCGGGCATACCGGTGAGGCCGTCAGTCGCGGGAAGCTGGCTTTCGTACCTTTTGTAAAACAGGTTTCCGGTGCTGATTATATAGATCGGAATCCCGGCTTCCTGAATAATCTTGCGAGCATCGCCGAAATTTATCCTGCTGAAGGTATCAATGCCGGAAGCAACCAAAATAATTGCACGTCGTTTGGATTTTACCTCCACCATACCACCGTAATCGGAGGTTCGTGACTCGGAATTGTCCAGAACCACCGAATCGCCTTTGCCACCTACAAGCGAGAATTTAATTGCATCGAAGAGATTGTTTTCACGAAAGGCCGGGCTATTCCGCAGCAAAAGATCTATGGTCTGACGAATGCGGTTGGGATCATTGGTAAAATCGGTTATCGGCGTCGGCCGCATGTCGAATGCGATTACCGACGCGTAATCATTGGGCGGCTTTATAAACTTGGTCAGGAACTGTGCCACCGGACGCACGGTCTCGTAAAAGCCCGGTTCGAAATAGCCCCCAGCCGCCCTGCCTAATACCTCCGACCATTTGCTGTATTCGAGCACCAGGGTTACGGTTATTGGCGAATCGGGCGTGGTAAAACTCGAAATATTCTGTTTAACCCCCGCTTCGAAAACGCCAAAGTTCTCTTTTTTGAGACCAGTGATGATTTGGCCGGTTTTCTTGTTAATAACGACGGCATCAACATTGACGATATCGGTGTCCACGTTCAAAACGCCTTCTTCAACTGTGGCATTCTTTTCTTCTTCGAGACGCTTTTTTTCCTCCGCCTCGCGTTTTAGTTCCTCTTCGGTTTTTGGGGTCGGGCGCTGGTTTCTTTTACCCTCGCCTTTTGAAGGATTAGGCCGCTGCGGACGCGATTGGGCCAAAGCCGATATGCTGAAAACACCGAGCGTGAACGCGAAAAGGCAAAGAAGAAGAGAGAATCGGGAAAAAACAGGTAGCATAAAATATATCCTTGAGCGGAGGTTTGCTTGTTAGATACCGATTGTCCGCTTTTGGTTGGTTTTAATCAAGCAACACGCCTGTTACCTGAACCTGTTTACCCGTTTCCGGAGATAGACTTCCGAAACTTGCGCACCGAAACAAACAAAAAGGCTTCGTCGATAATCAACGAAGCCGATCGGGTTGAACTCTTTTTAACTGCGTACGTTCCCGAACTACGCCGGGTCGATCTCGATCCGTACATTGAAAACACCGGAATTGTCATTCAAATTTCCTTCATTGACGCCCAGGAATAATGTACCGTCTTTTGACGCCGTAAACTCGCGCTCGGCGCCGACGTATATAAACTCATTATTATCGTCGCCGATAACCGCGATCAAGGCTCCGGTCGGAACATTTTTCATTAATTTAGCATCATCCGCCAGGCTGTAGGAGCCCGAAGGGCCGGTCGAGTTTCCTTTTCCGAGAAAAATCTGTCCGTCGCCGGTTATTCGAATCTTTTGACCTTTTTTGACGACCCAGCCGGAATTCGTCCAACCGTTCGAAGTGTTGTCGGCTAGCACTTTTACGCCTATTTCGACAGGTTTAGTGGTCGATGGATTCGTGCTCGCTTTCACGATCGGCGCAGTGGTTCTGGGGATAGTGTCGGTGATGATCACCTTCGGCACGGATTTGGCGGGAGGCAAGGGTTGGGCGATCTGTGGATCTTCCGGGATCGCGGTGTTCGCGGCTGTTCGGTCGGAAACACGAATATTTTCGACTTTCGCCAATGACGCATCGAACTGAATCGATTCTATCTCGGCGGCGCTAAAAGACAACTGTCTTGCACGCGGGCCTTCGCCCACAGCGATGGTGAAAGTGCCGCCAGCGAAGCTCACGATCCTGCCTTTGATAATGCCGCCGTCCTTGAGGCGCAGGGTATCAGCGAAGGCCGCGACCGACAGCAAGATCATCAGACCGAAAACCAAAGAAATACGAGAGATTTTCAATTTATAAAGCATATTTCCTCCACCGGTAATTGAGAATCGGAATTACTCTTGGCCACCCTCGCTTCGAGATCCCGCGTAGTTTACAAGGAGAGCTTGAATCGGGAAGCCGCGACTTCCGGAATATTGATGCTGGAACCGATCTTTTTGGTTGCAGAACTTTATGCGATGAAACACACGGAGAAAAATAATAAACGCTACACCATAACGGATTTGAGAAAAACTGCGAATCACTTCGACATTCGATATTGCGTCAGTTTGAGATTTATTCATGTTAATTGGTGTGAATTTGTGGTTCCAGTCCTTTTAGCAAGGACCCACGAATTCACGCGAAAAAGTACGAAACAAATCCAAATCGAAAAAGCGATAAGCGACCTAATTTCATACTGACCCACTACCCAACATTCACGGGAATCCGGACATCGATTTATCTATAGCTGGAGCACGAATCGAGGTATAATCTTTTGAACCGAATGAATGAAAATTGCAAGGCTAATTCAAGAAGTCACAAACTTTATTTCAACTTGAAATCCTGCAAGAATCTCCGGCTGGTTCGTTCCAGTACTGCGACGGAATTCGAGAAATCGGACAACCTGCAAATTCGAATCAATGAATTTATAAAACGAAAAAGGGGAAAATGATGAAACTCAAACAAATCAAACTTTGGATATTTTCGATAGGGGTCATGGCGTTTGCGGGCACAGGTGTTTTTGCACAGCCGGACCGGCTGAGCACACAGCAATGGAAATTGGTTCAGGCGAACGGCAGAGCCGTTTCAAACTCGAACGCGTATTTTGAGGTCAACAATACGCGGACGCGATTTACGGGCGATACTGGATGTAACCGGATGTTCGGCGGTGTGTGGGTTTCAGGAAATCGAATAGACTTTTCCAGAATAGGATCGACCAAGAAGATGTGCAAGCTGATGCCGGGGAACGTTGCGAAATCGCAATTTGTCAACGCTCTCGACAACGCAGTCCGATATCAGCAAAGCGGCAATAATCTAAATCTCTACAACCGTCGCGGACGCGTTGTTCTAAAATTCACGCGGTTGGTCAAACCGGCTCCGGACGAAGGCGATCGGGCCGGCGTCATGCTTGAAGACAAAAAATGGATTTTAGAATCGATAAAGAACCGAAAGACATTAGTGGCGGTCTCGGGAGCTTTCGTGTCTTTCGATAAGGAAAAAGGAAGCTCTGGGGGGAACTCCGGCTGTAACGTCTTCGGCGGAGAGTACACAGCGACGAAAACAACCCTGAAGATCACAGAGATAATCGCAACCTTGAGGGCATGCATCGAAGACAATAAGATGGACGTCGAACGAGAGTTTCTGGACGGATTGCGCGAAACAAACCGCTACGAGATTAAAAACAACAGATTGTTTTTATATCGCGGCAAGGCGCTGCTTCTAACATTTCGAGGCGAGATAAAAACGTAAAAGAAAAATTTACCGCAAAGACGCAGAGATACAGAGAAGGAAAAATCAGATAAATGTCAGAAAGCTCATCGATAAAAAATGAAAACCCGGCTTTCGGCAATTTTTGATTTTTCTTCGTGACCCTGCGTCTCTGCGGTGAAGAATTATGGCTGGAACTTGAGTTAAGATATTCATATGAAAAGCGGCCTGATCACTTTGACGGATCGCGGTTTGTACTGCAAGCAGGGCGGTTTTTATATCGACCCGTGGAAGCCCGTGAAGAAAGCCGTTCTCACGCATGCTCATGCCGATCATACTTACCGAGGCAATCAGGATTACCTCGTCCCGACCGAAGGCGAGCGTCTTTCACGAATCCGGCTTGGCGACGAGGCGAAGATCTCAACTCGGAAATATGGTGAAACGAGCGTGATAAATGGCGTCGAGCTATCGTTTCATCCGGCCGGACATGTGCTCGGTTCGGCACAGGTGCGCGTTGAATATAAGGGCGAGATATGGGTCGTCTCGGGCGATTATAAGTTGATGCCTGACGCCACGTGCGCGCCGTTTGAGCCGATAAAGTGCCATCACTTTATTACTGAAGCGACGTTCGGGCTACCGATCTACCGGTGGCAGCCGACGGAATTTATATTTGCCGAGATAGATTCCTGGTGGCGGAGGAATCAGGAAAAGGGAAAGGCATCGGTAATTTTCGCTTATTCGCTCGGAAAATCTCAAAGAGTGATGAACGGCATCGACCGATCAATAGGCAGGATTTTCACGCATGGAGCGGTTGAGAGATTGACCCAGGCCTATCGCGAATCCGGTGTCGGTATGCCCGAAACGCAGTATGTCGGGTCGGTTCAGAACAAAAAGGAATTTGCGGGATCATTGATCGTTGCACCGCCATCGGCTCAGGCCTCGACATGGCTTCGGCGTTTTGGCAGCCTTTCTACCGGTTTTGCTTCCGGGTGGATGATGGTTCGGGGCGCGAGGCGGCAACGGGCGGTCGATCGCGGATTTGTCCTCTCGGATCACGCCGACTGGCCGGAACTGCTCGCGGCCATAAAAAGCAGCGAGGCCGAAACCGTTTATGTAACACACGGCTTTATTGAAGAAGTCGTGCTGTGGTTGAACGAAAACGGACAGCAGGCTGTTCCCCTAAAGACGCAGTTTGTCGGAGCGGATGCGGAAGAAGAAATTGTTACCGCAGATAAACACGGATGAATGATCCATTTGCTATATGAATTGCCTGCAGCTTTAGCTGGAGGTACAGTGAAGTTGAACAAACGGCTTTACGAATTATAAAAAAAGGCAAGTCCATATAGCTCTAGCTAAAGCTGATTAGGGAAATTTACTTTAACATTGGGCTGAAGCCGGAGCTTTTATTAACCTGATCCACTAGCTGAAGCTAGTGGCAATTAATTATTTATGAAACGAGCCCGTTCTGCCGCGAATTACGCTGAATTGATATAAATTCTTATAATCATTATTCTGTCGCACCAATCCAAGAATGAAGCTTTTCACCGAACTTTACGTCGAGCTTGATCAGACGAATAAAACCAACGAGAAGGTCGAGGCGATGAGGTTCTATTTCGAGCAGGCCGCGAAAAGTGACGCGGCATGGGCGTTTTACTTTCTCTCGGGCCGCAAGCCGCGCCAGATCGTTCCTGCTAAAAAGCTTCGTGAATGGGCGATTGAGCTTGCGGGCATTCCCGAATGGCTTTATCTGGAATCGCGGGACACGGTCGGCGACAGCGCCGAAACGATCGCTTTACTGCTGCCGAATAATGCCACGGTTGACGAAACTCCCCTGCATATTTTGGTCGAAAAACGCCTGCTTCCTTTGCGGACCTCGGCTGAAGAAATTCAGAGAGATGAAGTTATCGCGGCATGGTCGCAAATGAATTATTCGCAGCGTCTTGTTTATAACAAATTAATCTCGGGCAGTTTTCGCGTCGGAGTTTCGCAGCAGCTTGTAGTTCGGGCACTTTCGCAGCTGTCCGAGCTGCCCACGGATATTATCACTCACCGCGCGATGGGCGATTGGGAGCCGACATCGGAATTTTTCAGCCATTTGATCGATCCCGCAGTGGATACGGACGAAACGCCGATCGCGCGTCCGTTTCCTTTTCATTTGGCTCATCAGATGGATTTTGCTCCGGGCGATCTGGGCGAAATATCCGAATGGCAGGCGGAATGGAAATGGGACGGAATTCGGGCACAGGTTATCAAACGGAAGGATGAGGTATTTGTTTGGTCACGAGGCGAAGACCTTATAACAGAGCGTTTTCCCGAGATTGCCACTGCCGCCGCCCGACTGCCGAACGGAACCGTGCTCGACGGCGAAATTCTGCCGTGGATGGACGGCCGCGTCCTGCCGTTTACCGAGCTGCAAAAAAGGATCGGGCGCAAGAATCTTTCGGCAAAGATTCTCGGCGAAGTTCCCGTGATCCTTCAGTGCTATGATCTTCTCGAATTCGAGGGACGCGATATCCGGACTTTTGAATTTAAAACGCGAAGGGAATTTCTCGAAAGGCTATTAAATGACCTGAAGCCGAAGGCTCGTGAGGATCTTCGTATCACCGAATCCGTCGCGGCCGCGAATTGGAATGATCTTGCTGTTATCCGTGAAAAAAGCCGCATGCTCGGTGTTGAAGGTTTTATGCTCAAGCGCCGCGAATCGTCTTACCGCACGGGCCGGCATCGCGGCGACTGGTGGAAATGGAAGATCGATCCGCTGACCATCGACGCTGTCTTGATATACGCACAAAAAGGTACCGGAAAGCGAGCGAACCTCTTTACCGACTACACTTTCGCGGTTTGGAAGGGAAGCGATCTGGTGCCGTTTGCGAAGGCTTATTCGGGGCTTACCGATGCCGAAATTCGCAAAGTGGATCGGTATGTTCGTGACAGTACAATCGAAACTTTCGGGCCGGTGCGAAGCGTCATGCCAAAGCTTGTATTCGAGATCGCGTTCGAAGCTCTTCAAAGATCGACACGGCATAAATCTGGTGTCGCGGTGCGGTTTCCGCGTATTCTACGCTGGCGGGAAGACAAAACTATCGAACAGGCCGATTCTCTCGAAACTATTTTCTCCATGCTCGACGCCTATCAAAATCCCGTGGATGCCTCAGCATAAGAAATATCAATTTTCGATAACCGGCCAGCCGCTCTATCCGCATGTGAAACTAACGCGGGAAACATTCCCTCGGCTTCTTGCAACACGTAGGATCGAAAATGACGACGCTGAATATTTTGGAGCGTTTTTAACGAGGACGTCGGCCAGGATTTTGATTGATTTTCTCAGTCAAACGTTTCGCTTACGGAGCTGTTACATCGAAATTGACGGTAATTTTGAAGTTCCGTGCACGCAGTATTACGCAAAAAGATGCGTCGCGCCGTGCGTTGAAAGTTTATGCGGACACGCGGAATATTTAGAGATTGCCGAACTCGCACGGCTTTTTTTGCGAAACGAACGTAATGATTTTGAATCGGAGATCGTTCGTTTGATCGAAGACGCGGCGGGTCAATTGGATTTTGAGAAAGCGGCTTTCTTTCGTGATATCCGGCAAAGCGTTACTGTTTTTCGGCAAGATAAACGACGGCAGGTATGGCTCGATGATGCTGTCGATACATTAGTTCTCGAAGAAACTGCCAAACACGTAAAGGTCTTTCTGATTACGACGCGTAAGGCGAGAATGCTTGGCTCGCGAGTATTTGCTTTCGATGCTCTTTCCGGCGTTTCTGCGGAACAGGCTTTGTCCGATGTGATCTCGCAGTTTTATCGATTTCATGCGCCGAGAGAAATTCGAGTGTCGCGCGATTTTCCGCATCGGAGGGAAGTATCGCGCGACTTGAGCCGCAGGTTTGGAAGAATTGTGAAAATCGTAGTTGTAATGGAAAATAGTGCGCAAATTACAACCATCCGCGCCCTGAGCCGCACGCAACTGGAAGCCGATATCGATAATCTCACGCCGCGAAGGAGTCCAGCGGAGATTGAGCGTGACTTAAAGAAAATATTCAATTTAAAAACAAGACCCACCCGAATCGAGGCATTCGACGTCGCTCATATTTCGGGAAGCGATCTTGCGTCCGCGATGTCCGTGTGGCGAAACGGACGATTTATCAATGAGGAATACCAGTACTGGTTTTCCGAGCGTGGCAGCGAACTCGAAATCCTACAGGAATTTGCAGCCAGAAGATTTCGCGGCGAGTCCGAGAATCTTCCCGATCTCGTAGTGATCGATGGCGGCTTAACCCAGCTTAAGGCGATTTTGAAGGGCGCAGGCGATTTGGCCCATCGGCAGTTTGCGATAGTGGCTGCGGTAAAACCGAGAGGAAAGCATTCCGAAATCTCGCATTTTATCACGGAGGGCGGCCGCCGGATAGAATTTGACGCTGAAGTAGAGGCTCTGCGCGTCTTGCAAATCCTGCGCGATGAAGCACATGAACTTGCAAATTCGATACATCGACAAAGCCGCGACATGAGATATTTCTATGAGCTAGCCGGAATTTTGCCTTCGCTGAATGAAAAGGAAAGGCAGACGCTGCTGGCTAAACTCGGCTCCATTAAAAGGATATTGGAAATCGGAGAAAGTCAGCTCCAGGAGCTTTTCACCGTGGAGAAAGTAAGCTTAATTTTCCGGGATTTAAAAAATTACCATGAAGGCAAATCCATAAAGATTCGACCCCTTATAGTCCCGATTCGTTTCGACGACCCGAACGGCGATGCGGGCGATCTGCGTCCGATCAAGGCTGCAAGTTAAAATTCGCCGGAAAGAAAACCACTGAAATTGCACACTCCTGACATGCTTTTGGGATTTGTAAATCTCCGTGCGGTTTGATTTGATGGATAGGCTACACAGGCGCAAATTTACCCACTTTCGCAGCATTCGAATCTGATGGAACCGTGGCGAGCGGAATCTAATGAACTCAGTCGCGGCAAAATATCTTGTCTCCCTAATCGGAATCGCGTTGGTGACTGCTGCTTTTGCTCCGTTTGCGGACGTCGTTAATACTACGACGGTAGCGCTGTCGTTACTGCTGGTGATCCTGCTTACTGCTGCCCGGTACGGCAGCCGACCCGCTATTCTCGCGTCGATCGCGGGCGTTGCGTGCTTTAACTTCTTTTTTCTTCCACCGTATTACACTTTTACGATCGCGGACCCGCAGAACTGGGTGGCGCTGGCTGCTTTTTTGGTCACCGCACTTGTGGCGGGACAACTTTCGGCATATGCAAAACAGCGAGCCGAAGAATCGGAAACGCGGCGAAAAGAAATCGAGCAGCTCTATAAGGAATTACAGGCAGCGTTTGTCGATGCGAGCAAGGCCGAAGCTTACCGCCAGAGCCAGCAGTTAAAATCGGCTCTTCTCGATGCCGTTACACACGATTTGCGAACGCCCCTGACCTCAATTAAGGCGGCCGTAACGACTCTAATGGAAGAAAACGGCGGGACAAAAGCCAAAGCGGACACGCTGGTTTTAGATAATGAGGTGCGCAGAGAGTTTCTGGAAATAATCAACGAAGAGACGGATCGCCTGAATAATTTTATCGGCGGAATAATTTGACCTGGCACGTTTGCGAGCGGGTGATTTAAATTTGCGAAAGGCCTGGATTCCGGTTGAAGAAATAATCAACCGAGCGCTCGAACGGGCTAAATCGAGACTGGAAACACACAGGATGGTAGTCGCAATCGAAAGGGAGATTCCGGCCGTAATGACCGACGCCGTTTCGATGACAGAAGTCCTTTATTCGGTGCTTGATAATGCCGGCAAATATTCACCGCAAAATTCCGAAATTAAAGTTGCGGCAAAACGGGCCGAAAACGAAATGATAGAGTTTTCGGTCGAAGACAGCGGAGCGGGGATCCCTCCCGATGAGCGGGAGCACGTCTTCGACAAATTTTATCGAGCGGATCACTCCGATATTCACACAACTTCGGATGGTTTGGGGCTTGGATTAGCCATAGCTCGAGGGATTGTCGAATCTCAGGGCGGGAAAATCTGGATCGAAGACGGCCGTGAGAAGTTTACGACGCGGATAGTGTTTCAGATTCCGATCGGCGATTATGAAACGATTGCCGACGGGGCCGAAGAGTCACCGGGAGAGAATGTAAATGCAGCCGAAACGTATCCTGGTCGTTGACGACGAATCACAGATCACAAGGGTTTTGAGGCGGAGTTTGGGAGCCCATCGTTACGACGTTCGAACGGCCGCCGATGGTGAAAGCGCGCTGGACACGTATCACGACTTTCACCCCGACCTGGTGATCACAGATCTTTCCATGCCCGAGATGAGCGGCATCGAGCTCTGCCGGCAACTTCGCGAACTGACCGACATTCCGATCATTGTTCTTTCTGTTAAAGGCGAAGAAAAAACCAAGGTTGACGCACTGGACGCCGGAGCGGACGATTATATCACCAAGCCCTTTGGTATGGACGAGCTTCTTGCCCGAGTTCGAGCAAGCCTGCGGCGCTCGCCGGTCGAGAAGCAGCAGGAACAGCTGAAGGTCGGCGATTTCTCCATCGACATTTCTACCCATCAGGCGTTTGTCGGCGGCAAGGAAATTCATCTTACGCCGAAGGAATTCGAGCTTCTCAAATACCTCGTTAAAAATCACGACAAGGTACTGACTCACCGAACGTTACTTGCAGCAATCTGGGGTGCAAACTTTACCGAACAGACAGAATACCTTCGCGTTTTCCTCGGCAACCTGCGAAAAAAGATCGAGAGAAATCCCAGCAAACCCAGCTACATACTGACCGAGCCGTGGGTCGGTTACCGCTTTAATCCCTTCTCGTAAATCTTTACGAACTTTTTATAAACCCTTTAGCCGACTTTTATATCCCGAATCGTAATCTGTATTTATCGTCGCTAAGACCTGAGTAAAGACGATTAGCGACGACAAGGAACGGATATGGATATGATACGGGAAAGAACTTATTTTCCGGCGGGAAAAGATAAAGGATTCGTAACGGCGGCGCATGTTGATCAAGATGCGTTTGAATCGACATGGTCCTGGTGGCATGTGGGTGCAAGCCTTGGTATCGGAGCGGGTTTGTTGGGCGGACTGCTTGGGTTCATTTTGACAACACTTACATGGCTTGCGGGAAATGAGCTTGCAGCTTCAAACATTGGATTGATAGGGACTTCGCTGATTGTCGGGATCATCCCGCTAATGATTCTCGGTGCGCATTCACTTGACAAGATCGACTCGATTAAAGCCTCCAAAAGAATTGAATACTGTAAACGAAACGGGTTTGACTACCGGCAATGCAAATAGATCCGTTTTATTAGAAGAAAACAAAAACGGAGTGAAAATGAAAAGTTTTGCGCTTATATTTACTTTTTTAATAATTTCGGTGTTTGTTGTGACCGTTAATGCACAGCAGACAATATTTAATGTGCCTTCATCGGATATTTTGGACAAGGGGAAAGTGTACTTAGAGCTCGATGCGACCTTCAAGCCGAATGATGACGAAGTCCTGGGAAAATTCTCTTCGTTTGTGCCGCGAATTGTCGTTGGAACCGGCGGCGATGTCGAAGTCGGTCTGAACGTCACGGGAAATATTCAGCCGGCGCCGATGCGACGACGCTTGTTCCTGCCGTAAAATGGCGACCATATAATAATAGCGAAAAAGGCTGGTCAATCGTCGTCGGCGACAACGTATTTATTCCGGTCCGGAACAAGTCTTACAACATAGGCAATTATGCGTATGCGCGGGTAAGTAAATCGTTTAAGAGCGGTACTCGACTCACCGCGGGCGGCTATCACTTTACAAAAAATGTCGTCGCGGCCGCAGACCGCGCAGGCGGGCAATTCGGTTTCGAGCAGACGGTCAATAAATATCTGAACATTAACGCTGATTGGTACACGGGTAAGCATGCCGCAGGGTATTTCACGCCCGGCATTGCCTTTAAGCCGCACCCGAAAGTCACGGGATATTTAGGTTATTCCATCGGAAATGCGGATGCAGGCAAAGGCAATCATTTTGTCTATGCGGCTATCGGCATTAATTTGAATTAACGGGCTTCGAGTTCTCACGCTTCAGCGTGTTCCGCAGTGTTCCGCGGGCTGACGGCAGACTTAAGTTTGAACTCAAGACACAGAGAGATTAATTATGTTGGATGTAATTTTTATCGCAGGACTTGTAGGCTTCTTTCTGGCAGCGCTGGCTTATGTCAAGGGTTGTGAAAAATTGAAAGGAAAAGGAAATGAATCTTGAATCAATTATCGGACTTCTTGCAGCCGTTTTGCTGATGATCTATCTCGGATACGCTTTGCTGAGACCGGAGAAATTCTAACGAAATGAGCAATGAGCAATGAGCAATAAGCAATAACCAGTAAATTCCGAAACGAGAGTTTTTACTTATTGCTTACTGCTTACTGCTTACCGCTTATTTGCTTACAAAAAATGACTATAAACGGCTGGTTACAAATTCTGTTTTTCTTTGTGTTGATTTTGCTTGTAACAAAACCACTCGGCGTTTTTATGACGCGGGTTTTTACGGGCGAGCGCAATTTTTTATCGCCGATTTTGAGACCGATTGAGCGACTGATTTATAAAGTCTGCGGTGTTGACGCGGCGCGTGAAATGAACTGGAAGGAATACGCGCTTTCAGGCTTATGCATTGCTAACCGAAAATATCCGTTTTGCAGAGACTATGGGGGCCAAAACCGTAAAACTCCGCGGCAGCAATGTCGCCGACGCCCTGCTAAAGTTTGCGCGGGATAATCAAATTACTCACGTCATCTTCGGCCAGTCAGCGAGGACCCGATGGGACATATTGTGGCGAGGTTCGATCATCAATAGATTTTTACGAGAGGTCCAGGATGCGGCTGTGCACGTAATTCCTTTGGAAAAAAGCTAGGAGACTGCGATAAAAGACGTGCTTCAACCATTGCATTTTGCCTCTTTCCAGACTTATTATGACCCAAAGGTTTGCGGTTGAAGGGGCTATGTATGGCGAAAAGGATTCTCTTGGTCGAAGATTCGACCGAGATTCGGACTATGGAGCGGGTAATGTTGCAGCAGTATGGTTACGACGTCGATGAGGCTTGTGACGGCTTTGAAGCAATTGAAAAGGCGACGGCAAACAGGCCCGATCTTATTTTGATGGACATAGCAATGCCTCTAATGGACGGCTTCAAGGCGACGGAAAGTTTTAAATCATCCGCGGCAACCGCCGATGTGCCGGTGATCGCCATTACGGCGTACCGCAATTTTAACGAAAAAGCCTTCGAGTCCGGCTGCAGCGAAATATTGTACAAGCCTTTGGATTTTAACGAGCTTAAACAAGCCGTTGAAAAATATCTTTTGTAAATTTCTCACATTTATAGGAACGGGTACCAAAACCACAAGGACAAGCTCAAACGGCTTGCCTTTGTTTTCGCAAAATAATGAATTTAACGGCCGAAATAGTAATTGTTAAACAACGCGCCGAAGTAGGCATTCGCCCAATCACTTGCCCATTCCACGGTACCCGCCCCGGCACCGGCCGCCTTACCTGGTCGTTCGCGTCGTTAAGGCGATCGTCAATAGCGAGCCGTTTGACCAGCCAAGCAAACCGAGCCTATCGGCATCGACTAAGCCGCGGCTTATCAGAAGATAAAGAATGAAGCGCTTTTTATAAGGCAAGTGGAAGATGCTTGCCTTTTTGCATCAAAATGACCCAATCAATAATGTTAAATGGAGCCGGTGAACGGATTTGAACCGCCGACCTGATGATTACAAAAGTTCAGAGGCTCTTTTTCTGAGTTTTGGCTGGTTGTTCTCACCTCTATTTTATCGAGATTCTGTTGATTTCCGTTCT
>Ga0136617_10003619_pt1 | contig 13794 bp, 15 predicted proteins | sample AntDrymUQ3222106_2_FD_129672 | JGI IMG/M metagenome (GOLD analysis project Ga0136617, IMG submission 129672) | Polar desert sand microbial communities from Dry Valleys, Antarctica - metaG UQ322 (21.06) | ecosystem: Environmental > Terrestrial > Soil > Desert | place: Antarctica: Dry Valley... | reverse complement strand
TGCGTCGAGGTTCGACTTGCCGAGCCCGACCATGGTCAGGTCGCGCGTGCGCCCCCAGATGCTCATCCCGTCGACGTTGATGTTGGCGGCGATCCGCCCCGCGGGAACGGGAAGGTGCGCGGCGAGGTATTTCGATCCCAGCAATCCCGCCTCTTCGGCGGCGACGGCGGCGAAGAGGATTGAGCGCCGCGGCCGCTGCGGCAGCGCCGCCATCGCCCTGGCCGTGGCCAGCATCGCGGAGACGCCGCTCGCGTTGTCGAGGGCGCCGTTGTAGATCGCATCCACTCCCGGCGCCGCGTCGGCCTTCATCCCGAGGTGATCGTGGTGCGCGGTGTAGAGCACCGCCTGCGCGGCGAGCGCGGGATCGCTGCCCGGCAGACGCCCGATGACGTTCGCGGTCTGCTTGCGGGAGACGGTGTTGGCGATCGCGATCGACCAGGTCACGCCCAGCGGCACCGGCCGGAAGTCCTTCTTCTGCGCCGCCGCCCGCAGCGCGTCGAGATCCTGGCCGCCCAGCCGCGCGAGACGCCGCGCCGCGTCTTCCGTCGTCCACGCCTGCACCGTGACCCGGGGCTCGCCTTCGGACGGCAGCGAGAACTGCTCGCCGCTCCACGACGTCTGCAGCACGTTGAAGCCATAGCCCGCGGACGGAACGGTGTGGATGATGATCGCGCCGGCCGCGCCATGGCGGGCCGCCTGGTCGTACTTGTAGTCCCAGCGGCCGTACCAGAGGCGCGTCTTTCCCGCGAACAGCGCAGGATCGTCCTCGGGGTCGTTGTTCATCATCAGGAGGACCTTGCCCTTCAGGTCCATGCCCTTGTAGTCGTCCCACCCGTATTCCGGGGCGACGATGCCGTAGCCGACGAACACGACCTCCGCGTTGTCGATCTTCGGGCTCGCCGTCTCGAGCCCGGAGAACGTGAGCACTTCCTCGAACGGCTTGAGGTCGAGGGTCGCGCCGCCCTTGCGGAAGGTCACGACGTCGGGGCCTTTCGACGCGATGCCGATGATGTCGACGGGCTGGATCCAACCGCCGCCGGGCGCGCCTCCCTCGAGGCCGAGCGCTTCCATCTGGCTCGCGATGTACTTCTGGGCCAGCGTGTCGCCGCGGCTAGCCGGACCCCGGCCTTCGAGAAGATCGTCGGACAGGAACCGCACATGGGCCCGCAGCAGGTGGGGCGTGATGACGGCGGCGGCCGCCTTCTCCGCCGCGGTGAGCGTGACCGGCCGCGCGCCCTGCGCCCGCGCGGACGGTGCGGCCAGAAGCACGATCAGGATGGCGAGAGGCGCAGTCATGGTGGCTCCGTTCAAAGGCAAAGAATAACCCGCGGCGATGGTAGATTGCCGCCCGTGGCCTCGCCTCGGGAATCCCTCCGCGCCCGCGCCGTCGTCCCCGTCGTGGTGGACGTTCCCGGTGGGCGCTTCCGGATGGGCAGCGAGTCGGGGCGGCCCGACGAGCGTCCGATCCGCGACGTGGAGGTGGCCGCGTTCGCGCTCGGCCGCATCCCGGTGACCCGCGCGCAGTACGCGCCGTTTCTCGACGGGGGACGCACCGAGGCCCCGCCGTGGTGGGGCGACGCGGACTTCGCGGACCCCGATCAGCCCGTCGTCGGCGTCACCTGGTTCGATGCCGTTGCCTACACCGCCTGGCTGTCCGCGACTGCGGGCGGGGTCTGGCGTCTTCCTTTCGAGGCGGAATGGGAGTTCGCGGCGAGGGGCGGCCTCGATCAGGCGGCGACGGCCTGGGGCGAGTCGCTGCCTGCGGGCGAGGTTCCGTCGGGTCCGTTGCGCGCGCCCTGGCCGGCGGGACGGGGAACGCCGAACGGCTACGGCCTTTGCGACATGGGCACGATCGTCCACGAGTGGTGCGCGGACTGGTACGAGCCCGCGACGATGATCACGGCCGAAGGCGCTCCCGCCCGCCGGGCCAGCCGCGGCGGGTCGTGGCGGCACCACGTGCGCTGGTCGCCGCCAGCCGCACGGAGCAGCCTGCCCCCGGAATTCCGTTACGCGGACTACGGCTTCCGCGTGCTGAGGGAGCGCGCATGATCGAGCGTCGTCGCGCGGTGCGGATCCCCGTCCCGACCCTGACGGACCCGGTGTCGAAAGGCGAGCACCGCCGCGAAGCGCTCCAGCGCCAGACCGTGTAGCGCGCTCACCTCACTCCGCGCGCAGGGCGGCCGCCGGCTCCACCGCCAGCGCGCGCCGCAACGGCGCGAAGCCGGCCAGTGCGGCGGCGACCGCCACCGCGGCGACGACGGTCACGAGAGTTGGCGGATCGAGGGGCTGCACCTCGAAGAGCATTCCTCGCAGCAGCCGCGTGAGGAGCAGGCCGCCGACCAGGCCGGCCGCTAGACCGCTCGCGACCACGCCGCCGCCCTCGCGGGCGACGAGGCGGATCACGTCGCCGCGCGCTGCACCCAGGGCGAGGCGCACGGCAATCTCACGGCCCCGCTGTGCCACGGCGTAGGCGAGCACGCCGTAGATGCCGATCGCCGCCAGCAGGAGGGCGAGGCCGGCGAAGAGGCCGAGCACGACGGCCTGGAAGCGGCGCGAGCCGAGGCTCTCGGCGAGCACACGGTCGATCGGCAGCACCTTGCCCAGCGGCACCTCGGGGTCGAGACCGCGGATCGCTTTCTGCACTTCGCCCGCCATGGCCATCGGATCCCGGGCCGTCCGCACGAGGAGGGTCATGCCGGCAAAGCTCACTTGACCGGCCGGATAGTAGATCGCATCCTCCGGCGGCGTGTCGAGGGTGCCCGTGCGGACATCCGAAACTACGCCTACGATCTCCCACCGTTGCGGCATCTCCGGGGCCCACCACGTTCTCGAGAGGTAGCGACCGAGCGGGCTCTCGCCGGGAAAGTAGCGGGCGGCAAAGGCCTCGTTCACCAGCACGACCCCAGGCGCGCCGGCGCGATCGCTGGGCGACAAGTCCCTTCCGCTCACGAGGCGCAGTCCCGTGGTCGCCAGGTAGCCGGGTGTCACGACCCGCACCGCCGGCTCGGGCTCCTGCCCGCGTGGAAAGGGCGTGCGGCCTTCGATCCCGAAGCGCGCGCCGAAGCCCGGGTCGAAGGGATCGCCGGAGGCGACGGCCACCGCATCGACACCGGGAAGCGCCTGCACGCGCTCGGCGAGGCTTGCGTAGAAGCGGGACCACTCGGACCACGTCTTGTAGCGCGACTCGGGGAGCTGGACTTCTGCGGTGAGCACGCCGGTCGTCGCGAAGCCGGGCTCGACCTGGCCGAGTGCGGACAGGCTGCGCAGGAGAAGTCCGGCCCCGGTCAGGAGGACGACTGCGAGAGCCGTCTGTCCCAGGCTCAGCCCCTGGCGCAGCCGTTGCCGCGCACGGCCGGCGGAGGCCCGGCCCGCACCGGCGCGCAGCACGTCCGCGGGAGCGACGCGGGTGGCCACCACGGCGGGCGCCACGCCGAATAGGCACGCGGTCAGCACCGTCACCAGCAGCGACACGAGGGCGACGCGACGGTCGAACACGACCTCCTCGATTCGCGGCAGATCGGCGGGAGCCAGCGCGACGAGCGTGGGCACCATCCACGCCGCGAGGGCGACGGCGGCCGCGGCCCCGAGGAACGCGACGACCGCCGTCTCGGTGAGGAGCTGCCGCACCAACCGGCCGCGGGTCGCGCCCAGGCTCACGCGCACCGCCAGCTCACGCGTGCGGCGCGCGGCGCGGGTGACGATCAGGGCGGCGAGGTTCGCGCAGGTGATCACGAGCACCAGCACCACGGCGCCCAGCAGCATCACGAGCGCGGGGCGCGTATTTCCCACCAGCGAGTCCTGCAGCCTCTCGAGCTTCGCGGTGCGTCCCGCATTGTCTTCGGGATACGTCGCCGCCAGCTGGCCCGCCACCGAGGCGAGCTCGGCGCCCGCCTGCTCGACGGACACGTCCTCCCGGAGCCGGCCGACGACGCGATGCCCGTGCACTCCGCGGAACTCGGTGCGCGGCTGCCGCGCCGCTGGAACCCAAAGACGCGCCTGTCGCGGGAAGTTGAAGGAGGCGGGCAGGACGCCGATCACCGCGTGCGGCGTGCTGTCGATCGTGACCGCCGTGCCCACCACGTCGCGCCGCCCGCCCCAGAGCTCCCGCCACAGGCCTTCCGACACGACGACGGCGCCGGGCGCTCCGGCTCGGTTCTCCTCGGGTGTGAAGGTGCGTCCCACGATGGGTGTCACGCCGAGCACACCGAAGAACTCGTGCGACGCCGCGCCCGCGTCCAGCCGCACGGCCTCCAGCCCCGGCCCGCTGAGCGTGACGGTGAGCGGGCGGTAGGCCGCCATTCCCTCGAACGAGCGCGTCGCCGTGTCGCGGTAATCGATGAAGTCCGGGTACGACGTGGGGAGCCGCGCCGGCCCGACACTCGCCTCGACGCCCCAGATGGAGACGAGACGATCGGCGTGCGGGTACGGAAGCGGGCGCAGGAGCGCGTGATCCACCACGCTGAACAAGGCGGCGTTGGCGCCGATGCCGAGGCCCAGGGTCAGGACGGCAACCGCCGTCCAGCCAGGCTCGGCGCCCAGCGTGCGGACGGAATGCGCGACGTCACCGCGGAAGCTCATCGTGTGGGATCCATGGCGCACGCCATTCAAACCGTGTGCCATCACGCGCGCAGGACGCAACGCGTTGAGCCGGCGGGAATGGCGCGGATTCCTCCGCCGGAGGCGACGCGAATTGCTGTCCGCATGTGGGACGCGTGAATCCCACTGATGGGCTATTCACGGTGCCTCAGGTGCTGGTGGCTGATCTCCAGTGGGCGGGCAATCCAATGCGAGATGGGGCTGGCGCCGCCATCGCGGCGGCAATGGCGTCCTCGTACGAGGCGAGCGCGCCCGCTGGCGAGTGGCGCTCGGAAATGTACGCCGCCGCTCGCTCCCCCAGCCGCGCACGGAGGCGCGGATTCCCCGCCAGGCGAAGGATGGCGCGCGTCACCGCCCCTTCTTCGTCCGCCGTATCCGCGCGCACCACCGCGTCGTCCGGGATCTCCGCGAAGTTGTCCACGTCGGACACGATCGCCGGCCGGCCCTGGGCGAGCACGCGCAGGAGCGCGGCGGAGGTCTCGCGCGCGGTCGGATAGCGCAGCTGCACGACGATATCGGCGGCCTCGATGTGGGCGGGCAGCGCCGCCATCGGCACGCGCCCGGCCACGATGGTTCGCTGACGGACGCCGCAGCCATCGAGCGCATCTTCCAGGCGCCGTGGCTCGGCAACGGGTCCGACGATCAGCAGGCGCAACGCAGGAAGATCGACGGCGGCGCGGGCGACGGCGCGTGCGATGGCCTCCACGCGCTTCTCGCGCGTCACCCGGCCGAAGCAGCCGATGACGATCTCGTCCGCCCGGATGCCCAGACCGCGGCGGCAGGCGATGGTCGCTTCTGGCGAAACCGGCACTCGCACCGCGGGCATCGTCAAAGGGACAACGGCGGCGCCCGGCACTTCCTCTTCGATCGCGCGCGCCATCGCGGCGTTGTGGACCCCGATCGCGCGCGACACCGCCACCGGCAGATGGAAGAGCGGATAGGCGTACGGGAGCAGGTCGCCCGTCGTGTTCAGATGCGAGGCCACGATTCGCTCGGCCTCTCGTGGGTACGCGTACGCGACTTCCGATGCGTACATCGACTCGCCGTCGCGTGTCTCCTGGCGCAACGCCGTGCTGGATGGATCCGCGGCGTAGGCGCGTGCCGCCTCCGTGTCCAGCAGCATCGCGGCCCGCGAGTGGTGGAGGACGAGATCGTGCAGGACGAGGAGGCCGGGCACCTCCGCCAGCAGGGGATATACAAAGGCGTGGCTGCGCCCGTTGCCGAGCTGGTGAATGGCAAGGTCGTATGGGCGCGCGCGGTGCCGCCAAGCGAGCTCGGCCGCGGAAAACACGCCGCACGACGAAGGCAGCGCGTTCGCGGCCACACCATCCTGCCCGTGGAACACGTCGATCTCGTGCCGGGGGGCGAGGAGAGCCAGGACCTCCGCGGAATAATCGGCGATCCCGGTGGGCTCCGGCGGAAGCGGCGAGCAGAACGCGAGCCGCGGCACTAACGGGTGGCGATGAGGGCGTACTCCCGCGGCGCGAAGAGCACCGCGTTGAGGCGCGCGATGTTCTCGTTCAGCGCGTCCGCCGCGGGGCCAGGCAGCCCGCCGGCCGGGATCGGCTGCAACCGCGAGGCGGCGTCCACCGGGGACCGCAGCTCGATGCGCACGTCGGTGAATCCGTGCGCCGCGGCCAGGAAGCGCAGCGTATCGGGGTGCAGAGGGCGCTCGTGGGTAGGATCGCGGATGTAGACGTCGAAGAACCCCGCCGCCGATGCCGGGTTCACGGTTTCGAGCACGAGCACTCCGCGCGTCCGCAACGCGCGATGCGCCTCCCGCAGCATGGCCTGCAGCACGGCCGGCGGAAGGTGCTCCGCGACCTGGGCCGCGAAGACGCCGCCAAGCGATCCATCCATCTGCTCACTCAGAAAGGCGAGCAGGTCGCCAGACACGACGTCGAGCCCCGCCTGCCGGCACGCGGCCACCGAGTGCTCGTTTCCCTCGACTCCGCGCGCCTGCACGCCAGCCTCGCGCAACAGCTCGAGGAACTCGCCACGCCCGCATCCGAGGTCGGCGACGGGGGATGCGCCCGCGAACAGCGGCAGGTAATCGCGCAACCGATCGCGGATCTCGTCACGGGTCCCGCGGAAGGCATTCTCGAAGGCGACGTAGAGCGGGCCGCCGGTCGCGTCCGCATCGGGGCGAGCGGGCGAAGCCGGTGCGGGGGAAGCATCGGCACCCGCGGCGCCGGAAGCCCCGACAGCCGCGGAGCCGGAAACGCCGACACCGCCCACACCGCGAACGGCCCGCATTTCCTCCGACAGCGATTCCAGACGGTGGCGCATCGCCAGCAGCCCCTCGAGCCGCCGCGACGCCGCTTCCTGCCGGCGATCAAAGGCCTCCAGCACCAGCTCCGCCCGCGTGGTCGCGAGCCCCGTGGCCACGCGGTCCCGCGTGTCCATCACCGGCAGCACCCGCTGAAGGAACTGCACGAGCGTCGACGCCAGCTCGGCCAGATGCGCACGCATCCGCGCCGCCGCCTCGAGGTGGCCGTTCAGCAGCTGCACGACGGCGGAATTGAACTGCACCTGGCGATCGACGACGGGCGCCATCTCGCTGCGCACCTTGCCCCCGACGAGTCCGCCGCTCGCCGCCGGCGCTTCCCAGGATTCGTTGATGCGCCGCGCCAGATCGCTCTCGCCCGCAAAGGGCGCGGGCATCCGGGCCAGCGCGTCGAGCTGCGCGAGAAGCGACGCGTACGCCTGCTCTTCCTGCTCGAGCTTGCGGCGCAGCGCGGAAAGCTCGGGGTGCTCTATCGGCCGACCACGCCTTCCAGCGGAGAGGAGGCCGACGCGTACATCTTGCGGGGGATACGGCCGGCCATGAACGCTTCGCGTCCCGCCTCGACGGCCTTGCGCATCGCGCCCGCCATGCGCACGGGATCGGACGCGAGGGCGATCGCGGTATTCATCAGCACGCCGTCCGCCCCCAGCTCCATCGCGACCGCGGCGTCGGACGCGGTCCCGACGCCGGCGTCGACGATCACGGGCACGCGCACCGCTTCTTTCACGAGCTGGATGTTGACCCGGTTCTGGATGCCGAGGCCGCTGCCGATGGGCGCCGCCAGCGGCATCACGGCCGCCGCCCCCGCGTCTTCGAGCTTCTTCGCCATCACGAGGTCGTCGGTCGTGTAGGGCAGGACGACGAACCCTTCCTTGACCAGGATGCGCGTGGCGGCCAGCAATCCCTCGGTGTCCGGGTACAGCGTCTTCTCGTCCCCGATGACCTCGAGCTTCACCCAGTGGCTGAGACCGGCCTCGCGCCCGAGGCGGGCCGTGCGCACCGCTTCGTCCACCGTGTAGCAGGCGGCGGTGTTGGGCAGGATGAACATCCGCTTGACGTCGATGTGGTCGAGCAGGTTCTCGGGCCCACGCGCGTTCAGGTCGACCCGCCGCACCGCCACCGTCACCATGTCCGCGCCCGAGGCTTCGTGCGCCGCGCGCATGACCGAAAGGCTCGGGTATTTGCCGGTGCCGACGATGAGGCGCGACTTGAACTCGCGGCCGGCGAGGATCAGTCCGTCACCCATGGTGCGATCGTAGCACGCGGCCCCGAACGGCCATTTCCGTGTCGCTAGCCTCCCCCGACGAAGGTGACGATCTCCACCGCGTCGCCGTGGTTGAGCCGCGCCGCGGCGTGCTCCGCGCGGGGGATCACGCGTCGATTGTGCTCGACGGCGATACGCGCGCTGTCCAGCGCGAGCGTGCGCAGCAGGTCGGAGATCGTCGAGCCGGAGGGGACCTGCCGGGACTCGCCGTTCACCGCGACCGTGATGCCGCCGCCGGAAGGCACCCTATTTGGCGGCGGCGCGCGTCGCGAGATAGGCGAGCACGATCTCGTCGAGGGAGAGGTCTTCCATCACCGTGCGGTCGCTGCCGGGATCGAAGCGCCCGCGCTTCACCTCGAGCAGCATGCCCTTGTGCTGGTCTTCCATCAGCTTGGTGATGGCGGGCTCGTCGCCGCGCTTCACGAGATCGGCGTAGGGGAGCCGCCGCGAGCCGAGGATCTCGCCGCCCTTGTAGATGAGCGTCTCGATCATGGGGTTGGCCGTGCCCTTGTCCTCCGTCTGGACGTGGTACACGACCCCCCGGTACTTCACATCCGTATTGAAGCCAGTGATCACTGCCGGACCTCGGCTATCGACGCAAAACCGCTCCTGATCGCCGATTCTGCGGTTTGGAGCGGTTATCCGTCAAGCCGACGCCGTGGGAGGTGTTTCCCATCACGTACGATAAGAGCATGTCCCTGTCACTCAAAGGCGAGCACCTGAAGCGCTACAAAGACATCGCCGCGCTCTTCATGAAGTACGGCCGCGGCGACCTGGTGAGCGGCGCGGCGGGCATGGAGGATCTCGTCCAGGACGCGCAGGTGAGCTCTCCCGGCGCCGCCGCCAAGGCCGAGGATCTGGCCGCCGACCTCGAGAAGATGGGGGCGACGTTCATCAAGCTCGGGCAGCTCCTCTCTACCCGCGCCGACCTGCTTCCCGCACCCTACATGGAGGCGTTGGCCAGGCTGCAGGACAACGTCGGTCCCTTCCCGTACCGCGAGGCGGAAGCGATCATCATCTCCGAGCTGGGCGTCCGCATATCGAAGGCCTTCAGCGAGTTCGACGAGGAGCCCCTGGCCGCGGCGTCGCTGGGCCAGGTCCATCGCGCCGTGCTGCGCAACGGCCGCCCGGTCGCGGTCAAGGTACAGCGGCCCGGGATTCGGGAGCGGATGGCCGAGGACCTCGAGGCCCTGGCCGAGATCGCGGCCTTCGCCGACACCCACACCGAGATGGGCAAGAAGTTCGGGTTCGCCCTGATGCTCGAGGAGTTCCGTAAGACCCTGCTCCGCGAGCTCGACTACCAGACCGAGGCCCGCAACCTCCAGACCCTCGCCGAGAACCTGAAGGCGTACGACCGCATCGTGGTGCCGCAGCCCGTCGGCGACTACACGACGACGCGCGTGCTCACCATCGACTTCATCAAGGGCCACAAGATCACCAAGCTGAACCCGGTGACGCATACCGAGATCGACGGCGAGGCCCTCGCCGAGCAGCTGTTCCGAGCCTACCTGCAGCAGATCCTCGTCGACGGGTTCGTTCATGCCGACCCGCATCCCGGCAACGTCTTCCTGACCGACGACAACCGCATTGCCCTGCTCGACCTGGGGATGGTCGCGCGCATCAGCCCCCAGATGCAGGAAGACCTCCTTCGCATGCTGATCGCGGTCAGCGAGGGACGCGCGGACGAAGCGGCGACGATCTCGATCGCGCTCGGGCAGATCCGGCAGGGGTTCGACGAGGTCGGGTTCCGCCGCGACGTCGCGGACCTGGTGGCGCAGAACCAGAACGCCCGCGTGGGCCAGATCCAGGTCGGCCGCGTCGTGCTCATGCTGGCCAAGATGTCCGGCGACCGCGGCATCCGCGTGCCGCCCGAGCTGACCATGCTCGGCAAGACGCTGCTGAACCTCGATCAGATCGGACGCACCCTCGACCCCGACTTCGATCCCAACGCCGCCATCCGCCGCCACGCCTCCGAGCTGACGCAGATGCGGATGCGCAAGAGCATCTCGCCCGGCAACATATTCGCGACGCTGATCGAGATGAAGGACTTCCTCGAGCACCTGCCGCGGCGGGTGAACCGCATCCTCGACAACGTCGCCAACAACACCTTCGAGGTCAAGGTCGACGCCATCGACGAGAAGACGTTGATGGAGGGGTTCCAGAAGGTCGCCAACCGCATCACCGTCGGCTTGATCCTGGCGTCGCTGATCATCGGCGCGGCGCTGCTGATGCGGGTCGAGACGACGTTCAGGATCCTCGGTTATCCCGGCCTTGCCATCGTCTGCTTCGTCGCCGCGGCGGGAGGGGGAGTGTGGCTGGTGCTGCAGATCGTGATGAACGACCGCAAGAGCCTGCAGGACCTCGGCAAGGCGAAGGAAGAGAAGCAGCAGGCCGCGTCGAAGCGCGGCGCCTAGTTCGAGATCGGCTGGATCGCCGATGCCCGGATAGACGATCGCCTAGATGGACGATCCGCCCAGCGAGAGCATGTCGGTGATCGCCACCGGCTCGCGGGTCACGAACCCCTCACCGTAGCGCACGCCGATCCGCTGGCCATGGCGGCGCCCCGCCAGCTCGACTGCATCCTGGAAGGAATCGAAGGGGAGCGGCACCGGCTCACCGGCGGGTGCCACGAACTGGCTGGCAAAGGCGCGGATCGCCTTCATCTTCGTGTCGAAGGTTTCGGTGACGTCGACCACGAACGTGGGCGCGACTTCCGTCGTCTCCGTCATCGTCACCGCGTAGGCGAGCTTGCGCGGCCGGAACGCGGGGCCGAGGTCCGGCCGGTAATTGCGCAGCCCGGCGACGAACGACGCCTGGTAGATCAGGCGGCTCGCCGCCGCGTGGTCCGGATGGCGCTGCAGCCAGTGCTGGAGGATGACGATCGCCGGCCGTAACCGGCGGATGGCGGCGACGATGGCGTCGCGCTGATCGATGGACGACGCGCTCAGCGCCGCGTCGGGCAGGTCGAGGGTCTCGCGATGGGCTACGCCGAGGATGCGCGCCGCTTCCATGGCTTCCGCCGCCCGCGTGGCCGGCGTTCCGCGGCTGCCGCATTCGCCTTTTGTAAGGTCGACCAGGGCCACGCGCCGGCCGGCGGCGCTTTCCCGCGCAATCGTTCCGCCCATGATCAGCTCGGCGTCGTCCGGGTGGGCGCAGAACCCCGCGATGTCGGTTCCGGGAGATGGCACGGCCATTGCTTCAGCTCTTTGTGGCCGATAACCGGCCGAAACGGAGGATATCCCAGATGAGCGCTGGAACCGGCGACAAGGCCAAGGGACGCGTCCAGAAGGCCGTTGGCGAGCTGACCAACGACCGGGACATGAAGGACCGGGGCACCGTCAACGAGACCTCCGGGAAGGTGAAGGACGGCATCGAGAAGGGCGTGAACAAGGTGAAGAACGCGCTCAACAACGACCCCGGCAACCGCAGCCGACGACCGTAACCGCCATCATACGAACGTCAGGGGCGGCCCTTCGGGGCCGCCTTTTTTCGTTTGCGCCCGTGCTCATGCTGGCGCATTCCAAGCGCGTCGAGAAGCGCTCCCATTCGCGCGCGCATGGCGTCGCGGCTGGCCGTGTAGTCGATGGATGCCGCGGGGATGTCCGCCCATCGCGTGACGGGTGTCTTTGCGTCCGCCAACAAAGGCGAGTCCGCGCCGATGGATACGACGTGCGCCGCTGCCACCACATCCGCCTTCGTCAGACCTTTCGGCGCGAACGCCGCCACGTCGAAGCCATCCGCCACGAGATTGCCCGCCACCGCGGCCGGGATCGCCTCGTCCGGAGCGACACCGCGCGAGACGGCCCGGAAAGGAGCGTTGCGTTCGGCGGCCAGGCGATTGAACCAGTGCGCGGCCATCACGCTCTTGACGGTGCCGTGCTCGCAAACGAACACGACTTCGGGGGAGGGGAGCTGCGGCGCGGGCTTGTCGGCTTCTCCGCCCGCCACCGATACGGCGAATGAGAGCAGCAACGCGGCCGAGATCATCTACTTCCCTCTGTCATCGGCTGTGCGTCGCTCGTCCGGCGCGCGCCCGACGCCAGATGACGAAGCCGGTCGCGGCGCCGATCAGGATCGCGAGCGATACACCCACCACCGGTGGATAGAGGCCGCTCCCCACTCCGGCGCCGGCCGCGCCCCCGGCAATCAAACCCACGACGACGACGCCGAAGACTTTCACGGATGACGTCTTCGTCTCCGGTGTCGTCACGTCGGCATGCTACGTTGGAAACGAGGGGGGCATTCGCGATGCAGATCCGGTTCCAGAGGAGCGGTTGCTTGTTCAGCATCATCGCATCCGTCCTCCTGACCATCGTCTTGAACCTGCTCCTGCGCGGCTGCTCGTCGGGCGGCGGCGCGTCCTGGTGAGCGCGGGCGGCGGTCAGCCGCCCGTCCGCTTCACGTTTCCGTTGTCCATGTCGGACACGATCAGCCAGCGGCCCCTCGGTCCCCGCCGCAGGGTGAGCGTGAACTTGCCGATGTCGGGCTCGCCTTTCGCCCGCGCGTAGCCACCGATGATGTAGCCGACGGGACCCTGCGCCGCGAAGGAGAGCGCGCGCAGCGCGAGCGGCCCGCCTTGTCCCGTGTAGTGCTTCTCGATTTGCGCCCGGCCCGTCACGGGAGGGCCGCCCGCGGCGAGGACGTACCCGTCATCGGCGAACAACGCGGCCAGCCCGGCGGCATCCTTCTTCTGCCACGCCGCCTCGTAGTCCGACAACACCCGCGCCAGCGCCGGCGGCAACGCGACCGACGCGAGCGGCGCCGGCGTGGGCGGCGGCTCGGCCGATCCCGCCCCGCGACGCTGAAGGCAGCCCTCGTAAAAGGTGTGCAGCTCGGAGATCTCGAACACGAACGTGCCGGCCCGGACGCCGGGATCGGCGGCGATCTCGCTCCGCGCCGCGGCCTCGGTGGGGTAATGGACGACGATCATGCCCTTGTCCGCGAAGCGGGCGCCGAGGGAGATGCGCCCTTCCCTCCGCAGGCGCGCAAGGTTCTCGCTGTGCTCCTTGAAGCTGGGCTGATCCGGCGGCGGCTTGCCGGCCGTCCACGAGGGCCCGATCGAGAACTGGACGATGAAGATCTGGTCGGTGGGGGAGACCGGCTCGCTCGACGCGAGCGCAGCCCCGAGGAGTGTCGCCGCGACGAGGATCATGGTCGCCGATGATACTGCCGCTCGCCGCCGTGGGCGACTACCGCAGCGTCGCCTGTAGCCATGAGCACAGGGCGGTCAAGACTTCCGGGGCCAGGGCCTGCTCGGGCTCGCGAAAGGCGTCGTGGCGCGACATCACAACAACTTGCTCATGCGCAACAGCGGAACCGCAGCCCCGCCACGATCGTCGGCGATGCGCTCATGCGCCTCGTACCCGGACGCGCGATAAAGCGGCTCGCCGGCCATGGTCGACATCAGCTCGACCCTGCTGAATCCTTCGCGCCGCGCCGCCGCCTCGCACAACGAGAGGATGAGCCGGCCCACGCCTTTTCGCGTGTGCGCAGGGTGGGTGTACATGGCGCGGATTCGTGCCGCATCTTTCGAAGGGTCCAGCGGAGCGACGCTCCGGCCCGACGACTTGTCGCTGCCGTACAGGGTCGCGCGGCGGCTCCACCCGCCACAGCCGGCGAGGTGGCCATCCGATTCCACGATGAAGTA
>Ga0136617_10003618_pt1 | contig 13796 bp, 12 predicted proteins | sample AntDrymUQ3222106_2_FD_129672 | JGI IMG/M metagenome (GOLD analysis project Ga0136617, IMG submission 129672) | Polar desert sand microbial communities from Dry Valleys, Antarctica - metaG UQ322 (21.06) | ecosystem: Environmental > Terrestrial > Soil > Desert | place: Antarctica: Dry Valley... | reverse complement strand
TGGAAGGACACCTATCAGGTGGACAGAGTACGGGAGATCCGCCGGTTGCGGCGGCGGGTGCGGGTCGGCGCGCCGGATCTGTCGGTGACCCGGTTTTCGGGGATGGTGGCGGTGACCGAGCTGTCCCGATCGGCGTCCTTCAATGCGTGAGCCGAGCCAGATCGAGCTGACCCGCGACTAAGTGCGCGACGTTCTGCCTTTCTGCGGCTAGATCGACCCACGTGACGGCTCGGCCTCCTAAGTCAAGAGCATTCCTAGCTTGCGTTATTCTTGCACGTGAGGGCGCCAGCCACACGTTGGCTTCCGCGTTCGGTGCTAGGTCATCGGTCCTCGCCGAACAGGCAGATCACGAACTCTTGCACTAGGCGCCGGATTGGGTTGGCTTGACGACGACCGCGCGTTTACCTCGCGATACGATGATCTCGCCGGCCTCCCCAAGGAGAGCCGTGGCTCGGTGGGCAGTCCCTTCGGAAACGGAGTAGCGCACCGACAAGCTCTTGACGGTCGGCAGGTGATCGCCTGGCGCGAGTGCGCCGCACCTGATGGCCGCACGCAGGTCAGCGGCAATCACACGGTAGGGACTGTCATCGACCACCGCGTCGACGGCAACGGCGACGGGCAACGCTGGAGCACCGTCTGAGTCCGGCGCGGACACCGGCAGCTCAGGCATCCGCGCAGCGAGGGACGACGCTGCACGCTGGTCGGCCTCGGCAACCCACGCGCTGTAGACGCGCAGCGTTGTGGTCCCGCCACCGCTGTGACCGAGCCGGCCGGCCACTGTCCGGATGTCGACCCCCGCCGCGATGAGCTCGGTCGCTGAGTAGTGCCGCAGCTGGTGGATGTGCATGTTCCAGCCGAGTCGCTCACACATGCGCGAGTAGCGCTTGGTCACAGTGTCAGGCTTCAACCATGTACTCCGGTCCGGTGAGCCGGAGAAGACGAAGCTGTCCTCGGCCAGTTCGACGCCGAGGCTCGCGCCTATCTGGGCCGCGTGCTGGAGGTAGGCGTGGAGGAGAGCGAGGGTCTGCGGTCGGCGACGATCCGCCGACGCTGATGGGTCTTGGTGTCCTTCTCCCACGTCCGGGTGTTGATCTGCGCGACGGCCGTCCGGATGTCGAGAACGCCCGTGGCGAAGTCGATGCGGTCCCAGCGCAGCGCGCTCAGCTCACCGCGGCGCGCCCCGGTGGTCATCGCGAGCCAGACGAGCATGCCCCAGTCCGGATCTCGCCACGCTTCTCCGACGATCCGGGCCGCCTGAGTAGGCGACGGCGGGTTGGGGTCGGCCGGCGGCTGCTGCGGAGCGTCCGCCTGCCTGACCGGGTTAGCACCGATCCAGCGCCACCGGACGGCGCGTGTGAAGGCGCCGTTGAGCACGGTGTGGATCTGGCGCAGGTAGGACGACCCAAGCGGCTTGCAGACATGGGGGCGGCATCGCTTGTCGCATGGGTGTTCGGCGTCGATTCGATGGTCGACGCGGGCTCGCCGATCGCACCGCGTGCGGCACCGGCGCAACTCGGCGTAGAACGCGTCAAGCGTCTCGCCGTCGATGCGGCCGATCGACAGGGCGCCGAGCAGGGGCCGGATGTAGAGCCTGAGCATGCGCTCGTGGTCGTCCCGGGTCGTGTCTTCGATCTCCAGCACGGCTAGGTAGCGGTCGAGGAGTTGGTTCACGGTGGCGTTGGTGCGCGGGTTGCGCCGTTCGTCGACCTCGGCGAGTAGCCGGGCGCGGACCTTCTCGGCTTCCTTCGCTGCCTTCGGCCCGGCTGGCACCGTCTCGGTCAGGTAGTGCCGTTTGCCTGAGAGCGGGTCGACGCCGGCGTACACGCGAACCCGCAGTGCCCCGCCTGATCGTTCCTCGACCTCGCCACGTGATCTCTTCCGTGACCCGGCTCCGATAGCCATGCGATGCAAGGTAGCAGTTTCGCTCCCCAGATGGCTCCCGATCTGAGCAGCCGACCTCTGGATCAAGGCTCTGACCTGGTGCCCCCGGCAGGACTCGAACCTGCGACCTAGAGATTAGAAGTCGCTCCGGCGGTATTCACTGCGGCATCTAGCTGCATCAACCCTCGCGGAGTGCCCCCGTTGGGAACCTCTGCCCCCGCTCGTTGCCGCTGTTTCGCTCCATGGATGGCTCCACGGCGAGATCAGCTGCCTATGCGCCGAGCGCCTTGATGTAAGCGGCGCGGCCGGCGATCGCTGCGGTGAAGTTCGCGAAGGACAGCTCGGCCTCGGGCTGGTGGATGATGCTGTCCGGCTCGCGCGAGCTGGTGACGAAGCACGCCGCGTCGTAAAGGCGTTCGCGGACCAGGCGCCGGCACAGGATGGCGTACCGGTCCTTGTAGGACGTGCCGTCAAAGATCGGTTCGGGACGGAAAACCCCGGAGGCGACCCGGACCGGCGTCACCGACTTGCCCGTCTCCTCGAGCAGGAAGACGTAGCCGAGCCAAGGCCGGACCGACCCGAAGGTTCCTTCTTCGTAGGCCCGCCACACGTCGACGGCGTTGCCGATCGCCTCCTCGGTGCGGTTGTTGAAGTTGTTGCCGAAGGACGGACCGACCTGGGACTTCAGTTCGATGGCCGCGACGAGTCGGTCACGGGAGACGACGACGAGGTCCCACTTCTTCGTGGGCCGGTAGTAGCCGGGCAGCTCCACACCGGCGCGGCGAAGGACCTCGGCGCGGTCGAACCCGGCCGCGACGAAGACCTGCTCGAGCAGGTCGAGAATCCCATCGAGGTGGCCACCACCGGTGACCGAACCGCGGCTTCCGGCATCGACCTTCCCACTGGCGAGTTGCTTGGCTGCTTGCGCTTCGCGCACCGACCAGTAGCTATGGATGGCTCGGTCGAATGCGTCAGGCGGGAGAGTGATCGTCTACTCCGGGAGCGTGTCGAGGCCGTAGAGGCGGAGAGCGACCGAGGTTGCCGCATCCACGTCCCGGCGGTCAAACGCGTCCGCGAGTGTTGCCGCGTCGTCGGCCGACACGTCCTCACGGCGCGGGACCCTGATCCGTCGGAGGTACTGGGCCTGGAACCGCAGGGTGCCGCCGCGCATCTTCACGCAGAAGGCCTCAACGAATGCCGTCGCCACACGGGACAGCAGAAGGCCGCCCAGGACGCGCAGGTCCCAGCCGTCGGAGGTGACGAAGTACAGGTTGTGGTGCGGGTAGGTCTGTCCCTCGTCGAGCACGGGATGCATGGTCATTCGCATGTCGGGGATGAGAAGCTTGGACGACTCTTTGAGACCGGGGATGACGCGGTCGATCGTCCGGTACCACCGGTCGGGCTGCCGTCCCGCCACGTTGCGCCGGCGCAACGCCTCGGCGTTCGCCTCGAAGTAGCCGAACAGCTTCGGGTGGTTCTGCAACCGCACGAGTCCGTCGTCGTCCCACGGATTCACGAGGTAGTGGCCGGACCACTGGACCCGGCCGGATGCGATGTCGGAGACCATAGTCAGCGGCAGCAGCCGTTCGCGCTCGGCGATCTGAGTGTCGGTCGTGATGAACACCCCGTCGGCGCCTGTAGCCACACCGATACCGACCCGCGTCCGTGTCGCGGGGTCCTCGAGCGGTGGGAAGTGATCGGTCAGGTGCTCGATCATCGCGAGCCGCGCAGGCGAGCCGGTAGGCCACGACTCGTCACCGCCGAACCAGTGCGGCAGCTGCGACACTTGGTAGGTCGGCGTTGACACGGTCGTGTCTACGCCGCGCCGGATGTGCTCCGATAACTCGGACCCGGCATCGGCGCCGAAGGCCGCCGTCGTGTCGGCCACGATCGCTGCGCCTTGCGCGCGACGCGAGATGACCGTGATCGCCGGGTACGCAGACACCAACTCGTCGAACGCGTCCACGTCGTGCATGGCAATGGTTATGTCGACGCTGAACTGCGCGGCGACCATCGCGCGTAGGTGTCGGCCATACTGATTGCGCATCCAACGGTCCGCGCAGATGAACCCGACCTTCCCGTCGGGCTTGAGCGATCGCAGCGCCCGTTCGAAGAAGCCGACGTAGAGGTCGCTGCGACCGGTCATGGTCCGGCACGCGGCACGGTAGGCACGCATCCGCGCATCGGGTACGTCCTCGAGGCGGACATACGGCGGGTTGCCGACCACGAGATCAACGGCGCCGACCTGTGACGACCGCAGCAAGAAGTCGGAGACCTGCACCCACTCGACCGCCAGCATCTCGGCGGCTTCCGCAGGCCATCCGTCGTCGACGAGGACACGGGACACGAGTTCCCGCGAGCGTTCGACGTTGGCCGGCAGCAGGTCGAATGCCCGAAGCGAAGCGGCGGTGTCGGTGATCGGTCGGTTCCACCGTCGGCAGGACGCACTCATTCGGCGGACCAACGGCCCGAGAAACGCGCCCGAGCCGCACGCCGGCTCGACAACAGTCAGCTCGGCGAGGTTGCGGTCGTCGGTGTAGCCGACGAGATCCAAGATCAGCCCGACGACCCACGACCGTGTGAAGACCTCACCGTGCTCGCCAGCGAGGTCGACGAGGTAGGCCGCCGGGTCGTGGGCGATCTCAGGTGCAGCCATCAAAGACAGCTGCCCGTCGAACTCGACCAGCTCGGCCCCTGCCTCTAGCGCCATGCTGGGCACCGTACTGCGCACGACCGACAAGCTTGATGGGCGCTCGGCCCGTGTTGCGTGAGGCCCCTCCGTCTGCGTTGAACTTCCGTGTCAATGCGGATGCCCTGGTGCGACCGGTAACCGGATCGGCTGTTCCTGCTGGTCGCGATACCGACCCGTGTCACCCCGTGCGGGCTGGTGCCGGGCGCGGTGGTGTCTTTTCTGGTGCCTCCGGTTCGGCACTCAGACGTGGGGCCGGCTGCCTATTGCGGTCGATGGGGGCGGCCGAGCGAATGAGTTGCCGGACAGCGCCGTTGACGATCGTGGTCAGGGCGATGCCAGCTCATCCGCGGGCGACAGGCTGCGCTTGGGCGTTAACCACCACGGTGCCGTCTCGCCTGGAGGTATCGACGTCCCGGTGAAGCGGACGGAGCGGTACCGGCCCGCGTTCCGGGACAGCTCGTCGATGTTTCCTGCCCTTGCTACTGCCGCCGCCGGGTCCTCCGATGCGCCGACTCACGTCGCTCCCCCTGCCGTCGACGAAGGTGGCCGCCGGTCCCGTCGAGGGGTTGCCCCCCGGGGCCGCCGCGCGGCTGCTCGGCGACAACCCGACCGAGGACGAGTGATCGGGCGCTGTGGACTACTCGGCCCGGCTGCAGCGCAGCCGGGCCGCGACGCGTCATCATCGGCGGATGGACGTGTCGTGGACGGTCGGGTTCTCCTCGACGGGGTGGAGAACGTGCAGCCGCTGGCGAGCGGTGCGGGGGAGAGCCGGGCGGCCGCGGTCGAAGCGGCATCCGACGCCCTGGACGTGGCCGCTGTCGATCGCGGCCACGCGGAGTACCGGGTGAACGTGGCCGGCGCCGAGTTCGTTCTGTTTCCCGGGCTGACTGACGACGGGAAACTCGACCCGTCCAGTCTCCGCCGCACGTTGGTATCGCTGACGCGGAACTACGACTGATCCGGCTCGGCGACCACCGCGCCCCGGCCCCGCGAGACGACGATCTCGCCAGCATCGCCGAGAAACGCCATCGCCCGATGCGCTGTTCCCTCGGAGCCTTCGTACAGACCGGCAGTGCCCCCCATCGTGGGCATAGCTACTCGACGGCGGGCTTGTTGGGGTGGCCGTATGGCCGGTTGTCGCGTGCGGCCTCCAGAATCGCTCGGCTGAGGACCGTCCCGGCGGGCCAGGCGAGTCGAGTCAGCTCTTGGAGGCCTTCAGGTGCACCGGAGGGGCTGCCGCTGGCCTGGGCGGTGATGTCGTCGAGCAACGCTGCGGTAATGACGGCAAGGTTGCCGGGTCCGCCGCCTCCGTAGCCCCAGCTGGAGCCGTATGTGGGGCTCTGCGGGAGCGGGTACAGGATCCCGTCTGCGGTGCGGACCCAGATCGGTGTTCCAAGGATGAGCTCGGCGAGCTTGCTGTTGGTCGGCAGTCGCTGTGGCAGGGCAGTCCGAACTTTTTCGGGGCCCTGGCGCACGGCAGGAGCGCCGGTGGCGGGGTCACTCAATGCGTCACCCTCGTCGTCGATGTGAGCGAACGCTGCGGTGCGTGTGGCGATCGGCTCGAGGCGCGCTGCCCATTCGCGGCCGGCCGCGGTGGTGACGTCGATGGTGGTGGGATGCGAGAACGGCATGTCAGCCCCGCCGTCCCAGGTGAGCGCTTCACGGACGCAGCGCCAGGTCAGCAGGTCGTCACGATGGAGAAGTTCGAGCCAGCCGATCCGGCGGATGGTCTCGTCAAGTTGTTCGTCCTCGGGGTCGGTGTCGGCGTCCCCGACGACGAGAGGGTGGGCAGCGACGACCGTTGTAGACGCGTCGACCTCGTCGCGGAACCGTTCGAGGCATTGGTCGAGGATGCGCAGATCTCCGAGCGCGTCTCTGGTGCCGCGATGCTGAGCGATACGGGCGAGGTTCTCCAGTGTGCAGTGAGTCGCGTGGCTCGGTTCGAACATGGCGGCCATCCGGAGCAGGACCGTGGTGTCCAGCTCAGGACGGGCCGGCGCAATGACGCCAGCGGCCCCAGGCTGCCAGGACTCCACAAGTTCGGGGATGCGCAGCGCCGAGGGCCAATAGGGAATGGGCTGTCCCAGCACGCGGGCCAGGTCTCTCCACGCGAGCCCGTACTGCTGGCCGGGCCGTACGGTGTTGATGGCGCGTACCCTGGGCCCGTCGATGCCGAAGTCGGGGTCGACCGCAACAATCGCGTCAGCATCGATGCGATCGGCTAGGTCGGCCAGGTTCAGCATGATCGGATCGGTGGACCGCCAGATCATTGCCACCCGCCCAGGCGTTGCAGCCCAGGTCAGTACAACGTCGTCGTCTCCGTAGTGGGCCGGCAATCGAACGGCCCCGACAAATTCTGCGGGAGTGGTCATGCCTGGCCACAGGTTCATGGGCACAACGTTGGCGAGAGCGGGTCCCTGAGTTGCAGCCCAGCGCCACACGGCGGTGCGATCCCAGAACGGCTCGCCGTCCAGCCCTGCTGGCTCGATGAATTCTCCTCGGCGAAGCGTGCGTTGCAGATACCGCCGCCGCACCCCTAGTAGCGCTGCGCATCCATCAAGGTCCAGCAACTTGCTTTCGTCGACGTCGCCGTCAGCATGTGTCATGATCACTCCACTCCAAGAGCCAGGCCTCCTGCTCACCAGCTCGGAGCAGACCCACAGTCTGCGCGACAGCTCCGACAGTCTGAGTACGTCGAGCTGGCGTCGCTGACGCCGAACCACGACTTGTCGGGCTCGGCCACCACAGCGCGCCGACCCCGCGAGACCACGATTTCGCCCGCGTCGCCGAGCAGCGCCATTGCCCGGTGCGCAGTTCCTTCAGAGACCGCATATCGGACGGACAGGGCTTTGACCGTGGGCAGATGGTCACCGGGCGCGAGGCCACCGCAGCGGATCGCTCCCCGCAGGTCGGCCGCGATCATGCGGTAGGGGCTCTGATCCGCCACGGCTTCAACGAGGGGCGCCGCGGGCAGAGCCGGCACACCTTCGCCGGTCGACGCCGAGATCGGGAGCACGGGCATCCGCGCCGCCAGTGACGACGCCGCGCGCTGGTCTGCCTCAGCCACCCACGCGCTGTAGACGCGGAGGGTGGTGGTTCCGCCACCGCCGTGCCCGAGCCGGCCCGCGACGGTGCGGACGTCGACGCCGGCCGCGATGAGTTCGGTCGCGGAGTAGTGGCACAGCTGGTGGATGTGCATGTCCCAGCCGAGCCGCTTGCACATGCGCGAGTACCGCTGGGTGACGGTGTCCGGGTTCAGCCAGGAGCCGTGATCGGGTGAGCCGGAGAAGACGAAGCTGTCCTCCGCGAGCTCGACGTCGAGGGTCGCCGCGGCCTGCGCGACGTGCCGGAGGTAGGCCTGCAGCAGGGAGAGGGTCTGCGGGTCGGCGACGATCCGCCGGCGCTGGTGGGTCTTGGTGTCCTTCTCCCACGTGCGCGTGTTGATCTGCGCGACTGACGTCCGGATGTCGATGACGCCGGTCGCGAAGTCGATGCGGTCCCAGCGCAGCGCGCACAGCTCGCCGCGGCGAGCGCCGGTCGTCATCGCGAGCCAGACCAGCATGCCCCAGTCCGGGTCCCGCCACGCCTCCCCGACGATCCGCGCGGCCTGCGTCGGCGACGGCGGGTTCGGGTCGGGTGCCGGCTGCGGGGGAGCTTCGGCCTGGCGGACGGGGTTGACCCCGATCCAGCGCCAGCGCACGGCACGGGTGGACGCGCCGTTAAGCACGGTGTGGAGCTGCCGCAGATATGACGCCCCGAGTGGCTTGCAGACGTGCTTGACGCATCGTGCGTCGCAGTCGTGCGGGTCGTCGACCCGGTGGTCGACACGCGCCCGTCGGTCGCAGCGGGCCCGGCAGCGGCGAAGTTCGGCGTAGAAGGCATCGAGCGTCTCGCCGTCGATCCGGCCGAGTGACAGCTCACCGAGCAGCGGCCGGATGTAGAGCCGGAGCATGCTCTCATAGCCGGCGCGTATCGTGTCCTCGATCTCCGGGACCCCGAGGTAGCGCTCCAGCAACTGGTTCACCGTTGCGTTGGTGCGCGGGTTGCGTCGCTCGTCGACCTCCGCGAGCAGCCGCGTGCGGACCTTCTCCGCCTCCTTGGCCGCCTTCGGGCCGGCCGGCACGGTCTCGTGGAGGTAGTGGCGCTTGCTCGACAGCGGGTCGATCCCGGCGTACACCCGCACGCGGAACGAGCCGGACGGCAGGGCCTCGACCTCACCGCGCCGCCGCTGCCGGGCCGTCGACTTCGCCGCCATGGAGCTACGATACCAACGACCCGCTCCACGGATAGCTCCACGAGTCCGTGCCGTCAGAGCCGATCAAGGCTCTGACCTGGTGCCCCCGCGCGGACTCGAACCGCGGACCTAGAGATTAGAAGGCTCTTGCTCTATCCAGCTGAGCTACGAGGGCAGCGCTTCACGAACCGTCCACCACGAGCGTAGCGGCCAGGACAGGAGGGCGCTGTGAGTCGTCCACCAATCTCGGCATGATCACAGGCTGTGTCGGCTCCCGACGATCGTGGAGGCCCCGCCGTGAGGGATGGACCGGACGCCGAGTCGCGGCGCTACGCCGGGTCGAACGCGACATCGCCACTTGTGGTGCGTTCGACCCGGCGTAGCGCCGTGGGATCGCCCTTGCCGCGTACACATCTGGGTGGTCCAACTGCTGATCGTGCTGGGTGCGTCATTCGCGGGAGCGGAGTACGCCGCCGGGCTCGCGCAGCTGACCTTCGTCCGCACGCCCCGCCGCGGCGATGAATCGAGCCACGGCCGCCGACCTTCACCGAGATGGCAGGCGGTAGCGGGAATCCTCGGCCTCGGGCAGCAGGCCGGCCGGTTCCGCCCGTTTGACACCCGGGTGCTGACCCTCGCTATCGGCGGCGCGCTCGACGGGGTCGTCGCAGAGTGGATCAGCGATCCCGGGCTGGATCTCGACGCCGACGCCGCCGAGCTGGAGACGGCGATCCGCGCACCGGGCAACTCCTGACGCAGCTGCCCGACGGTGGGATGAGAGGCTGATCCCATGTCTCCGACGCTGCGCTCCGCGGCCGGCTCCGACGTCGGTCGTGTTCGGTCGATGAATCAGGACTCTGCCTGCACCAGCTCGCGCCTGCTCGTCGTCGCCGATGGGATGGGTGGGCATGCGCACGGCGAGGTTGCGAGCGCGCTCGCCGTCGCCGCGCTCGCCGACCTCGACACGAGTCTCACCGGCGCCGATCTGGCCGAGATCGACCTGCTGGCAGCTCTCGGCGGCGCCCTCGAAGATGCTGCGACGCGGCTCACCGAGGCGGCCCGGCGCGACCCGGAGCTGAGCGGGACCGGCACCACCGTCGTCGCCATGCTGGTCGACGGCACCCGGATCGGGTTCGCCCACATCGGCGACTCTCGGGCCTACCTGCTGCGCGACGGCGAGCTCACCCGGCTCACCCGGGACCACACGCTCGTCCAGGCGCTCGTGGATGAGGGCCGCATCTCCGCCGCAGAGGCCGCCGAGCACCCGCGCCGGTCGGTGCTGGTCCGTACGCTGCAGGAAAGTGGTGAGGTGGATCCCGACCTCTTCATGCACGAGGCCTGGCTCGGCGATCGCTACCTGCTCTGCTCCGATGGCGCGACCGCGGTGCTGGCCGAAGCCGACCTGCACGACGTGCTCACCTCCGTCGCCGAGCCCGCGGCCGTCGTGGAGCGCCTCATCGAACTCGCCAACGCCGGGGGTGGCCCGGACAACATCACCTGCGTGGTCGCAGATCTGTTCGACGACCCGGCGCCAGCGGAAGCCGCTCCGCCGACCTTCGTGGGTGCCGCGGCGACCTGATTCAGCGCCGCCTGATTCAGCGCGACCTGATTCAACGCCGCGCGGTCAGCCTGCGCAGGGGGATCGGCAGCACCCGACCGGGACCGGCCAGCCGACCGAGCTCCTGAGCCAGATGGGCGCGTACGGTGGCGGGGAGACCCGGCGGCCAGATGCCGGCCACCGTCAGGTCCGTGACGGCGCGGGCGGCAGTTTCGGCGTCGGGAATCGGCAGCGCGAACGGAACGCGGTCATCGCCGAGCACCGCGAAGTCGGCTGCCGCCAGCAGCCACCCGGCGCCGTCGAGGCCCGACCGGTTGCGCCAGGCACCGCGGCGCACGGGCCGCAGCAGCCGGGCGAGCTGCCAGTCCCGCACCGAGCGCATGGACACCGACGGCGCCACCGTGACCAGGGTGCCGCCCGGCCGTAGCACGCGTCGAATCTCTGCGAACACGTCGTCGAGGTCGGCGAGGTGTGGCAAGGTGAGCAACAGGCAGATCGCGTCGACGGCGTTGGTGCGGATCGGCAAGGCGTTCGTGGCGGCGCGCACCTGCGGCCGCCGCCCCCTCGCGGTGCCGGCGTGGGTGATACCGGCCCAATGACCGGGGCGCAGCTCGTCGGCGAGCGGTCCGGACCCGCAGTCGAGGTCGAGGACCCGATCCGCCTCCTGGAGTGGTGCGGCGACCCAGGACAGTGGCCCGACGCCGTGTGGGCCGGTGGCCGTGTGGAGCAGGCGCGTCATCGCGGCTCCCGCGTCATCGCCGATCACCGGCGCAGTGTGCCAGTCGTTGCCGCTGGCTCCTCAGCGGCCCGTGCCCACACCGGGCATAGCCTTGTTCCCATGGTGCAGACGACCGCCGATCCGGCCGCCCCGTCCACGCGGCCACCGCCCGGCGCCACCGGCGTAGTGGCCATGGGAGCCGCCGTTGCCGTGCTGGTCGCGGCCGGGCTCACCGCATTGTCCGGATTGTCCGGCGCCGCGCCGGTCGTCGCGCTCGGGCTGCCCGACCCGGGGACGTTGACCACGGTCGGTCTGCCGGCGGTGCGGGCGTTCGCCGAGGTGTGCATGGTCGTGGCCATCGGGGCACTGCTGCTGGCGGCGTTCCTGGTGGCCCCGCAACGGTCGGGCTATCTCGACGTGGCCGGGTACCGCGCACTGCGGACCGGCTCGTACGCGTCGACGGGTTGGGCGGCGGCCGCGCTGCTCATGGTCCCGCTGTCGGTCGCCGACGCGCTCGGCCGGCCGGTCGACGAGGTGCTCCGACCCGGGTTGCTCGTCGACGCCGTGCCGCGGCTTACCACCGCCACCGCCTGGGCGTTGACCGCAGTGGTGGCGCTTCTGGTGTTGCTCGGGTGCCGCAGCGTGCTGACGTGGGGATGGGGCGTGGCCCTGTTCGGGTTGGCACTGGTCGGGCCGCTGCCGGTGACCCTCACCGGGCACTCGGCGGGCGGCGGCGCGCACGACGTCGCCACCGACAGCCTCGTGCTGCACGTCCTCGCCGCGTCCCTGTGGGTCGGCGGGTTGGTGGCCGTGCTCGCGCTGGCCGCGGCGCGCGGACCGGACCGCGACGCGGCGCTCGCGACGGCGGTGCCCCGGTTCTCGCGGCTCGCACTGGCCTGTTGGGTGGTGCTGGCGGTCACCGGCGTGGTGAACGCGTGGATCCGTGTCCCCGTCACCGAGCTGTTCGGCAGTACCTACGGGTTCCTGGTGCTGGCGAAGACCGCGGCCCTGGTCGCCCTGGGTGTCCTGGGTGCGATGCACCGCAGGCACAGTGTGGACCGCGCTGCCCGCGGGGAGCCGGGGGCGTTGCTGCGACTCGGTGGCGTCGAGGTGCTGCTGATGCTGGGCACGATCGGTCTCGCTGTGGCACTGGGCCGCAGCGCACCCCCGGCTGGCGCCGAAGGCCCCCCGTCGCGTACCGAAGTGCTGCTGGGGTACGACCTGAGTGGTCCGCCCACGCTGCTGCGGCTCGCCCTGGAGTGGCGGTTCGACCTCATCCTCGGCACCGCCGCGCTGCTCGGCGCCGCCGCCTACCTGGCCGGGGCGTGGCGGCTCCGGCGGCGGGGGGACGCGTGGCCGGTCGGGCGGACGGTGGCCTGGCTCAGCGGGTGCGCGGCCCTGCTGATCGCCACGAGCTCGGGAATCGGCCGGTACGGGCCGGCGATGTTCAGCGTGCACATGGCCGAGCACATGATCCTGTCGATGCTGGTGCCGATCCTGTTCGTGCTCGGTGCCCCGGTGACGCTTGCGTTGCGATCCCTTCCGCCCGCGGTTCGAGGTGCTCCGCCGGGTCCCCGCGCGTGGCTGCTGGCCGTGGTGCACTCCCCGCCGGCGCGGTGGCTCACGCACCCGCTGGTGTCTTTGCCGCTGTTCGTCGGCAGCTACTACGCGCTGTACTTCTCCGATCTGTTCGCCGCCGCGCTGCCCGAGCACGGGGCCCACGTCCTCATGAACCTGCACTTCCTCGTCACCGGAGCGCTGTTCTTCTGGCCGCTCGTCGGGGTCGATCCGGCTCCGCGCCGGCTCCCTGCGGTGGCTCGGATGGGCGTGGTGTTCGCCTCGGTACCGTTCCACGCCTTCTTCGGTGTGGCGCTGATGAGCGCGAACGAGGTGATCGGTGGGCAGTTCTATCGTGGCCTTGCGCTCCCGTGGGTCCCCGATCCACTTCGTGACCAGCAGCTCGGAGGTGGCCTGGCCTGGGCTTCCGGTGAGCTCCCGCTGCTGATCGTCGTGATCGCGCTGCTGGTGCAGTGGTCCCGCCTCGACGAACGGTCTGCCCGACGCGATGATCGTCGCGCGGACGCGGACGGCGGGTCCTACCTCGCCGCCTACAACGCGATGTTGCACCGCCTGGCTACGGAAGATGCACCGTCTGTCGCGCAGAGCGAGAAATCTGCGGATGCCGTATTGAGTACTGCCGGGGACAGACGGCGCCTCTCGAAACGATCTGACGACCTCCCCGATGCCGTAGACGCCATGGTTCCCGCAGGTCAGGTGGTAGGGGACGCAGGTCTGGCCGCCGGTTCCGGGGCCTCGCATCCCCCACCGTTCACCGTGGACGAGCCTTCCCGCGACAGCTCGAAATGATCTAGATTTACCCTATCGTCGCAGGTCAATGCCATGTTCGGGTGGCGATTTGACGTGGTGTCACCCACCGCGTAACTTTGCCTTTGTCAGCGGGACGCCGGACAGAACGAAGCCTTCACGGCCCGGTCAGCAGGGCCCGCAGACCGCCCCACCAGGCTCCTCGGATCCGCAAGGACCTAGAGGTGTACAGTGGGAACCAAGCCCTGGATGATGCTTAGCGGCATGTGATGGTGTGCGGGTGTCTTTTGAGAACTCAACAGTGTGTCGAACTGTGCCATGTCGTGTTTTGATGTGGTGTGATCATGGATTGGTTTTGTGCCAGTTTGTTTTTGCCTGTGTTTTTTGCGGG
>Ga0136617_10003617_pt1 | contig 13803 bp, 9 predicted proteins | sample AntDrymUQ3222106_2_FD_129672 | JGI IMG/M metagenome (GOLD analysis project Ga0136617, IMG submission 129672) | Polar desert sand microbial communities from Dry Valleys, Antarctica - metaG UQ322 (21.06) | ecosystem: Environmental > Terrestrial > Soil > Desert | place: Antarctica: Dry Valley... | reverse complement strand
GTGAACGCGCCCTTGACGTGCCCGAACAGCTCGCTCTCGAAGACGCCTTCCGAGAGGCCGCCGGCATTCACGCTGGTGAGCGGCCGCGATGCCCGCGGCGAGGCCGCGTGGAGCGCGCGGGCGATCGTGCCCTTTCCCACGCCGCTCTCGCCGGTCAAGAGCACGTTGGCCTCCGAGGGACCGACGCGCGCGATCATGTCGAGGACCGGCCTCATGGCCGGCGCCTCCGCGATGAGGGTGGCGGATGCTTCGGAGCGCAGCGCGCGGTTCTCCGCCTCCAGGCGCTGGCCCCGACGGAGGGCGCGCGCGAGGTCGGCCTGCGTCCGCAGCACGGTGATCACGCGCGCGTTCTCCCACGGCTTCCGGAGGAAGTCGCGGGCGCCACGCCGCATCGCCTCCACCGCGAGATCGACGCTGGCCCAGGCCGTCATCACCACCACCGGAAGCGTGGGGTCGACGGCCTGGATCCGCGACAGCAGGTCGAGTCCTTCCTGCCCGGAGGTGGTATCGCGCGCGTAGTTGAGGTCGATGAGGACGACGTCGAGATCGCGCGTCTCCACGGCGCGCACGACTTCCTGTGGCGAGCGCGCGGTCTCGAGGACGAACTCGCCGCCCTTCAGCAGCAGGCCGAGGGCCTCCAGGATGTCCGCCTGGTCGTCGGCGGCGAGCACGCGGGCGGGACGGGATGAGCTCGTGCGCAACGCGCTCATGCTACTGCGGCTGGAGCCACCCGTCGCGGAGCCGCACGATGCGCTTGCCAAAGGCCGCGTTCTCCTCGGAGTGGGTGACCTGGATGATCGTCGTGCCTTCGGCGTTCAGTCGCGCGAACAGCGCCATGACGTCTCGCGCTTGCCCGGAGTGGAGGTTTCCCGTGGGCTCGTCGGCAAGGATCAGCCGCGGTCGCGCGATGACCGCGCGCGCGACGCCCACCAGCTGCTGCTGCCCCCCCGACAGCTGGGGCGGGTACAGGTCCTTCTTGCCCACGATCCCGAAGCGGTCGAGCGTATCCGCGACCAGCGCCTGCCGCTCCGCCCGCCCGATGTCGCGGTAGGAAAGCGGGAGATCGAGGTTCTCGGCCACGGTCAGGTCGTCGAGCAGGTGGTAGCTCTGGAAGACGAAACCGATCGTCCGCTTCTGAAGATCCAGCCGGTCCTTCCGCGACAACGACGGCACCGCGCGCCCGTCGAGATCGTAGGCGCCGGCGAAGTCGCCGTCGTGCAGGCCGAGGAGGTGGAGCAGCGTCGTCTTGCCCGCCCCGGACGGGCCCATGATGGAGACGAAATCCCCCTCCGCCACGTCGAGGTCGATCCGGCGCAGCAGCCACGTGCGGCCGCCCGCCAGGGGAACGCTTTTCTCGACGTCGCGCAGGCGGATGAGAGGCGCGCCGATCGCGGTGGGCGGCGTGCTCACGAGTGCCGGAGCGCCAGCATCGGGTCCACCCGGCTCGCGCGGCGTGCCGGCTCCCAGATGGCGACCGTGGCGACCGCGCCCAGCAGCACGATCACACCGGCGAAAGTAATTGGATCCGCAGGAGAGAGGCCGTACAGCATGCCGCGAAGCGCGCGGCCGGCCACCATGGCCAGCGGAATCCCGACCGCCATCCCCATCGCGACCAGCCTGAGACCCTCGCGCAGCATGAGCGTCTGCACGGCGAAGGGATCGGCGCCCAGCGCGAGGCGCACGCCGATCTCCTGCGTCCGCTCCCGCACGGTGTGGGCGAGCAGGCCATAAAGCCCGATGCAGGCCAGCGCGATCCCGACGACGCCAAAGGCGCCGACGATCGCGCCCGCGGCCCGGGTGGGCATGAGGCTCACCCCGACGTGATCCGAAAGCGTCTGCACGCCGGTCACGGCCAGCCCGGGATCGAGCTCGTGAAGGGCGGCACGTAGCGCGGGCAGCACCGCCCGCGGATCGCCGGTGGTCCGCGCGATCACCGTCGGCGCCGTCCGGTAGTTCTGCTGCAGCGGCAGGTAGAAATGCGCGCGCGGGGCTTCCCCGAGCGTGAAGTACTTGCCGTCGCGCGCCACGCCCACCACCTCGAGGAACGGCCCCTTCTCGCCGGAGACGCTCAAGCGCTTGCCGAGCGGGTCCTGACCGGGCCAGAACCGCTGGACGAAGGTTTCGTTCACCACCACCACCAGCGGCGCGCCCGGGGCGTCGTAGCGCGTGAACCCGCGCCCGCGGACGAGCGCGATGCCCATCGTCTCGAAGAAGCCCGGGCCCGCGAAACCCACGGCCTGCTCGCGGTCTCCGACGTTCTCCGCCCCCTCGACCCACACGCCGCGGCGCTGCCACTCGAGGGAAAGGGGCAGGGCCGTTCCCAGCGCGACGGATTGCACGCCGGGAATGCCGGCCACGCGCTCCGCCACCCGGTCGTGGAACAGGCGGCCCTGCTCCGCCGAGTAACCGCCCGAGGAGAGGTCGTAGGACAACATGGCCGCCTCGCGCAGGTCGAAGCCGGGATCGATGGCAACGGCGTTGCGCAAGCTCCGCAGGAAGAGGCCGCCCGACACCAGGAGCACGAGGCTGACCGCGACCTGCGCGATGACGAACGTGCGCTGGGTGCGCGTCCGCCTCGTCCCCCCCGGCCCGGCGCCGCCGCCGCGCAGCCCGGTCACGAGGTCCGGACGTGAGGCCTGCAGCGCGGGCACGAGGCCCACCAGGAGTCCGGTCAGCAGCACCATCGCGACGGCAAAGAAGAGCACGCGGGCATCGAGGGACACCGAGAGCTGGAGGGGGACCGCGCCCGGAGCACGAAAAGCCGAGATCAGGTCGGCGGTCCACAGCGCGAGCAGGATTCCGAGCGACCCGCCGAGGCACGCCAGGACGAGGCTCTCGGCAAGGAAAGGCCGCACCAGCCGCCAGCGCGTCGCTCCGAGGCTCAACCGGACCGCGACCTCGCGGCGCCGCTCCGCCGTCCTTGCCAGCATCAGGCTGGCGACGTTGGCGCAGGCCAGGAAGAGGACGAAAGCGGCTGTCGCGGCGAGGAGCGCCGAAACCCCCAGCACTGCTTCGCGTGCGGTCGGCAGCACCCGAGCCTTCCATTCCGGGATGACGGTCACGCGCCGGCGCTGCTGCGCGGCGTCCGTCCATTGCCGCGGATGCGACTGCTGGAGCTCGCCGCCCGCGGCGGCCAGCTGCGCCGCAACCACGGCCGGCGTGGCCCCGGGGGCGAGCGCGCCGAGCAAAAGCAGGTGCCGCGCCCCGCGGTTCGCGAGCGGATCGCCGGCGCGGAACCGCGAGCGCAGGGTCAACGGGATCCACATGTCGGCGGGGAGGCCGCGCACGAGCCCGGCGAAATCCGGACGGGCGACGCCGACGACGGTGACGCGCTCGTTGCCCAGGGTGACCGCACGGCCGACGACGGCGGGATCGCCGCCGAAGCGGCGTCGGTGGAGGCGGTCGCTGATCACGGCCACCGCGGGAGCGCCGGCGCGGTCATCCTCGGGGTGAAGGGGGCGGCCCAGCGCGACAGCGATGCCGAGCGCGCCGAAATAGTTGCCGCTCACCGCTTCGCCCGCGACGAGCTCGGGCTCGCCGCCGGTGGCGAGATTCAGCGGCTGCGGGGTATAGGCGACGAGCGACCGCAGCCCGGGCGCCCGCTCGGCGAAATCCAGGTAATCGGGGTGCGAGGAGAATCCCCACGGCTCGCCGGAATGCTCGCTCGTGAAGACGGCCACCAGCTCCTGCGGCCGCGCCACCGGAAGCGGCGTCAGCAGCAGGCTGTTGGCGACGCCGAAGACGGTCGTTCCCGCTCCGAGACCGATGGCCAGCGAGAGGGCCGCGGCTGCCGTCGATCCCGGCGTGTGCGCGAGCCGGCGCGCGGCGTAGCGCACATCCTGCCAGGCGCCGCTCATGCGCTAGCCCGCCACGTGGGCGGCGATCGCCTCGGGCTTTTCCGCGCTTTCGTCCACGACGCGCCCGTCGAAGAGGTGGACGGCCCGCTCCGCGTACAGGGTGAAGCGCGGATCGTGCGTCACCATGCAGATGGTGGCGCCGCCGCGATGCAGCTCGCGCAGCAGGTCCATCACCGCCTCTCCGTTGCGCGAGTCGAGGTTCCCCGTCGGCTCGTCGGCGAGCAGGATCGACGGCTGGCCGACCAGGGCGCGGGCGACGGCGACGCGCTGCTGCTGGCCGCCCGAGAGCTGCCCGGGCAGATGCCGGGCGCGGTGTCCCATCCCCACCCGCTCGAGGGCGGCCTTGACGCGAGCGGCGCGATCGGTGGCCGGCATCCCGCGGTAGGTGAGAGGCAGCTCGACGTTCTCGTACACCGTGAGGTCGCCGATCAGGTTGAAGCTCTGGAACACGAAGCCGATCTCGCGGTTGCGGATGCGCGCGCGCTCCGCCACGTCGAGATCCTGCACCGCGCGCCCGTTGAGGACGTAGGTCCCCGAAGAAGGCGAGTCGAGCAGGCCCAGGATCGAGAGCAGCGTCGATTTGCCGCATCCCGATGGTCCGGCGATGGCGATGTACTCGCCGCGCTCGATGGTGAGATGGATGTTGGAGAGGGCGTGAGTCTCGACCTCGTCGGTCTCGAACACCTTCTCCAGGTTCTCCAGCCGGATCAACGGTTCGCCCATGCCTGCTGCCTCGCTCTCGTGAATGCGGCTAGTCGATGCGGATTCGGTTGGCCTTCTCCCAGGCGCTGGTGTCGGAAAGGATCACCTGGTCGCCGGGCGCCAGACCGTCCAGGACCTCGATCGCGGTGACCGAGGCCCGTCCGAGCTTCACCGGCACGCGCGCGGCATGCGCGCCGTCCGCCTCGAGCCGGAAGATGGTGGTCGCGCTCTCCGGCTGTCCCTGTGCGGGGCGGCCGACGAAGACGACGTCCGCCAGCCGGTCGATGTCGATCGTTCCGTCGACGGTGAGGTCCGGCCGTGCGCCGCGCGGCAGCTCTCCGGAAAGTGCTATGTCGACGGTCACCGTGCCGTTCTGCGCCCCCGGATCGACGCGGGACACGCGGCCCGTGGCCACGCCGTTCCGGGTGTCGATGGTCGCGGGCTGGCCGAGCTGCAGGTCGCGCGCCTGTGTCTCGGGAACACGGATCACGGCCTTGAGCCGCTCCGGCTGGGCGACACGGGCGAGATTGGTGCCCGGCGTCACCTGCTGCCCGACCTCGACGCTGATCTGCTGCAGCACGCCGGCGAGCCCCGGCCGCACTTTCAATCCGAGAAGCTGGCCGCGGCGCACGGTGGCCAGCGCGCGTCGTTGCTCGACCTCCGCCGCCTGCACCAGCAACTGCGCGGAGACGGCCTCGCGGGCGATGGCCAGGCGCTGGTGCTCCAGGCCGACGCGGTTCGCGAGCTCGTCGGCGGTGCTGCGCGAGATCTTCCGCGTGAGATCCGCCACCAGCCCCGAGCGCGCCAGCTCGTCGTCGGCATCGGCGCGAAGCCTCGCCTGCTGCAGCTCGGACTGGACACGGGCCGCCGCCGCCTGCTGATCGAGGCGCTGGCTCTCGAGGCGCACGCGCAATTCGTTGTACGCCGCCTGTGCCGCGCGCATCTGCGATTCCGCCTCCATCGCGCGCAGCTCGACCTCGGGGTTGCTGAGCTCGATGAGGACGGTGTCCACCTCCACCCGCGTGCCCGGCTGCACCACGATCCGCTCCACCCGGCCGTCGGTGGCGGCGGGGATCCAGCGGATCTCAACCGGGACCAGCGTCCCGAGCCCCCGCACCTGCCGCACCATCGGCCCCCTCTTCACGGTATCGAGGACGACGGCCGCGCGCGCGACGGTGGGGGCCGCGGGCTTGAGCCTGGACACGCCCATTGTCGTGGCGGCGATGAACAGCGTGGCCGCCCCCCCGATAACGATCCGGCGCGTACGGCGCCGTCGGGCGGCGTCGGGTCGGGGAATGTCCATGGCGTGCCCTTACTCCAATAGCCGTGCCACCACCACCGCCGCGGGCATTCCCTCGAATGTGGCGGATTTGAGCGATCACCCCCCGCCGTAGCGGGCCGTGTCGGTGTCCGCTTGTGGGACGGCCGCGTCCCACGGACGGCGCGCGCCTGGGGATCGTGCCCATGCAAACCGCTGGCGGGAGCGCGAAAACCGCATGGCATGGACTTCGCCAATGAGGGACCGCGGAGGAAAGATGGACCGCTTGCGCCACGACGTGCGTTTCGCTCTGCGATCGTTCGCGAAGAATCCGGGGTTCACCGCGGTGGTGGTGATCACCCTCGCCCTCGGCATCGGCGCCAACGCGGCCATCTTCGGGCTGCTCGACCAGATCCTGTTCCGGCTGCTCCCGGTCCGTGACGCGCAGCGGCTGGTGGTGCTCGACGCGCCGGGGCCGTTCTCCGGGCGCACGTCGAACCAATCCGAGACCCTCACCCCGTTGTCGCAGCCGATGTACGAGGGCATCCGCGATCACAACAAGGTCTTCTCCGGGGTCCTCGCGCACTGGCCGACGGCCGTACATTTCTCCACCGGGCTGCAGACCGAGACCGTGAATACCGACCTCGTCTCCGGGACGTACTTCCCGGTGCTCGGCCTCCTACCCGCCGCGGGCCGGCTGCTCGGTCCCGAAGACGACCGCGCGCCGGGCGGGCATCCGCTGGTCGTTCTCGGCCACCGGTTTTTCCAGGCGCGTTTCGCCGGAGACCCGCAGGTGGTGGGGCGCAGCGTCTCCATCAACGGGCATCCCATGACCGTCGTCGGCGTGGCGCCGCCCGGATTCCACGGCGTGGAGGTCGGCGGGGCCAGCGACATCTTCGTGCCGCTCGCGATGCAGGCCCAGGTGCTACCCACCTGGCCGCCGACCCACGGCGATTGGCGCTCGCGCTGGCTCACCGTGATGGCGCGGCTCGGGGACAGGGTCGAAATGGACGAGGCGCGCGCTTCCGTCAACGTGCTCTACGCCCAGCTCCTGCAGGAGGACGCGAAGACCCGGCCGGTCAATCCCCGCACCGAGAGGACCCGGGCCGCGTTCCTGGAGAAGAAGCTCGAGGTCCTGCCCGGCGGCCGCGGCACATCGGGCCTTCGCGACCAGGCGCGATCGCCGCTGCTCGTGCTGATGGGCATGGTCGGCCTGGTGCTGCTGATCGCCTGCGCCAACGTCGCGAACCTCCTCCTCGCTCGCGGATCCTCCCGGCAGAAGGAGCTGGCCGTTCGTCTCGCCCTCGGCGCGGGCCGTCGCCGGCTGGTCCAGCAGCTCCTCGTGGAGAGCGTCATCCTCTCGCTGGCCGGCGGCGCGGTGGGCGTGCTGGTGTCGGTGTGGGTCGGCCGCGTGCTCATCTCGGCGCTGCCCCTCGAAGACGCGGCCCGGACCCTGAGCGCGGATCCCGACCTGCGGGTGGGGCTGTTTGCGCTCGCGGTCTCGCTGGTCACCGGGATGCTGTTCGGCATCATCCCTGCCCTGCAGACGACGCGGGTGGCCATCGCCTCGACGCTCAAGAACGAGGCCGGCGCGGTGATCGGCGGCTCCGGGGCGTTCCGCTTCCGGAGCGGGCTCGTCGTCGCGCAGATAGCGCTCTCCCTCCTGCTGCTGGTCGGCGCCGGGCTCTTCACCCGCAGCCTGCAGAATCTGCGCGCGCTCGATCCCGGCTTCCAGCCCGACCGCCTGGTCACGTTCACCATCGACCCGTCTTTGAACGGCCACGACATGCCCGGCCGGCTCGACCTGTTCGCGCGTGTGCGCGACGCCCTCGCCGCGGAGCCCGGAGTGCGCGCGGTGTCCATGTCCGACGTCCCGTTCATGACCAACACCGACAGCTCCAGCACCATCACGATCGCCGGCCGCGAGCCGAAGGAGGGCGAGGACTGGAACCCGAACTTCGCCTATGTGGGACCGGACTTCACCACCACGCTCGGCATTCCCCTTCTCAGCGGACGCGACGTCGAGGACACCGACGGGCCGTCGACCCCGAGGGTGGCGGTGGTCAACGAGAGCTTCGCCCGGCACTTCTTCCCCGGCCAGGACGCCCTCGGCCAGCGCTTCGCCTTCGGACCGGGCCAGAAGCTGGACACGGCCATCGTCGGCATCGTGAAGGACGGCAAGGCGGCCAACCTGCGGGAGGAGGTCAAGCGCTTCGTGTACGCGCCCTATCCCCAGAAGCCGGACATCGGCGGAATCACCTACTACGTGCGCGCGAGCGGGGACACCGATGCCCTGGCCGGGCGCGTGCACGCGCTGGTGCGCCAGGTCGATCCCGCTCTGCCGGTGACCAATCTCAAGACCATGCAGGCGCAGATCCGCGAGTCGCTGTTCGTGGAGCGCATGGTGGCCGCGCTCTCCGCCGCGTTCGGGATCCTGGCCACGCTGCTGGCCGCGCTCGGCCTCTACGGCGTGATGGCCTTTGCGGTGGCCCTCCGCACCCGCGAGATCGGCATCCGCATGGCGCTCGGCGCGCAAAGGCGCGACGTGATGACGATGGTGCTGCGGGACGTAACGATCCTGGTGGCCCTGGGGGTGGCCATCGGGCTGCCCGGCGGCTACGGAATCGGCCGCGTCATCGAGACACAGCTCTTCGGGTTGAACGGGCGCGACCCGCTCACCTACGCCGCGGCTACGGCGACGCTGCTCGCGGCCGGATTCCTCGCCGGCTACGTCCCCGCCCGGCGTGCGACGCGCGTGGATCCCATGGTCGCGCTGCGCGCATGAGGACAGCGGAAATGTCCTCGAGGAGCGACCCCGCGACATTGGCCGCGGCCGCGACGGCGATCGCCGCGACTTCCGCCCTGGCCAGCTATCTGCCCGCTCGCCGCGCGTCCCGCGTCGATCCCCTCGTCGCCTTGCGGTCGGAGTGACGTGAGCACCCTTCCCATGCTCGAAAAACCCACACCGAGCCCGCAGCCCGAAGACGACGCGCCGGCCGGCTGCGTGCTCGTCGCCGACGACCAGCCCGACGTGCTGGCCGCTTTGCGCCTGCTGCTGAAGATGAATGGCTTCGCGGTCACGACCGCGTCGTCGCCCGCCGACGTCCTCGCCGCGCTCGCGAGCCCGGACCCGCGACGATTCGACGCGCTGGTGATGGATCTCAATTACGCGCGGGACACGACCTCGGGGCGGGAGGGGCTCGAGCTCGTCGCCCGCGTCCGCGCCCTCGATCCCACCTTACCGGTCGTGGTGATGACCGCGTGGTCGACCGTGCCCCTCGCCGTGGAGACGATGCGCAACGGCGTGAGCGATTTCGTCGAGAAGCCATGGGACAACGCCCGCCTCATCGCCACCATCCGCGCCCAGGTCGTCTCCGGCCGGCATCTCCGCCGAGCCCAGCGCCTCGAAAGCGATGCGCGCGACGTCCAGCGGCGTCTCCTCGCCCGCGCCGTCCCGGACGTGCCCGGATACACGGTCGGCGTGGCCTGGCATTTCGCGGAGCGGCTCGGGGGAGACGCCTACGAGATGAGCGCGCTGCCCGGAGGCCGCCTCGGTGTCGCCATCGCCGACGTGTGCGGCAAGGGGACGCCCGCCGCCCTCGTGATGGCCAGCGCGCAGGCGACATTGCGCGACCTGATGGCGATCCCGCTGCCGCCCGATGAAGTCTGCGCGCGCCTCGATCGCGCCCTGGCCCCGCGGTTGGCGCCGGATCGCTTCGTCTCCCTCGCCTACGTCATCCTGGACCAGCGCAATCACACGTTGTCCTACGCGAACGCGGGCCATCCCCCGCCGCTGCTCCTGCGCGCGGACGACGGCGTGGAACGGCTGCCTCCCGGCGGTCCCGTGCTCGGGATGCTCGCCGATGCCCGTTATGAGATGGGCTCGGCCGTCCTCGATGCGGGCGACCGTCTGGTCCTCTACACCGACGGGATCGTGGAGGCGGCGTGCGGGTCGGGGGAGATGGGCGAGGAGCGGCTGCTCGCCGCGCTGCGCGGGATGCGCGGCCTCGCCGCCGCGGACGCCGCCCGCGCGGTGCTGAAGGCGGCGATGGATTTTTCCGGCGACAGCCCGCTTGCCGATGACGCGACCGTGGTCGTCGTCGACGTGTCACGTTCCTGAAGGGGGAAGCCTTGCTCCAGAACATCCGTTACGCGCTCCGTCAGCTCTGGCGCTCGCCCGGATACGCGGCCGTCGCCATCGGCACCGTCGCGCTCGGCATCGGCGCCAACACCGCGATCTTCAGCCTCGTGGAGGCGGCGCTGCTCCGCGGCCTGCCTTTCCGCGAGCCCGAGCGGCTGGTCGCGTTGTGGGAGCGCAATCCCAGCGGCAACCCGCGCAACCAGGTCTCGTCCCCCAACTTCTCGCGGTGGCAGCAGCGCGCCGCGTCGTTCGCGTCCACCGCCGGCTACGCCGCCACCCCGACGACGATCGCCACCGATACGGAGGCCGTCCGCCTGCCGATGGGGCTCGTCACCAGCGCGTTCTTCGACACCCTGGGCGTTCCGCCCGCTCTCGGTCGCGGCTTCGTCGACGCCGACGGCGCACCGGGCGCGCCACCGGTCGCAGTGCTGAGCGACGCGTTGTGGCGGAGCCGTTTCGCCGCCGATGCCGGGATCGTGGGCCGGTCGATCCTCGTCGAGGGCGTTCCCACCACGGTCGTCGGGGTCATGCCCGCGCAGTTCGACTTCCCGGCCGCGAGCGCGTTGTGGCTGCCCGTCACCGTCGACGAGCGGTTCCGCGAGACGGGTGGGCGGTGGCTCTCCGTCGTCGCGCGTCTCGAGCCCGGGGTCCCGGTCCGGCAGGCCGGCGCGGAGATGGATTTGATCGCGGCGAATCTCGGCCGCGAGCGGCCGGAGAAGAACACGGGGTGGGGGGCGACGGTGGCGCCGCTGCACGACGACCTCGTGGGAGCGGTGCGCCCGCAGCTCCTGCTGCTGATGGCCGGCGTGGGCGTCCTGCTGCTGATGGCCTGCGCGAACGTGGCCAGCCTGACGCTCTCGCGGGCGCTCACCCGGATGCGCGAGTTCGCCATCCGCACCGCGCTGGGAGCGGGCCGCGGGCAGATCCTCGGCCAGATGCTCACGGAGAGCCTGGTGCTCTGCCTCCTTGGCGCCGCGGCCGGATTGCTCGTCGGGCATTGGGCGCTACGAGCATTGATGGCGGCGGTGCCGACCGACATCCCGAACTTCATGGAGCCCCGGCTCGGAGGCGCGGTGGTCGCCTTTGCCATCGCGGCCTGCCTCGCGGCGGCGATGCTCACCGGCATCGTCCCCGCGTTGCGGCTCGGGGGCTCTCCGCTGCTGCCTTCGCTGCGTGAAGGAGGCGCCTCCGGGGGCGTCGGGCCGGCCCGCCGGCGCCTGCGCGGCCTGCTGGTGGCGGGCCAGATGGCCCTGGCTCTCGTCCTCGGTGCCGGCGGTGGGTTGCTGCTCCGCAGCTACGTCCGCATGACCGCGATCGATGCCGGGTTCGATCCCGATCCGGTGCTGAGCCTCGACGTGTCCTTGCCCAGCGGCGGCTATGCGGAGCCGCGGGCGCAGTCCCGCTTCTTCCAGGCGGCGGCGGAAGCGCTGGCGCGCGTGCCGGGCGTGGAGGCGGCGGGCGGAATCAGCTACCTGCCCCTCACCCTCGGGTCGAGGACGGACTTCGAGGTCGTCGGGCGCCCGGCGCCGCTCCCCGGCAACGAGCCCGCCGCGGACGTACGCTTCATCACGCCGGGCACGTTCCGCGTCCTCGGCATCCGCCTCGTCGCCGGACGCGACTTCACCGCCGAGGACACGGCCGACCGTCCCACCGTCGTGGTGGTGAACGAGACTGTTTCGCGCGCGATGTGGCCGGGTGAAAGCGCGCTCGGCAAGCGGCTGCGGATGGAATGGGACTCGATGCTGGAGGCGACCGTCGTGGGCGTCGTCGCCGACGTGCGCATGAAGTCCGTCGTCGTTCCGGCCTACAACACGCTTTACTGGTCGCACCTGCAGGCGCCGACCCCATTCATGGCCCTGGTGGTGAAGTCCGGGTCCGTGCCTCCCGCCAACCTCACGCCGTCCGCGGTTGCCGCCGTCCGCGCCATCGACGAGGGCGTGGCCGTCGGGGCGCGTCCGCTGGCCGACTTCGTGGCGGGGACGCTTCAGCAGCAGTCGTTCACCCTCATCCTGACCCTCGCTTTTGCCGTCACCGCCATCGCGCTGGCCGCGGTCGGGCTCTTCGGCGTGGTGGGGCAGGCGGTGGGGGAGCGCCGACGCGAGTTCGCCCTGCGCCTCGCCCTCGGAGCGCCGCGCGACTCGATCCGCGACCTCGTACTGGGTGAAGGGTTCCGTTGGACGCTCGCCGGCGCCCTGGTCGGGTTGCCCGCCGCCATCGCGGTCGGCCACGCGCTCGACCGGTTCCTGTTCGAGACGAGCCCCATCGATCCCATCACCTACGGCGCGGTGGTGGCCATCCTCGGCACGACGGCCCTGATGGCCGTCGCGCTCCCGGCCTGGCGCGCGGCGCGCGTCGATCCGCTGGTGGTGCTGCGGGCGGAATAGCGGACTAGAGCGTGCGCCCGATCACGGGTGCGATCTTCCTGAGGTCGGTCACCAGCTCTGCGAACATCTCCGGGGTCAGGGACTGCGGGCCGTCGGACAGCGCGCGGTTGGGGTCGTTGTGGACCTCGATGATCAATCCGTCCGCCCCCACCGCGGCGGCGGCGCGGCTCAACGGCGCGACCTTGTCCCGCCGCCCCGTTCCGTGGGACGGGTCCACGAAGATGGGGAGATGGCTGATCTGCTTCACCGTGGGGACGATGGCAAGGTCCAGGGTGTTGCGGGAAAAATCGGAGAACGTGCGCACCCCGCGCTCGCAGAGGATGACCGCGTAGTTCCCCTCGGCGAGGATGTACTCCGCGGACATCAGGAACTCCTCCAGCGTCGCGGACAGCCCGCGCTTCAGTAGCACCGGCTTCTTCGCCTTGCCCACGCGCTTCAGCAGCGAGAAGTTCTGCATGTTCCGCGCGCCGACCTGGATCGCGTCGCAGTACTTCTCGACGAGGTCGACGCTTTCCACGTCGATCGCTTCCGAGACCACGGGCAGCCCGGTCGCCTCGCGCGCCTCGGCGAGGATGCGCAGGCCGGCCTCTCCAAGCCCCTGGAACGAGTACGGGCTGGTCCGCGGCTTGAAGGCCCCGCCGCGCAGGATATGCGCGCCCGCGGACTTCACCGCACGGGCGATGGCAAGCGTTTGCTCCACCGTCTCCACGGCGCACGGCCCCGCCACGAGCACGAGCTCGGGGCCGCCGACCTCGACCTCGCCCACGGTGACGATCGTGTTCTCGGTCTTCACTTCGCGGGAGACGAGCTTGTAGGCGTGGGTGACGGGGATGACTTCGAGGACCCCGGGCAGACCTTCGAGAGCCGGCGCCTCGAGCGCGCCCTTGTTCCCGGTGACCCCGATCGCCGTCCGCTGCGCGCCCGGGATCGCATGCGCCTTGAAACCGCGGACCTCGATCGCTTCCTGCACGCCGCGGATCTGCTCCGCGGTCGCGTCCTTCCGCATCACAACCAGCACGTCGGGCGCCTCCTGATCGGGAACGACCGTTCATTCTAAGTGCTAAGATGCCGCGCCCGCGAAAGCGACGCAGGAGGCAGCGGATGTCCGTGTTCCGGATCAAGAGCGTTGCCGAGATCCAGCGGACCGCTGACGAAGCCGCCGCCGAAGGTGGAGCTCGCCTCAAGCGCACGCTCAGCGCGACCGACCTGGTCATGCTCGGGATCGGCGCCGTCATCGGGGCCGGGATCTTCTCGACCCTGGGCACGGCCGCTGTGGGCGAGGCCGGAGTGCGGCTCGGCGCGGGGCCTGCCCTCATCCTGTCTTTCATCCTGCTCGGCGCCGTGTGCGCGCTGGCCGGCCTCTGCTACGCGGAGCTGACCGCGCTCATCCCCATTTCCGGCAGCGCCTACACCTATGCCTACGCGACCCTGGGGGAGATCGTGGCCTGGATCATCGGCTGG
>Ga0136617_10003615_pt1 | contig 13808 bp, 10 predicted proteins | sample AntDrymUQ3222106_2_FD_129672 | JGI IMG/M metagenome (GOLD analysis project Ga0136617, IMG submission 129672) | Polar desert sand microbial communities from Dry Valleys, Antarctica - metaG UQ322 (21.06) | ecosystem: Environmental > Terrestrial > Soil > Desert | place: Antarctica: Dry Valley... | reverse complement strand
GAGGAAGTGCCGGAGCATTTGCAGAATGATCCCGAGCTTTGGAGCGGCTGTATCTCGGGCGCATTGACGGAAGAAGGATTTCTCCAGGCCTTCAGCGATGCCGGCTTCTACGGAATTCAGCTTCTGAAGCGGGATGAAAAGCCATGGCAGACCGTCGAAGGAATTGAATTCCGTTCCGTGACCGTGGAAGCGTTCAAAGGCAAGCAAGGCCCCTGTTTCGAGCGGAACCAGGCGGTGGTTTATCGCGGTCCGTTCAAGGAAGTGCTGGATGACGATAACCACCGAATGGAGCGCGGGGTTCGCTATGCCGTCTGCGACAAGACCTACAACCTTTACCGGAAGGCGCCCTATAACTCCTTCTTCGAGTTTGTGGAACCGCTGGTCGATACACCCTTAGCCGACGCGAAGCCTTTTGATTGCTCACACACCGCGCGGCGTCACCCGCAGGAAACAAAGGGCCAGGATTACAAAGCGACTACCGATGCGAGTAGCTGTTGTGACGGCGGAGGCTGCTGCTAGCACATGGAGGATCAGCCCATCCAACATATGAAGCACCTACTTTTTGCCCTGATCGTCCTTGCCCTCGGCCTCAACCCGAGCAACGCCGCCGAGCCGGCAGGCAAGGGCGTTCTCGATCCCGACCAGCCTTACACCGCCACGATGGGCAAAGGCGTGACCTTTGACGTCTCTTTGGATGTCGTTTTCACCGCCCCCTACGGGACAAAACAAGCGGAGGTCTGGCTGGCGGCTCCCAAGCACGATAACGTGCAACAAGTGGAGGGTTACCGCACTGAGCCGGCCGCCCTTTCCAATCAGGCAGAGCCGCTTTACAAGAATCGCCTCGTCCATTTCAGCTACGACAAGCCGCAGGGCGGACAAATCATCAAGCAGAGTTTCAAAGTCACCACGCACGAACTGCGCTGGGATCTCGATCCCGAGAAAGCGGTCATCGTGAAAGAATGGCCGGAGAGTTTCGCCCGTTATCTGCGCAACGAGGAAAAGGTGGTCGTCGACGAAAACGCTAAGGCGCTCGCCGCCAAGATTGTCGGCGAAGAAAAAAATCCCATTCGCCAATCGCGTTTGCTCATGGGCTACATCATGAAGACGCTCAACTACGACCATACCACCTGCTCCCTCGAGGCCAGCAGCGTCTGGGCACTGGACAAGAAAGCCGGCCATTGCAGCGACTATCATGGGCTGGCCACCGCGCTCGCCCGAGCCTGCAACATTCCCGCCCGGGTCACCTACGGCATCAATCCGATCCCGAAAAATTCCCCCACTCATTGCAAAGCCGAGCTCTACTTTGCCGGCTATGGCTGGGTCTCGTTCGATATTTCTGAAACGCAGAAGGTCGTGAAGAAAATCGAAAAGGACACGACTCTGGATGACGCGGCCAAAGGCGAAAAAATCAAGAGCGTGATGGCCCGATTTGAAAAAGGATTCCGCGACAACACCTGGTATAAGGTGGCCGATGGAACGTCGTATCCGCTCGTGCCAGCTACCAAGTCCGGGACGCCACCTCTCGTTAGGACGGCCGTGATCGAGGCCGACGGCAAGCCGCTGCAAGACCCGGACCCGGGCAATGCCAACCTCCGCGAATTTGCCTGGATGACGGTCGCTAATTTCAACCCGAGCACGCCGGTCGAGTCCCCCTTTAAGTAAAGTCGACCGCGGAAAGGAAAGCTAACAATGGCACAACAAGACCCGAGCGAGACGGCATTGAACGAACCGATGCGTGCGACCCGGCCGGAGCCTCCGGCGCATGCCGAAGCCGATGTCGAGGTTGCCAACACGCCTGTTCCGAAATGGGCGATCGGAGAATTTTTTGGGACCTTCCTGTTGGTCTTCTTTGGTTGCGGTAGCGTCTGCGCGGCGGTGACCACCGGGGCGCAGGTCGGTGTGTTTCAGATCGCAATCGTCTGGGGGCTGGGGATTGCCACCGCCATCTATCTGACGGGCTCGCTGAGCAGCGCCCATCTGAATCCCGCGGTCACGATCGCTTCGGCGGCTTGGTCGCGATTTCCGTTACGCCTGGTGCTGCCATATATCGCGGTCCAAATGCTGGGCGCATTCGCCGCCGCGGCGTTGCTCTTTGCCATTTTCTCCGGAGCGATCCGCGCCTACGAAACCAAGAACGACATCATCCGCGGCGCCGCGGGAAGCGAAGCCACGGCCATGGTTTTCGGTGAATATTTTCCGAATCCGGGCGGCAAAGCCCTCACCGCCACAGCTCGTGAAACGATGACGCCAGGCGCTGCTTTCGTGGCGGAAGTCGTCGGAACGGCGATTCTCGTGCTGGTGATTTTCTGCGTGACCGACGAACGCAATGCCACTCGGCCGCAGCTTCTGACCGCGGCCACGATCGGGCTTACGGTTACGATTCTGATTTCTCTTCTCGGTCCGCTCACGATGGCTTGCTTCAATCCCGCTCGAGATCTCGGGCCTCGCCTCTTCTCGGCCATCGCCGGCTGGGGCAGCGTTCCTTTCAAGACGAACGGCTTCGGCTGGCTCACCGTTTACATCATTGCTCCCATCATCGGCGGTCTGCTCGGAGGCGCGATCTACCGCGTCTTCTTTCGCACGGGTTATCGCGCATGAACCGTTTCGCCCAGCGGCTGGCTGAGCATTCGCTGCCGTTGCGACATAGGAAGACGGAGATCCTGCAGATCAATGTCGGCAAGCTTTGCAATCTGACCTGCGTGCACTGCCACGTGAATGCCGGACCGAAGCGCAAGGAAATCATGACCCGGGAGACGATCGATCGCGTCGTTGATTGGCTGGCGCAAACCGATATCCCGACCGTGGATCTTACCGGGGGCGCACCGGAAATGATTCCCGACTTCCGTTACTTTGTGGAGCGGCTGAAAAGGCTCACCCCTCCACGGCACATCATCGATCGGTGCAATCTGACCATTCTGCTCGAGCCGGGATTCGAAGGTTACGCGGAGTTCCTGGCCAAACATCAAATCGAGATCATCGCTTCGATGCCGTGCTACTCGCCGGAGAATGTGAACGCCCAGCGAGGCAACGGTGTTTTCGACGGCAGCATCAAGGCCCTCCAACTTCTAAACTCGCTAGGCTACGGAATTGACCCGATGATGCCGCTGCATCTGGTTTACAATCCGAACGGCGCCTTTCTCCCCGGGCCACAGGAGGAATTGGAGGCCGATTATAAACGCGAATTGCACGCGCACTTCGGCATCGTCTTTAACAAACTTTTCACGATCACGAACCTGCCCGTCTCGCGCTTCGCGTCCTATTTGAAGAACAACGGAAAACTCGCGGAATACATGGAGTTGCTGAGCGACGCCTTTAATCCGCATACCGTGAATGGTTTGATGTGCCGCAACACCATCAACGTGAGCTGGACGGGCGAGGTCTTCGATTGCGACTTCAACCAGATGCTGAAGATGCAGTGGCGCGACACCGGGCGCGCCTTATCGCTCTGGGACATCAATCCGGCTGCCGTGGAAAATCGCGAAATCCTGACGGGCGATCACTGCTTCGGTTGTACGGCCGGAGCCGGCTCGAGCTGCGGCGGCGCGCTCGTGGCGTAAGGGCGGCGCTTCACAAACGCGCGTGGGTTGCTACGCTTCGCGCATGAAGCCCTTCTTGCGGTTGCTGCCCCTCGTTCTTCTGATCGCTCTCGCTCCTGTCGGATCCGCGCAGGAAAGTTCCCCCGCTCCCTCGGCGGCCCCGGCTCCCTCCATCGCGCCGGGCACCGATCCCGCCATCGCTACTCGCGCCTGGCTCGACACTGTCCCGGCCGAGAAGCGCGAAAAGTCGGATGCCTATTTCGAAGGCGGTTACTGGCTCATTCTTTGGAATTTTCTTCTCTCCGCAGCGATCTCGCTCCTTTTGCTGCAGACCCGCGTATCAGCGCGCCTGCGTGATTTCGCTGAACGCACCACGCGCTTCAAGGCGATGCAGGTCGCGATATATGCCATCGCCTATTTGCTGCTCGCGAGCGTGTTGTCGTTCCCGCTCCTCGTGTTCCAACGCTTTTTTCGCGAACACAAATATGGTCTGGCCACCCAATCTTTCGGCCCCTGGTTCGGCGAACAACTGACGGCGCTGGCGGTGGAAATGATCGCTTTCATACTTCTGTCGATCGCTCTCTACGCAGTCTTTCGTCGCGCTCCACGAACTTGGTGGCTCTGGGGAACGGCCGTGGTCACTTTCTTCCTCACCCTCGGCATCTTGATCTCGCCGATTTACATCGAGCCGCTGTTTAATAAATACAAACCACTGACAGACGCGCGCATTAGCGAATCGATTCTCACCATGGCGCGCGCGAACCAGATTCCCGTCAAACAGGTGTTCGAGGTCGATGCTTCGCGCCAAACAAACCGGATCAGCGCCAACGTCGCCGGTTTCCTCGGCACGACGCGGATCGCTTTGAACGACAACCTGCTCAAGCAATGCACGCTGCCGGAAATTCGCTACGTCATGGCCCACGAGATGGGGCATTACGTGCTGAATCACATCACAAAGCTTCTGCTCAATTTCGCCTTGATGACGTTAATCTCTTTCGCGCTCGCCAGGTTTTTCTTCGAAGCGGCCGTCCGCCGCTGGGGCGCTCGCTGGAATGTGCGCGGAATCGCGGATCCGGCCGGTGCCCCTCTGCTCGTGCTGATTTTCGCCGCCATTTCGTTCGTGCTCACTCCCATCAGCAATACGATGACGCGGGTTTCGGAAGTCGAGGCGGACGCGTTCGGTCTCAACGCCTCGCGCGAGGCGGATGGTTTTGCGAAAGTAGCCTTAAAGCTCGGCACCTACCGCAAACTCGATCCTTCGCCGCTCGAGGAGTTCATCTTCTTCGATCACCCGAGCGGCCGCGCGCGGATCCGGATGGCGATGGATTGGAAAGCAGCGAATTTACCCGCGGGCGGGGAATAGATCTTGAAGACTCCTCTTTGCGGCGCACTCCCATTTTTTCTCGCGGTCGCTCTCCACGCCGCGCCCGCCGCTGACATTATCTTTCATAACGGAAACATCTACACTGCCTCCGAGAAACAGCCGCGCGCGGAAGCGATCGCGATCAAAGGCGAGCGGATTGTCTTTGTCGGCTCAACGGCGGAAGCACGGAAGCTTGGGAACGAGGCGACGCGCCTGGTCGATTTGCGCGGGCAAACGGTTGTGCCCGGTCTTACCGACGCGCATTGCCACATCTTTGGCATTGGCGAGCGGGAAATGACTTTGAATCTCGAAGGTCTTCGCACGCGCGAAGAATTCCTGGCCAGGGTGAAGGAGCGCGCCGCGAAAACACCGTCCGGTGAATGGCTGACCGGCCGTGGCTGGATCGAGACCTTTTGGACGCCGCCGCAATTTCCCACCGCTGCGGAACTTGACGAGGTGGCGCCGAACAATCCCGTCTTCCTGACGCGCGCTGATGGTCATGGCGCGGTCGCAAACAGCGCCGCTTTGCGCATCGCCAGCGTCAGCACGGACACTTCGAATCCGTTTGGCGGCGAAATTATGAAGGAGAAAGCAACCGGACAGCCGACCGGAATGCTCATCGACAAAGCGAAGGAGCTGGTTGCGAAACATATTCCTTCGCCGACGACGGCGCAGAAGGAGGAGGCGTTTTTGCTTGGAGCGAAGCGGAGCCTCGAGCTGGGGTGGTGCGAAATCCAGAACGCGGGCAGCGCCTCGAATGAAATCGAAATCATGCGCAGCCTGACCGACTCCGGTAGGGTGAAGCTCCGCATTTACAACGCAGTCTCCGGCCCCGGACCGGCGGCAGAGCGGTTGCTCTCGGACGGCGCGCAGATCGAGAGCCGCTTCACGCAACGCGCGATCAAGTTCTACGCCGACGGCGCGCTCGGCTCGCGCGGCGCCGCGCTCCTCGAAAACTATGCGGACGCGGATGGCTCCGGTTTCCTGATCAACAAACCGGAAGACTTGCGCCCGCTCTTCGAACAGTCGTTACGCCTCGGAATTCAGGTCCAGACACACGCCATTGGTGATCGCGCGAACAGGATTGTGCTCGATTTATACGAAGCTGCTTTTAAAGCCGTGCCGCCCAAAGAGCGCAAGGTTTCTGAGCCGCGCTGGCGCATCGAACACGCGCAAGTCATCAGCGCGGCCGACATTCCCCGTTTTGCGAAGCTCGGTGTAATCCCGTCCATGCAGCCATCGCACGCGATCAGCGATTTGTTCTTCGCGCCGAGTCGCCTGGGCGAGGAGCGACTAAGCGGCGCCTACGCATGGCAAAGTCTGATCAAAAGCGGCGTCATGATTGCCGGCGGATCGGATGCGCCCGTGGAGCGCGGCGAGCCGATGATTGAGTTTTACGCTGCCGTTGCGCGGAAGAGCCAGGATGGTGTTTCCGAAAAGGGTTGGCATCCGGAACAGGCCGTTTCGCGCGAGCAGGCATTGAAGATGTTTACCGCCTGGCCCGCTTACGCTGCCTTCGAAGAAAAAGAGAAAGGCTCTATTGAGGTCGGCAAGTTGGCTGATCTGACCGTGCTCTCGGCCGATGTCATGAAAATTCCGGAGCCGGAGATCCTGAAGACGCGCTGCGTAATGACGGTCATCGGCGGCGAAATTGTTTTCCAGGCGGAGTGACTAGAGCGCGCTCGTTGGGAGCGCATCGGCCCGCGAAGCGATACCCCGAAGCCAAGCTTTCGGCCTATCAACCGCTGGGCTGATTTCCTGCTACCGCTGAACCACGCTGGGTCTGGCCTCCCGAGTTCTGGCTCCTGCTGGGACAGATCCGTCTACCACCGCCGCGAATACTCTTCTGAGCCAATGAACTCGACGATCCCGTATATCAACTCTGAGATTTCGCTGCTTCTAGTCGGATCGAAAAGGCGGCGACAAAGCCTTCGATGCTTGGTGGAACGCAGGCACGCTCGCGGAATTAATGCAGATCCTTGTGCGGCGCCGTCGCGGATGAAAAAGGCCCCTGCCCCGAGCCGCGCGCCTCTTCCTTCAGCAGTTCCGTGACAAGTCCCAGAGCGGCACCCCACACAACAGCCGTCGGCAGGCGCCGATGCCACAAAATCATTGCCACGGTCATGGGGCCAGTCGCGACAACGCCTGCGATCAGACCGGTCACCGCGCCCAAAGAAGTCGTTTCGGCTTGTGACTGCTTGGCCACGCTTTTGACTTCGTATCTCGCCCCGCCACTACGTTTACGTTCCTCCAATTCGTGTTTCTTTATGCCCTAACAAGAACGCCCAGGACCGCGAGCATTCGCGAATCTTGGAATAAACGCGGCACGCACCTCTCTCAGGACTATCGCCGGCTGCCAGCCGGGCAGCGAACGATAAACGGAAAGAGGCAAATTTGAGTAATGATCAAAAAAACAAACGCACTGAATCCAGTCGCAGCGACCAGAGTGAACTACCATCACCTACACACGTCGCCGGAATCCCCAAAGGCGAAGAACAGGCCCTAAAGGCAAGAGAACCCGGGCGCGAGACCGGCCGGAAGAACTACCAGGACATGCGTGATTCGACCGGAATAAACGCCGACAAAAGACAACCGATTCATCCGTCGATGCCGAATATCCCGCCGGCGTGAGGGGACTGCGTCCCCCTTTTTCAGACACCAAAGCATTCAGATGAAAACACGCACAGACAGAAGCGGACGCGGAAGCGTCAAATGGTTGCTCCTGGCGGCGATCGCATCTGGAATTGGCGTGGCCGGGGCCGCGGATCCTCCGAGCGATAAAGGCGACAAGATCGTCACCGGTGGAGACCTCGCCTTCATGAATGACGCCGGTCCCGGTGGCGTGGCCGAAGTTGAGTTAGGCCGCCTCGCTCTCGAACGGGCGGCGAGCGCCGAGGTCAAACAGTTTGCTCGGCAAATGATCGAGGACCACTCGAAGGCGGGCGAGAAATTGAAGGAATTGGCGCAGCAGAAAAAAGTGACGCTGTCGCCGGAGATTCTCCCGCAGGCGAAGCAAACCAAGGAGACACTGGCGAGGTTAAGCGGCGGCGACTTTGATCGCGGCTATGTAAAAGCCATGGTCGAAATGCATGAAAGGGATGTTGCCGCCTTCGACGCGGTCGCGAAGAACGCGGTCGATGCGGACGTAAAAGCGTTTGCCGCCGAGACTGTGCCGACTCTCAAGCATCACCTGCAGATGATCCGTGAGATGGCGAAGCGGATGGATGGGCCGGCGAAATAAATTTCACAACGCGTTAGCATTATATTTCTGACAACGACAGGGTCGGCGGCTCAGCCTTGGACGACTGGGAAATCAAAGGAGAACTAAAATTATGGCAACAGGAGCGATGGAAACAAACACAACCGTAGCCCCCGCCCACACGCTGGAGAACGTTGGCGCCAGCGTGATTCGCTACGGACTGGTGGCGGTCCTGCTCTGGGTCGGGCTCTTAAAGTTTACCGCCTACGAGGCCGAGGGCATTCAAGGGTTGGTCGCTAATTCTCCTCTGATGTCGTGGGTATACGGTGTGATGAGTGTTCGCACCTTTTCCGCGGTGCTCGGTGTCATCGAAATACTGCTCGGCCTCTTGATTGCCCTGCGCCCCGTCGCGCCGAAGCTCTCGGCCTTCGGCAGTATCGGCGCGATCATCATGTTTCTCATCACGCTAACTTTCCTTCTGAGCACGCCCGGCGTCTGGCAACCTGGATACGGCTTTCCCTCCCTGTCGCCAATGCCGGGGCAGTTCATCGCGAAAGATTTGCTCTTTTTGGGCGCCGCACTTTGGACGGCAGGCGAAGCACTGCGCGCCGCCGGTCGGGGTAATTCCGCAAGCTCGCGGGCTTAACTTTGCGCTCTTCCCACGGCCACGATGCTCGTTAGATGCGAGTGCCGCTCGGGAAAATTGCGCTTTTCGGGACGACGACGATACCCTCCCGAATGTAGAAGCGGCCTTCGGGGTCGTCGAATTCCGCCGGCTTGCCTTCCGGCGTGATGCTGACGTTATCGCCGATGCGAACATTCTTATCGATGATCGCGCGGTTGATGACGCACTCGCGTCCGATGCCGAGCGGGGGAACGGGGCCGGTTATCCCCTCCGAGGCACGGCGATCGGATTGATAGAAATCGGCGCCCATGAGCACTGTCTCTCGGAGTTTAGTGCCTGCAGCGATGACCGAACGCACACCGATGATGCAGCTCTCGATTTGCGCGTCGTTGATGATGCAACCGTCCGAGACGACAGCGTTGCGGATGACAGCGCCGTTGATTTTGCTCCCAGGCAAGAAACGGGGACGAGTGTAGATCGGCGCATCGCGCTCGAAGAAGGAATACTTCGGGACCGTGCTGGCGAGGTCCAGATTCGCTTCGAAGAAAGCGCGAATGGTCCCGATGTCTTCCCAGTAGCCTTGGAAAACATAGACGTGGACCTTCTTGTTCTGAATCGCCGCGGGAATGATGTGCTTGCCGAAATCGACGAAGTCGTTGTCGAGCGCGTTAATGAGCACCTGACGACTGAAGACGTAGATGCCCATGCTGGCCTGATAGAGCTGCTCTTCCGCGCCGCGACCTAGCTCGGTCAGGAGCTCAACCGGCATGGTTAATTCGTCCAGAAGCGCAGCGTCTTGCGGCTTCTCCTCGAAGCGAATGACGCGGCGGGCGTTGTCCGAGTGCATGATGCCGAATCCCGGCGCATCCCGGCGCGTGACAGGCACAGTTCCAAGAGTGATCTCCGCGCCAGTCTCGACGTGTTGCTGCAGGAGCAGCTTGTAATCCATGTGATAAAGCTGGTCGCCGGAAAGGATGACGTAGTAGTCGGACCCGTGCTCGAGGAAGTAGCACATGTTCTGGCGGACGGCGTCGGCAGTGCCTTGATACCAAGTCATGTTTTCGGCGGTCTGCTGCGCGGCGAGGATTTCCACGAAGGAACGCCGCCGGTCGAACTGATCGAACTTGTAGGTGGCGTGGATGTGCTGATGCAGACTGGTGGTATTGAACTGCGTCAGTAGATAGATCTGGCGCAAATCGCTGTTCAGGCAGTTCGAAATCGGGATGTCGACTAACCGGTACTTTCCGCCAAGCGGCACGGCGGGCTTGGCGCGTTCCTTGGTCAGCGGAAACAGCCGCGAGCCAGCGCCGCCCCCCATGATGACGGCAAGAGTGTTGCGAGTGATTTTGTTGAGATCGATCGAGTTCATGAATGTTGGTGATTGCGCTGAGTGCGCGGCTCAGCCTTGGCGGCGTGCGATGAGGCTGGCGTAGAGATCACGGGTCTGCTCGGCGATCGCAGCCCAGCTAAACTTCTCGACGGCACGGCGCCGACCGGCCTTGGCCATGCGCTCGCGTAATGGCTCGTCGGTCATCAAGCGATTGATGGCTCCGGCAAGGTCACGCGCGAAGCGGTCGGGATCGGCCGCCTCGAAGGGGCTCTCCTGCATCTGCTCGAGCGGCACGAGCAACCCAGTCTCCCCGTCCACTACCACTTCTTTAATTCCGCCGACGGCACTCGCCACCACCGCCGTCTCACATGCCATTGCTTCCAGATTGATGATGCCGAATGGCTCGTAGATGGAGGGGCAACAGAAAACCGCCGCGCCGGCATAGAGCGCGAGCACCGTCGGCTTGTCGACCATCCGTTCGATCCAGATGATGCCTTCCTCGCCGTGCTCCCGCTGCGCCGCCTCTACCGCGGCTTTCATTTCCGCGGCGATCTCCGGAGTGTCAGGAGCACCGGCGCAAAGCACAATTTGGAAACCGCGATCGAGATACTTGATCGCGTTCACCAGGTGCACGATGCCCTTCTGCCGGGCGATGCGGCCGACAAACAAAACGTACGGAACGTCAGGGTTGATCCCCTCGCGCTCTAACACTTCGCGAACTCGCGCGTCACCTGGCTGCGCCGGGCGATACTCGGCGGGGTCAATGCCGTTGTAGATGATCGGGACGCGGCTTGCGTCGATGTCGAAGAGCCGGAGAATGTCGGCCTTGGTTTCCCGCGAAACGGCGATGACTGCATCGGCCATTTCCATCGCAGTCCTTTCCACCCAGCATGAAAAGTCGTAGCCGCCCGCGAGCTGCTCGCGTTTCCATGGCCGGAGCGGCTCCAGGGAATGGACCGTCACAACCAGGGGGATCCCGTAGTTGAGCTTGGCGAGGATGCCCCCGAAGTGGCTGTACCAGGTGTGGCAGTGCACCACATCGGCATCGACGCCTGCGGTGTTCCAATCGACGCCGCGGCTCAGCGCTGCGAAGACCGAGCGTAAAGGCTTCGGAGCGGTGTAGCCGCTGATGTCCTTCGGGAAACCGCGCACTCGCAGGCGGCCATCGGAGAGGGTCTCGTCCTGATCGCCAAACGTACGCACTTCGACGTCGATCAGCTTTGCCAGCTCGCGCGACAAATAGTCGACGTGCACGCCCGCGCCGCCATAAGTGTGCGGCGGATATTCGTTCGTAAGAAACAGGGTTTTCAACGCAGTCTTCCTGACAACATACCCATGTGCGCTCGTTTCCCGAACTCCGTTTGGCACACGCTCTCGACAAAGACCGGCGGCTGGTCCAGGCGCCGCCGAAGGAGATTCTTGGTCCCGATCAGGCCACCGACCGCAGTTACCATCTTCTACTCTGCGGCGATCGAGCCGCAGGCTGATTCTAGGAGATGGCAGCCAATCATCTGCGGTCTGCTCATCGTGGTAATAGGATGGCTTCTTCTGATGAAGCCTTTGGCAGTAGTGTTGCGTTTCGATTGTGAGCATGATCACGCGAAAGGTCAGTTCGAAATACGAGTATGACGCCGTCGTCGTTGGCTCCGGGCCAAACGGGCTGGCGGCCGCGATTACATTAGCGCGCGCGGGCTGCTCCGTGGGGGTGCTGGAAGCGAAAGCTACGATCGGCGGCGGCGCACGCTCGGCAGAGCTGACCTTGCCCGGCTTTGTGCACGATGTTTGCTCGGCGATTCATCCGCTCGGGGCCGGATCACCCTTTTTCAAGTCATTGCCGCTCGAACGCTTCGGGCTTGAATGGATCCAGCCCGAGATCGCGCTCGCACATCCACTCGATGGAGGCAGAGCGGCGTCGCTTCATCGTGGTGTCGATGAAACCGCCGCAGGTCTGCTCGAGAAATCATATGGCCGGCTCATGCGACCACTGGTGCGCGACTGGGAAAGTCTCGCGGCAGAGTTCCTGCAACCGGTGCTTCACCTTCCAAGACATCCATTTCTCCTCGCGCGTTTCGGCGCCGCGGCTATCTGTCCGGCGAGTCTGTTCGCGAAGTCGCTCTTTCGGCGCGAAGAAACACGCGCGCTCTTCGCCGGCATGGCCGCGCATTCGTTCCTCCCGCTGGAAGCCCTCGCTTCAGCCGCTTTCGGGCTGGTGCTCGGCATGGCCGGGCACGCGGTCGGTTGGCCGCTTCCACGCGGCGGCTCGCAAGCAATCGCAAACGCCTTGGCTGGCTATTTTCGCGAACTCGGTGGCAAAATTGAAACGGGCTGCCGGGTCGATGATCTCGCGGAATTGCCGGCGGCCCGCATCATCCTGCTCGATGTGACTCCGTGGCAATTTCTGCGCCTGGCCAGCGATCGGCTGCCAGCCATTTATCGCAAGCGAATCGCGCGCTACCGCCATGCGCCGGGCGTTTTCAAAATTGATTACGCGCTCTCCGCTCCCATTCCCTGGGCTGCTGACGCATGCAGGCGCGCCGGGACGGTGCATCTCGGCGGAACGCTGGACGAAATTGCCGCTGGCGAGAGGGAGGTCGCGCAAGGCAAGCATCCGGAGCGGCCCTTCGTTCTCGTCGCGCAGCAAAGCCTTTTCGATTCCACGCGCGCCCCGCTCGGTCTGCACACGCTCTGGGCTTACTGCCACGTGCCACACGGCTCCCGCGTCGATATGAGTGAAAACATCGAGAGGCAGATCGAACGCTTCGCCCCCGGCTTTCGCGACTGCGTCCTCGTGCGGTCTTGCGCGGCCGCGAGCGATCTGGAAAAGGGGAATGCCAATCTTGTCGGGGGCGATATCAACGGGGGTGCGGCCAACTTCGCTCAGCTGATCGCGCGACCGGTCCTGAGCCCGACGCCGTATCGGACACCGTTGAAGGGCGTATACTTGTGCTCGGCCTCCACGCCGCCCGGTGGAGGAGTTCATGGCATGTGCGGTTATCACGCCGCGCAGACCGCGTTACGTGATCACTACGACGTCGGGCATCGGAAGGTACCGAACGCATGACGTCATCCTCGAAAAATCCTTTACGTCTGCCGCCGCGCCAGCCAACGATTCGATCAACGAGAAATAATGAAAAAATCCAATCCGACGAAGAGCAAGAATACCCGAAACGCCAAAGTCGAAGAACTCGCGCCCAATATCTCGGAGGCGAGCGGCACAACGTTGACGACCAATCAGGGCCTTTCAATCAATGACGATACGAATTCGTTAAAAGGCGGAGAACGCGGGCCGTCTCTCCTGGAGGATTTCCATCTTCGGGAGAAGATCACGCACTTCGATCATGAGCGTATTCCGGAGCGCGTGGTCCATGCGCGTGGCGCCGCCGCCCACGGGTTCTTCCAGGTCTACGAATCGCAGGCGCGTCTGACGAAAGCGGGGTTCCTGAATGATCCGTCACGCAAGACGCCCGTTTTCGTGCGCTTCTCCACCGTCGCCGGTTCGCGCGGCTCGTCCGATCTGGCGCGGGACGTCCGCGGATTTTCAGTCAAGTTTTATACCGACGAAGGCAATTTCGATCTGGTTGGGAACAACATCCCGGTGTTCTTCATCCAAGACGCGGTCAAGTTCCCGGATTTCATCCACGCGGTGAAGCCGGAACCGCACAATGAAATTCCGCAGGCGGCCTCCGCGCATGATACCTTTTACGATTTCATTTCGCTGTCGCCCGAGACGCTTCATATGCTGATGTGGGTGATGT
>Ga0136617_10003614_pt1 | contig 13808 bp, 13 predicted proteins | sample AntDrymUQ3222106_2_FD_129672 | JGI IMG/M metagenome (GOLD analysis project Ga0136617, IMG submission 129672) | Polar desert sand microbial communities from Dry Valleys, Antarctica - metaG UQ322 (21.06) | ecosystem: Environmental > Terrestrial > Soil > Desert | place: Antarctica: Dry Valley... | reverse complement strand
CGTCATCGCGTTTTGGTAATTCAGCCAGCAATGGCTCGATCAAAGCCCATTGCTCATCAGTTAATTCTTCTCCTCGTGCCATGATAAAAGTTTAGCACGAGCTATTTATGAGACCAGTTCTAGATGTTAATGATTCCCCAAATATACGTGGAATTAAATTAGGAATGACAAAAGCGGAAGTAGAAGCCGCTTTAGGTATCAAAATATCTTTATCCCCAAGCAGAACATTTCTACGCATTACTAAAGATAATCGTGAGTACGAAAACCTATCTTTTTTATTTACGGATTCAATTTCTAAAAAAATGCTGCTTGTATTTGAACATACATTAACTACTTTCGATAAGGAGAAGATGATACGTGATATTGAAGAAAATCCTGCTCTCTCCCGAATTGATAAAGAAGCTCAAAAGTCATTTATAAGTTTGAAGTTTGTACAGGATGGTTTTAAACCAGAATTATCAATATACGTGCCAGATGATTTGCTTTATTATGCAACCCTATCCGTTATAAGACTAAAGAGAATAAAAATGTTAAGAGATATTAAAAAAATAAGATTTAGTTTTTTTAATGGAAAACTTTATGAATTTACTATTGATTACGACAATAAGGATGTTCTTCCTACATCCTATAAAGCAATCTTTGAATCGCTGAATATCTCCAAAGAAATTATACCTAATGACTCAATTCTTTCTTGTAATGGATTTAGAATAAATCTTAGTTTATTACAATTTGATGCTATGGAGGGCAATTATGCCAGGTTTTCTGATGGTGTTGAAATTTCTATAGTGAATTCGGAAACTGAGAGTCTATTAGAGCATAGAGCAAAACAAAAACTTATAGAAACATACAAAAATATTAAAGCAAAGGAAAATGTTGGAAAGAAGCCCTTTAAGCCTTAAAGGACGCGTTACTTTACTTAATTATATATCGCAAAGCTATAGGAACAACATAAAGCAACAATTACTAAGAAAATTAAATGGCTAACTTACAAGGAATATTAAAATACATCCGCGACATAATGTGGCAGGATAACGGCTTAACCCAAAACACTTCTCTGCTAACGACTTTGCAATTCTCCTAATATACGCTTGAGTTCGTCGAGTTTTTGCCCTGCTTCACCGAGTTTACCTTCGCTAGTCAACCGTTGGTAATCGGTAAAGGTTTGCCCGGCGAGTTTAATCAACTCACCAGTTGATTGCGATACATTGGTTGACTGTGTGCCACCGTTATTATCCGGTTTCTTTGTTTCGGCATCTTTGGGATTCGATTGTGGTGCATCGCCCATTAATTGAGCCAAAGCCGTTTCAAAATTTGCAGCGTAGGTCAGTTTTTCCTGCGTTGCCAGCACGACGAGTCGTAGTTCGGGCATCGGACTGCGTTCGGCTTGCAGGTAAATCGGCTCGACGAAAAGCAAGCCCGTTCCAATCGGCATAACGATTAAATTGCCGCGTTTAACTTTCGAGCCTTGCTGATTCCAGAGCGTGATTTGCCCGGATAACTGCGCGTCCTGGTCAATTCTTGCTTCAATTTGTGACGGTCCGTCAATGACGCGTGACGACGGAAAGTTATAGACGAGCAACTTCCCATAAGCTGTACCGTCCGACCGTCCTGCCATCCAGGCAATCATATTGTTGCGATTCGACGGCGTGAATGGCAAAACCTGCGCGAACTCAGCGTTTGATTGTTCGCCCGGCAGCGGCATCAAAACTTGATACGGGTCGAGCGGCTGCGGCTGCTGCTGTTGCTTTGCTTTATTCGCATCATTGTTTATTGCCGCTTCGCGGGCGATGCTCCAAACGTCTTCGCGTCCGAAAAACATTTTCGCACTCTGTGTGTGATATAGACCAAAGACATCTCCTTGGGTTTTGATTAAAGTTTCGGGATAACGAATGTGAGCACGAAGACCAGCAGGCATTTCGGCGTTGTCCTTAAATAGTTCTGGAAACGCAGCGCGATATGCCACGACAATCGGGTCAGAATTGTCGAAAACATAAAAATTGACCGCCCCGTTGTACGCATCAATGGTTACTTTGATGCTGTTGCGAATGTAATTCACGCTTTGTCCATTGGCGTTGTAATGCCCGAATACGGAAAGCGATTGCTCGTCGTATAAGCGTCAACCAGCCAATACAAATGCCCGTCGTCGTTGACTACAATATAAGGGTCAGAATCGTAACTTAGAAACGGCGCGATGCGTTTGATTCGTTCTGTAATGTTACGGTGAAGAAGTACACGGCTTTCAGCAGTCACATCGTCGGAAAACGGCAGTTTCGTTAAATCGCCGGTTCTCCAAGCAATAGCTAGACGTCGCAAGCCCGAGCCGACCGCGAAACCTCCTTCGCCTTCATAATTGGTGTAATTATTATTTTCGCCTTGCGGGTAATCGAATTCACGCTGTTTCGTTTTCACATAAACGTCTGTATCAGTGCGCTCGCCAAAGTAAATTTCGGGGCGCGTAACCTTAATTTCGCCGCTCGATTCAATCGGCATATTTGATAGAATGAAGCGCGGTTTACCTTCCGCCGTGAATTCGTTGACCGGATTCATCGTCACGCCGTAGCCGTGCGTATAGATGAGTCGCTCGTTTATCCAATTACGCGATTGTTCAGGCAGCTTGGAATTGTCGAGCTCGCGTGCGGCAATCATTACCTGGCGTTTTTCACCACCTATTTGGTAGCGGTCAACATCAACGTCAGGAAAATCGTAGTATGTACGAATCTCTTGAATCTGCCGCAAAGTGTCCTGTAAAGCCTGCCAATCCCAAAGTCGAATGTTGGCGAGCGTCGAGCGGTTGGCTCCGAGATTAAAAGCGGCGAGCGAAGTTTCCGCCGGATATTCGCGTAACTCCACTCCTTCGAGATTAAAGCCTGCTCTAGTTCCGGCAATGTTATGTTCGATATACGTGGTTTCACGTCCGAGTTCGTTTGGTTTGACAATGAAATTTTGAACATACGCGGGTATCAGAAACACTGCAACAATGAAAACCGCAATGGGAACGCCGAGCGCGAAAACTATTAAATGTTTGCCCTTCTTGGTAAAAGCGTTGACGAAAAGTATCAGCGCAGCAGCAACTAGTGCGATGACAACAGCGGTTAAACCCGGTATCAGATAATTGTCTTCGGTGTAAGTAACGCCGCTGAAAGATGGGTGATTGCTCCACAAATAAGCATAGCGCGAGAGAAAGACTTGTCCGGCGATGAAAAGCAACAAAGCGCCAAGGGGAACCGAAACGGCGGAATAAGCCTGTCTTCCAAAGCCATTAAATTTTTGCTGTTTCTCGCTTATTATCGGTTGCTGCGGAACGGCAGCTAAACCTGCGCAAATAATCGTGGCAACGAGCAGAATGACAGCAAGTGACGTCAGCCAAGAGACAATCGACTGATAAACAGGCAACGAGAATAAATAAAAACCAAAAGAATTACCAAAAATAGGGTCGGCAACAGTCGTCGCCGGTTGGTGCAAATAAAGCATCCAGGTCTGCCAGTCACTACTCAATCCAAATGCGTAGCTAATGCTGAAAACAAATGCCACAATCCAGGCGAGCGGTCGTAAAATTCGCGCTGGATTAATATCAAGCGGTTGGGTATTGACAATGATTTTCCGCGTGGCGAGGTTGTTCAAACCGAAAAAGCGTTCAAGCCAATAAAAGCCACCACGCAAAATGCCGAACGTCAAAGCTCCAAAGATAGCGAACAGACTCCAGCCGATTGCCCATACCGACCAGAAACGGGAAGCGAAACCGAGCGAATCGAACCATAAAGCTTCGGTGTAAAGTCTGACACCGGTCAATATGGCAATAAACAGCAGAAATGCAGCCGCGAAAATAATCCATTTTCTTCGTCCGCCATCGCGCCCGCGTTTTCGTTTCGGCGTAATGTCAATAATTTCGGCATCAAGCTCGGAATAATCGGAATCGCTCATAAAGTCAATTATACGCTTACCGCATCATCCTTCAAAGATAGATTGATAAAATGATTTGTGAATAAAAAATTCAATTACTCCGTCAAATGTTTTTCAATAGAAATTCGCTCGAATTGGGGTTCTCAAAATAGAAAGGAGAGTGCAAATCAGCTAGGTTGGGGGAACGAGGATATGAGTTGGTTGAATGATTTATAGATTCTTATCCAGTCGCTGGTAATTGGTTCGGGCGTCATAAATTCTCCTCGATTAAATCCTCTGCCAAAAGTTTCGCTTGGTCAATAACCGTCTGGACAGCCTTTTCTTGTAAATCAGGCGGATAACCGTGTTTTCGTAAAATACGGCGGATATTACGCCGCAGTGTCGCTTGAACGCTTTCCTTTATTGTCCAGTCAATCGTTGTGCTACTGCGGACACTTTCGAGCAAGTCTCTGGCGATAGTCTGTAACTTTTCATTGCCGAGAATCTTGACGGTGGAATCATTCAATTCCATACTGTTATTTTTCATTGAAATATCTTTTTGTTAATTTTTGTGTAAATAAGTTTTTACTGAAACTGCCCATTGGACATCAAATCAAGCAGTTTTTTGTCCTACGTTTCAGAATTTGAGTTATCGTCCGATTGGAAAATGTCCTCGATTCGGGTTTCAAACAAGTGCGCCATCTTAAAGGCTAAACTTATGCTTGGTTCATACTTTTCAGTTTCAATAGCATTTACAGTTTGCCTCGATACGCCGAGTTGTTCTGCTAAATCTGCTTGCGACCACTTACGTTCGGCACGCAACACACGCAATCGGTTTTTCATTTGTATCTCCTCACCGAAACAAGCACACCAATAGCGTAGAAAATCGGCAGGAATATCCAGACGTGCCGATAACTCCAATCATTTGGAGACAAGCCCGTTGCTAACTCCATCAAGCCGAGAATCATTAGAAGCAAGACTGCTAAAGGAAAGGCTATCGCCAATGCTTCCAAATGAATACGCCGCCATAACTCATCGAGGCTACGAATCTCTGCCAAGACCATTGATAGAAACAGCACAAAAGGCAGAATCGGAAGAAGCGCAATAGCAACTCTTACCCAGCCTTCTAGCTGAAATTTGCGTAGCAAAAAGAGTGCGCCGATATAACAGATTGCCCAAACTATTAAAGAGCCGTATCCGAGAACGGCATCTCTTACGGAAGTTGCATTTGATTTGTCCATATATTGAACTCCTATTTGCAAAATTAAAAAGCAAATTTAATGTAGCGCAAGTCTTACATTTAGTCAAGCTAACTTTACTTTTAGTCAAATATCCTTGTCGTTAGTCTATGCTTTTTGATTAAGCTGACTTATAGTTAAATTTTCTAGCTAATTACAAATGAGTGTTCAGATAAAACTATTTCTAATTTTACTAGCGGCTGGCTTATTGGGCGTTTTCTCTTTTTTGCTTGTTGACTTGTCAGCATTGCTGGCAATCTTGCCGATACCTTCGGAAACAGAAATCCCGCCGATTACTCTAGCAATAAAAATTTTAAGTTTGATTCAGCCATCTGTCATTTTGTTCGTAGCAGTTCTGGTCGGCGTTATACTTGCCTCTAAAGTTGGATTGAAATCACCAGTCGCAGAAGCTGCAGCAAGCGGCACAGACTTAGTTTCAGCGTTAAAACCGCAAATCGTTCCGGGCATCATCGGCGGATTAATCGGCGGCGTTGGAATTGTTTTAATTTCAGCCTTATGGAAGCCTTTCCTGCCATTGGAAGTCACTGAGCTGATTTCCAAGTTTGGTAAATTGGTTCCGCTTCCGACACGGATGCTTTACGGAGGCATCACCGAAGAATTATTGCTGCGCTGGGGCTTAATGACTTTCCTTGTATGGGCAATGTGGCGGCTTTTTCAAAAAGGACAGAACAAACCACAGTCAGCATATTTCGTAGTCGCAATTCTGATTTCGTCAGTAGTTTTCGGCATCGGTCATTTACCTGTCGCTTTTTTGTTATTTCCTCAAGCTGCTGCTGCTTTAATTGTTTTTGTCGTTATTGCCAATTCGATGTTTGGTTTGATTGCCGGGTATCTATATTGGAAGAAAGGACTTGAGTCAGCGATGATTGCTCATATGTTAGCGCACGTTGTTATGCACTCAGCAAGTTATTTGGGAATGTATTTTTAGTTTTGCCGAATTGAGCAAAAACAAAATCTATGAAAAATAGTTTGAAATTACTAGCCGCATTATTACTTGCCGCCGGACTGGAAATTATTGCTTTTATTACACAAAATACCGCTTTATTGTCACTAGCAAAATGGATTGAACCCGATACTGGAAATTTTTAGCTTCTTTGATTAACTCTTTATCTCTTATTGACCAAAAAGGCAGTTATAGCAGCGACCAAAAATAACGATATGCCGACAAAGACTTGCGGCTGTTGCATCAAATACAACGCTGCCGAAAACATTACCGCAAAAATGATGTTGGTGAGAACACAAAGAAGTCGAACGACTCTATCTTTACCGACATCTCGGAACATAACTACGTTCAGAAAGCCCTCCAGAATCAATGCAACACCCGCGCTATTGAACCACAATGCCCGCAAGGAGAATTCGTCATAATCGTGAAACGTAAAAAAGCCCGATTAGACAAAACAGTTATTTTGTCTAATAAAATTTTACTCTTATCTGATTTCGCTTCAATTGCAAAACCGATAGTTTAGACTATTTGAAATGACTTCTTGTAAATCTTTTAATCATCAGCATAATCAGCAGAATACTGTGAGCAAATCCAATTAACATATAAACCTCAAAATTTCCCCCTTTGATTAAAGAATTAAATCCCTGATACATCCAAAAGGTCGGAAAAATTGCGAGAACCAGCGAAAATGAAGCGGGAATGAAAAAAGCTAGAATCGGCAGGAAAAGCGGTATATTGAAAAGTTTTTGCCACGTCATTGCCTCAATTTTATTCTTGGCGATTATTCCGATAAACAAAATCATTAAAGGCGCGACAAGTCCGGCGAGTGCTGAATAAACGAGATTTGAAATCAAGGGCAAATCGTAAAAAGGTTCGACAAGAATAAGCAAAAATGTCGACAGTGTCCCTAACAGAAAAGGCGGAATCAGCCGAAAAACGACAAACCAGAATTTGGAAACGGGCAAAATCCCGTAAACTTTCGCCACATTCGTATCTTTTTCATCAACTAAAACCATCGAATAAATAAACCCGAATGCAATCGAACCCTGCATTGTCGCCAGCATTAAAATCACATTGATATAGTCCTGCAAGACTTCATAAACTCCCGCAACATAAGGAATACCGTATCGGATGACAACGAGATTCAGCAGCGGAAGCGCGATGAAAATTTTTAAGGAATTGTCCCGAAAAACGAGTCTGAAATCATTGACAGCAACTTTGATGAGCTTCTTCATAATTTCAGATTTTGACAACCCTTCTAATAAAAATTCGATAAACAAACCAATACAGCAAAGGGGTCCAGATTAATATTAAAATATAACCGAAGATTATTTCCCCGAAATTCGGCGATTCTTGGTAAGAATTAACTATTAAATTCAAACCGCCTTGAACAGGAAAAAGTTTGAGAAAGCTCAAATCCGTTAATTCAAAGTAATTCAGAAGCGGCAGACTCATAAAAATTAAAAGCGGAACTGCACGCAGGAGAAAGTGCAGAATTTCTGTTGTGTAGCTGACGATAAAAATTCCCATTAAGCCGAATAAAACACAGGTCGAGAATACTCCAAACGAAAAATGCAGCAAGTTAAACGAAGTTCCTTTTGCTGTTAAAACCATCGCCAAAGCCCCAAAAAAACCGATTGTCGAGAGCGTAATTATGCGGGAAATCAAATAAATATGTTGATTCAGCGGCGTGACAAATAGTGCTAGAAGAACTTCTTCATCTTTTTCTAAAATGATTGAAATTCCGATGAAAATAAAACCGACTAGCGCCGGGTCATTGTAAATTAAAAGCGTGATGAATTTTTCGACATTTTGGAAGTCTTTAATCTGATAAATTATTAAAACGTAAAACGCAGTTATACCGATAATCATAGAAATCAAATTATTTCGCTGAAAAATCAGAAACTGCCATTTTATCTGTTTGAAAAGCTGAATCATTCTATTAATTTCGTGCCAGTGATTTTGATAAAAACTTCTTCTAGAGTCGCTTCCTGCGTGTTGATTCGCAAGATTTCGTTCTGCGAGATAAACTCCGAAAACTTCGGATTATTCCCCAAATCTTTCATTGGAAACTCTGCGGCTTGCCCGTTTTGCAGTTCAACTTTGACGGTGTGTTTTCCGTGCGTGTTCTTTAATACTGAAGGTTTTTCCGTCAAACGGATTTCGCCGTAGGCAATAAACGAAATGCGGTCGCAGAGTTCATCGGCGGTTGTCATATCGTGCGTCGTGACAAAAATCGTTTTGCCTTCATTTTTTAGTTTTTTGATATATCGCTTAATTTTTTTGGCGTTTATCGGGTCGAGTCCCGTCGTTGGTTCGTCAAAAAAAAGAATATCGGGATTGTGCATAATTGCGCGGATAAAATTCAGCCGCATTTTCATTCCCTTAGAAAATTCTTCAACCCTTTTATTGGAATCATTTTCGAGTCCGAAAAATTCAAACAGTTCTTTGAAATTAAGCAGTTTTTTTTCGGGATAAAACGAAGCGAAAAGTTTCAGATTCTCTTTAGCGGTTAGTTTTAGATAATGATTCGGGAGTTCAAAACCGACTCCTATTTTTTCAAAATATTCATTTCCCCAATCTTTCAAAGATTTGTTTTTTATCAAGATTTCGCCGGTAAAATCGTAAAGTACACGGTAGAGAATTTTTTGAGTCGTGCTTTTTCCTGCTCCCGAAGGTCCTAAAAAACCAAAGATTTCGCCCTGCTCTATCTCAAAGCTCAGATTTTTTAATACCGTTTCTTTCGATTTCGGGTATGAGTATGAAAGATTTTCTACTTTAATCATTATTTTGCGGATAGCAGCTATATATTATTCATAATTAAATTTCGGTTCAACAAAACAAATATGATAAATAGTTAGACGACCCAAGCGAAAAAGCCTTGCGAGATGAATGTTATATATCCTGAAAAAGCTGTAGCTAATTATGACTTACTATATTTCAGTCATTTCAAAATCCATTGTGTCCATATCAGCATCTGATTCTTTAGGTTTACCCAACAGTTTTAGCCACAGAAAGCCGATTGTTCCTGCTGTTAATGACGCAAGCAAAATTGCCATTTTCGAGGCGTTTATTACTTCAGATTCACCGACAAAAGCCAGATTCGTGATAAAAATAGACATCGTGAAACCAATGCCGCCCAAGATTCCTGCGCCGAAAATGTGCCTCCAATTCAAATCGAGCGGAAGGCGGCAAATACCGATGCTGATTGCAATAAAACTTAAAAGCGTGATTCCAATCGGTTTACCTATAAGCAAGCCGAGCATCACGCCTAAACTGTTTGATGTCGATAAACTTTCAAACCAATCGCCACCGATAATAATGCCCGTATTGGCGAGTGCGAAAATCGGTAGGATTATATAGGCGACAGGTTTATGCAGAAAATGTTCGAGCCGATGCGATGGTGATTCTTCGTCGTCTTCCTTGTTTGAAAATGGAATCGCAAAGGCGAGCAGAACTCCGGCAATCGTAGCGTGAACGCCTGATTTGAGCATCAAAAACCACATCAACGCTCCGCCGACCAAATACGGAATTAAACTCATCACACGGAAGAAACGATTGAGTGCGACAAGCAATGCCCAAACAACTAAAGCGACAACGAGATACAAGAATGAAAGTTTAGCCGTATAAAAAACAGCGATAACGATAATCGCTCCCAAATCATCCATTACGGCAAGTGCGGTCAGGAATATTTTCAGTGAAGCAGGAACACGACTTCCAAGAAGTGCGAGAACGCCCAAAGCAAAAGCGATGTCGGTTGCCATCGGAATACCGATTCCAGATTGCGTAGGCGTTCCGTTATTAAAAATAAAGTGAATCAATGCAGGTGTCGCAAGTCCGCCAATTGCCGCAATAATCGGCAATAACGCATTTTTGAAATCGGATAATTCGCCAACATAAAGCTCACGTTCGAGTTCCAATCCGATAAACAAAAAGAAAATCGCCATCAAGCCGTCATTTATCCAATGTTCGACGCTCAGACCGCCAATGTACATCTGCCATAAACTCAGGTAATTCGCTCCGATAATCGAATTTGTGATAGTGAGCGAAACAATCGTGCAAACAATTAACACAATCCCGCTCGATTTTTCCGAACTAAAAAAGTTTTGAAATGTTTTGGATAATTTTCTTTGAACAACGCCCATAAAATATTCTATCAATCTTAACCGAACTAATGAGAGTAGATAACAGCTCAAATAAAATTTAGCCTTAATCTGGAGATGAGGTGGCTGGCAGCTAGCAATCAGCGAAGAATTTCTATTTTTGACGAGTGAAGGTTTAATTGGCAACCAAATCATTCGCCAATAGTTTGGCTTGGTCGATGACCGTCTGCACAGCTCGCTCTTGGAGGTCGGGAGGATAACCGTGTTTCCGCAGAATCCGGCGGATATTGCGCCGGAGCGTCGCCTGAACACTCTCTTTTATCGTCCAGTCAATCGTTGTGCTGCTGCGGACGCTTTCGAGCAAGTCTCTGGTGATAGTCTGTAACTTTTCATCGCCGAGAATTTTGACGGCGGAATCGTTCACTTCAAGAGCATCGTAAAAAGCGAGTTCACGAAAATCGAGATTGAGCGATTCGCCCCGCTTACCAGCTTCTTTGATTTCTTTGGCGAGCGGAATCTTTTTCGCAGTTGTGTTTTTAGGCACTTCCCCAAAAATAAAGCCTCTAGCTCTGACAAACCAAAGGCTCCGATATTTGAAAGCTGAATAGTATTTGGTGGGAATATAGGCGGGAATGAAAAAGGGCAACCGTTAAAGTTCCCCTAAACTGTTGATTTTATTGGAGCCGGTGAACGGATTTGAACCGCCGACCTGATGATTACAAAAGTTCAAATGCTTGTTTTTTGAGTTTTTCTAACTTCATTTTACTTCGTTTTATTTAGCATTTTTTACTTTTTATTTCAATTTAGTTCTATTTAGGTTTTGACAAGTTTGGTGGACTTGGCACACATTTGGCACACAAAAACGCTGCTTTTATATCGCAATTTTTAATCGTTCTTTTTTCCTGTTCATGTTGTTCATTCTGTTCATACATTGAATAACTTGAACATTTGAACGTCTTGAACACCCCTCTTCTATTACAAGAAAAAAGCTAATCTAAAAAGACTCGTTTTTGGATATATCCCCTTCGGGGTATCTTTGAGACCCTAGACGGGCGATTCTTTCATTGTTATAATTTGTTCGCTTTTCATTAGAAGATAAGGAGAATGTAAAAAATGTCAATACCAACAGAAAACGTCGGCTCGTTGCCGCGCCCGATGAAATTGCAGGCGGCGATTGCCGATTACGATGCCGGGAAAATAACGAAAGCGGATTTGAAAATCGAGCAGGACGCAGCTTGCAAGGATTCCATCGAGCGGATGGAAGCGACCGGCTCGCCGATAAATTCCGACGGCGAACAGCGCGCTTCGAGCTTTGCCACTTATCCGCTCGCCGACACTTTGGCGGGAACGGGACTCGCCGATAACTTGGCGGGCGACGGGCAGTATTTCGCTATTTTCACCGACGGACATCATCGCCAGTTGCCGCGTCTGACCGGCGGACCGTTCAAATACAAAACTTACGCGGCGGATTATTTGAAAGAGGCGATGCCGCTCGCGCACAAGCCTTTGAAACAAGCCGTCATCGCGCCTTCGATGCTCTATTTGCTGTATCCGCTCGACGGCGAAATCGAAGGCTACACGCGCGACGAGTTTATGGAGGATTTGGTCAACGAATGCGAAAAAGACATTCGCCAATGTTTTGAAACGGGCGCGAAAAGAGTCTCTATCGATTTTACCGAAGGCAGATTGGCTTGCCGCAACGACCCGAACAATCCCTGGACGGGACGCGGAATGCTCGAAGAATTTATCGATTTGAACAACCGCGTGATTGACCGCTTCACGGCGGAAGAACGCAAAAACATCGGCATTCACACTTGTCCGGGCGGCGACTGCGATTCGACGCACAGCGCGGACGTGGATTACGCCGATATGCTGCCGAGTATGTTCAAAATGAACGCCGGATATTTTTTAATCCAACTCGCCAGCGAACCGGACAAAGAGCGCATCTACAAACTTTTGGGCGAACACAGCCGCGCCGACGCGAACGGCGTTCCGCAGGTTTGTTTTATCGGCGTGATAAATCCGCTTAGTCCGACGGTTGAAACGCCCGAACAAGTCCGCGACGATTTACTGCTCGCGTCGAAATACATTCCCGTCGAACGGTTAGGCTCGACCGACGACTGCGGATTTTCGCCGTTCTCGATCGACGTTAAACCGAAACACGGCTCGCCCGATTTCGCCAGAGATGTCGCCTTTCAGAAAATCGAATCGCGCGTCAAAGGAACGCAAATGGCATCCGAAGAACTCGGTTTAAATTAATTGTTTAATCAAAATGTTCACACGAAAATTAACTTCCGTGTGAACATCACTTTTTTGAGAGTGCAATCCAAATTTATCAAACTCAGATAGCTATTACTATTTAATTCAGGAATTCCAAAAATGTTTCTGCCTCGCCGCAAAATCAGGCGTTATTCGCGTTGCTGTTTCTATATAAAGAAGTGTTGCAGTCTAAACAGCTTGTTTTCTTGAGTTTAGCTAACTTCTTTTCACTTCCGTTTATACTGCATTTTATCACATTTCAGTTTATAATAGTTCTATTGAGTTTTGCTAACTTTGGCATACTTGGCACACATTTGGCACACAAGAAATACCCGCGATTTTCTCAATCAAGCTGCTGCATTAAGTTTTATTTCGGCTAAGATTTGAACAATTTTCGTCGCTTCATTATCGGGAAAGATGCCGCTTAGACCGTTTGAATTATAATTTGTATATGGTGGTTGGTATAACAAAGCCGCGTCCATTACGCCGTTTTTTGTTAAGTAATCAATAACCATATTTACAAATTCTATCTGATTTGAGTTATATCTTTTACCGTCAAGAAAATCATTAAAAGCGCGTTTGGCTTCTTGTTTGTCTAATCCGACAAGGCTTCTGACAAAGAAGCCGAGATTTTCTTGTTTGCCGTAAGCGTTTTCAAAATCTTCCCTTGTGCCGAAGCCGCCAGACTCGAAAAAGATTCTCTCCAATTCCTGCATATCTGACGGCGTAATCGGTTTATTCCGTTTCAACTTTTGCAAAGCGATATGATTTTCTTCCGTCTTCAAAAACTGCATCATCTTGGCGCGATAACGAGTTAAATTTGTCGTTGTCACCGTGCCGGAAAGATTGATTTCTTGCTCAAATCCAAGTTCATCCTCAAAATCGGTGTAAATTATTTGACGCTGCGTTTTATCAATAAATTGAACTAATTCCCGGAGACGTTTGCGAATGTTTTCAATAATTGGAAGATTGGCATCTTGCCAAAAACCTTCTTTTTGAATTTCTTGGATTAGCTCAATTTGCGCTTTGACCATCGGAACGGTTTCTTTTTCTTCCAACCGGCGAGCGATTTCAACAACTTGATCTTTTAGCTTTTCGTAAGATTTATGCTTTTGCAAAATGGTAAGCTGTAACTTCAAAATTAGAAAATCAAATTGTTTGGCGGTTTCCTCTTCCGGTTTTAATTCATTCGGCAATGAAGCAATGATTTTGGTTAGTTCGTGGTAAGCGTCCGAATCAATCGTTTCCCAAGCCTTTTGCTGATTAAATTTTTCGACTTGTTGGCGATACGGGCGCACGACAAAATTATCCGTGTTGATTGCTTCAACTTGATTTTGCAGGCGTTCAATAATTTCGCCATCGAGT